>Ga0182018_10000193_pt1 | contig 80485 bp, 56 predicted proteins | sample 812P2MmetaG_FD_120490 | JGI IMG/M metagenome (GOLD analysis project Ga0182018, IMG submission 120490) | Permafrost microbial communities from Stordalen Mire, Sweden - 812P2M metaG | ecosystem: Environmental > Terrestrial > Soil > Wetlands > Permafrost | place: Sweden: Stordalen | collected... | reverse complement strand
AGGACTTCGCCATCGACAGGCATGCCAGGCTTGGCAAAACCAAATCCCTCTATCAACTGCAGCTTGAGTCCGACTACCTGCTTAACGCGGTCGTCGCGGAAGTACGTGTTCTCAGGGGTGAATGTCGCTTGCGGGTCGATCCTGGAGACGTAAGCGTAGATGGGTTTCTGCGAACTCGAGTCGAGAAATATGCGCGCCGACTGTCCCACTTTCACTTTGCCGATTTGGCCTTCGGGCACAAAGCCGCGCAGATACACCTTAGTCAAGTCCAATAGTGTGATCACAGCTGTCCCCGCGACCACCACCTCGCCTGGTTCCGCCCCGCGCGTCACCACTGTTCCGGAGAACGGCGCCCTGATAGTCAGATCTTTGCGGTTGTCTCCTGCTTCTGCAAGTTCGGCGCGAGCTTGTTGTGTCAGAGCCGCTGCGCTCGCCACTTCAGCTTCCTGCTGTGAGATTTGTCTTCGAACCGAGACAGCCTGCGATTCGCGAATACCAGGGTTGGACAGACTTGCCTCCGCTGTCGTCAATTCGCCCTGTGACGCCTCAACCCGGCGCTTCGAAGCCGCAACCACCGCGGCCTGTTGATCGGCCGTCGTTGAAGCCTGAAGTCCCTGTTGCTCCGACACAGCTCCGGTTTTTGCAAGACGCGTATATGCATCTCTATTGAAGGCGGCAATCTGATCAGCCGCCTGCTGCTGGGCCAATTCCGATTGCGCGGCTGCCAGATCCGCCTGCGCCTGCCCCACATGGCCTTCTGTATCCAGCTTTGACTGGCCAACCTGCAACCGGCTTTGCTGCAATTGCTCCTGAAGGACGGCAATCTGCTCCTGCGCGGCTGCGCCCTTTGCTTCTGCATCCGAGAGAGCATCACGAGCCTGGTCCTCACGCGCCCGAATCTGGGCGTCGTCGAGAACAGCAATCGTGTCTCCGGCATTGACGGTGTCGCCCACCCGGACGCGAACCTCAAGAATGCGTCCGGTTGTCTTAGAGGCAACCGCGGAGTCGTCGCCTTCAATCCGGCCACTCACCACGACAATGCTTTTCGGGATACGTGGCGCCGCAAAAAAGATATTCCAGATTAGAAGCGCCGCCGCAATCAGGACCACGCCAGCGACGATCATCAGGATCAGGCGTCGTCGCGTCCCGGCCTGCTTCGTCTTTTCGTCGGCTGCCTGCTTAGCCTTTTCGTCCGCTGCTTTCTTTTCACTTTCCGCTGGGTCCGGCTTGGCGCTGTCCGCTACGGCTGGATTCGCGCCGTCGGCTACCGTTGGCTTCGCAGTATCAGTGACGGCGAGCTTGGCGCTTTCCGATGGGGCCGGCTTTGCACCGGGTGGGTCCGTCTGCTCTTTTTGCTCGGCCTGTTCTGGCGCGTTTTCAACTGTGGGTATAGTCATTTGCTTACCCTCCGTTTCCTTGCCGGTGTCATCGTTCCATACTTTGAGCGAAAGTCCTGGAGATACGAAAGTGAAAAGTCCGCGATATGATCTGCAATCCGCTCCACCTGCTCAGGTGTCATCCTTAGCTCCGGCCAAATCTCCGTTAACAGAGGACCGGGTAGGACGTAAGCAAAGACTTGTCCCACCACGCTGATTGCGCAGAGTCGGGTGTTGTCATCGTTGGGAGGGAAGCCGATCATTCCTCCAATGAGTTCCAGGAGCCGCTTGCAGATCGGTCGAGTCACCTTATCGATAAGTTGTCGAAGCGCGGGTGTGGGCTGTGCCAGCTCGTGCGCCAGGAGTCGAGAATGCCAATCCGGTAAGTCTTTCCCATTGATGCTCCGAAGTCGAGCTCGAATCAGAGTCCGCAAGATGTCCTCCGGAGGGGTGTTTTGATCAAGTGTGTTTTGAACGGCCAGGAGTTGGGCAGAACGCACCGATTGCTGCAAGACCTCGGTATAGAGGCCCAATTTATCGCCGAAGTGATAATTTACTGCTGCAACATTCGCCCCCGCTCCTGCACAAATGTGGCGAATGGTCGTGGCCTGATAGCCCTGATCGGCGAAAACCGGGCCAGCGACCTCCAGCAACCTCTCGCGTGTTGGGTCTGCAGCCTCGGGCAGGCGTTTGCGCCTCACTACTTTTATCCCGAGATGTGACCGATTTCTGTTCATGTTCAAACGCCAGTTTGAAACAACAATTTTCCAATTGCTGTATCGAATTGCTCAGTGCGTCGAATTGTGGGACGGGAACGTAGACCTGCAATCGCTTCAGGCATTTGCCTGACCCGGTTCGGAGAGCGCTCCCAATTTCAACCAGCTCCAGCAGTGCGGCGGTGTGACGAACGTTTCCTGATGAGCGCGTCCTGGACAACGGAATTCTCTTCCGCCAGAGCCTCAAGACGGCCGGACAGGTCATCGTGCAATAGCGCGTTCAGCAGGGTCCTGTGGATCCATCCCGCGCTCCGTTGTTTCAGACTGGCTGGTTCGTCGAGTCCATCATGGGCTTTTGGATCGGCTGGCGCCGTTTGGGGATCTCACGACGTCCGTGATCCTGTCCACGCCGTTGTGGCGGAAGACCATTGGCAAACCAACGCCACATTTGCCGCCTGCGAAAAATCGGCCGCGTTCCGTTCAAAAGGCATGAATTCACAGCGCGACACGGTTCTACACCTTGGAAAACGTCTCATTTGAGGAATGGTGGAAATCATCCCGATATGTATAAATGGGTTAACCGTTCTCCCTGAACAACAACGTACACTGACGCCCAACGCGCGTTTCCAGATCCGACTCGGCCCGGCCTTGCGGGTTTCGGTCGTGTCGTCGCCCATCCGGAAGTGATAAATGTAACGAGATCGTGTCTCCTTGAAAGCAAAGGAGAATTCCAAAGGAATAAAGTTAATAACAGGCTTTAGGCGGACTGGCTGCACGCGCGGGAGGAGCAGGAGTGATGATCGGCGCAACACGCGTAGCTTTCTTCGGCGGATTGGCCATGGCGACGACCGCAGGCATCGGGTACTCATTTGAGGCGGTTGTTTGAAGAGCGCCAATAGAAAGCTGCCTATCAAGAAAGGGCGAGTGTTTATGTCGACTTGGACGCGACTCTAACTCTCGATCTGCTGATTACCGTCGTTCCGACCAGTGATTCCAGCGGAATGAAGCCGCCCGGAATAGCGCGAGCCTGAGCGTAGCGGAAGGCCGATTATCCGGGAATCAATTGCCGACCAACCGGGAATAACCCCGGACTATGCGACGATTACAGGCAGGGGTTACTCCGCCTCCGCAGACCCAGGAAGTGGAGTCTTTGCGGTGAGCCCGGAAGCAGCGGGATCTGCAAGTTCCTGGAACAGGTCCTCCCAACCGGCGAGAATAGATATGGGAAGATCGATTGTCCGTACGGTTGGATTACTACTGCTGATGGCATGGACGGCTACGCAGTCACCCGCCACAAATGGGTCTGAAACCAACTCCATGTGTTCGCCATACAGACTCATATGTTTGCCCACAATGTAGCCAAGCTTCCTGATTCGTGTGCAGTTCTCGGAAGGCGAACGAACAACTACAGGTTGCGGAGAGGAAGAGGACATATGGCACCTCGGCGGTTAGGAAATTTTGGTGCTGGGGACATAATGATCTCCGCGACCGGCTTGACGTCTTGTTGTCTTCCAACAGACAACGAAAAACTGAGCTTTCTGATACACGGTAAGTATTCTCCGGTAGCCGGCATGTGGAAGGCATTGCGAGGTGAAGGCGTAGTTCCGGGAGGGTCACCGGCAAACCGGAAGTAATTCTCAATTGTCGCTGGCAGCCCGATGCACTCGTTGGGGGCGTTTGTTTCCGCCCTCCGTGCGAGCCCGGTACCGCATTCTGAATGCTCTGGGTCGCGCAATGCGGGTCAGGCTCGCTTGCTGTTGGCCTGCTCCGGCAGCAAATCATCGCGGCTCCTCCAGGGCTTCGATACGGCCGAAAGGAGGTTCTTCCCTAATGCGGCCGAAGCGCTGATGACGCCGCCATACAAGGCGCCCACCACGCCCAGGGCGGCCACATCCTGCCCCGTAAGATAAAGACCGCCAATCGGCGTTCTGGCCCCGAGCCCGCGTATCTGGAAACGCTCAGGCGTGGAGGCTATGCCATAGATCTCTCCATGGGAGTAGTTCATGAAATGGCGCGTGGTGAGCGGCGTGGACAATTCGGTATAGGCGATGTGGCCGGCCACGGAAGGTACTTGCTGTTCCAGTTCGGCCCGCAGCCGCGTCGCAATCCGCTCCTTCAGCGCATCGTACTCGTCTCCGCGGCGCTTCCAGCGCGTGTCTTCCCAACGGCCGAACGCCGCATACGGCAGCATCGTGACAGCTTCCACCGTGCTCTTCCCGGGATGGCGGCGCTGGAAATCCGGATCCTTGGCTGAAGGGAACGAGAGATAAACGCCTGGCAAAGGGGATCCGGGCTGCGCGCGAATCGCTCGACATTCGCATCGTGATCGAAGGACGGATACACCCATAGGTTCGTGCCTTCCAGACCCAGTGCGGCATCGGTCTGCGACAACCCAACATAAAGAGTCACATGCGCAGTGGAGGGCTGAAGCCTGCGCAGCTGCAGCCGCAGCGAATCCAGCGCGGACAGATTTCCCGGCAAAAGACGCTCAAATGTATTGGCCGCGCCCGCATCGCTGAGCACCAGGCGCGACCGGAATTCACGTCCGTCGCTCATCCGTACGCCCACCGCTCTCGCGCCCTCAAGCAGGATGCCGCTCACCTCGGCGCTGGTCACCACCATGCCACCCTCGCGCTCGATCTGCGGCACGATAGCCGCCGCTATCGATCCCGCGCCACCGACCGGGTAGCTGCCGCCGCCAAAATAATGCTCGGCGATGGTAGCGTGAATGGCAAAGCTGCTTTTTCCCGGTGGCAGTCCGTAATCGCCCCATTGCCCGGTGAGAACCCCGATCAGTTCCTGATTCGCGGTGAACCCCTCGATGACCTCCCGCGTCGTGCGTCTTGCCCAGCGCATGTAGGGCACGCGCATCAGGCTGCCGGCCAGCGCCGCCACCGGCGCCGGGATCGCCTTTTCCGCATAGTAAAGACCGCTCGCGCGGTTACAGGCCCGAACCGCTGCGATATACCGGTCGATGGCCATGGTCTCTGCCGGAAACGATTGTCGCAGGCCCTCGCGGAACCTCTCCAGCCCGGCGCCGAATTCAAATGTTCGGCCTTCGATGAGGAAGCGATCGTAGACCTCCGGCATGGCCTGCCACTGCACCCCGCCTGCGGTAATGTGGTCGAAGGCTCGCCGTACTCCGGAGCTCTCATCCTGCATCTGGCCGATGTAATGTACACCCACGTCCCATTCATACCCAGGACGACGAAAGGTGTGCGTGAAACCGCCGGCCTCGTAGTGCCTTTCGAGCACCAGCACGCGCTTGCCCGCGTGCACTCCGAGCAGCAAAGCCGCCGTGAGGCCGCCTATGCCTGACCCGATCACGATGGCGTCCCACGTCTCCGCCAGCTTTGCCTGTTTGTAAGGAATTCCGGTCATTACGCTGACTCCTGTGCGACAGATTCGTCGCCTGCTATGTTGACACTGGCAACATAAGGCTAGACCCCGATGTTGCTGATGTCAACATATTCTGCTAAGAAAGTAGTGTGACCAATTCCCAGCCCTACCATCGCACCCATCTCCGCCAGACCCTGCTGGACGCCGCTGTAAAACTGATCGCCGAGGTCGGCCCTCGCGCTTTCACGCTGCGCGAGGTGGCGCGGCGCGCCGGTGTATCGCACAACGCCCCGTATCGCCACTTCGCCAGCAAGGATGAACTGCTGGCGGAGGTGGCCGCGGAGGGGTTCGACCGGCTCACCGCCTCGATGCGGAAACGCATGGAGCGGGGCGGGTCGGCAATGGAGAGACTGCAGGAGTGCGGTTGCGGTTATGTGGAGTTTGCCCTTCGCTGGCCGCAACATTTCCAGGTGATGTTCGATCTGCCTCGGCCTGCGCAGGAGCATGAAAAGCACAAGGCTGCCGGGCACAATGCCTACGCGGTTTTGCTTGAGTGCACCACCGCCGCGCAACAGTCCGGGGATTTCCCGGCCGGCGATTTGCTGCCCCTCGTCTGGACTGCCTGGTCGTTCGTCCATGGCATCGCCAAACTGACCATCAGCGGGAATCTTCCTCTCGATGCTCGCTCTGCTGTTGAATTTACACGCATAGCCTCGCAGAACCTCTTCGGCGGAATGACCGTTGGGCGATCCGAAGCTCATGCATCCTGACTGGAATCCGTCGCGCTGCCAACGGCTATCGCGTAATGGTTGGATAACCGGCAAAAACCGGAGACTTGAATGTCGGGGAGTGTTCTGTCCAGTTGGCCGACCATCCGCCAGAAACTCGAAAACTGGTGCCAATGAGTGACTCGCCCTGTTGGCTGAGGTCGCGGCGGATCGTGAAAGTGGAAGCTCAAGAGACGAAGACTGTGATTCGATGAAATCGGCGACCGGTCCCGGAATGTGGCGTGACCATCGGCATACAATCGGGCCCAAGGCTGCTGTCCTGTTCTTCCTCCAATGACCAGCAAGTCGTACATTGCTCGTGCTCGGCGGACCATGAGCGTAATCAATTGTCTATGGTTCGACGTATCGAGCCCATAGCCCGGGAGGATCGCCCCAATACGTCCGGGAACTTCTTCAGGCCGCAATCGGGCTCGACCGGCGCAAAAAGTCAGTGCTGCATATGAGAGTCTCCCCGGCTCCCCAGAGCCGAGTTCCCGGAGCTGCCCCGTCCCAATCGATAAATACCCGGCGATCTCCTTCATGGATCAAATTCCGTGGCGCGGGGTCCAGCTGCTTGACGACGACCGCGCAAAGATCGCCCGTCAACCGGACCACGGCACGCGAGTGACGCTGTCCATACCTGTCCGGTCACGCGGTGACAAAACTGTAATGTCGGTGTCACGCTGCCGTGCGGCACGTGTTTCTAGTCTTGCTTCGAGGGCGAAGGTTCGTCCGCGCTAATTGTCGCAAGCCGTTACAGCTCGTCTGCAAAAAATTGATGTCCGCGGGGGCGCTGGTCGTATATCGATATCGCGCCGCCGATTCCAACACCGTTGATGGAAAACCAAAGGGGAGAAAATCCACATGTCCCGAAACACGTCTCAACATCATTCTCTGATCAAGCGTCTGCTTCCGCTCGCCGGCCTGCTGGCGGCGGGGCTGAGCGTTCCGGCGCTGGCGCAGTCCGTGCCGTTCCCGACCTACTCACCCGGCGAGAACACGAACGCGACCACCGGCCCGACTTACTCGCAGCCCCTGGCCAATCCGTGGGTCGTCAGCGATGGCACCATCATCACCCCTGTCGGCACCCAGGTCTACCTCGGCATTACGACTCGCGCAAAAGAAATCGCGCTGAACCCCAACAGCGCCACACACACCGCCGCCGTTCTGCAAATGGGAGCCCCGCAGGCCATCTCGATTTTCGACACCCAGACCGGCAAAGTCCTGCAGACCTACAGCGCGCCATATGTGTCAGGTACCACCACGAAGTCCGATTCTGACGGCGGCCAGGGCGGCATTGCTTATACGCCGGACGGCAAACACCTGCTGTTTAGCCAGGACGGCAGTTATGGCCCTACGAGCTACGTCACCATCGCCAGGGTCGATCCCAGCACCGGCTTGGTTACATCGACGGGCGGCACCAACCCCCTTCCCACACAGGTCAAAGTTCCGTTCGATGTCGACGCCACCGGCAAGCTCACCAACGTGACGTGCTTCTCGAACAGCCCTGGGGGGACCTCGGGCAGCTTCGATATTCCGTGCGGCTACTCCGTTTCGATTTTCTCCGATGACACGTTCACTTCCTATCCCACCAGCATCGCGATCACGAAGGATGGCAAGACCGCTTATGTCGTGCTGGACAACAACGATACGCTGACGAAGATCGACCTGACCGCGACCACCCCGGCCGAGGGTCCGGAGATCCGCGTGGGCAACGTCCCGCACAGCGTGGTGATTTCGCCGGATGGCAAGACCGCCTACGTCTCCAACGAGGCCGGCCGGATCGCTACCGCGAATGATTTCCAGGAATACTCCAACGGCACCCCGGTTGTGGCCGAATCTCCCACTGGCACCACCGCCCCCGGCACCATTTCCGTGGTCGATCTGGCCTCGTTTACGGTCACCGGCAGCATCACGACGGGCCATCACCCAACGGGTATGGCGTTCTGGGACCACTATCTGCTGGTCACCAATACCTATGACGACAGCATTTCGGTGATTGACACGTACACCAACCAAGTGGTGCGTAAGATCGACCTCGGGCTTCCGATCGGGGTGCCCGGCGAAGAGAAATCGGCCTACGGCGCGGGCCCCAACTCGATCGCCGTCGATCCCGGGCGAGACGTTGCCTACGTCGCGCTTTATAACGCCAACACGATCGCTGTGGTCGATCTCCACGAGGGCGCGTGGAGCCCGGTCATGGGCATGATCCCGGTCGGCTATGCACCTGCCTCGGTCGTTCTGGACAGGGCCAGTGACGTGCTGCTCGTCGCCAACGACAAGGGCCTCGGGACCACAGGCTACGGGGTGGCGCCTCCTCCGGCGAATACGGCAGAAAATTCGTACGGAAAAGAGGAAGGCGTGAGCGATTTCAACACCCACCAGGATCTTGGCACGGCCAGCATTGTCCCTGTGCCGAATCGCTGGACGCTGGATGCGATGACGCAGCAGGTCTTCCAGAACAACCACTGGGATCTGGCGCGAAACATCTGGTCGGCCGGAGGCGGCAAACCGTGGAGCAAACCGGCCGTAATACCGGAGAGGATCGGCGATCCTTCGAAGATCAAGCACGTCTTTCTGATCATCCGTGAAAACCGCACCTACGATCAGATGCTGGGAGACGTGGTCGGCGGCAACGGCGACCCGTCCCTGGCAATCTTTGGCGACAACTCGACCTTCGCCGAATACCCCGTCGTAACACCCAACATGCACACGCTGGTGCAGCGCTTCCCGCTTCTGGATAACTTCTACGACCCCAGCCGTCAGTCGGCCGATGGTCACAACTGGATCATGCAGGCCATCGCGCCTTACTCCGACGACATCCAGTCGCCGGACTGGCTCCGCGACTATCCCTCCAACGGCGGCGATGCGATCGCTTACCAGAAGAAGGGCCACCTCTGGGATGTGGCGGCCGCGGCCGGCGTCAGCATGAAGAACTACGGCGAGTACATTGAGTACAACACGTTCACCGTGCCGGGTTGCACTCCAAATAATTACACCCAGGCTAATTCTTATAACGGCCCGGGGGCCGCGGTGGAATTGCCCTTTATTGTTTCCGACAGTTGCGAGCCAAGCTGGACTCAGTTCTACAACGACACGCTGGAATACGAGAATGGCAAGGAGTCGCAGCTGCAGTACTACAACACCATCGGATCGGTCACCCCGCTCCCGAACCTGTCCAAAATCACGGTCCAGAACTTCCCACAGTTCGATCTGGGCATCCCCGACCAGTACCGCGTCGATGTCTGGAAGCAGGACTTCGCTAATGACGTGGCCGCCGGTACGGTACCCCAAGTGGAATTCATCTGGATTATGCAAGACCACACCACCGGGCCGCCGAACGCGACAGCCGAAGAGGCCGATAACGACTTGGCCGTTGGGCGCATTATCGACTACATCAGCCACAGCTCCGTCTGGAAGGATTCGGCGATCTTCATCGAGGAAGACGACGCGCAGTACGGCGTCGACCACGTGGACGGCCACCGCAGCCCGGGCTACATCGTCAGCCCTTACGTTCATCAGAACGTGAATTCCGATGGCACCGGGGCTGGGGTAACCGAGGATAGCACCTTCTACACGCAGGTCAACTTGACCCGCACGATCGAGCAGATCCTCGGTCTCAAACCCATGAACCAGAACGACCTCGTGGCCTCGCCGATGAAGACGCTCTTCGTTGACGATCCGCCCAGGGAGAACTTCAAGCCGTGGTCGCATGTGCCGAACGCCGTCCCGCTGTGTTACGGCGTTGCCGGGTATGTGGCCCCGACCAACATCCCCACCAGCCTCAACACTTGCAGCTCCGCAACCGCGGTCCTGCAGGATAGCCCTCAAGTAAAAGCGCTGCGGGCCGGCTGGCTCAAAATGAAGACGCAGGTCTTCGCCGCCAGATATCACATGCCCGACTCCTTAGACCCGGACACCGTCAGCCACTTCGACTGGTACGAGGGCACTGGGTTTAGGGTCCCCTTCCCCGGCGAGAAGAAGGTTCGCCCGGCGAGCGATTTCACCAAAAAGGCAGCAACCGTAACCGCGGACCTGGACGACTAAACCCAGTCTCCGGCTGCAACCGGCCCTCTCTCCGATCATCGGGGAGAGGGCCTTTCATTTGCGCGGCGCAAAGATGCCATCGGCCTGAAGCCGCCCCGTCGCCGGTATAAAACGCTGCTGACGCTAAGCTCGTCTTGCGAGAGCGCAGAGAACCGATCGACGGGAGATCGGTCCCCCGCAACCCGCATCAGGATGACTGAGGGGCGACGAGCCCGTCTCGCTTTGATGAGCGCAACAACGGCAGTCTGCCGAGCATATTTGGCAACTCATCTGCAAAGAGCGGTTGAAATCGCGGGGTTTTCATGTTTTGTAGAGAACGTTCATCCCGCTGTGATGCGGCCGTTATGCATTGGGATTCGAAGGAGAGACAATCTCTGGCCCGCGCCCGCTGGTGCGACAGATGCTGGCGGCGCACCCGGACAATTTCGACGCGCTTTATCTGACCGGGCTGCTCGAGATGAATGAACAGCAGTACGCGGCGGCCATCGAGCACCTGAAAGCCGCGGCCGCCATCAATCCGAACCACTACGATGTGCGTTATCAGCTTGGCCTCGCGTTCTTCAAAACGCAGCAGAATGAGGCGGCGCGCGAGCAACTCGAAAAGGCGGTGGCTCTGAATCCCGACGAGGCGCAAGCCCACTTTCAGCTGGCTCAGGTGCTGCGGTCTCTTGGAAAAGAGGACGAAGCCCAGGCTCAGATGCGCCTCTACCAGGAGCGCGCGCAGGCCGAAGTGAAGCGGGCACTGGCTGCGAACAAGTCGAGCAAGGCCGACAAGGCGCTGAAAAGCGGCGATGCAAAATCGGCGGTGGGCCTGTACCGCGAAGCCGTGGCTGCTCGTCCCGACGACCCGATCATGCAATATAACCTGGCGCAGGCGCTCGACCGCGCCGGCGACAAGGCCGCGGAGCAGACGGCGCTGGAAGCGGCTGTGCAGCTCAGGCCGAACTTTCCCGAGGCGCAGAATCGACTCGGCTACCTGAGCGCGCTCGCCGGCGACACAGCGGCTGCCGAGCAGCATTTCCGCAATGCGCTCGCGGCCGCGCCCAGCTACGCCGATGCCGCGAACAATCTGGGTACGTTGTTAGGCCAGGAGGGTCACGACCGGGAAGCGGAAACATGGTTCCGCTCCGCGGTGGCGTCCAATCCACGTTATGCGCCGGCATGGGTGAATCTGGCAGCGACCCTGGCCAGTGAATCTCGATTCGGCGAGGCGCGGTCGGCTGTCGGAGCCGCCCTGAAGGTGGATCCCAGCGATGCCGAGGCGCTCCGGCTTCGCCAGATGCTGCCTGTGTCGTCCGCCGATCGGCAGCAGAGCCCGGCGGCTGCCGGCAGCGCCGCGCCCAGGCCGCAGAAGCAATAGGCCCATGTCCGACCGCCGTCTTCACCGCTGGTCTCGCCGCCATCTGCTGCAGTCGGGTGCGCTGGCGGCTGTGCCGGTTTTATTGCCGCCGTGGTTGCGCGCCGTTGAGCAGACGCCACCGCGTCTCGCGCCCTTTTCGCGATTCGCGGATGTCGCTGCGCAGGCAGGGCTCACGCAGCCGGTGGTCTATGGCGTTCCCGGCCTGGTCACCTACATCAACGAATCCATGGGCGGCGGCTGCGCGTTTTTCGATTACGACAATGACGGATGGATGGATGTATTCATCGTTGGCGGGCGACGGCTCGACGGTATACCGCTCGACTCCGGGAACCGCCTGTACCACAACAATCGCGATGGCACGTTCACCGATGTCACCGCCAAAGCCGGCATCTCCGATCCGGGATGGGCGAACGGCGTCTGCGTGGGCGATTACAACAACGACGGATTCGAAGACCTCTTCGTCACCTATTACGGCCATAATCGCCTGTTTCGCAATAATGGCAACGGGACATTCAGCGATGTCGCCGCCGAGGCTGGACTTCTGCATCCGGGCAATCGCTTTGGCACCGGATGCACGTTCCTCGACTATAACCGCGACGGGCATCTCGATTTGTTCGTAGCCAACTACGTCGACTTCGATCTGGCACACGCTCCCAAACCCGACGCTCAGGTTTCGACGTGCTCCTACGAAGGAGTCGCAGTCTACTGCGGGCCGCGCGGGCTGTCCATCCCGACGCACGCGCTCTATCGCAACAACGGCGACGGCACATTTACCGACGTGTCGAAGGAATCGGGCATCGACAAAGTTGCAACTTCCTACGGCCTGACAGCGGTATCGCTGGACGTGGACGAGGATGGCTGGCCCGACATCTACGTGGCCTGCGATTCAACGCCAAGTTTGCTCTTCATGAACAACCGCGACGGAACCTTCCGCGAGGACGGCCTGATGCGGGGTCTGGCGGTGAGCGCCGAGGGCCAGCAGATGGCGGGCATGGGCATCGGGCCTGGCGACTTCAACCTCGACGGCCATATCGACATCTATAAGACCCACTACCAGCAACAGGCGGGCGGCCTCTACCGCTCCGACGGCAAGGGCCAGTTTGAAGATGTAACAGCTGCCGCAGGAATCTACGGCGAACGCCGCTTTGTAAGCTGGGGGGACGGCATCGTCGACCTCGATAACGACGGTTGGCCGGACTTATTCTGCGTCACCGGCAACGTCTATCCGGAGTTAGAGCGGGTTTACGCACGTTTTCCCGCCAAAGGTCCCGCCATCATCTTTCGCAATCTGGCGAATGGGCATTTTCTCGAACTGGGCGAAGATGCCGGATCCGCGATCAATGCTCGCCACGTGAGCCGCGGCTGCGCTTTTGGCGACTTCGACAACGACGGCGATCTCGACATCCTGGTGATGAATCAGAATGAGCCGCCTTCGCTGCTGCGCAACGACGCCCCCGCCGGAAACCACTGGATCAAGGTCCGGCTCGTGGGGACGAAGAGCAACCGCAGCGCCATCGGCGCGCGCGTGCTGGTTCGTTACGGCGGACATGTCCAGGCGCAGGAAGTGATGAGCCAGAGCAGCTATCTTTCCAGCAACGACCCGCGCCTGCATTTCGGGCTGGGAGCGGCAACCAGCGCCGACATCGAAGTGCACTGGCCCTCGGGACCGGTTGAATCGCACATCGGGCTGGCCGCTAATCGGCTGCTGACGTTGCGCGAAGGCGGCGGTGTAGTTATAAGCAGTTTGCGATAATCAAGGGCTGGTGAGCGAGTTAATATCTTCTTCCGGCAAGTATTCGTAACTTACAAAGGCCAGCCGCCGGCCGTCCGGCGACCAGGAAGGTACGTTGATGGTTCCCTGTCCTCCGAATAGCGTCGCCAGAACGTGAGCTCTTCGATCGCTCATCGACATCAGGTTCAGAAGCACGTCTTTGTCAGGCGGGTGACCCGTCACGCTCCGGTTGTAGGAGAGGAAAACCATCCATTTCCCATCGGGTGAAATGTGCGGGAACCAGTCATTCGTTTGGTCAGACAGCACCTGTTCCTGATTGCTGCCGTCCGGTTTCATGCGCCAGATCTGCATCTGTCCGGTGCGGTCAGAGTTGAAATAGAGGGAGTTCCCGTCCAGAGAGTATTCGGGGCCGTCATCCAGACCCGGTGCAGTGGTCAGCCGCGTCTCCTGCCCACCGGTCACCGGAATCGTATAGATATCGAAGTTGCCGTCGCGCAGCCCCGTAAATGCAAGTGTCGTTCCGTCCGGCGACCATCCGTGCCAGTACGAGGGCGAGTTCTGCGTGACCCGCCGCGGCGTTCCTCCGGCGCTGGGTACGAGGAAGATTGAAGATGAATGGCTCGCCCCCGACTGATCGCTGATCGCGATCCATTGCCCGTCCGGGGAAAATCCGTGATCGTTGTTACAGTGGTCTTCCGGCGCAGTCGGTACCAGAACCGGCGCGGAGCCATCCAGCGCCAGCCGGTAGAGCTTTCCATCCTGATTGAAGAGCAGCGACGATCCGTCGCGATACCAGTTGGGCGCCTCAAAATGCGCGGGCGCCAGATACTCCACGCGGCGATCGGTCGAGGCAGCCGTCACGGTTTCCAGCACGCTATACAAAACCGTCTTCCCGGGCGGCGGAAGATCCTGCAACGTGACGTGCGAGAACATCGCCTGCTCCGTCACATTCTTGTCGTGCGAGCACACTCCGATCCCGACGTAAAACGGAAGGCTGAGCGCTAATTGGGTGGCAGCCCCGGCCGGCTCCAGTTCTCCGTCTTTCCCTGAGACAAAGGCGTAGAACCGGTCGCCGCGCTTCTCCAGACGCGCGGTGAGGGGACCCGACACGTTCGATTCCACCTCATGGGTATTCGCGCCCGCAGCGTCCCGGAACTGAAGGGAAGTGAGCCCATTTCCGTGACGAGCAACATCAACGTACGCAGAATTCGCATCGAGCGATTGCCGGATCATCAGCACCGCTTTGCGATGTTCATTCCCCGTCGAGCCTATGAATGCGATGTCGGCCGTCAGAGCAAGATCGTGCGCTTCGGTTATTTTCCTCCAGACAAAATGAAAATCGTCCTCGCCGAACCACATGTTGCCGCCGCTGCCGCTGACCGTGTATGTCTGGCGTACCGGATCGTACCGGATCGAGCCGGGATTAAGGACGGTCCCGATGTCCTGGTCTGCCTGAAAAATTCCAGTAGCGGGTGTCGCGGCGGAAGCACGGAATGCCAGCAGCGCCAGCACACAGCCAAAAACGATGCGGGAGCGGAAATCGGAAGCCATATTCGCAGTCTCTCCAGGAAACTTTCATCGGGAAGGGGGTATATTACCAACCGGCATCCGGATGTGGGAACGTTACCATGGACGACCCCAAGAAATCGGCCCGTTCCACGAAGAAGCGAGTGCAGCCCGGACCCGCTCTGTACCAGACGAGTCCCTGAAGCCACAGTCGCGCTCCCCGGCGAAGAAACAAGCTCAGCGTGCGCCGATCTGCCAATAGATGTACAGTGTTGCGGAAGCATAAGGGGGCCTGTATAGCAATGAAAAACGCAAAAGTCTCCTTGGGCACGCTTGTGACGCTCCTCGCCATTTTGTCTCCGCTGCTCGGCCGTGCTCAGCGGCCCCCGGCCCTCAGTGAGCCGCCGCCACCCTTCTATGGACCGTGGAACGCTCTCATCCTGCCGGGCGGCGACGGCCTCCAGGAAAAACTGTCTGAGAACGATCCCATCTTGCAGGCGGGATCGCCCTGGACGCTGCTGGCCTGGGTGAACGCCGAGGATGCGGCGACCGGACACGAGCTGATCGCTGGGGTCGGCTCGCCCGACGACGAATATCCGCGCTACCTGGCCGTCGCGCCGGGCAGGGTCGAGTTATACCTCGGACAAAACAACCGCCTCGAGGGGGCGGCGGCCATTGGTCCCGGCCGGTGGCACCTGCTGGCTGCCACCTTCGATGGGTCGCAGTTCCGGTTATATGCGGATGGATCCCCCGTGAACGGCGCAGCGCTGCGCCAGCCGGACGAACCGGTGTCCGATAAGGCGTTGCTTGTGGGCACTGCCGGGCCGACCCTGGAAATCGCTCCCGCGCAGGCAAAAGGATGGGACCACTTCGGCGGCAAAATCGCCGGACTGGAATTGTTGCGGGAGACGCTTGCGCCGGATGCTATACGCCAAATGGCCGATCATCCGATGAACTTTGCCCTGCCCGTTTACGAGGAGGGATCGAAGCCCTGGCCCGTGCAGACGCGCGGACAGGCGGGGTATCGTGCGCCGCAGGACCCAGCCACGATGCCGAGTAGCAAGGCGCCGTTTTCCACTCCGGTGGCGAAACCCGAGCCAAAGGGGCCGGCACTTTCAGCGAGTGGCGAAGACGTTTGGGCGATTCACGGATGGCGGCTGAGTGCTGCGCCAAACGTCTCGGCCGATGGGGCGGAGATTTCGGGAGTGCGCTTCGACGCAAAAGACTGGTATGCGGCGACGGTGCCGGGGACGGTGCTGACGACCCTCGTGGATCGGGGAGTTTACCCCGATCCCTACTATGGCCTGAACAATCTCGCGATTCCCGAGACGCTGAACAAGCAGGACTACTGGTATAGGACGGAGTTTCGCGGCCCAGAGGGTGCGAAGGGCAAGCGGCTGACGCTGACGTTTGAGGGGATCAACTATCGTGCGGCGGTTTGGCTGAACGGGCAGCGCCTCGGCTCGATCACCGGCGCGTTTATCCGCGGCGTGTTCGACGTGACGGGAATCCTGAAGCCGGGCGAGACGAATGTGCTGGCGATTCGCGTGTCCCCTCCGCCGCATCCCGGCATTCCGCAGGAGCAGTCGATCAAGGGAGGACCCGGCGAGAACGGCGGCCTGATGTGTCTGGACGGGCCGACGTTTGTTGCCACTGAGGGGTGGGACTGGATTCCGGGAATTCGCGATCGCGACGCTGGGATTTGGCAGCCGGTGACGCTGCGCGCGACCGATGACGTAAAGATTGGCGATCCGCAGGTGGTGACTTCGCTGCCGCTGCCCAACACCTCGAGCGCGAAGGTGGAGATTACGGTTCCGCTGAAGAATGCGGGCGACGCTGTTGCGCACGGGGCGCTGAACGCTGAATTTGAAGGAGTGACGGTTACAAAAGAGGTGGATCTGAAACCGGGCGAGAACCAAATCAAGCTGACTCCGGAGGAATTTGCACAATTGACGGTTACAAATCCGCGATTGTGGTGGCCAAATGGGTACGGCAAGCAGGAGCTGTATCACCTGAACCTGACGTTCGGGGCCAATGGAAGGACATCGGACACGAAGGAAGTGCGTTTTGGGATTCGCGAGATTACATATGAACTGAGCCTGCTCGACACAACCGGCCACTTGCGGCGCGTGGAGTATTCGCCGACCGAAGGGCGCGCGGACGCGGAGCCCGATGTGGATGTTTCGCACGACGGGATGAGGAATATTCCGCCGGCCGATCCCCCGCCGCCAAATTTGCCGGAGGCGTGGCGGGAGAACTGGCATTCCTGGGTGGCGTCGCTAACCGATGCAGGGGAGAAGTCGGTCGCGGTGAAGGCGAGCGACGATCTGGGAACCGCACCGTATCTGGTCATCAAAGTCAACGGCGTCCGGATCGCGTGCCGCGGCGGCAATTGGGGGATGGACGATGCGATGAAGCGCGTCTCGCGCGAGCATCTGGAGCCGTATTTCCGTCTGCACCACGATGCGCACGAGAACATCATCCGCAACTGGGTGGGACAGAGCACAGAGGAGACCTTTTACGATCTCGCGGACGAATATGGATTTCTGATCTGGAACGATTTTTGGGAGACGACGGAGAACTACAACATCGAGGCCGAGGATCCGGCACTGTTCCTGAAGAATGCGGAGGATGTGATTCTGCGATTCCGGAATCATCCATCGATTGCGGTGTGGTGCGGGCGCAACGAGGGCGTGCCGCAGCCGATCATCAACCAGGGTCTCGCGAAGCTGATACGCGAACTGGATGGGACGCGCTACTACTCGCCGAGTTCCAACCAGGTGAATCTGCAGAACAGCGGGCCGTACCGGTACATGGATCCGAAGCTGTATTACACCGCGCTGAACCATGGGTTCTCTGTGGAGACAGGAACGCCGTCGTTCTCGACGCTGGAGGCTTTTGAGGCGGCGGTGCCGAAGGCGGATCGGTGGCCGATGGACGATGTGTGGGCTTATCACGACTGGCATTTCCTGGGGAACGGGGATATGCATCCGTTTCTGGCGGAGATGCAGACGGAGTTTGGCGCGCCGACCAGCCTCGAGGATTTCGAGCGCAAAGCCCAGATGATGGACTACGTCGATCATCGGGCGATTTTCGAGGGGATGAATGCTCACTTGTGGGCGCCAAACAGCGGGCGACTGCTGTGGATGACGCAGCCCGCGTGGCCCAGCAACATGTGGGAGGTGCTGAGCTCGGATTACGACACGCAGTCGTCCTATTACGGCGAGAAGAAGGCGTGCGAGCCGCTGCACGTGCAGCTGGACCTGGCGACGGATGCAGTCCAGGTGGTGAATACGACCCCTGAGGCGGGGGGAGCGATGCAGGTAACGGCGGATGTGTTCTCGCTGGACAACAAGACACTGCTGCACAAAGACACGCCGGCGGATGTTCCGGCGAATGGCGTGGTGACGGCGACGCACCTGGACCTGGCGCCGCTGGAAAAAGACGCTGTGATCCTGGCGAAGCTGGAACTGAAGGATCAGAGCGGGAAAGTGGTTTCGTCGAATCTCTATTGGCTCGCAGGCGAGAGCCAGGACTTCCGGCAGTTGACGCGGTTGGCTGCTCCGGCGGTGACGGCGACCGCCAGCGCCAAGCTCGATGGCGCCAACATGCGTATTCAGGTGGAACTGAAAAACACCGGCGACGACGTGGCTCTCCAGAACAAGCTGACGCTGATCGGCAGCTCCGATGGCCGGCGCATTCTGCCGGCCTATTACAGCGACAATTATGTCTCGTTGCTGCCAGGCGAAACGCGCCACATCGAGGTGGAATATCCAGTGAGCGCGGCCGGGAGCGCCGCCCCGGCATTCACTCTGCGCGGATTCAATCTGCCGCAGCAAACCGTGCCGGTCGCGGTGGGTCGATGAGGCGCCGCTGAACTCGTTCTCAATTGCAAACGCAGCGGCAGCCAGGGAGGGCTAGCAATGATGCACGCCAGAAGAAGAGCCGCAATCGCATTGGTTTTGCTGGGGTGTGCCGGCAACGCGATCGCACAGAACGCACCCGTCAACACGCACGCCACGCCGGAGGCGAGGGCTCTCCTGCGCTTCATCGATTCCATCTCCGGACACTACACTCTCACCGGCCAGCACAATTTCCCCAACTCCATCTCGCGCTGGACCGATCGCGCCTACGATCTGACGGGGAAATATCCGGCACTGTTTGGCCAGGACTTCGGATTCGCCGGGGGCGACGATAAGGATTCCGTCGAAGCCCGGCCGGCCATGATCGCCGAGGCCGAGCGCCAGTACGCGCACGGCGCCGTGATCGCGCTCACGTGGCATGCGGTCCGGCCCACCGACGATGAGCCCGTCACCTTTCACGACAGCGTGCAGGGACACCTGAGTGACTTCGAGTGGCACGAGCTGCTGACCCCGGGCACCGTTCTCTACAACCGCTGGTGCGCCCAGGTGGACGTTGTAGCCGGCTACCTGAAGCAGCTGCAGGATGCGCATGTGCCGGTGCTCTTTCGCGCCTATCACGAGATGAACGGCAACTGGTTCTGGTGGGGTGGCCGGCCTGGCCAGGATGGCTCGGCTGCACTCTATCGGCAAATCTACGATCGCTTTGTGAACGTCCATCACCTCGGCAACCTCGTTTGGGTGTGGAACGTGAATACGCCGAGCCCCAGTGCCGGTCCCATCGCCGACTACTATCCGGGACCCCAATACGTCGACGTCCTCACCATCGACATCTACGGCGCCTTCAACCAGGAGTACTACACGGATATGCTGGCCCTGGCGGCAGGCAAGCCCATTGCCATGGGCGAAGTGGGAATGGCGCCAACGCCACAGATTCTCGCCGCCCAGCCGCGCTGGGCGTACTTCATGGTGTGGAGCAATCTGGTGGATTTCTCCAACACCGTCGATGCGCTCACCACGCTCTATCGCGCGCCGCAGGTACTCACCCGCGACGATCCGGCTATCGCGGCGCCCATGGCGGCTCTTCGACAGGCCACTGCGGAACGAACCCAGGGAAGGCCCGAGATCGGACCCGTGACTCCCGACGCAACCGAGACCGCGAAGGCGCTGCTGGCGCGCCTCTACGGCGCTGCAACCACGGGCACGCTCAGCGGTCAGGAGAATAGTCCGCAGGCGCCAGCGACCGCGACCAGCGCGGTGGCGGCCGCGACGGACAAGACTCCCGCAATTTATGGCGCAGAACTGGGGATCACCTCCGACGCCGGCCTTGATCCGGCGGCGGCGCGCCGCGCCATTGTTGCGGAAGCGGAGCTGGAACACGCGCGCGGTGCGGCCATTGCCCTCACCTGGCATGCCCTGCGTCCAACCGACGATCCTCCGGCGGGCGAAGCGAAGAGCGTTCGAGTATCGCTGACCGACTTTGAATGGAACGAACTGTTGACGCCGGGCACGAACCTGAACAAACGCTGGTGTACTCAGGTGGACGACGTCGCGGAAACGCTCAAAACCCTTGAGGACGCGGGGATCGCCGTGCTGTGGCAGCCTTATCCAGAGGCCAACGGCAACACCTGGTGGTGGGCCGGTCGCAAAGGGATTCACGGCTCGGCGGAGTTGTACCGGCAGCTCTATCTGCGGCTCGTGGATCGTGACCACGTCCACAATCTGGTCTGGGTCTGGCAGGCGGCGGCTCCGGGATTCGGACCCAACGGCCCCGGGCCGCTCGACGACTACTTTCCGGGATTGCTTTATGTGGACGCAGTGGCAGTGAGCACGCAGGGGACCGGCAACGGGCGCTTCCGCATGGATGACTTCCTGGCGCGCCTGGTCCTCGGCAAACCTATAGGTATCGAACTGACCGGAGCGATTCCTGCAGCCGATTTCTTCACGCTGCAGCAGGATTGGGCGTGGTTCCTGGCGAGTGCCGCTGCAACGGCCAGCCAGGCACAGGCCCTTGACGCCCTCTACGGCAACGCGCGCGTAGTTGCCCTGCGGACATCCCCGCCCGGTGCTCCACAGAATTAATAAGGTCCATCAGGCGTGAATTTGGAGGCGCTGGCGGCGGACGTTGTCTTCCTCCCCGGAATTGATCTGCGCTAGAAGTTCATCCGCAACGACGCCTGCATCTGCCTCGCCGGACCCGCGAAATTCGGAGACCCAAATGTAGGATTCGCGGGACTGCCGATCCCGTCCCCGAATTGCTGCGGCACCGGCCCCAGAAAATCCGCGGCCCCGTACACCTGATCGATACTTTGCACGTTTCGGTGATTGAACAGATTGAAACTCTCCACACTCGCTTCTGTGCTTAGGCGTTCCGTGAAATGAAATTCTCTTTGCAGGCGCAGATCGCTGTCATAGTTCGACGCCCCACGATAGGAGTTCCGTCCCACGTCGCCGGTCCGATCCGCAAATGGAAAGCCGTCGCCGAGCACATTGAATCCCGCCAAAATCGAATAATAGCGCGGGCTCTGCAGCGTGTTCAGTGTCGACACTTTGAAGTTGCGCAGGGCCGCCGGCCAGTGCGACGGGCTCTCCGCCACCAGCGCTATCGTGCCGCGATGACGGATATCGTTGTCCCCCACCGACCGATCCTCGTTCGGATCGAGATAGTTTTGCGGCGTATCCGTCAGCTGCACATCCGTCGCTATGTCGATCGATTTCGAATATGTATAGTTGGCGAGAAAACTGTAGTGGCCGGCAAAATTCCTTCGCACACTCAGAATTCCAGCGTTGTAGATCGAGTAGGCTGTCGGCGTCGCAATCAGCGCGAATCCAAAACGCGGATCGGCGGGCGCAAACGACTGGCGGCCATCCGGCAGCGTGCCATTCGGCACTCCGTTCACGCTGTAATAGACCGGCAGATCCAGAGCGTGCACAAACTGATAGCCCGTGGTCAGCACCCATCCCGCGCCCAGCTGGTTCTCGATTTCGAGGCTTGCCTGCTCCGCGTATGGATTCGAAAACTTGCGCTGGATATATCCCAGCGGGAACTGCTGCAGCTCTCCGGGCGCGGGATACGTGCCCGTCGAGGTGTAACTCCGAAACGCCTGCGACGCCAGGAAAGGACCCGACACGCCGACCACTCCTGACGGCCCAAATCCCACGACTCCATTCGAGGTGTTAAAGTCCGCCACAAATGGATTATTCATCGAGGTAAACGCCGACGCGCCCTGCCACCCCACCATCAGGTCGCTGTAATCCCACGGGCCCCTGAACAATCCAAAGCCGGCGCGGATGACCTGCTTGCCCCCGCGCAGCGCATACGCGAGCCCCACGCGCGGCTGCACGTTCGCATAGTTCGTCGCGTTCATCGGGCCGATCACCCGCACATCGTTGGCGCTTGGAAACCCATCCACGTCGTAACGAATTCCCGCCGTTAACGCCAACCGGTTCGTCGCCTTCCACTGATCCTGCCCATACACGTTGAACAGCTTGTGCCAGAAGTGCAGATCCGTGGCATTCACAAAATCCTGGGCAGCCGCGCCGCCATACAGAGACCCGCCAAAGGGCACCGGCCGCGACGGAATCTGCTGTCCGAAATAAGAGCGCGGCTCGAGAAACAGAAACTGCACCGGCGTCCCCGGCCCGAATGGCGGCGCTGCAAACTCACCCGCGCCGAAGAAACTCTGAGGCGTGAAGATGGCGCCGCCCGGGCTGAAGAACGTGGTATCGGCCGCAATCCATACCGGCTCAAAGCCGCCGCCGAATTTCAGCGAATGCGCCCCGTGGACCCAGGTCAGATTCTCCTGCGCCTCAAAGTGCGGTTCCTTGTAATAAGAAACGCTGCCCGTGAAGCCGCCGCTCACCAGCGTGTCCGATACATCCAGCGTCGGTTCGAATCCCGCGCCATGGGGAATCATATGAAAGAGGCGGTCGCCGAAATCCAGCACGCTCTCCGACGTCCAGCGCGCATTAAACAGATGCAGCAAGTTGCCGTACACCGTCTGATCCCGCACCGGATTGTCCCGATACGTCGACGGCAGCCCCTGCCCCGGCGCAGCAGTAGGAACATCTCCCTTGCGATCGTCTGCAAACAGGTACCCAACGTTCAGCACGTTGCGATCGCTGAAAACCTGCGTCACCTTGCCCATCGCCTTGTCGTAGTCATCGGTTTCGAACACCGAGCTCAGCACCTCCGGCTGCAATCCAAACTGCTCCTTGACCTGATTAATGCTCGGCGTGCCAGGACCCATGCAGTTCGGCGCATTCAGGCATCCCAAAATGAAGCTCGAATAGATCGGCGACTCGCCGCGCCGCTGTCCTTCGTAGCCCGTGAAGTAGAAGGTCTTCGCGTGTCGTATCGGCCCTCCCGCATCGGCGCCGAACTGATTCACGCGCAGCGTGTGCAGGCCAGGAGCCGACAGCGGATTGTCGGCGTCGATTGCGTCATTGCGGAAATACTCATAGGCCGACCCATGCACCGCGTTCGTTCCCGACTTCGTGATGGTGTTCACTACCGATCCCAGGTTTCTTCCGTTATCCGCGGTATACGGTCCATCCACCACCCGGAACTCCTGCACCCAGTCGAGCGACGGGCTCACATGCTGCACCCCTGAAAGGCTCACCGAATAATCCGTGCCATCCAGTCCGAAATACGAACTGTGTGTCTCTCTCAGTCCGCCGAAGCTCAGCTGCAGTACTGTCTCCTGGAAGGGCGACTGTGCGCCCGTCGCTGTGCTGCGCCCCACGTTGGCTGTGGGCGTGAGCAGCACAAAATCGATAAAGTCGCGCCCCGCGATGGGCAGGTCCGCGATGTCGTTTGGCGGAATCACCTGGCTCGATTCCGTCTTCTCCGTGTCCATTTCCGACCCCGTCGTCTCAGACACGCTCACGCTTTCCTTCACCGCCGCCACTCCCAGCTGAACCGGCACCGAAGCATCCTGCCCTACCGTCAGCGTCAGCGGCCGTTCCCACACAGCGAATCCGGCCGCCTTCACGCGGAGCCGGTAGTCGCCCGCCGCCAACGCTGTCACCACGGCCAGACCCGCATGATTCGTAGGCTGGCTGCGCGCAATGCCCATGCTCGCGCTGTCGACAGAAATATTCGCGCCTTCGATCACCCTGCCGGAAGGATCGCTCACCGTTACATTGAGCGTCGCCAGTTGCTGCGCCTGGGCAACCGCCGCGGCAAAAATGCCCACAGAAAGAATCCGTAACAGACACCTGCTCATATTGACTCCAGAATGAATCGAAGTTTGTACCGGGCCTCTTGTGTGGCCTCTGCGTGTCCCTGTTTCCTGCCTGAACTTCGTACCTACGCGCCGTTCCCTGACGCCTTGATCCCCATCTGCCGGTTTTTCGGCTCATATCCGCTCGACGCCAGTCGTTTGCCGTGCATCCGATGCACCTCGTCCGAGACGGGGTGAACGCCGGATGTTGTCACCCACCGGTTGTAGAAATTGAAGAGCGCGACCACCATGATCGTGTAGTAGATTGCTTCGTCATCCCAGCCGGCCTTGCGCAGCTCTTCCACGTCCTCCTCGCGCATCTCCGGCAACTCCTGCGTCATCTTCCGCGCAAACCGCATCAGCGCCTTCTCTGGTTCCGGCAGCGACGATGTCTCCACATCCTCCAGAACGCCGCGTACCAGTTCCTCGCTGCCCAGCATCTCCGCGGCCACTGCCGCGTGCGATCGCCAGCAGAATTCGCATTTGTTCGTCCACGAGGTGTAAGCGGCAATCAGCTCGCGCAATCCACCGCTGATGGGAGCCGGGCTGCGCATGACCCCTTCCGTGAAGCTGGCCAGAGGCGAGGTCACTTCGGGACGAAACGCGAAGAGGTGCCAGATCTGCCAGTGCTCGCGCCCTCCCTCCTTCGCGATCCGGATCAGATCCGCATAAGGACTCGGCTGAGGATTGGCTTCAACTGCGGGAAGCCAGGTTGGCGTCTGCTCAATGGTTTTCAAAGGGCGCTCCTTATTTTGTTGCCGGAGGAGAGTCGTCGAGGGCCAATGCAGCGGCTGCTGCTGTGTGCACGCCAACCCGGATATGCGAGTTGGTTCGCAGCCGGGCGCGCGCAAGCCGGCGTCTTTGTCAGAGTCATGCTTTAAGTCAGTTCCGGGGACTGGGCCGTGGATCAGGACAGCGACGCGATTATCCCCGAGCCGGCCGACAGCACACAACCGCACGCAGGTCGGCATTTTCCTCAACCTTTTGGCTGATGCGGCGAGGCTCTTCAGCGCAGGCTTGGGAAACACCTGAGGGGACACACGTCATTCACGAACAAGTGGATGACCGCCGAGCATCTCCAGCAACGCCGATCCGATTTGACCCAGCGGGAGCACCTGGTCGACGGCGCCCAGGCGGATGGCTTCTTTCGGCATGCCGAAGACGACGGAGGTTGCTTCATCCTGCGCGATGGTGAAGCTCTCAGCCTGCTTCATGCGCAGCATCCCCTGAGCGCCATCGTTTCCCATGCCGGTTAGCAGAACCCCCAGGGCATTCTTCCCGAGTTGCTGAGCGCAGGAGTTGAAGAGGACGTCGACAGAGGGAAGGTGCCGGTTCACGCGTTCGCCGCGGTAGACGCGCACCGCGTACTCCGCGCCGCGGCGTACAAGGGCCATTTGATGGCCGCCGGGAGCGAGCAAAGCATGCCCGGGCAGAACGCGATCGGCATCGCGCGCCTCCTGCACATGGATGCGGCAGAGGCTGTCGAGCCGTTTGGCGAACGCTGCGGTAAAGGTCTCCGGCATATGCTGGACCATCACGATGCCGGGGAAATCGGCGGGCAGGGGAGCCAGCAGCTCGCGCAGCGCCTCGGTACCGCCCGTCGAAGCGCCGATGGCGACAACCTTGTGCGTTGCGGAGAACTGCCAGGGACGCGACGCCGTTTCCGCCGCAGGGATTTGGGGGGGCGAGCTGTTGCGCACTTTGGCTCGAGCAGCGGCTTTGACTTTGGCAATGATTTCCTCGGCCTGGTCGACGGTTCCATCGGAGACATCAAGCTTCGGTTTGGAAACGAAGTCGATCGCGCCAAGGCTCAGGGCACGCAGCGTGGTATCGGCTCCCTTCTGCGTGAGCGACGAGATCATGACCACCGGCATGGGATGACCGCGCATCAGCTTTTCGAGGAAGGTGAGCCCATCCATGCGGGGCATTTCGATGTCGAGGGTGAGCACATCCGGCTGCAGAGTTTTGATTTTCTCGCGCGCCACAAAGGGGTCGGCAGCCGTGCCGGCGACTTTGATCTCCGGATCGGAGATGAGAATCTGGGTCAGCAACTGGCGCATCAGCGCCGAGTCGTCGACGATGAGAACTTTGATCGGATCGGGCATAGCGGACACCTGCTGTCAGAAGAGGACCGGCTCCTCCACCGCGAATCTCTCGGTGGGGCCGGTGTTGAAATAAGAGGTTTCTTCGCGCACGATTTTCGGCAGGCGGGAGCCGTCGACGGTATGGACAAAGGCTCTGCCGGAGTGCGCATGAAAGACCACGCGCACCGCCTGCGTGCCGCCCAACCGCTCGGCCAGCAGCGGGATTCCTTCGGTCGAGAGAAAGCGGCGGACGAATTTTGCATTCAGATCGCCGACGGTCGGGTTCTGAAAGACGGGCAGCACGTTGGCGGCGCCGAAGGCCTTGGCGACGAAGCGGCGGCGATCGGCGCCGAGGTTCATGAGGGCGTTGATGAGCAGTTCCATGGCCTGCACGCCGCAGCGCGCCGCGCACTGGCAGTCGGAACGCGAACTCGGCACCAGAATATGGTTCATTCCGCCGATCGAGGCTTCGGGATCATAGAGGCAGACGGAGACACAGGAGCCGAGCACGGTCTGGAGCCGCAGGGGCCGGCCGCTGGCGGCCACCTCGCCAATGTCCACGCGCCGTGTGGGCTCGTGGTGAGCGCGCAGGAAGCTCGGCTGAGCGGGGTGCGGGAGAGTCCTCGGCCCAAAGCGATGGTGTTCGTACATGTGGAGGGATGGGGTCATGGCTGCGTGCTCCGCAGGCGGTAGATGGTTTGCCGCAACGGCTCAAGCACGTCGTGCAGCCAGGGAATGTGCTCCGAGTGGCCGAGAAACAAATAGCCACCGGGGCGCAGATAGCGCATCATCTTGCGCAGGAAGAGATCCTGGGTTTCCTGCCGAAAATAGATCAGAGCATTGCGGAAGAAGATGGCGTCGAAGGAGCCACTCAGAGGCCAGGTGCGGTCCATCAGGTTGATACGCTCAAATTCGACGAGGGCCGCGATTTGTTTCTTCACCTTGACCTGACCGGCCATCGCGTCGGTGCCGCGCAGGAAGTACTTCTTCAGCAGGGTCGAGTCAATGCCCTCGATTTCGTCCTCGGTGTAAATGCCACGGGCCGCCTTCTCAAGGACCGTGGTGTCGAGATCGGAGGCGACGATGCCGATTGCGGAGGCTGAGGCCGGCCAGCGCCAGCGTTGCTGCGCCTCGAGCAGGGCCAGCGCGATGGAGTAAGGCTCCTCGCCGGTGGAGCAGGCAGCGCTCCAGATGCGGACGGCCGGTTTCGCGGCGGCATGGGGCGACCCGTGTGCGGCGGCCATCATTTCGGGAATCAGTTGGCCGGACAGAAAGGCGAAGTGGTGGGGCTCACGAAAAAAGGATGTTTTGTTGGTGGTGACGCAGTTGATCAGCTCGCGAAGTTCCCGGCCGTCATCCTGTATTTGTTCGACATAGCGATAGTAGTCGGCGAAGCTGGCCATCTGGTGGGCGCGCAGGCGGCGGGAGAGGCGCGAGGCGAGCATCACCTGTTTGCCGTCGCGCAGCCAGATGCCGGTGTGACGATGGATGAGCTCGCGAAAGAGGTGGAACTCGTTGGGCCCGATGACCGGGAGCGAGGGATTCATGACAGCCTGGGACACGGGAGTTCGCTCCTTTCCGGGCGGTTGCGCCGTTCGAAGGAATCGCACGGCTCGGGCTCGCCCATAGCTCAGGCGCCAGGCAGTTCCGGGAGCACCAGCTCGTTTTCGCTGAGCAGCTTTTCGAGGTTGAGGGCCACGGCGAGGTGGTCCCGGGTCTGGAAGACGCCGTTGATAAATGCGGTATCCACCGCGCGACCAAAATCCGGGGCCGCGCGCAGTTCGTCTTCTTTCACCTGCAGGACGTCAGAAACTGCGTCAACCAGGAGGCCGACGGTCTTGTCCTCGACTTTGGCGATCACGATGACGGTGAACGTGCTGTAGGCCACCTGGGGCAGGCGGAATTTCATGCGCAGATCGATGACCGGCAGCACGGTACCCCGCAGATTCATCACGCCGCGGACATGGGGCGGCAGGTTGGGAATCGGGGTAATCGGGGCGTACCCGCAGATTTCCAGGATGCGAAAAAGTTCCAGCCCATATTCGCGCTCTTCCAGTAGAAACGTGAGGAAGTGGTGGTGCGAAGGAATCGGCTGCGCGGCCTGACTGTTCATAGAAGCTCCTTTCATCGGGGAGCGCCGGAGCAGGCCCGGCGCACCCTGGTTCGCCCGGTTCAGAACTCCTCGAAGCTCGCGTCGCTGCCCTCACCGCCGGGTTGCGCCACGGCAACGGCTTGCTGCAGTTTGGGAGCGGGTTGTGCGATCTTCCGGGTAGCGGCAACGGCGCGGTGCGCGAAGCCCTTGCGGGGTTTGAGTTGCGGCGGAGGACCTGCAGCGACACTGGGACGGGGTCCGGCCGGAGTGTGGCTCGGCTTTCCGCCTTTGCTCAGTGTGAAGGTCCTCACCTGCTCCATCAGGCCCTGCGCCTGGTCGGAGAGCGATGCGGCTGTGGACGAAAGCTCCTCGGTCTGCGCTGAGTTGGCCTGGGTCACCTGATCCATCTGGGTCATGGCGGTGTTCACCTGCTCGATGCCCGTACTCTGTTCGCCGGCCGCGGCGGCAATCTCCCCCACGATATCGGTGACGCGTTTGACGGAACTGACGATGCCCTGCAGCGTATCGCCGGACTTGTTCACCAGCTCGGAGCCGCGTTCGACTTTGCGCAGCGAGTCCTGAATGAGGCCTTTGATCTCCTTCGCGGCCTGAGCACTGCGCTGGGCAAGGCTGCGGACTTCGGCGGCCACGACGGCGAATCCGCGGCCTTCTTCTCCGGCGCGCGCGGCTTCGACCGCAGCGTTCACAGCCAGCAGGTTGGTCTGGAAGGCGATCTCGTCGATGGTGGAGATGATATCGGAGATCTTTGCCGAGGCGGCGTTGATCTCGGCCATGGCGGTGACGGCGTTGGACACGACACCCTGGCCCTGCTCGGCCGCATCGCGCGAACCGGAGGCAAGCTGGCTGGCCTGGCGCGCATTGTCGGCGCTCTGGCGCACCGTGGCCGTAATTTCCTCAAGACTGGCCGAGGTCTCCTCGAGGCTGGCCGCCTGTTCCTGCGCGCCCGAGGCGATGGTCTGCGAGGCGGCCGCCAGCTGCTCGGATGCGGCGCTGGCGTTCATCGCGCCCTGGCTGACTTCCTCAAGCGTCGAGCGCAGTTTTTCGAGGGCGTTGTTCAGGGCTGTGGCCATGCGTCCCACCTCGTCTTTGGTGTGGACATCGAGAGTGGCGGTGAGGTCGCCATCAGCGACCTTCTCAAGAGCGCCGACGGCCTGACTCAGCGGGACGGAGAAGCCGCGGGCGATGAAGAAGGCCATAAAGAAGCCCAGCGCGATCGCGACCACGGTCGCCGAGATCAACAGAGTGCGCGCCGAGTCGTAAGCAGCCGTGTTGTCGTCGAACCTCTTCTGCGCAGCAGCCTCCTTGACAGCCTTCGCGCGATCACCCGCCTCCACCAGCGGTTTGCCAGCAGCGTTGGCCTTGTCGAGGTCCGCACGAGCACCGGCCAGATCCCCGGCCTTCAGCCTCTCGAAAACATCCGTCGTGGCCTTTTCATAAGCCGGAAGAGCGGTGTGCAGATCGCGGATCGCGGCAATGCCCTCTTTGCTGTAGAAGGTCTTGTCGGCCCCGTCGAGCTCAATCGAGAACTTCTGGAGATCCGCCTGCCCCTCCTGTTCGTCGGCACTGACCCGCGCAGCGTCCGTCGAATTCAGCATTGCATCGCGAATCGTGCGGCCCAGCGAGAAGCGCACGATCTCCATATTGTCGGTGTGGATCGAGCCGATCATGTCGCTCTGATACAGCGTGGAAATGCTCTGGTTGGCGGCGCCCAGCCTGGTGATCGCCAGGTAGCTCATCGCTCCGATAAGCACGATCAGCACGCCGAAACTCGACAGCAGTCTCGGCATCGCGTTGAGATTCTTAAACCACTGCATTTGCGGATTCCCCTTTTTCCCCTGATGGGGATGAAATTTTTGTTGAGCCTGGTGCGTGGACGTCGTGGCGCAGGTCGCGAAAACCGGCCTCGAGCGCATAAAAATTCATGTTGGCCAGACAGGCCACGTCGACGATGGGCGCTACGCAGCCGTCGCCGAGAATGGTGGCGCCCATCAGGCCGTCGATTTTGCGCAGGTGCCGTTCGAGGCTCTTGACCACGACCTGCTGCTGGCCAAGGAGCTCATCGACGACCAGGCCGATCTTTTTGTGTCCTGCCTCGACCACCACGATCAGGCTGCGAGCCGCTGCGTCTGTTTCCGCCCTCGAAGCCAGGCCGAGGTAGCGGCGCAGCTGCAACAGCGGGATCGACTCGTTGCGGATCACGACCACGTCTCCCTGTTCGGCGACGCGCTGGATTTGCCCCGCGCGGGGCGAGACGGTTTCGACGACCGAGAGCAGCGGCAGGACCAGCGTGCGATCGGCGACGCGCACGAGCAGTCCTTCGAGAATGGCCAGAGTCAGCGGCAGCTCGATGGTCACGGTCGCTCCGCAGCCTGTCTCGCTCGAGACCGACACGCTGCCGTTCAGTTGCCGGACATTCTGCAGAACCACGTCGAGGCCTACGCCGCGGCCCGAAAATTCGCTGACCTCGGTACGCGTGGAAAAACCGGGCTCGAAGATGAGCATGCGCACCTGCTCATCGCTCAACAGGGCGTCGGGGACGATGAGACCGCGTTCGATGGCGCGGGCCCGCACAAGCGCGGGATCGATTCCGCCACCATCCTCGGAAACCTCGATTACCACCCGTCCTGAGCGATGAAACGCGCGCAGGCTGATGGTTCCCTCCGCTGGCTTACCCGCCGCGATCCTCGCCTCCGGAGATTCAATGCCGTGATCGGCGGCGTTGCGGATCAGGTGCGTCAGCGGGTCACCGAGCTGTTCCAGCATGCTCTTGTCGATCTCGGTGTCCTCGCCCGACATTTCCAGCCGGATCTGTTTTCCGGTGGCCTGCGCGATGTCGTACACGGTTCTTGTATAGCGCTGGAAGAGCGTGCCGACGGGAAGCATGCGCACGGCCATCACGCGCTCGTGCAGCTCGCGGGTATTGCGCTCCATGGCGGCCACTGATTCGCGCAGTTTCGGCAGGCAGTCCGGCGTGAACTTCTCCACCATCTGCGCGGTCATTACATGCGCGATCACCAGTTCGCCGACCAGGTCGATCAGCCGGTCCACCTTTTCGGTGGCCACGCGGATCGAGGTCGATTCGCTGCCCGGCCGCGCCGGTGTGGCGCGGGCTTTCGCGACCGGGGCGGACCCTCCCGGCGGGGCTGCCGGCGCTTCAGCCCGCACGCCCTGCGCAGGCGCAATCTCGTCGACTGACGCGCTTGCGGCCGGCTCCATTCTGCGAATCGAAATCTCCGCCAGATGTTCCACAAATTCGAACACCTCGCGCAATTCCTCCTCGGATCGGCTGCTGGCCATCTCGATCGTCCAGCCCAGCCAGCAATGTTCCGGATCGAGTTCGGCCAGCGGCGGCAGATTCTCCGCGTGAAGCTCGCTGACGCTCACATCGCCCAGCTCCGCGAGGTTGCGCAGCAGAACGATGGGATTGGTGCCGCTTGAAAATATTTCGCGGTCCGGCCGGAATTCGATGCGGTAAAGCGCAATCGGCGCCTCGTCGCTGTCCTGGCCGTCCTGGCCGGCCTCTCTCTCAACCTGCGTCTGCATCGGCGTCTCGGCCAGCGCCTCGATGCGCTCCGCCAGATGCCGCGCCTCGTCCGTCAGTTCCGCCTGCGGTTCGGCGGCCAGCAGCGTGCGCAGCACGTCTATCGACGCGAGCAGCAGAGCGACAATCTCCTCGTTGAGCGCCATCTCCCTCGACCGCAGCCGGTCGAGCAGATTCTCGAGCCCGTGCGTAAACCGGGCCAGAGCCTCAAGGCCCACCGAACCGGCGCCGCCCTTGATGGAGTGCGCCGAACGGAACACCGCGTTCAGGATCTCCGCGTCATCCGGGGTCGAGCGCAGCGCCAGCAGGCCGGACTCCATGGTCGCGATTTGCTCCACGCTCTCCTGCAGAAACGTCTGTCGAAACTGGGTCAGGTCGATTTTCATAGCATCACGGCAATACTTTCGCGAGGGTAGCCAGCAGCTTGTCCGGATCGAACGGCTTGACGATCCACCCGGTGGCGCCGGCGGCTTTGCCCTGTTCTTTTTTCGCGGCCAGCCCCTCGGTAGTCAGCATCAGGATGGGCTTGCTCTTCATCGCCGGCTGGGCGCGCAGGTTGCGGATCAGGGTGATGCCGTCCATCACCGGCATGTTCAGATCGGTGATGATCAGGTCGACAACCGCGCTTCTCAGCTTGTCGAGCGCCTCCTGGCCGTGCCCGGCTTCCAGCACGTCGAACCCTCCCTGGCGCAGCGTGAAGCTGACCATCTGCCGCATCGAAAGCGAATCGTCGACAATCAGAACTTTGCGCACGCGTGAGACTCCTCCATCGCCGCCGATGCCCGATCGCCGTCCCCGCAGCCGAGCAGCCCGGCGGCTCCCGCGTATTCAAACCACCGGCGCAGGCCGTGGGACGCATGCACCAGCCGCAGCACGCCATTGCGGACGCGTTGTTCGGCGCGGATGGCCAGCAGAACCTCGAGGGCGCTGGCATCCAGATGCTCAAGCCCGCCGAGGTCCACAACCAGTTCCCGGGTCGTGCCCGCCGGCGACCCCAGTTGCTCCATCGCCCACCGGCGCATGGCCTCGGCTTCCACCCACTGGCCGGAACGAGCGGCATGCAGCGTCGTCGAAGCGGCAGCCGCCGCGGGTTCCGCCTGGCTGCTCTCCCCGCTCTGTTTCACCCGCTTTGCTCGCCCGCCCACGTTCGCTCCCGCGACTCCATCTTTTGTGCTTTTTGCCATTGCCCCTTGTGAACGCGAAGGCCAGCGGCATCCGGCCGAATGTCCCTATAACCGGAATATCGGCGGAATCGCCTGGGGCTTGAGCGGCGCAGCGAGAAAAATCCGGCACGCTGCGCAAAATGACTGCGGCCTGGGACTCGGCATGCGCCGGAGCACTCAGGGCTTCGGGACGTACGGCCCGGCCATCCTTTGTTCGAACTGTGCGGCCGGCACCGGTTCGCCGAAGAAATATCCCTGGCAGGAATGGCATCCGAGCCGGTCAAGGTAATCGCGCTGCTCTTCCGATTCGACTCCCTCGGCGATCACCTTGAGATCCATGGCGTGAGCGAGAGAGATGATCGCCTGGGCAATGGCGCTGCTGCCGGGATCGACCAGAATGTCTTTGATGAACGACATATCGATCTTCAACGTGTCCAGCGGCAACCGCTTGAGGTAGGACAGCGACGAATAGCCGACCCCGAAATCGTCGACCGAAAACCGCAATCCGTGCGCTCTCAGCTCGGACATGCGCGCAACGACCTGATCCACATCATCGACGAGCAAACTCTCCGTGAGTTCAAGCTCGATGGTTCCGGGACGGATTCCGGTACGCACCAGTGTGTCCAGAACTTTCCCGACGAAATCGGGCTGGCGAAACTGGCGGGCGCTGATATTGACGGCAATGCTGATGCCCGCCATCCCCGGGAAACGAGCCCATGCAGCCGCCTGCCGGCAGGCGGCCTCCACAACCCAGTCGCCCAGCGGCAGGATGAGCCCGTTCTCCTCGGCCAGAGGAATGAACTCTGCAGGCAACAGGAGACCGCGGCGGGGGTGCCTCCAGCGAAGCAGCGCCTCAGCGCCGGCCAGCTGCCCGCGACGGACCTGAGGCTGATAGAAGAGCGTCAGCTGATTGCTCTCGATAGCAGTCCGAAGATCGGCTTCTATGGCAACGCGCTCGTTGATGGCAGTTTGCAGAGCGGGAGCAAAGAAGCGCACCGTGTTCCGTCCGGCCGTCCTGGCATGATCGATGGCAATATCGCTCTGCTGCAGGATCTCCTCGGCGGTATTGTCGGGACCGGCGAAGACGGTAATCCCGATGCTGGCCGTGCACCGCCACTCCTGGCCCGCCAGCGGAAACGGCTGGCTCAGAGCGGCCAGCGTCCTTTGGGCGATGTTCCGGGCCTGCGCAGCCGCCTCTTCCGTGGTTTCGCCCAGGTTTTCGAGGATCACCGAAAACTCGTCTCCACTCGATCGCGCAACGATGTCGCCCTCACGGACACAACGGGCAATGCGCCGGGCCGACTCCTGGAGAAAGAGGTCCCCAAAGGCGGAACCGAGCGAGTCGTTGAGCGCCCTGAAATGATCGAGGTTGATGGACAGCAGCGCACTCCTGGTGTGCTCAGCCGGGGAGTTCCGGAAGGCGTGCAGACGCTCCAGTAGCTGGCGCCGGTTCGGCAGGCGTGTGAGCCCGTCGTAAAGCGAGAGATTCCGAATCTCCTGCTCGGCGGCTTTGGCCGCGGAGATATCCCGGGTGACAAACAGAACGCAGGGGACGGCATCCAGTTCGATCATTGAAGCGGAGATCCGGGCCCAGATAAGAGTCCCGTCCTTTTTCCGGAGCCTTACTTCCAGATTGCGGCAGACGGATTCATGGCGCAGGATTCCCGTCAGCAGCTCCCAGTCGTGAGGATTCTCCCAGATGTCGAGTTCGCGAGAGGATCTCCCGGCAACGTCTACGAATTCGCCGCAGTGATTCTCGCCGTCGGAGTCAGTCCAGGTATAGAGTTCTTCCGACGTTTGTCCGACGAGTTCCTCGCGCTCGTATCCAAGAATCGAGAAGAACTGCTGGTTGACGTCGACGAACATGCCGTCATCCATGCGGCAAATCGCAATGGCATCCAGGCTGGTCTCGAACGCGGCGCGATAGCGTTGCTCGCTGGCGCGAAGAACTTCCTGCGTCGCCGCCAGCTGCTGCTGAGCCACAGTGTGGTCGCTGGTTTTTTCGACCATTCGGACCAACTTCATAGAAGAGAATCAGTTAGCCCCCGGATTGCAGATGAGCGTTCCCCGGAGTAAACGAGGATTCCCCTCCAATTGCCTTCTCCGAAGACACCATTTCCGATTATCGGCAGGCGCTCATCAGAGATGAGCTCTGAGCCGGCCGCGACAGTCAGGACAATGGTCTGAGGCCTGCTATTGATCGCCGGCGGGAGTTCCGCCCGGTGAGGCGATTCTGGCAAGCGCTTTCGCACCCCGAAAAGCGTAGCTAAGTCGCCTAATTCCATTAGGGTACGGCCCAGAGCCAAAGTGGTATGGCCCAAACCGGCATCCACAAATCATCATTCTCCGATGAGCCGCAGGAGCGCCACGGGGATCAGGACGGCCGCGATCCTGGGAGTCGTGCTGTGCACAGCCATCGTCTGCAGCGCGCTGTGGCAGTGGTCTCTTTTATCGGGGCGCGACACTATCCAGGAGCTTCAGGACTTACCCGTTAACTCCGCGGTTCGGCTCATTGGCGTTGTAACCTATGTCGATCAGCCGGGGGGCCGGTTCTGGCCTCAGGATGAGACCGGGGCGCTCCCGATCTCACTGGACCCTGTCCAGGCCGGAATTCATGTTGGTCAGACCGTTTCCGTCGATGCCACGAAAACTTCTCATTACGACCCCTCTCCAAATCCCCTGGAACAACACAGCTGGGGCGCCGACATAGCGCGCGGCACTGCCCGCGAAGATCTGGAGGCTGTTTCGTAGTCCCTGAACGCTATGGGCTTGTTCTCTCCAATTCGTCGTCAACACCCCGCACCCGGAACTGCGATTGTGGTGCCGCGCGCCTTTCGCGGCGGGAGGACAGAACCTTTCCGCCCACGCCAGCCGAGACGCGGCGCGGTGCTGGTTGCGTCAATTCTCACGGTGACGATTATGGCCGCGCAGAGTGCGTTCGCCCTCGACCCGGCCAAGGCCATCACGCAGTACATGCAGACTTCCTGGACCAGCGAGACCGGCCTGCCGCAGAACTCCGTCCAGGCCATGGCGCAAACCGCGGACGGCTATCTCTGGTTCGGAACCCAGGAAGGTCTGACGCGATTCGACGGCGTCCATTTCACCACCTATACGAGCCATAACACGCACGGTCTTGCGTCGGGTTTCATTCAGAGCCTGGTGGCCAGCCGCGACGGCAGCCTGTGGATCGGAACCGACAGCGGGCTTAGCCACTATCAACCGGCGGCCTCTGCCGGAGTTGGCGGTGCGTTCAGTACTCTGACCGCCCGCGATGGACTTTCCGGCAACTACATTATGGCGCTCTGCGAGGATCGCGAGGGCGGTATCTGGGCCGGCACGGCCAGAGGACTGAATCGCATCGCCGATGGCCGGGTGCAGACCTGGACCACAAGCGACGGATTGGCCGATACCTCGATCAGCGCGATGACGGTCGACGCCGGCGGGACGCTGTGGGTGGGAACTGCGAAGGGATTATCGCGCTTCGACCACGGCCGCTTCCGCACCTTCACCACGCGCGACGGACTGCCTGGCAACGCCATCGTCGCTCTCGCCGCGGTTCAGGATGGGTCGATCTGGATTGGAACGCTCGCCAACGGTCTGGCGCAGATCCGCAACGGCCGCGTCTCTGCTTTCCCACAACGTCTTCCGTGGAACGAGATCACCGCCCTGCTTGCGGATCACGACGGTGCACTCTGGATTGCTTTTGACCGGCACGGAATTGCACGGCTGTATCGCGGCAAGCTGGATTTTTATGGCGTTTCCCGCGGGTTGCCGAGCGACCGTTGCGCGCGGGCTCTTTTCGAGGACCGCGAAGGCAGCCTCTGGGTGGGTTTCCTGGATGCCGGAGTTGCCCAGCTCCGGGATGGAAAGTTTTCTGTGTTCGGTACGCCTGAAGGCCTTTCCGGCAATTACACCGGCAACGTGCTGCAGGCCCAGGACGGCACGATGTGGATTGGCGCAGATGACAAGGGCATCGACCGCCTGCTTCCCGATGGACGGGTGGAAGTGTGGGACCAGCGCAAGGGTCTGCCCAATCAGGCGGTCTATTCGCTGCTCCAAACGCGCGACGGCAGTCTTTGGGTGGGTTATCGGCAGGGCACACTCGCCCGCGTCCACGACGGCCAGGTGTCGATCTATCACGACTCCGAGGCCGCGGATTCTTCTATCAATTCTCTGCTTGAGGACCGCGAGGGTACTCTCTGGATTGGATTCGAGGGGAAGGGACTGGCACGCTTCGATCACGGACATATTCAGCACCTCACCGACACCGGCCGTGTTGCGGCGCTTGCGCTCTCCACCGACGGTGCGCTGTGGGTTGGGCTGGATGGCGACGGCGCCCAGCGCATCGACCATGGCGTTACCACGATTTTCACCACGGCAAACGGCCTGCGCAGCGATCACGTGATGAGTCTCTATGCCGATCCCGACGGCAGCATTTGGGCAGGCACCCAGAGCGGCGGTCTCAGTCATATACGAGACGGCCGCGTCGTTACCTGGACGCCCGACCAGGACATGCCCGACTCCGCCATTGGGTCCATCATCGGAGACAATGACGGCAGCCTGTGGTTCGGCGGCGACACAGGCATCTTCCGAATTGCAAAATCGGAGCTGAGTCAGCCCGCGGGCTCGCCGACAAGGGCTGTTCATCCCGTGCTGTACGGCACCGCCGACGGTCTGCGCTCTCGCGAGACTTTGTACGGAAGCATGCCTTGCGCGTGGAAGAGCCGCGACGGGCGGCTCTGGTTCGGAACCATCGAGGGAGTGGCCGTAATCGATCCGGCGCACATCCCGGTCAACACCGTCGTGCCTCCAGTATGGATCGAGCACGTCGAGCTCGATTCCCGTGCTATCCCGCTTGAAGACCATATTCGCCTCGGCCCTGGCTCCGGCAATCTCGAGGTATCCTTCAGCGCGCCCAGTTTCGTGGCGCCGCAGCGGGAACGCTTTCGCTACCGCCTGATTGGCTTCGATCCCGACTGGAACTATGCGGGCGGACGCCGCAGCGCCTGGTATACCAACCTGCCGCCCGGCTACTACACCTTCACCGTGCAGGCGGAGAACAACGACGGCATCTGGAACGAAACCGGAGCCTCGTTCAACTTTTCGTTGCGGCCGCCGCTCGCCCGCACTCCGGTTGCCTATGCGTGCTACGTAATGATCGCCCTGCTGCTGGCGTGGAACGTCGTTGTTTTCCGTACGCGCGCTCTGACACGTCGCCAGGAGGAGCTGACTCGGACCGTCGCCGAGCGCACCGCGCAGCTCGAAGCCGAGAAGGCGGCGCTCGAAGCCACCCGGCGCGAACTGCACATCCAGGCGACCCACGATTCGCTGACCGGCATCTTCAACCGCGCAGCAATGCTGGAACACCTGGAGCGCGAAATCGCTCGCGCCACCCGCGACCGGGCTACACTCGGAGTTCTGATTGCGGACCTCGACCATTTCAAGAGTCTCAACGACAACTACGGCCATCTTTGCGGCGACGATGTGATTCGTGAATCGGCCGACCGCTTCCGTTCCGCCATGCGCGGCTATGACATCGTGGGCCGTTACGGTGGAGAGGAATTTTTGATCCTCTTCCCCGGCTGGGATTTCCTTCTCGCTCCCGGCCGCATCGACGATCTGTTGGAGTCGATTCGGTCGCGACCTTTCGAAGTAACCGAACACCGCGTTCAGCTCACCTGCAGTATCGGCGTCGCCACTTTCCGTCCTGAAGTGGATTCTCCTTCGATCCGGGATGTTCTCTGCCGAGCCGATACCGCGCTCTACGTTGCCAAGAACTCCGGGCGCAATTGCGCGAGCTTTGAAGTACGCTCCACCCTCAATCTCGGAAACCGCATTCGGAGCATCAAGAGCTCCCTGATCAGCAACGATTAGGAATTGCAGCGGGCCGGCAGTAGCCGCGTCGCCTCTATCGAAGTTTCGCGTCTGCGTCCCGACCTACCCGGTTTTCATCAGTGCGCTGAGGCAGGCCACAGCTTCATCGAGTTCGGCAACAGCAACGCACTCGCGGCTGCTGTGCGCTGTGCGCATATCGCCGGGACCGATGACAATGATCTCGTCGGCAATCGGCGCAAAGATACTTGCCTCGGAGCCGAACGGGATGGAGATCGCCTGTCTGCCGGTAAGCGCTTCGGCGGACTGGACCAGAGCCGATCCGGCGCTGGTTTCGAAGCCAACCTGCTGACGCAACGGTTTGATTTCGGCATGAAAGGCAGCGTCCACGCTTTGCAGGCGCTCGACGATCGCACTGACGGATTGGAGGACGCGATTTGCCTGCTCTCCCGGAATCGGTCTCCACTCCAGCTGAAATCGACACAGGCCCGCCACGATGTTCTTCGCCGTACCACCTTCAATCGTGCCGATATTGATGGTCGTGAAGCCGGGATCGAAAAAGCTGTGCTTTTCGAGCGCCAATTTCGCTGCAAATTCCTCAATGGCGGTTATGAGACGCGCGGCGTTGTAAATCGCGGAGACCCCCTGCCCCGGATGCGCGCTGTGCGCTTCTTTCCCAAACACAGTGACTTCTGCAAGGCAGTATCCTTTGCCGGCGCGCGCAGGATGCAGCGACGTGGGCTCGCCGATCACCATGCGGCGAGGCCGCAGTGCGCTGTCAGACACCAGACGAGAAGCACCGATGCAGCCGATCTCCTCATCTGCCGTCAAAACCAGGCGCAAACCGTCTGGCCATTCGTCGGAAGCGCTTCGGGAGATTGCGGTCAGTAAGCATGCGAGAAACCCCTTCACATCGCACGCGCCACATCCATGCAGATTGCCGTCCCGGAGGATGGGCTCCAGCGCCTCATTCCACTCCGTCGCATAGGGCACCGTATCGGTGTGGCACATGAAGACCAGGTTCACATCACGGTCGGCTGCGTTCTGCCCGGGCGGCGCCGCGATCAGGTTGATCTTCTCTACGCCCGCCGAATCCAGATACGGCAACGGGCGCGCCGACCAGCCCGCCCTCTGCAATACGGCGGTCGCATATTCAACGAGGGGGCGGTTCGATACGGCTGAGTTGGAAGGAATACGAATCAGGTCCGACAGAATCTCAACAACGCCTCTCATCGCACGGCACCAGGAGCATCGCGCCAAACCCTGGCATAGACCTCTTCGTAACGAGAGACAATTTCTTCCTGGAGTGGGTGCTTGCCGTCGCGAACAATGAGCCTCCCGTTCACAGCAACGTCGCGAATGGCGGTCCGGTTCATCCCAAAAACGATCAGCGGCAACAGGTCGTCAGACGAATGGCCAGCAATCGAAATGTCGCGTAGGTCGACGGTAAAGAAGTCCGCAAAGGAACCGGCAGCCAATTCTCCTGAGGACACTGCCAGGGCACGAGCTCCGTTCACGGTTGCACAGTCAAACAGTCGCGCCGCCAGTCCCTGTTCACCGATTTGATCGAGAATGGCGCGTTGTTGCTGGATCAAACGGAGATGGTAATCGAGCTCTCGCGCATCCTCCAGAGGATCGATTTGCGCCTGGCTGTCGGACCCGAAGGCGATGCGAACGCCGCTCTTCATGACCTGGTCAGCAGCGATAATGCCGTCGCCCAGGTTGCGCTCGGTGGTCGGACAGGAACAGATCGTCACACCTGCGTCGGTCAACATGGCCGTCTCTTCGCTGCTGATGTGGATCGCGTGAACAGCAGTCCAGTCGGGACCGAGCAGCCCGAACTTGCCCAGCAGGGCGACTGGAGTCGCGCCGTATTCGCGCAGGCACGCATCATTCTCCGCCACCTGCTCCGCCATATGCATGTGCAGGGGGAGATTTCTGCCGCGCGCCCATGCTGCAATTTCGCGCACATCATCGAATGGCACGGCCCGTATGCTGTGCGGCGCAACGCCGAGGGTCACTTCTGTGGAATCGGTTGCATACTCGCGGGCAAGGGCGTCCATGTTGGCAAGAACGTCGGACGTCGTCTCGAAGAATCGTGTCTGACCGGGATCGCGGGGCAGTTGAAAGCCTGAGCGCAGATAGGCGCTCCGCAAAAGCACGACGCGTATGCCGACGGAGCGCGCCGCGGCAATCACCTGTTTGCCGAGCAGATTCGGGTCGTCATAAGGCCGGCCATCCGGAGCGGTATGAAGGTAGTGAAACTCACCAACCGTCGTCGTGCCTGCGAGCGCCATCTCCAGAAACGCCATACGTGCGACGTCGTAAACCTGCTGGGGATCGAGTTGCGCTGCAGCGTGGTACATCGTGCCCCGCCATGACCAGAAATCCTTCCCGCTTACGGCTCTCGATTCCGACTTGCCGCGGATGAGCCGCTGGAAGGCGTGTGAGTGCACGTTGATGAAGCCTGGCAGAAGCGCTTTGCCGGGAAGATCGACGACCGTGTCCGACGGTGCATCCGCAGTGGTGATGGCAAGAATGCTGCCGCTGTCGCTTACGAGAAGACCACGGTTCCCAACGAACCCGCCATTCGCGTAAAGGAGTTCGGGACGATAGAGCGTGGTCACCGGCTGGCCTCTTCGTTGCTGAGTGACAATCTCATCCCGCGACCTTCTCGCCGCCTATCCACACTTCTCGCACCGGATTGCTGCCCAGCGTGTAGACCAGCTCACGCCAGTCTGCACCCTGTAGCACCAGGAAATCCGCCGGCAATCCAGGTTCGATGCGTCCCGCATCGCTGACTCCAAGGGCGCATGCGGCATTCACCGTTCCGGCGACCAGCGCCTCCTGCGCCGTCAAACCATTCAGGCGAACAGCAAGACCGAGTGCCATCGAAGCTGAGAATATCGGACTCGACCCGGGATTGAGATCCGTGCCAACCGCGACCGCCGCGCCAGCATCGATCAGCTTGCGGCCCGGCGCCGGCGCTAACCCCAGATGCAGTGACACTCCGGGAAGAATCGTCGCGATGGTCGGGCTGCCAGTCATCGAGGCCACTTGCTCCGCACTGCAGGCCTCCAGATGATCGACGCTCAGCGCCGCCATGCGCAAGCCGAGTTCAAGCCCGCCCACGCGCTGGAACTGCTCGGTATGCAGTTTGATTGCAAGGCCGTGCTGTTGTGCGCTGGTAAGAATCCGCTCCGCTTCCTGCGCGCTCCATGCTTCCTTCTCAACGAATACATCCACAGCCTGAGCGAGCTTCCGCCGCGCCACTTCGGGAACCAGCGTCTGACACACGTCCGACACGTAAGCCGCGCGCTCCGCTGCTCCGGCCGGCGGCACATGGATCAGCAGCGTAGGAATAATCCGAGCGGGTGTGCCGGCCGCCAGGGTCCGGATCACATCGAGCATCGCGATCTCAGCCTCGGGCCTGAATCCGTACCCGGATTTCACCTCGATGACCGTCGCACCGGATCGCAGCAGTGCATCGATGCGCGGCTTGGCAAGTGCGATCAACTCGTCGTGCGATGCTGCCGATGTCACGCGAATTGTGCTCCAGATGCCGCCGCCCGCCGCCAGGATGCGTTCGTAAGGCACGCCTGCAACGCGCGCATCGAAGTCCGCCAGACGATCACCCGCCCACACCGCATGTGTGTGAGGATCGACCAACCCTGGAACAACAGCGCGGTGCTGCACATCGACCGTCGCCGTTGCTTCTCCCGCCCAATCGGCTTCCGGCCCGACCCAGAGAATCACGCCATCGGCGACGGCGAGTGCCGCGCGCTCAATGATCTTCAGCCGACGCATCTCCGGACCGCGTTTGGGTCCCGGACCCTCCGCGGTCACCAGCTGCGATATTCCGCGAATCAGCAGGTCGGCTTTCATTTGAGGCTTGGCATGTCGACGCCGCGCTCCCGCGCCACCGTGATGGCACGTTCGTATCCCGCGTCCGCGTGGCGGACCACGCCCAGCGCGGGATCGTTCCTCAGGCACAGCCGCAGCCGCTCCTCAGCTTCATCGCTCCCATCGGCTACAGCAACCAGCCCCGCATGCTGGCTATAACCCATGCCAACGCCTCCTCCATGATGAAAGCTCATCCACGACGCGCCGCTGGCTATGCCCGTCGCGAAATTGAGCAGCGGCCAGTCGGACACCGCATCGGAACCATCAAGCATCGCCTCCGTCTCGCGGTAGGGACTCGCCACCGAGCCCGCATCGAGATGATCGCGCCCGATTACGATGGGAGCCTTCAGCCGGCCATCGCGCACCATCTGGTTGAAGAGGAGCCCGGCACGATCACGCTGCCCATAACCCAGCCAGCAGATGCGCGCCGGCAAACCCTGGAATGCAATTTGATCGGCGGCATACGTCAGCCATTGCGTCAGCCGACGATCTTGCGGGAATAGCTGCAGCAGCGCTTGATCCGTTGCCGCGATATCGGCGGGATCCCCAGACAACGCGACCCAACGGAATGGTCCACGGCCTTCGCAAAACGAATCGCGAATAAACGCCGGCACGAATCCCGGATAAGAAAACGCATCGGTCACACCTGCGATCTGCGCCTGCGTCCGCAGATTGTTTCCATAATCGAAGGCAATGGCGCCCCGATCCTGCATCTTCAAAACGGCCTGCACATGCGCGGCGATCGACGACTGCACACGTCCGATGTAGGCCTCCGGCTGCTTCGCGCGCACCGTATTCAGATCTTCATCCGCGCGGGCAATCGGAAGATATCCCCACATCGGATCGTGGGCGCTGGTCTGATCCGTCACCAGATCGGGAGTGAATCCGATCTCCACCATCTTCGGCAAAACCTCAGCCGCGTTGCCCATCAACCCAATGGAAAGCGCCTGCCGAGCGGCCTTTGCCTGCTGCGCCATCGCAATTGCTTCGTCCAGCGAGCCGGTCGCTTTATCGAGATACCGCGTATCGAGCCTGCGCTGGATGCGGCTCGCGTCGACCTCCACGCAGATGCTCACGCCACCAGCCAGTTTGACGGCCAGCGGTTGCGCGCCACCCATCCCGCCCAGGCCCGCAGTGACGGTAATGGTTCCCGCCAGCGTGCGGTTGAAGTGGCGTTGCGCCGCGCCCACAAATGTCTCGTAGGTTCCCTGCAGAATGCCCTGTGTCCCAATATAGATCCAGGAACCGGCCGTCATCTGGCCGTACATCATCAACCCAGCCCGATCGAGCTTGTCGAATTCATCCCAGTTAGACCAGTGCGGCACAAGATTCGAGTTGGCGATGAGTACGCGCGGCGCGAGCGGCTGCGTTTCCAGCACGGCAACAGGCTTTCCCGATTGGATGAGAAGGGTCTGATTATTCTCAAGCCGGTCCAGGGTCTCGACGATTTTGTGAAAGCATTCCCAGTTGCGCGCCGCCTTGCCTCGACCGCCATAGACAATCAGTTCCGCAGGCTTCTCGGCGACCTCAGGATCAAGATTGTTCATCAGCATCCGCTTCGCCGCTTCCTGAATCCATCCACGCGCGGTTCGGCTGTTGCCGCGCGGCGCGCGAATCGCAGGTTCGTGCTGATTCATCGAGGCCCCTCTTGAACACAACAATTCTCGTTGCTCTGCATGGCGCAAAGCAAATCCGCAGTCCTATTCTGCCTTTTCTTTTTGATCCTTTTGTTCCGCAGGCTCAGGTTTCGCGAACGGCGGCTGATCGTATTTGTAGAGTGCATTCATGAAAAACTTGTAAGTCCCGTGCGACTGCGCCCGCCACTGCGGCTTGAATCCGTACAAAAAGATCCGCCCGCCTCCGTAAGGCACTTCGAGCGCGGCGATCTTGTCCTCGATCGCCTCCGGATGCAGCAGCAACCCGCTCTCCAGCGGATTGCTGTCCTTCGGATATCGCGCCAGCACGGCTCCGTGGAATCCCGCCTGCGTCGTAAATGCGGGACCCTGCTCAAACATCACAATCGGCTCGCCGGGCAGTCCCCACGTCACGGGCCGATCAACTGAGCCAAGCTCAACGCGGAGCAGCGCGCCTGAGCAGAAGAACTTGTCGCTCTTGACTCCCTCCAGAACATTCGTCACCGGCAGAGAGAGCAATGGAACGAGCGTCGCCGCTGTCTGATTGAACGCAATCAGCGTTCCGCCGTGGCGCACAAACTCCCGCAGGTTATCCAGCCCCTCCTCGCCCAGACCGCCGGCATATTGTCCGGGCACGATACCCTCCCGGAAACCCTCCATCAATTGCTGTTGGCGCATATCCGGCAGGATCAACACATCGACGCGATCGCGCAGGCCGCCGGCTCGCATGTCGGCGTTATACAGGCTGATCGGCGCATAGCCGTATTGCTCCAGGATCCAGCGCGTCCACCCTTCGTCAATCGATGCATCCCAGGGTCGATAGAGCCCTATGCGTGCCTTATGAATCGCGATCACGTGTTCGGGAGCTTTGTCCGCGCTCAACACCGATACAGCGTATTTCTTCGATAAGTCACCGATGCTTGCACGGCTAACTCCACCCAATACGATCGCGCCTTTTTCCATGCCTCCCGAGGTCTTTGCTTCATCCTGAGCAAATCCGGCCGAGCCTCCCGCAGCGAGCACATCGTTAATTACGCGAAAACTCGCGTTGGACTCGTGACTCACAATAAATGTGCCGCCGCTCCCCTGCACTTCCGCCGGCGGTGCATCAAGGTCGGTCTCAACCTTCAGGTGCGCAAGCTGATCGTCGGTGATCGGATCGGTGATCGGATCGACGCGGACACCCATCTGCATGGGCAGCGTCCAACCCGTGACATCGTAAGGTAAGTCAATAGGCTTAGAACTCTCGGTAAACAATGCTGACGGGTATCTCTGTACCTCGAATAGCTCTTTTGCCAGCGAGGTGTAGGGCTGGTTCATCAGGATGACCCAGGAGCCGGCCGGATAATCGCGGTCATTCGCCCGAAACCCTGTCTGCGACTCCCGAATCTCAATCCCATTCTCCTGCATAATGTGCGCCAGCAACTGACCCTCCGGCGCGTCGGCCTGCACGCTGGGAATGACATAGGCAAACGGTGGTCCCTGCTCGAATCGCCTGATGTTGTCCCGCGCTGCCTGATAGCGGTTGTAGAGGAGAGTCTCCCGATAGCGGGCGGCAGTATCGAGCACGGACATCGATCCCGCAACCATATAATCAACCGCGTCCTTCAGCCTCCACCAGCCGCCTTGCCACGGCGTGGTGTACATGGTCAGGGCCTTCAGATCCTGCATATCCTTTGGGAATTCATCCACCGTGTAGAAGCGCGGAGTGGCGTAGCGGTAGAGCGCGGTCTCCGTGAAGAAGGATATCTCGTTACGAAATGACCCGGCATAATCGACGAACCCCGGATACCAGTTATCGAACTGCGATTCGCTAATGGCGCCGGGCATCTGGTGCTCATCGAGATAGGCCGTCATATTAGTGCCGATGACATTAAACCAACTCCTCACATAAGGGCTGATGTTCGACGAGATCGGATCGGAGAACGGCGGAATCCAGATGCGCGCGGGAAACGGCGCCGTCTGATGCTGGCAGTAGAAGATGACCGGCGAGTATTCGATCTCCGCCTTCGTCACCACCTGCGACTCTTTCATGTTTAGCATGTAGCCGTCGCGGTTGTTGTCGTGACCCACATAGTCCTGGAAGAGCCACGGCATCGGACTTACTTCGAATCGCGTTCCCAGATTCCTGCGATACCAGGAAACCACCATGTCCTGGCCGTCGGGATTGAGCGTCGGCCACAACACCAGGATTACGTTGTCCAGGATGGCGTCGACCTCCGGGTCGCCTTGCGCAGACGCGAGCTTGTACGCCAGTGCAATGGAATGCTGCCCGCCTGCTACCTCGCTCGAGTGCAGACCGCCATCGATGTGAACGACCACTTTCGATGTGTGCGCCAGATCCCGCGCCTTTGCATCATCCAGCCCCTCCGCCGTCGCCAGCTTTCTGGCGATCGACTTGTACTCGTCCAGCCGAGCCAGGTTCCCGGGCGACGAGATTACTGCAACCTCAATGTCGCGCCCCTCCGTAGACTTGCCTACGGTGAACATCTTCACGCGGTCGGAGTGCGCCGCCAGCTCGTGGAAGTAGTGAATCTCCTCCTCGTAATTCGCCAGGTAATAGTCGTCTCCAGGCGTATGTCCCAGGACTGACGCCGGCGTGGGCGCCTGTGCCTGGGCGGCGATCGAGCCAAGAATAGCGGCAGAAGTCAGGAGAAGCCAGCGCACGCTCGGTGAATGCATCGATTCCCTTTCTGAACTATCGAGGAAGAGGCGCTGATTCACGCGCCCGTCCAGCCTGGTTTTAGAAGTGAACGAGTAGTGTAATCACAATTTGGCCAGTAAAGAAACACGCAGCAAAAAGCGCCGGAGACGAATCTCCGGCGCTTTTTGTTCGCGGCTCAGAAGTCGTACCGCAACGAGAACTGCATCCGCCTTGGCTGCGTCAGCAGACTGCTCGCAACGCCGAGATTCCCGCTCGTAAGACCCCCTCCGATCGATGCCGGATCGAAGCGAACAGTATTCGTGGCGTCGTAAACTTCCCACGAAAACCTCAGCGCACCATATTCCCGCACCTGCCAGGTCTTTGCCAGCCCGGAGTCGATGTCGAAATAGCCGTCGCCGCGGTAGAAATTCCGCTCGCCGGCCTCGCCCGGATAGGGAAGCCGGACCGGCGATCCGGTCGTCACGTTCGAATTGATGGTCGTGGCGTCATTGAAGAACTGAGGATCGCCGTACTGGTCGAAGTGGCGCCGCATCTTCACCGGCGCCGTCTGCACCGCAAAGCTCTCGATCTGCCAGTCCGTCGTCCAGCCAGGCTCAGTCAGAGAGAACGGCAGGCCGCTGGTTGTGCGGTTAATGCCCGATAACTGCCACCCTCCCACGAAAGCATCCGCAAGCCGGTTTGCACCGCCCCACACAGCCTTGCCTTTGCCGAAAGGCAACTGATACACCCCATCAATGGTCAGGAGATGATGAGTATCGAAGTCGGAAACCGCACGGTTCAGATAGGGCTTCCAGGTATTCAGAATATCGCTGAAGGAGCCGCCCGAGCTAAACTCCGTATTGCGCTCCGCGTCGGACCCCATATCAATAGACCGGGACAGCGTATAACTCACATCGAACTGGAAGCCGTGACTTGCCGGATGGCGCAGGGTGATCTGGCCTGCGTTGTAGTAACTCATCCCCAGCGTAGACAAAGCATACAGAGATGAAAACTGACCCTGCCAGAAATGTGGCTGCCAGTTAGCTGGCGCCGGATAAAAACCGAAACCGGAAGGGGGCCCGTAAAAGTCAAGGTCCGAAAGCGATGTGGTCGCTCCCAGGTTATAACGGTAAGGAGCCCACTCGTTGAGATAGATAGCCTGTGTCGCACTTTCTCCGGGATAATCAAATCCGGCCATCCAGGGAAAGACGTCCTCGAAGTACTTGATCGCCGGCACTGAAGCGCCGGTGTTGCCCCCGTTCTCATCAACCAGACGGGACAGCTGGCTGCCCGCCGCGTAATAGTCGCCGCCCCCGCCCGGATCTGTGTAGTCCACCGGTTCAGCAAGATCGAGGCTTTGCAGCAGATGCCTTCCCATCGTCCCTACATAGTCAGTCTCAAGCGTAAAGCCCCTCGGGAATTCATGCTGGACGGAAAGATTGAAGGACTCGGTATAGGGGGTCTTTAGTCTGCTGTCCAGCCCCCACGTGATCGCGAAGCCGGTTAGCGGTCCGGTCGGAGGCGAGTAAGGGTAAGTCACCGGTGAAGCGAAAGGTCCGTTGCTGAAGGGCAGTGTATTGCGGCTCGTATACCGAGGCGAGTCTTCGTATCCGTATGTGCCCGCAGGATTGGTAATGGCGCTGCTCAGTCCGAAGGATCCATTCTGATCGAAGATATTCACAAGACCTTCGCCATAATGGTCGTAGTAGATGCCGGCGCCCAGCCGGATAGTCGTTGTCGGTCTGGGCGCATAGGCGATCGCAAACCGCGGCGCGATGTTGTTCTTCGACTTAGGCCAGAAGCCAGGCTTGTTATAAAACGGGCCCGCCGGCGCGAAGGTCAGCTCGGGTTCATAGATATTCCCCTGAAGAGCCTGGGCTTCGCGTTCCTGATACCAGGCGTGCGTGTCGATGGTGGGAGTTACCTGCTGGCCGTCGGTCTCCCACGGCGTCTGCAGTATGCTGTGCCGGATACCGAAAGTAATCGTCAGGTTCGGCAGCGGTTTCCACGCATCCTGCAGGTAATACTCATACTCATTCGACTTAAAGTGCCTCGTCAGAAACGCTCCATCTGCCTGCAATGTGCCTGAGGTCGGACTGGTTAGATCGTAGTTTACCTCGTCAGTCGCTGAGGGAATCGTGCCTACCAGATTGGCGTAGGCGATCTCATAGGAGTTTCTGAATCCGCCATCAACCGGATCGGCGCCTATACTCGACGGCTTTGGCGGATTCCCGCCCAGCCAGTACGGATTGCTGCTGCCGTAGTTGAACGACTGTGAATCCGAGTTTCGATTCTGGTGAATCAGCCGCCAGTTTCCTCCAAACTGAAGGCTGTGTTTTCCCTTGGTCCAGCTCAGGTTATCGACGATGTTGTTGACAGGTACCGTCGCCAGAGTGGTTCGCGTCTCGGCTGTGGTCGTCGAGAGAAATCGGAAATCGATGTAATCGCCTGAGCCGATGCCGCGGTTGCTGTATCCCTGGCGGATATAACCGTACCGAATATCATTCACCAGGTTGGGAGATATCGACCACGTGTCACCTGCAATGACGCCCTTCGTGTTGTCCTCGTAATAGTTCGACGGCCCCTGACCAGGAAACTGCTCTGTTCCCGAAGTCGTATCTTTCTGCAAGTTAGCGCGAGCAAAAATGCGATGCTTCTCCGTCGGCGTGTAATCGATTCTTCCAATAGCAGTATTCAGGGTCTGGGGATTCGGAGAGGAAAATGAATATGAACCCTCGTTCAGTCCGTCACCTTCTGTAAACCCATTGGCCGGCGGCATAGATTTGAAGTAGGCGAGAGCGTAAGGATTCGGTCCCGGGCCTGGAGTATATTGGGCGGTGTTGCAACCCCCCGCCGCCACGCAGCCTCCATCCAGCTGCGTTACCTGGGCTGGAGTCAGCGTATCGTTCACAACATTTCCGCTGGTATCGTCCCCCTGGTAACTGAGGATCCCCTGCTGATAGGCGGCTGTCGGAACAGTCTGGGTCACCTGCGTATTCTCCGCTTTCCGGGTTCCCTCATAGTTACCAAAGAAGAATAGCTTGTCTTTAATGATCGATCCGCCCACAGCAGCGCCAAAGATATTGCGAATCAACTTACCCGGAACATTCGGAAGACCGCTGTTTAGTTCAGCCTGCTTGTTGAACCAGTCGTTGGCTACTGTGATGGTGGGACGGTTGTATTCATACAAGCCGCCATGAAACTTATTAGTCCCGGACTTGGTCACGAGACTCACCTGGGCGCCGGCGGAACGCCCCTCATCCGAGTTGGCATTCGCGGTGGCTACGCGGAACTCTTCGACTGAATCCTGAGTCTCGCGCAGAACACCGGTAAATGCGTAGCCGAATACCTGATCGTTGTCGTCGACGCCATCGATCGTTACGTTGCCCTGGTCCGAGCGCACACCATTGACCGCGCCGCTCCGGCTGTCGCCCATCGGGTTCGATTCCGATGCTCCCGTTGTGGGCAGGTAAAGCACTCCGGGCTGGAGAGAAAGCAGGTCGGGCACGTTGCGTGTTTCACTCGGCAGAGCCTGGATCTCCGCATTGTTCATTGAGTCACCCAGCGACGCATCTGTTGTATTCAGCGTCTGTGCTTCGGCGCTCACATTCACCACCACAGACGTGGCTTGTACGGTCATGGTGAAATCGATGGTAGCGGGCTGGTCCACCAGCAACTCCGCGGTTTTCTTCTGCTCACCGAAACCCGTTGCCGTAACATCGATCGTGTAGCGCGCCGGAGGAATCTGAATAAACGAATACTCGCCCGCCGCGCTCGATGTCGCGCTGAACACCTGGCCCGTGGCCCCATTGGTGAGGGTGATCTTCGCACCCGGGACTACCGCACCGCTCGGGTCTTTTACAACCCCACGCAGCGATGTTGTAGCGACCTGGGCGATGCTGGTTCCGGTAAGGATCAGCGAGAATGCGAGCGCAGCGATTGGGAAAAAGCGTCTGGTCACGTTTCCTCCAAGAAGGAGCTGGCCTGATGCCGCGGGAGTGGGCACCTTATTGTTGTCTTTTGTGACGAATGGGACGAAAGACCGGGTGAGTCACCCATTTTGCGGCATGATGGTCACAAGTTCAAGGGGAATCGCAAAAACCGAGACCAGAAACCCAGTCCCATAAAGAAAGTTTCTTCGACCTATCAGCGTCCAGGGCTTGAATCGCCCAAATAAGCACAAACTGGTTATGGCGGATTCCCGGCGATACGAGAAGAGTGGCTGACTTTGCTTCGCCGGGCCCCTTGTTTACTGTTCAATGCCCGCGGAGCTATAGTGGCGCATCGGCAACTGGACGCTCCCGCAGTCACGGAGCGCGTGCCGAAAGGAGCAGCATCCATGTCTGATCCCAGCGAGTCGCGTCCCGCGGAGGGAAAAAACGATTCGGCGACAGCGGCTGATTCCGGACGAACGGGCATCTCTCGCCGCGGCTTTCTGAAGGGCGCCGGGTTGACCGCAGCCGGAACCGCGTTGCTCGACGGCGTCCAGGCCTTCAGCAGCGAAGCCCCTGGAGCCAGCACGCACGGCGTTACCGAACTGGGGCCGGGGCCGGTTCCCGTTCGGCTGCATGTAAACGGCGCCGAGCACACCGTCCAGATCGAGCCGCGCACGACCCTCGCCGAGGCACTGCGGATGCACCTTGGCATGACCGGCACCAAGGTCGTTTGCGACCGCGGTGTCTGCTCCGGCTGCACGGTCTGGCTCGACAAGATGCCGGTGAACAGCTGCATGACCCTGGCCATCGACGCGGTCGGCCACAATGTCACGACCATCGAAGGCATCTCTTCGGAAGGGGAGATACACCCGCTTCAGGCCGCCTTCGTGAAGCACGACGCGATGCAGTGCGGATTCTGTACTCCGGGTATGGTGATGAGCTGCGCCGCTCTGCTTGAGCGCAATCCCCATCCTTCGGAACACGATGTACGCCACGCCATCTCCGGCAATCTGTGCCGTTGCGGCACCTATCCCAAAATCTTCGCTGCCACACTCGATGTAGCCGGCGTCACTCGCAACGCATAACGGAGGAGCATCATGAACAACCGTGTAGTTGAAGACGCGCTTCTCCAGCAATCCGCAGTGGCCCCGACGAAGAAGACCGTCCAGATGCCCATCGGGGTTCCGGGATACACACTCACCGAAGAGTCACGCGAGGTGCCCGTCACCGAGCCGCCGGTCTGGCCGATCAATAAAGATCTGAAATATGTCGGACAGTCGGTCGAGCGCTACGATGGCCAGGCCAAAGTCTCCGGCCGTGCACGCTATACGTCGGACGTTCAGCTGCCTGGCATGCTCTACGCAAAATTCGTCAATGCGCCGATGCCCCACGCAAAGGTCGTTTCCATCGATACGTCCGCGGCGGAGAAATACCCTGGTGTTCGCGGCGTGCATGTCATTCAGCACGTCCTGGGAAACGCTGTCCTGCGTAACCCCGCGCTGGACGCTGTGAAGTATCCGGTAGTCCGCTATGCCGGCCAGCCTGTTGCTGCCGTGGCCGCGACCACTCCCGCTGCCGCCGAAGAAGCAGCCGCGCTGGTCAAAGTTCGCTATGAGGCCATCCCCTTCGTCGTCGATGAGATCAAAGCCCGCGCCACCGATGCTCCCAAAGTGTTTCCCGGCGCGGCGGACGAGGAAGGCAGCGCCGGCGGAGGTGGCGGTCCGAGCGATGTTCGCCAAACCGGCAACATCCACGGTCCGTCGATCCATCGGCATGGAGAGATCGCCCAGGGCTTCAAAGACGCGGACGTTGTCGTTGAGGGGCGCTACGTCACCCAGGTACAGACGCACTCCGCGCTCGAGACGCATGGCGTCGTTGCCGACTGGAAGCCGGAACTGCTGACGGTCTGGGCATCCACGCAGGGCACGGCGAGCGTCCGCGAGGAACTGGCCGGCTTCTTCAAGATCCCGCTGACGCAGGTGCGCGTCATCACGGAATTCATGGGCGGCGGCTTCGGCGCAAAGTTCGGAGCGGGCAATCCCGGCGTGGTGGCAGCCGCGCTCTCAAATAAGACGGGCGCGCCGGTCCGGCTCATGCTCGATCGCGAGGAGGAGCATCTCTCCGTCGGCAACCGGCCCAGCTCCGATCAGACGCTGCGCATCGGAGCGAAACAGGATGGTACGATCACCGCGATCCATCTCGTCGCGTATGGCACCGCGGGATGCGGCACCGGCGCCGGCTGTTCCGGCCCCGCGTCGAATCTCTACAAGACCGCTGCGCTGCACACCGAAGAAAGCGATGTTTTCATTAATGCAGGTCCGGCTTCGGCGATGCGCGCTCCGGGTCATCCGCAAGGCGCCTTTGCTCTGGAGCAGACCATCGACGAACTCGCGGTCAAACTGAATATGGAACCCATCGACCTGCGCGACAAGACCGACGAGCATCCGGTTCGTCGTGTCGAACGCCAGGTCGTGCGCGACAGCGACCTCTGGAAATCCCGCAATCCTGTGGCGGGAGCGAGCCAGGGGCCCGTCAAACGTGGCGTTGGCATGGCGCAGTCCGTCTGGTATCGCTTCGTCAGCATGAGCTCCTCCGCCGAGGTCCGCATTTACAAGGACGGCTCTCTCGAGGTGCTTTCCGCCGTCCAGGATATCGGCTCCGGCGTGAAGACCGTGATGGCGCAGATTCTCGCCGAGCAGTTCGGTGTCCCGCCGGCACAAATCGCTGTCAAAGTCGGTGACACGCATTATCCCGAAGGCCCGAATTCCGGCGGCAGCATGACCACGCTTTCGCTCACGCCAGCGGTACGCGACGCGGCCTGGCAAGCTTCGCAGATGTTCTTGTCTGACATTGCGCCTGCACTTGGCACGACGTCTGACGACCTGGTACTTGTCGACGGCGAGGTTCGCAGCCGTTCGGGCAAGTTCGCCCCGATCAGTTTCAGGCGTGCGGCTGCGAAAATGGCCACTTCGCAAATTGCCGTGCAGGCGAAGCGCATTCCCGACTACGACCCGAAGAAGTACCTCACCTACGGTGGCATCGATGTCGCTGAGGTCGAGGTCGACACCGAACTTGGGCGCATTCACGTCCGACGCGTGCTCTCGGTTCACGACTGCGGCCGTCCCATGAATCCCGCGCAGGTGATCAGCCAGATCAACGGCGGCATCATTCAGGGTATTTCCTACACGCTGCTGGAGAACCGGCTGCTCGACCCGATCTACGGCCTGATGGTGAACCCCGATCTGGAGCAGTACAAGATCATCGGCGCACGCGAGATTCCAGACATCGACGTGCGGCTCGTCGAGGCTTACATCGGCCAGAGCTCGACCGATGCCTCCGGCATCGGCGAAGCGGCGGGAGTCGTCTCCATCGGCGCGGCCATCGGCAACGCCGTTTACAACGCCATCGGAGTCCGCATCCGTCAGACGCCCATGACGCCCGCTGTGGTGCTGGCTGCGCTGCGCGCGCCCGCACCAGGGAAGGAGCTGGCATGAATCGCTTCGCAATCGCAGACTGCACCTCCGTCGACGCCGCGCTCTCGCAGTTGAAAGACGGGGCCGTGGTCAAGGCTGGCGGCGTCGATCTTCTCGATCGCATGAAGGACGGCATCGAACAGCCCGAAAAACTGGTGAACATCCGCAACATTTCCGGACTGCGCGGAATCCACGAGACGGACCAGGGACTCACGATAGGCCCGCTCACCACGCTCGCCGAGATCAGCGACCATCCGCTTATCCGCTCGCATTATCAAATCCTGTCTGACGCGTGCGGTCACGCTGCCACGCCGCATATCCGCAACATGGCCACCGTAGGTGGCAATCTGCTGCAGCGCGTGCAGTGCTGGTATTACCGCTCGTCGGACTTTCAGTGCATCCGCAAAGGCAAGGATCTCTGCTTCGCCTTCGAAGGGCTGAATCAGTACCACGCCATTATGGAGTACGCCACCTGCCCCTCGGTCGCGCCCTCGTCCGCCGCTGTAGCCCTGCTGGGGCTGAACGCGAGCGTGGAGCTGAGTGCAGCGAAGCGGGGCAAGAGGACCGTCGGCATCAGGGAGCTATATGTTGTGCCCGACGCAAATCCGACGAAGTTCACCGTGATCGAGCCCGACGATCTGCTCACCGCGATCGTCATTCCAAAGCCGGCGGCCGGCACGCGCTCCGCCTACCAGAAATACGGCGAGAAGGAGAGCTTCGACTGGGCCATCGCTGACGCCGGGGTCGTGCTTGAGATGGATGGCGGCATTTGCCGGCGCGCCGTCATCACCATGGGCGCGGCTTCGCCGGTCGTGCGTCGCGCCACACAGGCGGAAGCAGCCCTGGCGGGCAAGCCCATCACGGAGGAAACGGCTCGCGCTGCCGGCCAGGTCGCCGTTCAGGGTGCACAGCCACTTTCCATGAATTCTTACAAGCTCGATCTGTTTCCGGTCGCGGTTTATCGCACCATTCTGTACGCAGCCGGACAAAGAGATCGCGATCCAGGCGCGGCAGGATAACGGAGGTCAACCATGAGCACAGCCAACGCAACTCAACCCTGCCAGTGCCTCCGCACCAAGAACCCCTACGGAGCGACGCCGCAGAATGCAGAAACGTGGCTGCCGGGTATCCACGCAGCCTCGAGTTACTGGTGTCTGCGAACCATGAGTCCCGCCGGGCCGGACGATCATTATGTTCACCTGGCGCGCTGCGTGCCCGGGCGCGCCTGTTATGAGGAACAGGAGAAGTAGACTTACTCTTCAGGCGCAGGCGATCAGCTTCGATCCCAGATCGATTGCGGTTGTAATGCCGTCGAGCACCTTGCTCATGTCACCCATCTCTTTGGTCGCCTGATCGACGACGGAGTTGGCAGCCTTCAGTGCCTTGCTCAGAGCCGCGACTTGCACATCGTCATCTTCCAATGTTTTATTGAGGGTGGTCTGATAATTCTTCTGTGCGTCCGTATATTTCGCAGCGAGATTGGCCCGATCCTGGTCTGTTTTGCAGGCTGCCCGGAGCATGTTGTACTGGTTATCGAGCGAGAGGAACGTATTTTGAACGTCAGTTAGTGCATTCGCCATATGCTGTCCTTCTCACTTAGCTGGCTTAGACGCTGGTGTGGCCGATGTCGTCGAGCCTGTCGACATGATCTGCGAAGCCCACGCTTCCACAGTGGAAACACTGAGCGGAGCTGAACGGTATGCCATCGGCTTATCCTCGGCAACTGTGTGTATGCGCTGCGACATTTCCTGGAGTGATTTGGTCATCGCATCGGTAGCCTTCTCATAGGCACTGTCCATATCGGCTTTCTTCGTCGCGATCTGCTGCTTTGCCAGGGGAGCCAGTTGCGCATTCAAATCTGCGGAAGCGGTTACCGGAGAGAGCCCAAAAGGATCGAGCGCCACTTTGAGAAGTGCGCTGTTGTCGGTGGCATTTCCGTCGACAAGGTTTCCTGCCAAAGTGCTCCCTATAGAGGAATAGACAACCTCGGTCGAATTCCAGACGTCGGTCTCCTTCGCAAACAGGTCGCTCAGGCCCCTGGTGGCGTCGTCCATGGCCTTCGCTGCTTCTCTTTCTTTGTGCTCCTTGATGGCGGTTGTGAGCAGCTGGAACGCCGTCTTCAGGGCGGCCTGCTCCACCGAAGAGGCTTTGATGGATGCGAGCGTATCGACCTCCCCTTCCAGCTTCGACGCTGAGGTTGCCACATCGGCGGGAGCCGTCGAGCCGGTCAGCTTGCCGAACTCGGCCGACAACGTGGAGAAATCCGATGCTAACTCGGCTCGTTTCTCCAGCTCCGCCTCCGTGTCCTTCACTTGCCGGCGATTCTCAGCGGGATAGGGTTTCGCATAGAGCTGTGCATTGAGCAGGTATAGCTGGTCGGTATTATCGAGGATCGTCTTCAAGGCCGTGTAATAGTCGCACAGCGATTTCGCAGTCGTCGCCATCTGGGTCGCCGCAGCCGCTGCATCGGCGGACGTCTTGCATCCGGCCATCAGGAGCAGCGGACCCGCAAACAGTGTCACGCCGATCCGCAGCCGTCTCTTACATCTCATTGGTGTTCGACGCCTTCCCTGCCTGTTGCTGGAATGAGCTCCACTGCGCGTGCTCCTGCGAGACCAGCGACTCGACGCGTTCGGCGAGCATCGCGCGCGGATCGGCTACTCCGGCGTACGGTCCCGCATTGCCCAGATAGGTGTATTTCTCATGCTTGAGCGCCTCGCATGTAGATCGATAGGTATTCCAGAGCTGCTGATACTGGTTCAGGTGCAGGATGCCTTCCAGAACTGTGATCAGAACCCCGAGCCCCGCGGTGATCAGCTTGTCGTTAGGAAAGGGCAGAGCGGCGAGGAACGGGATCAAAGCCGCGGCCAGGATCTCCACGATCTTCATTCGTTTAAAAATCCGCTGTGCCGAACGGCTCTTGCGGTCGTACCAGTCAATCTGGTCCTCGAGCCGCGCAAAGATCGGATCGTTGCTGGTCAGGGGCTCCGTCGTTCCGGGCATACCAGGATCTCCTCGGTGGTCTGCCTGCAAATATACAGTCGCCGCTCTGAATCCCGGCTTGACGCGCCAGGTTTATGTGTTCTGCGGGCCGGATGGGCCCGAGTTGAACAGCGCAGTCTCTGCCTGGCGGCGGCGCAGCAATCCAGGAACCACCACCGGACCGGCGTGATCCCACACATCAAACTGCGCGGCGGTGCCAGCAAAGTCGCCCGCATTCAGATTTTTCAACAGCGTTGAGGTCTCAAAAGCACCCGCACCGACGTTGAATACAAAATCCACCAGCGCGTCGAATTGTTGCTGGCTCAAGGGAACCGCAACCACGTTGTTCACACAGGCCACCGCGCTGCTTACGTCATTGGCCAACAAGGCCTGCGCCTGCGCCTGCGTGATGGTCAGCCCCGGAACAACGTCCGCGCCGGTGTGGCCAACCCCGATCGTCCACACCCCTTTGACATCCTGGTAGGCCGTCAGTTCGCATCCCTCGAACTGTTCCGTCAGAGCAAGTCCGTCCGCGCCATAGGTGAGATTGTTGACCCCCATCTGCGCACCCTCCCTGCTGAACCTCGTGACTTCGCGGAAGCCCATCTTGTCATCGTGCGGATGTTTCGGTCAAATCCGTCTGCGGGGAGCCTGCCTCATCGCGCACGCCATCACTCCTCCATGTTGCCCAATTTGCCGCTTGCGCCTATTCTGGCAACGGCTGCATGCCGGGGGGATTTATGGGACGCGCGATCTTTATCAGCTATCGCCGGGACGACACAGAAGGCGAAGCCGGGCGCCTGTTCGACGACCTGGTGCGGGCCTATGGAGACAATTCGGTCTTCATGGATGTGGCCGGAATCAACCCCGGGATCGATTTCCGCAAAGCGATTGACGACAATGTCGCCACCTGCGGCGTTCTGCTCGCAATGATCGGACCTAACTGGGCCACGATTGCAAACAGCTCCGGTACGCGGCGGCTCGACGATCCCAACGATTTCGTCCGTCTAGAAATCGGCTCAGCCCTCGCTCGCGACATCGCAGTTATCCCGGTGCTCGTCCACGAGGCGAAGATGCCCGCGCCGGATCAGCTTCCGGACAACCTGAAGAACCTCGCGTTTCGCAACAGCGTCGAGATTACGCACGCGCGGTGGAACTCAGACGTGCAGCTCCTCACCCAGGCCCTGGGCCAGTATGTCGCGTCGTCGAGCTATACCAGCACGGAGCCCGTCCACGCCACGGTCTCCGTTCAACTGCCTCCTCCCAACGCGCCCGATCATCATCCACCTCCCGTCAGGAAGTCGAAGACCCCGCTGATTGCAGGCATCGCCGTCGCAGCAGTTCTTGTGATCGCAGCCGTGGTCTTCTTTGCGGGTCACCACTCGCATAGAACAGCCACAATCCCGAACTCAGCTCAATCCGCCACGTCTTCGTCTCCCGCGGCAGCGGACGCGGCTACATCGGTGGCGGCGAGTTCCCTGCAGGCAAGGTGGAAAAACTCGGCGAACATCGATATCAACGGGCTGGCTTGGCTCGATATCACTGCGTCGGGTGATCAGCTTTCCATACACCCATGGGGAAACTGCGAGCCCACCGCCTGCGACTGGGGCCAGCAAACAATCGCCTTCGACGGTCAGAAAGCGACCGGGACATGGAACTTTATGCAAGCCGGGAAAAACAGCGGGAAGGAAAAGCAACGGGTGGCAACCTTAACCGTCGTGCCCGCCAATGGTGCGCTGCAAGTAACCGTCGACAGCACTACAGAGGGTAAGCCGGAGTCCCAGCATCAGTTCACCTTTACTCGCTCACAGTAAGTGTCAATCTGCGCAGCGGACCCGCAGTCACGCGATTACTGCGTCATGTTCCGCTCGAGACAGTGCTGCGTAATCTCTCTCCTCAATGCTACAACGGTGCGATAACTCCGCTTGTCTCGGGCCATTTTCATTTGCCCTGAAAGAAGGGATTCCATGAAGCTGCTGGCGAAATTCAACCTGATCCTGCTCGTCGTCTTCGGCATTGGTGGGCTCATCATCTCTGAACTGGCCCGCTCCTACCTGCTCGACAATGCGAAGGCCGACGTGCAGGCTCAGGCGCAACTGATGCTTGCCAGCGCCAAATCCGTTCGCGATTACGTCAGCGATCATGTCTCCCCGATCCTGGTGCAAACTCCCCTTTACCAAACCCGCTTCCTGCCGGAGAGCATTCCATTCTTCGCGGCCAATGCCACCTTCAATTATCTCCGCAAGAACTATCCCGACTACACCTATAAAGAAACCACTCTCAATCCCACCAATCTCGACGATCGCGCCACGGACTGGGAAGCCGACCTGATCCATGAGCTCCGCGATACCGGCGAGAAAGAACGGTCAGGAGTGCGCCCGACCAGTTCAGGCTCGTCACTCTATATCGCCCATCCCATTTGGGCGCAGCAGGAATGCCTCTCATGTCACGGTAGCCCGTCCTCCGCCCCCAAAACGATCATCGCCCAGTACGGCTCGGCCAATGGATTCGGCTGGAAGCCGGGCGGAATTGTCGGCGCGCAGATTGTCTCTGTCCCCATGTCCGTCCCGGTCGACCAGGCCAAACGCGCGTGGCTGCGACTGCTGCTTTTCCTGATCAGCATGATGATCCTCGCCATTCTCGCTCTCGATGCCGCTGTCTATTGGTTCGTCATCCGCCCGCTGAAACTCGTCTCCGATACCGCGGATCGCGTCAGCCGCGGTGAAAAAGATGTAACTCCGGTACGAGTACACAGCAAAGACGAGATTGCGACCGTTGCGTCGTCTTTCAATCGCATGCAGGTAAGTCTGGCGAAGGCACTGAAGATGGTCGAAGACGATTAGCGACCGAACATGCCTTAGCTTCGGCACGACTTAAGAAATCGCGCGCGGTCGGCTTCCGTCTCGATCTCGTTCGCCACTTTGTCGTAAAAATCTTCCAGAGACGAGCACCTTTTGGCCGCGCGTCTCACTACAACCTCGGCGATCGGGCCAATATGCGCCGCCAGCGCCCGGCTGACGCGCTCCATGGTCTGCACATCAATGGTCGCGACAGCAAGCGGAGAAAGGCCGCTTCCAGCTCTCTGCTTCAGGTCGTTTGCCGGACTCGCTTCGCGCGATCGCTGCACGCTATCCCCGCCACTCGGTGCGGGCGGATCGCAGCCTGGCTCCTCCATGTAGGGCCGCAGCGCGCGAATCAGCACCTGTACGTCCGATTTCCACCGCGCGTGCGTCAGCTCCACAGCGTTTCTGTATGCCAGCTCCTTCAGATCGTCGGGCAGTTCCTCCGAGGCCGGCATCTTCGCTCCGCGCACCAGGACAGGCACCACTGGAATGTCCCGCCGCAAAGCCGACGCCAGTTCAATCCGCACAAAATCGTTCGCGTCGTCCAGGCGCCGCCGGCCCTGCGCATCTTTCGTGTTCAGCCACTCCTGCCCGATCATGGCCAGCAGAACACTGCAGCCCGCCACACTCTGGTCGATCGCCTTCCTGAAGTCCCTGCCTGGCTCAATCGCTGAAACATCCATGAAGACGCAATTCTCGCCGAACTGATTCGTCAGTTCATCGGACAAGCGCCCGGCTTCTCCCTCGGAATCGTACCGCCGATAGTTAATAAAGACAGATCGCAGGACCAACCCTCCAAAGCGAAACAGTAGCGTGGGGGAGTCTGGATAGCGACTCGTCCCTGATTCTCCCAGAAAGCAGTGATTCAGAGTTTACTCCGCAGTCAATTACGGAACAAACGCAGTTGTCCGATTCATATCATGGCACAGAGGCGGAGCACTTATTGGCGAATGGGTGCTCGTTGAATTATCCGGCACATCGCTCCCAGCGCGAGACTCTCTACCGCACTCGAATCGGAACTCCGTTCCGATTTGCAGCGGCAGCGCTTTGAAAATCCAGCTTTGCTACTCTGAAAACATGGTTTCGTCCCACGCGGCGGGCATCGTCACACTGCATCCTCGCGGCATTCTCTTCGACATGGATGGCGTGCTGGTCAGTTCCCTTGGTTCGGTCGAGCGTACCTGGGAGACTTGGGCGAGGACGCGCGGCATAGATCCGGCGCTGGCGATCCGGACCGCCCACGGTCGCCGTGCCATTGAAACCGTCCGCATGCTTCGCCCCGACCTCAACGACCTCGAGGAGCTCGAGTGGCTGGAGCGCATGGAGATCGCCGACAATGTCGGCCTCGAAATGCTTGCCGGCGTCGAACGCATACTGGAAGTCCTGCCCGAAAAGTACTGGACCGTCGTCACGTCCGCCACCGAGCGCCTCGCACGCAGCCGCCTGGAACAGGGCGGCATCCGGGTTCCTGCGCATATCGTTTCCGCCGATATGGTCACGCGCGGCAAGCCGGATCCCGAACCGTATCTGAGAGGCGCTGAGTTACTCGGCCTGCCTCCGGGCGAGTGTCTCGTTATCGAGGACTCCGCCTCCGGCGCAGTCGCCGGTCATGCCGCCGGATGCGCCGTCCTCGCCACGCTGTTCTCTCATTCTCTCGAAAGCCTGCACGATGCCGACTGGATCGTGCGCTCACTCGAAGAGGTTCACGTGCAGGTCGTCGCTGACGCGCTCGAAGTCCGATTCACACCGGTCGAGCGCGAAGCCGGACTCACCGCCAGATAAGCCGCACGCATATAATTTCCCGGACTGCCATGGCCATCTCCGTTCGAGTCGAATACGCGCACCAGCGCAAAATGCGCAACCGCAACACCGCCCGCTATCGGGCCGCTCACTGGCCAATCTGGATCTGGGTTTTCTTCCTCGCGCCCGGCCCGCTCACCTTCAGCCTTTTCGACCGGGGAGGCAGCGCAAGCAACTGGATCTGGCTCGGCATCGTGGTGATCCTCACTGGCATCGCCGCGCTCTTCGGCCAGCTTCCCGGCGCCGAGCCCGCGCCCTACATCCTGCGCTTCACCGAGGACCGCCCCAACCCACGCTATCGGCGCATCTGCTACACCTTCGCATGGAATGCACTGCTGAACTTCGCCCTGCTCAACCTCGCCGGACTCGCGTGGGCTGCGGCAACCGGTCAATGGCGAATGAAGCAGATTTACGCCCACGGCTACACACCGCTGCTCATCGTGATTCTCCTGCTCGGCGCGTTTGGAATCCTGCCGCGCGTCCGCCGCTCTACACAGGGCGAGGGTTGGGAACGCCGATACTTCTACGGAGCGGTCTGGGCCGTCACGGCCGCGCAAACCCTCCTGCTGATTCTCTGGAAGACGCTGCCCAAAACTCACGCCGCCGACATCGCGAAGCTCGTGATCTACTGCGTTGTGCTGATCGTCATGGGCGCGCTGGCCGCCTGCGGAGTGCTCCCGCGCACGCGGCCCATACTTCCCGGCGAGCTCATGGTGGCCGACTAATTCCGTCCCAACTTACAGAAGCTTTATAGCTTCCTTGCGTAGTCCTTGCGCTCGTCCCTCTCGAATCAAGCCAGAGGAATACGCATAGTGCACGCCTCTCAGATTGTTCTCTACTTGGTACTGGCCGCGGTCATCGTCGCGGGAATCGCTTTCCTCATCTACACGCTGATTCATATGTTCCTCGACTCACGGCGGAAGAGCCCTGCGGCGGCGCAACCAGCCGATAACGCGCGATGGCCGCGCTAGCTAAGCTGCTTACAAATTTCCTCGCGATTCCTGCTCGCGCTCGATGGCCTCGAACAGCGCCTTGAAGTTGCCCTTGCCGAAGCTGCGACTGCCCTTGCGCTGGATGATTTCGAAGAACAACGTCGGCCGATCCTCAACCGGCTTGGTGAAGATCTGCAGCATGTAACCTTCGTCGTCGCGATCCACCAGAATGCCCAGTTTCTCCAGTTCCGCGACCGGCTCGTCGATCTTGCCCACGCGCCCTTCAAGCTCCGTGTAATACGTGTGCGGCACGGTGAGGAACGCAATGCCCTGCTGTTGCAGCTTCGCCACCGTTTGCAGGATGTCGTTGGTCGCCAGCGCGATGTGCTGCACGCCGGGCCCGTGGTAAAACTCCAGATACTCCTCGATCTGCGATTTCTTCCGCCCCTCAGCCGGCTCGTTGATGGGAAACTTTACGCGCCCGTTGCCATTCGCCATCACCTTCGACATCAGCGCCGAATATTCAGTCGAAATATCTTTATCGTCGAAGTGCTGGTACAGCGAGAATCCCATCGTGTGCGCATAGAATTCGACCCAGCGGTTCATCTCGTTCCAGCCCACGTTGCCCACCATGTGATCGATGTGCAGTAGCCCCGTGGGCCGCGCCAGTGGATCCTCCGGCATCGCGCGGTAGCCAGGCAGAAACGGCCCTTTGTAATCGCTCCGCTCCACAAAGGAGTGGATCGTGTCGCCGTACGCGGCAATTGAGGCGATCCTCACCACCCCCTCCGCGTCTTTCAGCTCGAACGGTTCGCGAATGCTGCGCGCCCCGCGCTTCGTCGTTTCTTTCCAGGCCTGGCGGGCGTCGTCCACCCACAAGGCCACATCGCGCACGCCGTCTCCATGTACGCGCACATGCTCTGCGATGTCCCCATCGGGACGCAGCGGTGTGGTCAGAACGAAACGAACCTTCCCTTGTTGCAGCACGTATGAGGCGCGGTCGCGAACGCCCGTTTCCGGCCCCGCATAGGCCACGAGCTTCAGCCCAAAGGCCAGCCTGTAAAAATACGCTGACTGGCGAGCGTTACCGACCCAAAACTCGACATGGTCGGTCCCATTCAGCGGCAAAAAGTCCTTTTGTATAGGGGTTTCCGATTGCACCAATGTGGACATAGCAGAACAGCTCCTGGGGATTGCAGTGCCATGCTTCCGGAACCTGCTCCGGAGCGCACGGCGAAGATTACGATATACCCCCGCAGAGAGGATTGGCCAGTGAGTAAAATGCAAATTCACACGCAACCAATGACCCAAAAGTAGCAACGACCGGCCTCCTCACCGAAGGGAGCCGGACCCCTGCCGTAGTAACCTGAACGCGCATAGCTTCTGTCAGGAGCGTAGTTCCGCAATGAAGGACCTTTGGCATCATCTGGCGCCCCTCGCCGGCACGTTTCACTACCTCTTTGCATTTCTTATCGGCGCTGCCGCCGTCGCCATCCGAAAATACGTGCAGCGCGTCCGTGAGAATCGTGCCGCCATGTGGCCCAGCGCCGACGGCCAGGTGCAAACGGCAACCATAAAAAAGCAGCAACAGGGCTGCTGGGTCGAAGTCTCCTACCGCTACTACGCTCAGCAGGAATACCACTACGGCAAGTACCGTCGCCATTTCGCCCGTAAAGCCGCCGCCGAGGCCTTCGCTGAAGCCATCCGCGGCCGCAACGTCCAGGTGCGCTACCGTGACGACAAACCCAGCGAGTCGATTCTTCTGGAGCAGGACCTGCAAATGACCGGAGTGCTGCAAATGGGTTGAAAAGCAGCCCGGCGCACCCGAGCCGGAATCCGAATCCACTGAAGTGTAAAGAGACGATGCCCCACAAAGCCGCCAAACGCGCCAAAAAGTCTGCTTCACCGGCTGAAGAGGTCGACCAGCAACTGGCCCGCTATCGCGCCATGCGCGACTTCGCCATGACCGCGGAGCCCAGCGGCTCCTCCGGCACCAAAGCCAAAGCCGGAGAAGCCGAGCTTCCCTTCATCATTCAGAAGCACGCCGCCACGCGCCTCCACTACGACTTTCGCCTTGGCTGGCGCGGCGTGCTCAAAAGCTGGGCGGTCACTAAGGGGCCGAGCTACGTCGTCGCCGACAAGCGCCTCGCCGTCGAGGTCGAGGACCACCCTATCGAGTACGGCGGCTTCGAGGGAACCATCCCGAAAGGCCAATACGGCGGCGGTACCGTGATGGTCTGGGACCAGGGCACGTGGGAGCCGGTCACGGATGTGGATGAAGGCCTGAGCAACGGCCAGCTCAAATTCATACTCCACGGCAAGAAGCTCAAGGGCCACTGGGCACTCATCCGCATGAAGGGCGATCGCTTTGGTGCAAAGGGCAAGAATAACTGGCTGCTCATCAAGGAACACGACGAGTACGAGCGCACTGCGGACGATCCCGCCATCACCGAGGAAGCCCCGAACAGCGCGGTCACCGGCCGCAGCCTCGAGGAGATCGCTGCAGCCGGAGACCATGTCTGGAATTCCCATGTGCCCGAGAAGAAAGCTCCCGCCAATCGATCCCGCTTAACACGCAGACAGAACCCGCCGAAGGAATCACCGAAACCCGCGACCCAGCAGATTCCAGACCGCGAGAGCATACTCCACGATCTCCCCCACGAGAGAATGCCCGCCTTCCTGGCGCCCGCGCTCGCTTCGTCGATCGAGCAACCGCCTGAGGGGGAAGATTGGCTGCACGAGCTCAAGCTCGACGGCTACCGCATCCAGATCCACATCGACGAAAAGGCCGGTTCGCGACACGCACGCCTCTTCACCCGCAAGGGTCTCGACTGGACGCATCGCATGCGAGATGTCGCCGAAGCCGCCGCCGAGCTTCCCGTCCACAATGCCATCCTCGATGGCGAGGTCGTGGTCCTCAACGCCGAGGGAGGCACCAGCTTCGCCGATCTGCAGGCCGCGTTTGAGGAAGGTGCGCAGCACCCGCTGACGTATTTCGCGTTCGACCTGCTGCACCTCGACGGGCACAACCCTCGCAACCTGCCGCTCGAGCGCCGCAAGACCATCCTCGAAGGCCTGCTGCAGGAACAGGGCGACGACACGCTCCGCTACAGCAGCCACATTCGCGCCAATGGCGGCACGATGTTTCGCCGCGCCTGCGAAATGGGCGCGGAGGGTATCGTCTCCAAGCTCGCCAGCTCTCCCTACCGTTCAGGTCGCTCAAACGTCTGGCTCAAATCGAAATGCGTTCTGCAGCAGGAATTCGTCGTGGGCGGGTTCACCCCGCTCTCGACCGGTGGACACGGCGTCGGCTCCCTGCTCCTCGGCTATTACAGCCACGGCGACCTGATCTATGCCGGCCGCGCGGGAACAGGCTTCACCCGCAAGACGCATGAACTTCTGCGCAATCGCCTCGACACTCTGCGACAGGCGAAAGCACCCTTTCATAACCCGCCCGCCGACGCGAAGACGGACGCCATCTGGGTCGAGCCCACCACGGTCATCGAGGCGCGCTTCGCCACCTGGACCCACGACAATCTCGTCCGCCAAGCCGCGTTTCTCGGCCTTCGCGAAGACAAAGACCCAAAGGAAGTCGTCCGCGAAACTGCGGGGGCGGTCCCCAGATCAGCTCGGAAGCAATCACCCCTGGGGGAAAAGCCTTCTCTGAAATCGGCAAAACACGCTGCACCTGCCGCAACCGCGGCCAAAGTCGAAGCTCCGAAAGTCGAAAATGCGAAAGTCGAGAAACCCGGACCGCCCAAATCGCGTAGCGATCGCGCCGTGGTCGCCGGTGTCTCCATCAGCCATCCCGACAAGATCCTTGACGAAGAAAGCAGCCTGACCAAACTCCGACTCGCCGAATATTACGATGCGGTCGCCGAGCATCTGCTCCCGCACATCGCCGGGCGGCCGCTCAGCATCGTGCGCTGTCCAGAGGGCAGCGGCAAACCGTGCTTCTTCCAGAAGCACATCGGCATGGGTGTTCCTAAAGGCATTGACAGCGTTCCGGTCACCGCGAAGAAAGGCACGGCGCCCGAACAATATCTCACCCTCTCCACGCGCGAAGGCCTCGTCGGCCTCGCCCAGATGGGCGTGCTTGAACTTCACCCCTGGGGTTCAAGCAATAAAACCCTCGAACAACCTGACCGCCTCATCATCGACCTCGACCCCGACCCGAGCCTTCCCTGGAAGCGTCTTATCGCCAGCGCCATCGAGGTTCGCGACCTCATGAAGCACCTCGGCCTCGAGACCTTCGTCAAATCCACCGGCGGCAAGGGCATTCATGTCGTTGCGCCAATCGATCCGAAACACGAGTGGCCCGAGATAAAAAACTTCGCGCACGGATTCGTTTTGATGATGGAGCGCGCCAATCCGAAGCTCTATCTTACGAAAATGACGAAGTCCGCCCGCACCGGCCGCATCTTTCTCGACTATCTCCGCAACGAACGCGGAGCCACCGCGGTCGCGCCCTATTCACCGCGCGCACGCGCTGGAGCACGCGTCGCCATGCCACTGACCTGGGCCGAACTCGAGCGGACCGATCCGAAGCAGTTCGCCGTCGCCAATTTCGACAAGTGGAAAGCTCGCCTGAAGCACGATCCCTGGCTCAGGATGAACAAAGTCCGGCAGCAGCTGACCAACCGCGCCATCTCTGCCGTCGCTGAAATGGCAGGCAAGAAATCAGTGTAGGCGCCGCAGCGCCATGCGCGCTGCGTGATAGCCGCACATCCCGTGCACTCCCCCGCCAGGCGGCGTCGAGGACGAGCAAAGATACAGGTTCTTCGTCCCGGTGTAGTAACTCCCCAGCGCTGGACGAAAAATAAATTGCCGAATCGAGAACTCGCCGCCACTGATGTCTCCGCCTATCAGGTTCGCGTCCATCGCCTCCAGCGCCGCCGGCGAAGAGACGCGACGCTCCAAAACGCAATCCTTAAAGCCCGGCGCATACCGCTCCAGTTGCGCTTCCATGCGGCTCGTCATGTCCACGGTTGTCGCGTTCGGAACGTGGCAGTATACCCACGCCACGTGCTTTCCCTCCGGCGCTCTCGTTGAATCGAACAACGATGGCTGAGCGACCAGCATAAAGGGCCTGTCAGCGATCATGCCGTGCGCCACCGCGCGCTCCGAACGAGCGATTTCCTCCAGCGTCCCCCCAAGGTGAACCGTGATAGCCCGATTGCACTCCCGCGCCGCCCATGGAATTGGCGCCGACAGCGCATAATCGATCTTGAAGACACCCGGTCCATAGCGGAACTCCTCCATCGCGCGCCGATAGGTCTTCTGCAGCCGGCGTCCAGAAATAGAAAGTAACTGCCGCGGTGTCAAATCGCAGAGAACGGGCCCTTCGCGGGGATCCATTTCGTCCAGCGACGAAATGCGGCGGCCCGTATGCACTGCGCCTCCCAGCTTCTCCAGATAGCCAATCAGAGCATTCGTGATCGCCTGCGACCCTCCGCGCGGCACGGGCCAGCCCACCACATGCGCCGCAGCTCCCAGCACCAGGCCGATCGCTGGGCTCAACGGCGCGTCCAGACTGAGAAACGAATGCGCAGCCAGCCCCGCAAAAAGCGCGCGTGCCCGCTCACCCCGGAACGTCCGCTTTGCCAGCGCCCTTGCCGGCTGCATGGCCTTGCGCCCAAACTGCACCATCAGCAGCGGCCGCCGCGGAATGCGCGTCACCGGGCCCATAACGTCGACCGCGAAATCTGCCCAGTGCGTCGCCATGGGCTCAAATAGTTTCCGCCACGCGGGGCCGTCTTCGCCCAGTTCCCTCTCCTGATCCTGCAGGCTGTGTTCCAGCGTCACCGCTCCGCCATCGTCGAGCGGATGCGCTAGCGGCGAAGTTCCATGAATCCACTTCAACCCATGCTCAGCCAGCGGCAACGTGGAGAAGAAAGGCGACCCCGCACCCATCGGGTGTACTGCGGACCCGAAGTCATGCCGGAATCCCGGCAACGTCAGGTCCATCGTGCGCGCTCCGCCGCCCGGCTGCGTCTCCGCTTCGTACACGTCCACTTGCAAACCGGCGCGCGCCAGCACGATGGCTGCCGCCAGTCCGTTCGGCCCTGACCCGATCACGCTGGCGCGTTGCATTCTCTCCTCTCAGACCTATGCATGCTGCTTCGATCGCCGCAGGGCCGCATCAGGTCCTCCCGGCGCGCCGCAGCCGCCGCTCCTGTATCCGCAGCTTTACGTAGTAGAGCAGGTAGATGACAACCGCAAGGTTGATGACCGCCAGCGCAACTCTGATCCAGGTATCGTGGCGCAGAATTTCAAAAGCCTCCAGGGGCAGAAACGACGCCGTCAGGATCAGCGTCACGAACTCCGCCCACGCCTGCTCCAGCACCAGGCCCGTTCCTTCGATGATGTCCAGCCCCGCGATCGCGAAGATGGCCGCGCTGATCTGCCTCAGCTGGTGCGGATTGATCATCGCCACTCTCTCCAGAATCAGATTGACGAAACGTCCTTCGGGATTGAAGCGCATCGCGAGGATGAAATGCTCCGCTACCCGCATCAGGTCCTTGTGCAGCAGGCGAATCGCGCCAATCCCCAGCAGAATAAAAAGAGCCGCCTGAACCAATTTGAATATACCGATAGCGATGATCCATCGATCATGTCCTGAGCGGAGACGATTGGTTCGAAGCTGGACGGAGGAGGCGGTCATAGCGCGAGCGAACGAAGCCCTCTTCGCATCTTCCCACACCGCGTGCTATGCATGCCAGACAAGCCGCGGCGTCTACTGCGCCACCAGCTTCGGAGCGCTGCGCTTAATATAAGGTGCAAGCTTCTCGAGCGCCGCTTCCACGCTTACGCCGTGGCGGGCACGCAGCTGATCCACTTTGCCGTGTTCGATGAACCGATCCGGCCAGCCGATGCGGATCACCGGTGTATCAATCCCCAGCTCGCTCAGCGTCTCCAGCACTACGCTGCCGAAACCGCCCATCAGCACGTGATCCTCGAAGGTGACCAGCGCCGTGGCGTGCCGCGCATACCCCGCAATCAGATCCCGATCCAGCGGCTTGATGAATCGCGGATTGATCACCGCCGCCGAATAGCCCAGCTTCTCCAGCGCGCGCGCCAGTTCCTTCGCCATCGGTAGCAGCGCGCCCAGGCCAAGAATGGCGAAGTCCTCGCCTTCCTGCACCACCTCCGCCTTGCCGATTGCAAGCGCCTGGGGCTGCGACTTTACCGTCGCTCCCGGTCCGGTCCCGCGTGGATACCGAATCGCGCTCGGCCCCTCGTACACCATCGCCGTCTGCATCATGTCCGCCAGCTCGTCTTCATTCGTGGGCGCCATCTGGACGATGTTCGGTACTCCGCGCAGATAGGCAATGTCGAAGAGCCCGTGATGAGTCGGACCATCGTCGCCGCTCAATCCCGCGCGATCCATGCAGAACACCACCGGAAGATTCTGCAGACAGACATCGTGCACAACCGGATCGAAGGCCCGCTGCAGGAATGTCGAATAGATTGCGCAATACGGTTTGAATCCCTGCGTGGCCATACCCGCGGCAAAGATCACCGCGTGCTCTTCGGCAATGCCCACGTCGAAGTACTTCTTTGGATGGTGCGGCCGGAACAGATCGAGTGCCGTCCCGTTCGGCATCGCCGCTGTAATGGCGACAACTTTCTCGTTTTCGTTCGCCAGCTTCACCAGCGTCTCAGCGAAAATCTCCGAATAGGTCTTCTGTCCCGCCGTCTCGGTCTTCCCGGTTTCCGGATCGTACGGCCCCAAACCGTGAAACTTTTTCTGCTTGTCCAGCGCCGGCTGGAATCCGCGCCCCTTCTGCGTGATCGCATGCAGCAACACCGGCCGCTCCTGCTGCTTGAGGAAGCGGAACGTCTCGATCAGCTGCTCAATATTGTGCCCATCCACCGGCCCGTAATACGTCAGCCCGAATTCTTCAAACAGGAACGACGGCCACAGCATTCCTTTCGCGGCTTCTTCGGCCCGCCGCACCACGTTCAGCGCGCTCTTGCCACCGATGCGCGCCAGCAAACGCGCTGCGCTGTCGTGCAGCTGGCTCACGTGCTGATTGGTGACGATCTTGTGCAGGTACTTCGCAATCGCTCCAACGTTGCGATCGATCGACCACTCGTTATCGTTCAGCACCACGATCAGCCGCTTCGTCTGATCCGCAATGTTGTTCAGCGCCTCGAAGGAAATTCCGTTGGTAAACGCCGCGTCGCCGGCCAGCGCAATCACGTGTTCTTTCCCGCCCGCAAGGTCGCGCGCCACAGCCATGCCCAGCGCTGCCGAAAGCGCAGTACCGGCATGGCCCGCGCCGTAACAATCGTGCTCGCTTTCTGTCCGCAGCATGAAGCCGTTCAGCCCGCCCGGCTGCCGCATTGTGTCGAAGCGGTCGCAGCGGCCTGTCAGCATCTTGTGCACGTATGCCTGATGGCTCACATCGAAAACAAATTTGTCTTTGGGCGTCTCGAAGACGGTATGCAGGGCCAGCGTCAGTTCCACCACGCCGAGGTTCGGACCAAGGTGTCCGCCCGTCTTCGAAAGCGTGACAATCAACCGCTCGCGAATCTCCTGGGCCAGAGATTCCAGCTGTGCAACGGACAGTTTCCTTAAGTCGGCAGGAGAATGGATGCTATCGAGTAGATTGCCCATGGAGGTCCAGAGGAGCGTCCGCCTGCTGGAACACAGGAAAACACGGACTGTAGTTGGGGAATCAAAAAAGACCCCGATGGGGGCCTTCTCGTCCGAAACATCCTCTGAACGCCAAGTATACCTTGTTTATTGACAGCGGGTTGAAGCCCTGGAAGTCGAGCCGCGCCAGCTTACGCCGTGGCGCCGGGCGGCTGAAATCAGTTGATTTCCCGCCTCCAGCGCAGGACTGCCTCGGCCATCTCCCCTGCTCGTCGCTCCCAACCCTCCGCGCTTTCGAGCATTTCGCTGCGTAAAGCCGGATCCGGGACTTCCGCCGCAGCGTTTCTGACTCGACCCGCCAGATCCAGCAACGCCGCCGCCGTATCATCCAGCTTCCGGATCAGATCCATCGGCGTTTCCGTCATCGCGAATCCCCTGCTGGGTGCCGCGGAAACAAAAACCGCAGCATCGGCCGCACCCGCTCCGCCCACGCCGTCTCGTCGTGCGTTCCTCCGGCGACCTCTTCGAAGTGGAGGTCCTCTCCCTGGCGCCACCCATGCACCTGCAATCGCCTGGCCAGCAACTCCGCGTCCCCGAGCGTCCGCCGTCCCTCCTGGTCGCCCACGTCGAGCCAGATCTGCGGCCGTCGCGCCAATACCGGCGCCACGTCATTCAGATATCCGACGATGTACCGGTGATTCCACCAAACCGACGGCGAAAGCACCGCCAACTTTCCAAAAATCTTTGAGTAGCGCAGTCCCATCCACAACGAAACCAGCCCGCCGAGTGACGATCCCCCAACACCGGTATTGTCCGCCCCAGATCGCAGGCGATACCGCGCGTGCAGAAAAGGCAGCAACTCGCGCGTCAGCATCTCCGCATACTTGCCCGCTTCCCCGCCGCCCAGCTTCCAGTCGCGAATCGGTGTGTACTCAGCGAGCCGCCGCTCGCCCGCGTTCGCCACGCCCACGATCACCAGCGGTTCTACTTCTTCTGCGTCGATTGCCTCATCGGCGTGCTCCGCCACCCGCCACGTGCGCCCGCGAATAAAAGACGTCTCCGGATCGAACAGGTTCTGCCCATCCTGCAAGATCAGCAACTGATAATCGCGCTCGCGATCCTCCTCATACCCCGGCGGTACGTACACGGTCACATCGCGCTCGCCCGCCAAAAACCGGCTCGTAAAACCCGTATGCTTGTGTACCCGCGGGTGCGGCGGCTCACTCGGCGGAGGAACCTGCGCTTGCGCCTGAATCTGAGTCCCCAATCTCCTCTTCCCTTTTCCGCTTTCAGGCTCCTGCATCGCTCAGGCCGCTTCTCTCGCGCATTGGAGATTCGATGCTTTACGATACCTGAACAACCATGAACCGCGAATACCACAAGTGGTGGTCCTGGCGTCTCGATCGCGATATGGAACTGCTCGTCTTCGGTCATGCCGGCGTTCCTGTCGTCGTCTTTCCCAGCTCGCAGGGCCGCTTCTTTGAATTCGAAGACCGCGGCCTCATCGGCGCTGTCGCACACAAGCTCGAACGCGGCGAGATTCAGCTGTTCTGTGTCGATAGCGTCGACTCCGAGAGCTGGTACAACCGCAACGTTCCGCCGCGCTGGCGCATCGCGCGCCACGTGCAGTACGAGAACTACGTCATCGAAGAAGTTCTCCCTCTCATCCGGCTAAGGAACAATAACCCGAACCTCGTCTCTCTCGGATGCAGCTTCGGCGGCTACCACGCCGTCAACATCGCCCTCCGGCATCCGGGGCACTTTACCGGATTCCTCTCCATGAGCGGAGCCTTCGACCTCAGCAACTTCCTCCAGGGCTACTACGACCAGGACGTCTACTTCAATATGCCGCCGCACTATCTCCCCAACCTCTCCGACCCCTGGTACTTCGAACGCTATCGCAACAACACGTACATTCTCGCCACCGGCTGGGACGATCACTGCCTCTGGCAGAATCAGAACCTCGCCCGCATCATGGGCGAACGAGGCATCCCCCACCACCTCTATATCTGGGAGTCGTATAACGCGCACGACTGGCCCACCTGGGCACGGATGATGAACGAGTACTTGTAGCCAGTTGCGACATCAACGCAGCGTCCTCCCTGGCCGCTGACTGAGGTTCCTGTTGCCTGTTCCCTATTGGCGGTTGCCTGCCCTTCTCCGGGAACATTTCCCAACTTCCTGCGTCTATCCCCACAGCGCCCGTCGTTATAAGGCATAGGAGGTCCGCGTGCTCCTGCGCAGGCTCGTCTCAGTTTCGCTGCTTCCACTTTCTGCCTTGCTCGTCGCCCAAACCTCAACCGAACCGCGTGCGCAAAAAGCGGGGTCCCCGTCCGCTTCGCGTGACGGGGCGGAGCTCCCGGTGCGCCGCGTGGTCCTCTACAAAAACGGCGTAGGCTACTTCGAGCATTCCGGCCGTGTCTCCGGCAACCAGGCCGTCACCATCGACTTCACCTCCTCGCAGCTCGACGACGCCCTGCAGTCACTCACCGCCCTTGACCTCGGCGGAGGCCGCATCACCGGCGTTGGCTATAACTCCACCACGCCCCTCGATCAGCAGCTCAAGAACATTCCGCTGGGACTCGACGACCAACCCTCCACCGAAGAACTTTATGGATCCCTGCGCGGCGCGCGCGTCGAAGTCAGCGGCGCCGGCGCGGCCACGGTTTCCGGGCGCATCGTGAGCTACGAGACGCGCTCTCAGAAGACGACCGCGGGCGACACGGTCGAGCGCGCATTTCTGACGATGGTGAGCGATGCGGGCGCGGTTCGCACTTTCGAGCTGGGGGGAGCGACCAGCGTGCGCATCCTCGACGGCGGCCTGCGCCGCGACCTGGACGAATATCTTGCACTGCTCGCCTCCACGCAGAGCCAGCAGGTGCGGCACCTCACGCTCCAGGCGCAGGGCACCGGCACACGCGACATCCGCGTGAGCTACATCAGTGAAGTTCCGGTGTGGAAGAGCACCTACCGCATCGTCTTCCCGGACAGCGGCAAATCCGGCACGCCAGCATCAGGATCCGAGACGGCGATCCTGCAGGGATGGGCCGTGGTCGACAATACTGTCGGCTCCGACTGGGACAACGTGCAGCTTTCGCTGGTTGCGGGGGCGCCGCAGAGCTTCATTGAGCCTCTTTCGCGACCCATCTACACGCAGCGGCCGGAAGTGCCCGTGCCGGAAGCGGCGAACATTGCGCCCGTCGTGCATGAAGGGGCTCTCGACGCGCCTGCTGGTCCACCACCACCCGCTTCGCAAACCGTGACGGTCACTGGCGCAAATGGGCAGCTGCTAACGGAACAGTCAATCCATGGTCTCCCCCAAGCTAGGATGAAAGTCTCCCAAGGCATTGCGGCGGGCCGCGGCTATGGCTCAGGTTCAGCCGGCGGCGTGATGGGTGGAGTCCTCGGCGCTCTCGGCACCGCTCCGATGATCCAGGACGAATCCCTGAGCGCCAACTCTGCCAAGTTCGACGACTACTTCGAGTACACCGTCGCCCAGCCCGTCACCATCCACAAAAATGAGTCCGCCCTCGTCCCCGTTCTCCAGACCAACGTCCAGGCCGATCGCGTCACCCTCTACAACGCCTCAAATCCGGTTCCTCTGCGCGCCCTGTGGCTCACCAACTCCAGCAATCTCACCCTCGACCGCGGAAGCTTTTCCATCTTCGAAAACGGCGAATTTGCCGGTGAAGGCCTCACCGACCCCATCCACGCCAGCGAAAAGCGCCTGCTCTCCTACGCCGTCGATCAGGCCGTCCACGTCTCCACCGAAGGTCGTCTCAACTCCTCGCATCTCCGCCACATTACCGTCCATGATGGCTACCTCACCGAACGCAGCGAGGAAGTTCGCGAGATCACCTACGTCGTCCACAACGCCGCCTCCGACGCTCGCAACGTGATCGTTGAGCATCCCGTCCAGAGCGGCTGGAAGCTCACCTCCGAGGTCAAGCCCGTCGAAACTTCCGCCTCGTATTACCGTTTCAGCGTCGCCACCCAACCCGGAGAAACTGTCCGTCTGCACATCGGCGAAGCCCACACCCAGGGCGTGTCCTGGCAACTCACCGCTATTCAGGATGATCAGCTGCAGGTCATCGTCACCGGCAACAGCGCCGATCGTCCGGCCCTCGAGAAGGCTCTCGCGCCGGTGCTCGCCGCGCGAGCCAAGGTCCACGATCTCGATACCCAGATCGACGCAAAGCAGAGCGACATCGACCGTCTCGCGGCAGATCAAAAGCGCCTGCACGACAATCTCGAAGGATTAAAAGACAGCCCCGAAGAGCGCGCCCTGGCCCGCCGCTATGCCGGCGAAATGAACACCGACGAAGACCAACTCCAGTCGCTGCGCAAAGACCAAACCGATCTCGAACAGCAGCGCAAGACCGCCCAGCTAGCCCTCGACGAAGCCATCCGCAGCCTGAACCTCGACCAGGATGTGTAGTGGGGAAAAACGGGGCCCGACTTGGGCCCCGTCCCTATTGCCTATTCTCTGTTCCCTGCCTTTAAGGCGCTTCGATCAGCTCCATCTTGCCGTCGCGCTTGCGGTGCAGCACACATACCGTTCCTTCATTGTTGCGGAACACGAAGACGTCTCGGTCGCGAAACTCGGCCTCCTTCACCGCTTCTTCGATGGTCATGGGCCGCATCGCCACCGAGTCCGACGACCGCACGATGTGCGGCTCCTCAATAGGGCGTGTCGCCGGGAACGTATGCACCGTCACCGGCACCATCGTCCTTGACGGACGCTTACCGTTCATCTTTACAGAAACCGCTGGGCTCTCCGGCTCTACCGCTTCAGCGCGGGTCCGGCTCGCTCTCCGCGGACGCGCCGGCAGCACCTCCGCCTGCAGTTTCTCTTCTTTCGGTTGCCGCTTGATCGAGTTCATCCGCTTCCGGTACCGGACGGCCTGCGTCTCCGCCCGCTCCAGCGCCTCGCGCAGCGCCGACTCCGTGTTGTTCGACTCCGCGAACCCGACAATCTTGCCAGCGCGCATCTTCACCGCTACATCAGCGGTCTTGCGGTACTTCTCAGAGGTCAGCACAATGTGCGCGCCCACGATCTTTGGCAACACTTTGGCGATTCGCTCGATCGCCTCATCCCCCAGCCGGCGCAGCGCCGGCGTGATGGTGACCTGCCTTCCTGTGTACTCAGCCTGCATGGGAAAGCTCCTCTCCTGGAGAGAAAATCAGCCGCGGACGCGGCGCTGGTGGGTGCTGGGAATCCGCAGATCCTCGCGGTATTTTGCTACTGTCCGTCGCGTCACGTCGATGCCCTGCTTCTGCAGCATCAGGGCAATGTGATCGTCGGTCAGCGGCTTCTTCGGATCCTCTTCTTCGATCAGCTTCTTTACCTTGCGCTTCAGCAGCATCAACGGCGTGCCCGCGCCTTCCGGCCCGTTCACGCCCTCAGAGAAGAAGAAGCGCAGCTCGTAGACGCCCTGCGGCGTATGCACGTATTTGCTGGAAACCGCGCGGCTCACCGTAGACGGATGCACCCCGATCTCCTCCGCCACTTCCTTGATCATCATCGGCCGGAGCGCTTCCACGCCCTTTTCCAGGAACTCGGGCTGCCGCCGCACAATCGCTTCGCAAGTCCGCAGTATCGTATTCTTCCGCTGCTCGATGTTGCGCATCAACTGCAGGGCGGAGCGATACCGCTCCTTCACATAGTCCTTAACATCTTTCTCCGCGCCATCCTGGGTCAGCAGCCGGCGATAGCCCTGGTTCAACCGCAGCGTGGGCAGGTCCTCTTCGTTCATTGCGACTACCCACTCGTCGCCGCGCTTCACAAACGCTACATCCGGCTCAATCAGCCTGGCTTCGCTGCGGTTGTATCGTTGTCCCGGCCGCGGATCGAGCGTGCGGATAAAATCAATCGCCCGCTGTGTCTCCTCCACCGTCTTCCCGACCACCTTCGACAGCTCCCGCGGATCGCGCTTCTGCAGCAGCAGCATGTGCGTGTCGATGATCTGCTTCGCCAGCTCGAAAATTTGTAGCCGGGTGTTCTGTTCAGGATGTGCGGCCTCCGGCTTCGGGCTGGTGCCATTTGCGGTCGCGTTCGCTATCGGTTGCGGACCAGGGTGAACTGGATGGTCAGCTATGGCGCCATTCAGACCGTTCAGTTCCGCGGCGTTCTGCGTTCCGGCAGAATGATCCTCCGGCTCCCGCTCCACCGCCACAGGCCTCATGGTGTTCCCAGCCCCGTCAGCGCCACCGCTTCCGCTCGCGTTGGCTGTCCTGCCTGCAGTTCGATGACCGCTCCCAGGCCCCGCAACGCCGCCCTGGGCAGCGCGCGCGGTCCTGGCGAAGATCAGTTCGAATTCCTTCCGTTGCGCCTCCACCTGCACCAGCAGGCACTCACGCAGGTCGCGCGTGCCCACGCCGATCGGATCCAGCTGCCGCACCACGTCCATAGCGGTCGCCAGATGCCCCCGTGCGCGCTCAGCCATCGCCGGAGCCAGTTCTGCCACCTGGGCATAAGCATTCTTGCCGCCATCGCCTGCCTCCGGCTCCATCTGCTCGCGCAGATAACCCGTCAGCAGCTCTTCGTCCGTTGCTGTCAGGTAGCCGTCTTCGTTCAGGTTGCCGATAACGTATTCCGCCGCCTCGCGCACCGCGGGCGACAAGCTCAACGCGCCCAGCTGCCAGAAAAGATGATCGGTCAGCGTTGCCGGCGCCGATAGAAAATTCTCAATCGAGGGCTTCTCGATCTCCTCGTAATTGTTTGGTGACCTGAATCCGGGGTCCAGATAATCCTGAAAATACGATCCGAAATCGATCTCGTCGAAGGGATCCTTCTCCTTTTTCTCCCCTTCCGTCACCGGTTGCGTCTCCACCGGCCGATCGCGGTCCTCTTCTGCGCGCGCCACGTCATCCAGCAGCGGTACGTTCTCTTCCATCTCCTCGAGAACCGGATTCTCCGCAATCTCCGCCTGGATCATCTCCTTCAGCTCCAGCTTATTCAGCGCGAGCACGCTGACCATCTGCATCAGTCCCGGCGTCAGGATCTGCCGCTGCGCGACCTTAAGACTGAGTTTTGGCTGAAGAAGCACCATATTCCTTTACAAACGGGCCGTTGCCCCGAGTTTACATCCGTGGGCCTGGGCCTGAGTAGCAATTCCGCTTCCGTTACCGTATCTTCATGGTTTCTTAAGTAATTGCGGGCTGGCCTAGCCCAGCGAGAAGCTCTCGCCCAGGTATACCCGCCGCACTTCCGGGTCGTTGCCCAGCTGCTCCGGCGTTCCGTGCCGGAAGATCCGCCCCTCATTGATGATGTAGGCGCGATCGGTGACCGAAAGCGTCTCGCGTACATTATGGTCGGTAATCAGAACCCCAATGCCGCTTGCCTTCAGATCGAAGATGATTTCCTGCAGCTCCAGTACCGCAATGGGGTCGATTCCCGAAAAGGGCTCGTCCAGCAGGATGAACACCGGCTGGATGCACAGGCACCGCGCTATTTCCACCCTGCGCCGCTCGCCGCCCGACAGCGCATAGCCCCGCGTCTTGCGGATATGCCCCAGATTCAGCTGCTCGATCAGTTTTTCGGCCCGCGCCCGCCGCATCTCCGGCGCAATCGGCTGCACTTCCAGGACTGCCAGGATGTTCTCCTCAACCGTCAGCTTGCGGAAAACCGAAGGTTCCTGCGGGAGGTAACTGATCCCATATTGCCGCGCCCGTATATACATGGGCACGCTGGTGATCGGCTCGTCGTCCAGCAGAATCCGACCGCCGTCCGGCTGGATCAGCCCCACGATCATGTAGAAGCTTGTCGTTTTCCCCGCGCCATTTGGACCGAGCAGCCCTACTACCTCGCCCTCGGTCACCTGCACGCTCACGCCATGAACAACCAGGCGCCCCTTGTACGACTTGCTGATCTCGTCAGTAGACAGCTTCCGCATGAATCTGTAATTAGCTTATAGGGCGAACCGCATCGCACGCAAAAACCGAAGCAAACAAGGGCAGAATTGCCACCATTTCCAGCTCATTTCTTAGCCCGTGTCTCGGTCACGGCGCTGGATTTCCCGCCACTCACCACCACGCTGTCATCCTGACTGTTGAAGATCAGTGCTTCCCCCGTGGTCGTGCCGTGCATGCGATCCCACATCTTCGGTGGCGATGCCGCAGTCCCCGTCAGCACGTACTGGCCATCGTCCGCCGTGTACACCAGCTTCTCGCCGTCGCCTTTACGTCCCGGCTGGGTAAACACCACGTGACCCGTCGCGATCATGTGATCCACCTGTGAATTCTGTTGCTCACCGTTCGCTGGAGCTTTCGGCGACGCCGCTCCCTTTCCCCCGTCCTCCGCCTGTTTCGACGAAACCGCATTCCCCTTTGCATTCGCTGCCGCCGGCTTCAGGAACACCAACGCATCGTCTGCATGGATCGTCTCATCGCCCTGCTCCGCCGTGACTGTCCCGCGGAAATCCCCCTGCCGCGTCTTATCCGAATAAACAAGCGTCTGGCTGTGGACACGCACCTCGCTCTGCTGACGTTTCGCGCCCATCGCCGAAGTGAAGTTCGCGTTCACCACCGGCGCGGCGCTGGGGCCTTCGCCCCGAGCCTTCAGCACATTTTGATCGCGGTCGATCTCGATCACCGGCGCCAGCAGCGAATCGGTATCCTGCCACATCCGCGCCGGCGCCTGCGCGGCCCCATAAAACAAATCCTGATTCTTCGCGTGATCCATCGTCGCTCTCTCCGCGATCACATGCACCGGGCCATTGCCTCCTCCAAATCCAACCGGCGGCGGCGCGCTTTGCGGCAACGCGCCTTCCGGGCCCGCCCCGCTCTTCTGCTGCTCCGTATACGTCGCCTTCACGTTGCGGCTCGCTGCCGCGTTCTGCGTGTCCCGGTGATAGTCGATGAAGTCCGCCGCGATCTGCATCGTCGCGCTGTCGGTGATCCTCGGATTACCGCCGCTCAGATGCAGCACCTGATCCGCGGCGTGATATTCGGCATGCTGCGACCAGCCTGTCAGGGTCGCCGGCTGGGTTGTCGCTCCCGTCCTCGCCGGGGTCCCCGGTGCGCCCGCAGTCGGCGCAACGGGGTGGCTCGCCGGGGTCCCCGGTGCGCCCGCAGT
>Ga0182018_10000192_pt1 | contig 81214 bp, 81 predicted proteins | sample 812P2MmetaG_FD_120490 | JGI IMG/M metagenome (GOLD analysis project Ga0182018, IMG submission 120490) | Permafrost microbial communities from Stordalen Mire, Sweden - 812P2M metaG | ecosystem: Environmental > Terrestrial > Soil > Wetlands > Permafrost | place: Sweden: Stordalen | collected... | reverse complement strand
TTCTCCACTGTCACCTCGACCTCGTTACTCCCCAGCTATATTCTGCCACTCGAGTCCATTTTCATGAGCTTTCGCGGGCCGCAGGCCCTGCCCAGGCAGACGGAACGTTTCCTGGTTTTTCCGCTCATCTTAGCGAAAACCAGGAAACGTTCCGTCTGTCCCCAGGTTTATTTATGCACCCACGTACTTGCCCCTGGGGGGTTATCCCGCCGGAATGTACCGTGAGATATCGTTGAAAATCACGAATGCCATCAGCACCATGATGAATACGAAACCGACCTTAAACACAGTTTCCTTCACCGTCATGCTGAGGTCGCGCTGCATGGTCATTTCCACCAGGAGCATCAAAATCGTGCCGCCATCCAGGATGGGAATCGGCAGCAGGTTGAAGATTGCCAGGTTGAGGCTCACCATCGCCATCAGCATCAGGTATGGCGAGAGACCCTCTTTAGCGGCCGCTCCCGACATCTGGCCCAGTTCGATCGGCCCCGCGAGGTTCTTGGTGGACAGGCGCCGTTGCAGCATGCCCTCCAGCACCTGCACGATCATGGTGGCGTCCTTGCCGTTCTGCCGCAACGATTCGTGGAACGCATCCGGCAGGGATAACTTGGTGACCACGATATCGAGCTTCGGCTCCGGGACCACGCCGATCATCCAGCGGGCCGGCCCGTCCTTCTTGGACCACACCGGCTGCACGGAAACGGTGGCCTTCTCCCCGCCGCGCCCGTATTCCACCACAACCGGCTTGCCGCCGCTCGACTTGGTGATTTCCTGGAAACGGAACCGGGAATGAATGGGCTGTCCGTTAATCGAGAGAATCAGGTCGCCCTTTTTCAGACCGGCCTTCTCGGCAGGAAAATCCGGTTCAATCTGTCCCAGTTGAACCTGGCCGCGAGCGTCCCAACCGGCCTGGCCGACGCCCAGACTCTCGCTCAAAATCGGCGTCACGGTCGTGTCGAAGGTGGTCGCGCCGCGCTTGATAGTGAGGTGCATCAACCGCTTGGCGCCGGTGATTTCCTTCTCGAGCACGTCCTCCCAGGTCGGGTTGTTCTTGTCGTCCAGTTTGACGATCAGGTCGCCATCCTGAATGCCCGCCTTGGCCGCCGGCGAATCCGCCGCCACGTGGCCGATCACCGGTTCCATGTCGGCGTCCGACACCTTTTCGTACTTCACCGTGTACAGGCCGGTCAGCACGCTCACGGCCAGCACGAGGTTCATGAAGGGGCCGGCAAAGGCAATGATGAGACGCTGCCATCGGGGCTTCGCCAGGAAACCGCGCGGGTCGTCGGTGTTTTCGTCGGTGACCTGTTCGCCGGCCATCTTGACATAGCCGCCGAACAAAATCAGGGAGACCCGGTAATCGGTGTCGCCCCGGCGGAAACCGAACAGGCGCGGGCCGAAACCTAAGCTGAAGGCCTCCACCTTGACGTCGAAATAGCGCGCGGCCCAAAAATGACCCAGTTCGTGGATCATGATCATGACGCCGATCAGGACCAAAAAGGAGACAAGCTTCCAACCCAATTCAAGCATATAAACTCACGCCGTCACCGCACCCGCTGTGCGGGCCATTACCAGTTCGCCCGCTACCGCGCGCGATTCGCGATCTGTCTCCAGAACTTCAGCCACCGTGCGCGGCCAGCGCAGCGGCACTTTGGAGAGCGTCTCGTCGACAACTTCGGCGATCGCCGGAAAACCGATCCTGCCTTGTAAAAATGCCTGGACGGCGATCTCATCGGCCGCATTCAAGGTACACGTCGCCGAACCGCCGGCCTCCTGGCAGCGATACGCCAGCTTGAGGAGCGGAAACTTGGCGAAATCCGGCGGCAGGAACTCCCACTTGCGCGCTTCTGCCCAATCGATCTTGGGTACCGGCGCCTCGCAGCGGTCCGGATAAGTCAGCGCGTATTGGATCGGCATCCGCATGTCCGTCGCCGAGATCTGCGCAAGTACGCTGCCATCGCTGTATTCGATCATGGCATGTACGGTCGACTGGGGATGAATTACCACATCTACCTGAGACGGCGGAAAATCGAAGAGCCAGCACGCTTCAATGACCTCAAATCCCTTATTCATCAATGTGGCGCAATCGATGGTGATGCGGTTCCCCATGCGCCAGGTGGGATGGTTGAGGGCCTGTTCCGGGGTCACTGACGCCAGGGCTGCACTGGGGGTATTGCGGAATGGGCCGCCCGAGGCCGTGAGGATCAGCTTCGATACGGCCGCACGGTTGCCCGCGCGCAAGCACTGGTGCGCCCCGTTGTGTTCGCTATCGACCGGCAACAACTCCGCTCCGTGCTCCCGAACGGCTTCCATCACCAGCTTGCCGCTCGAAACCAGCACTTCCTTGTTGGCCAGCCCGACCCGCTTACCGCGGCGAACCGCCTCATAGGTGGCTTCCAATCCCGCCACACCGACGATCGCCGAAATCACGGTATCCACTTCGTCCGCGGCGGCAATCCGAACCCGGGCGGCGTCTCCCCACTCGAGTTGCGGCCAATCCGCCCGCGGCAAACCTGCGGACTCCAACCTATCGGACAGACGTTCCAAACCGTCGGCTGTCGCCACTACGGCAACCTGTGGACGGAACTCCAGAATCTGGGACGCCAGGGCCTCCACATTGTGCCCGGCGGCGAGGGCATACACCTGATACTGGTGGCGGTTTCGGCGCAAGACGTCCAGGGTGTTCGTACCAATGGACCCGGTGGATCCCAGGATGGTTAGAATCTTCACTATGGCGTACCAACCAGTGTATTCGCCATCATATCATGCGACGATTTTGTTTTGCTTTTTGAAGACTCTCTAACCCTTTCGGGCGCCGGGGAGGGTTGCTTCAGGGGTCTTTATTTAGAGGTTAGTCTCGCTTTGGTGGGAGTTGCCTCCCCGGCTTACTTCCAATAATAGTAGATTCCGATTTTGGAAGCAACAAAAATCTGGATTTTTTTATTGGGATTGTATGATAATCCCCACCAGTTGTTCTAACACATTGATTGTAGAGCAGAAGTCATCGTCGCCATGGCCCGCGGCAATCGCGGCCTGAAAAAGCTGCTGGGTCAAACCGGTCAAAAGTAGGGGTACGCCCAACTCTTTTCCGGATTCCAGCATCAGTCCGATGTCCTTATGCATCCACTTCGTCGAGAAGTTGGCCCGGAAGTCCCGGCGGAGCACGAACGGCGCCTTATACGAAATCAGTCCCGATTTCGCCGCGCTGTTATCCAGGATCTCCAGCATCAACTGCGGATCCACTCCGCCCTTAGTGGCGAGCACCATTCCCTCGTTGAATGCCGCCATAATATTGCAAAGAATCAGGTTCTGCGTCAACTTAGCCTGTAGCCCGAGCCCCGCTTTGCCACAATAATAGATCCGCTTTCCCATCGGATCGAGAAACGGCTTCACCTTCTCAAAGACCGCCGGGTCGCCACCCACCATGAAGGTAAGGGTACCTCCTTCGGCCCCAGGAGTAGACCCGGTACAAGGTGCGTCCAAAAAGTCCACGCCGCGTGCTTTCAGTGCTTTACCGATGTGCCGGCTCTGTTTCGGGCTGATCGTGCTGGCATCGACCACCACCGTTCCGGGACGCGCTCCTTCGATGACCCCATTTGTCCCGAGGATCACCTCCGTGGCCATCTCCGTATCGCCGACGCAGAGAAACAGGCAATCGGCCGCTTCTGCCACCTGCTTAGGTGTCTCCGCCGCTCGCCCGCCGGCCTCCTCCGCCAACTTGCGCGCTTTGTCGCCACTATGGGACCAAAGCGCCACTTCGTGCCCGGCCCGCAACAGGTTCCGAGCCATGGGGTATCCCATCATCCCAAGTCCTAAAAATCCGAGTTTCGCCATAGACTATGGATTGTACCGCTACCAAAAGAATGCCCGCCACGTAGCCACCACCAACGAATGCGTCACCACCCCCGCGCGGATGCCGCCGGTCTGGTCACGCTCACGCCCGCACAGCCAACCGAGGACCGCTGTCAGGATTACCCACTTCCACCCGCGAAACCAATAGTGGATGAGTCCGAAGATCGCCGAGGTGATCAGCAGCGCTGCCGTGCGATGGCGGATCCACTCTCCCATCCAGGTTTGCAGAACCCCTCGAAAGTAGAACTCCTCCGACAGTGCCGGAAACACCCACAAAGATCCCAGAAACGCCGCGCCCACCGCCCACGACGGTCGGGAAGCCACCGTGTGCGTGGCCTTCAGCAGCAGATTCAGGGGGAATGCGATCGCCAGAAAGTAGAGGTAGTGGATCGCTCCGACGCGCCATTCGCGCCCGCTGGGCCAGAAGCCGAAACCGGTCTCCGGTACGCGGCGCTGCAGCATAAGAACCATCACGGTCATCTGAATCACCGTGATATGGCCTAGGACGATCAGATGCTGCTTGAGATAGACCGGATATACCGGCTCGAGGTACTTGCCGGCGATCAGCGCTCCGGTCAACGCCAGAAAGCCGAGATCGGTGAGCGCCATCGCCGGCAGCACCACGTACCACAGGCCGATCGTCAGCGCCATCAATGCCAATCGCGCGAGCGCCGACCACTGAAACGGGAACGCGCCGCAGCAACAGGCCAGGTATGGGAGCAGTGCGGAGGCGACGAGGTACGCGGGGAGCCCACCAGGCGGACGCGTCCCGGCGATTCGCTCCCGCAAAGCCGGAAATCCGATAACCAGATAGAATGGGGTTTCGATCAGGAAGGCCGCGATTACCGGGGCGGCCGCCCAAATGGAGATGCCCTTCCCCTGCGCGTATAGAACCCCCGCCGCCCCCAGCGCGATCCAGGCGATCGGCAGGGCCGCCAGGAACCCACCGGGTGGTTTGGCCATCGGCCTCATTCTAGCATTCGTACTTTCGGCTGCCCGCGCGTGGCCGCAGGATTCCGATGGGCCCGCCAACCTGGCCAAGCTGGTGGCCCACCGCGAATCCGAAACCGAAGCCGAGCGCAACGAATACATGTACCGCCAGACCGTGACCATCGAAGAGCTCGACAACAATGGCGCGGCGCGCGGCGTCTATCGCGAGGTGCGCGATATCATCTTCTCTCCCAAGCACGAGCGCTCCGAGGAACTGGTGGGCAAGCCGAACAACGGTCTGAAGCTCCTCGTGATGACCGATGAGGATTTTCGCGATGTCCGCGAGATTCAGCCGCTGGTTCTGACCGAGGACCGTCTGTGGAACTATGAAACCCGGTTTCGCGGAGAGGAAACCGTCGACGACATGGATTGTTGGGTGCTCCAGGTGCGCCCGCGCCAGATTCTGGAGGGGCAGCGGTTCTTCGACGGCCTGTTGTGGGTGGATAAGAAGGAGTACAACATCGTGCGCATGGAAGGCCGCGCCGTCCCCGAGATCCGCACCACGAAGAGCGAAAACCTGTTCCCGCGATTCACCACCATCCGCAAACCCCTGGATGGCGCCCACTGGTTTCCCGTGTATACCTATGCCGATGACACGCTGCAATTTCGCACCGGCCCCCAGCGCGAACGTTTGCGGATCGCGTACTCCGGCTACAAACGATTCCGCGCGGAATCGACGTTCATCGCCAAGTAGGCGGCGCCCCGACGGTTCTCCTATCCCAAATAATTGAACAAACTGGTAGTTGGCATTTTTCCTTCCGCCTGAAATGCCGCTTGCAGCGCCGTGTTCTCCTCGGTCAACTGGGTGGCCTCCTGGGCGACGTCGGCGTCCTGGATATTGCCGATCTCGGTCTGCAACTGGGTACTGTATTGGGTGGCGAAGTTGTTCGCGTCGGTGATACGGTTTTCCACGTTGCCGTAGAACGCCTCACTGGTGTTCAGTTGGGCGGCGGCGGCTTGCAGCGCCGGGATGGAATTCTCGACGCCCGTCTGATTGTTGGCGAGCAAGTTGAGCCGCAGCGAGTTCAGGGCGGCGAACACGCTGGCGCCAGGAGCGTCGAAGATCTGTTGGGCGGTTTCCGATGCAGTGAAGGTGCTGCCCGCCGGGTCTTGCACCTCTCGCGTGGAGGTGTCGGTCTGGAGCAAATCCACCCCTGTGGTTGCCGCGGAACCAGTCGTTGCGGTCAGGTCAAGCTGATAGGTGGGACTGCCATCCTGGTCGCCGCTGAAAATGTACGAGCCGTCCACCTGGGTCGCGCTGTAAGAGACCATCTGTTGCTGGATGGCGGCGATCTGCTGCGCGAGACTTTGCCGGCCTTGGGCGTCGGTTGTGGCGCTGGCGCCTTGCGTGGCCAGGGATACCGCGGTGTCCATGAGCTGGATAGCGGCGCTGAGCGAAGTGTCGGCACTATCCGCATCGGTGGTTGCCGTGTTCAGATTGGATTGAATCTGTGTGTTCTGTGTCTCGTCCGTTCGCAGTTGAAGCAACTGCTGGACCTGGCCGGGGTCGTCCGAGGCGACGTTCACCCGATATCCCGAAGACAACTCGTCATTCGCTTGCGAGAGGCTCTGTTCGATGCGGTTCACATTCGCCAGGAAGATAGCCGAAGTAGGGTTCAGATTCGTAATCATGGTCGCGCCCTATCCCTATGTCGATGGCGTCAACATATTGATGGTGTCCAAGGTGAGCTGGTCCAGGACCGAGACCAGGTGAGAGTTGGCCTCGTAGGACCGTTGAAACTCAATTACGCTCACGGCTTCATCGTCCAGGCTGACACCCGTCTGTTGTTGTCGAAGATTCTGCGCCTGAGCCAGCGCCGATTGGTCTACCTGCTGATTGTTGGTCGCGGTGCTCAGGTCGGAGCCCACCTGCGACGCCATGTTGCCGTAGTACTGGGTAAAGCTCGCCCCATTGATCTCGCCAGCGGCGTTTGTAGGGGTGGCCAGATTCGCCAGCGCCAGGGCGGTTCCGTTGGATACTTCGGGCGGACCCGGATCGATGGCCGCCAGTTGTCCGGCTGTGATATCGGGATTGACCGCCAGGCTTTGCGCGACATTCGTGGCGTTGACCGTACCATCCGCGTTGGTCGCATAGGTGAACAAGGGCACGCCGGGTACGGCGGGCGACCCGCCAGTCCCATCGGATGCCGGTGGAACCGCGTCTGAAATGTTCCCGGATGTCAGCAGCCCGTTGACGGTGTCGGCGAATTGCTGCGCCATGGTGTTCAATTCGCCCTGGTTATAGGCAGTTCCGATGTAGGTGGGCAGGACGTTGTTGCGCAGATTCAGCAGAGACCCCAATTGGCCGCTCGTAATCGTGCTGGTAATGTCCGAGCCGCTGGACGATAGGATATGCGCGGTAGGAGGTCCGTCGGTGTTGGTCGGCGGGGGATTCGTCGGCTGCTGCATTTGGAAGCCGAGCTGATACTGGGTGTCCCCTTGCAGCAGCATAGTCTGTCCCGCGGCCATTACCGTCACCGCCCCGTCCGTCTGTTTAGTGGCGCTGATGGGGACGTATTGCGAGAGTTGCTCCAGCGTGGAATAGACATCCGCGTCCAGACCCGCATCGTTATGGTCTCCATTGAGGACCTGCGCATTGTAGCCCTGGAGTTGTCCCACCAGTTGGTTGACCTGCGTAACGGTCTGCTGCAGTTGCTGTTCGGTATTTTGGGTGAGCGTCGCCAGGCTCGTCGCCGTTTGCTGAAAGGAGCTCGCCACCGTTTGGGCCTGGTTTATAACCGTTTGCCGGGCGTTGGTGTCGGTCGGAGTCTGTGCCCACGCCGAGAAGCCTTGAAACAGATTGTTGAGAGCCAGCGGAATTCCGGTATTGCCCGAGATATCGAAGTTTGTCTGGAGGCTGGTCAGAGTGTTTACATCCTGTGTGGACTGCCCGAGCAGGGTGTTTTGTTGCCATACCGCCTGTTCGGCATATTGGTTCCGCGCGCTGACCACCTCGCCGGCCCGCGTCCCTCCTACAAAACCTTCGGGAATATCGAAAGGCATGGCGTAGAATGTCTGGGTTTGCGCGGCATAACCCGGAGTCGAGGCGTTCGATACGTTGTTCTGTGTCACCACCAACGCCTGGTTCAGCGCGTCGAGGCTTCCCGCCGCCACATGCAACGCGGATAAAATACTGGCCATCCCTTATCCCTCTACCCTCAGGCGTCCCGGCGCGGCGATGCTGGCGGCCGCCCCGTCCGCCGTATAGCCCGCCACCATGGATCTAAGGATTCGGTTCCACCTGGAATGATAGGTTGCCGCGTTTTCCAGCAGGCGGCCGGCGAGATGTGCCTTGGCCTGGATTTCGCGAACCTCCGCCAGCACTCCGGAATCGCTGGGAAAGGGCGGAATCAGAGCCCTGCCCGCCGCCAATTCCTCGATGGCCCTGGACAAGGCCGCGGCACTGCGGTCCAAAATTTCGGGGGAAGGAGTGAGCAGCAGGTGGCAGGACTGCTCAACGGCTGAACGGGCTAACGCCAGCCGCTCCAGAGCTTCAGCCATCCTTTATCTGGTTCCCGAGGCCAGCGCCTCCGCGACCATCCCCTGGCTCGTGGCCAAAGAATTAGGCTGGTAGCTCCCGCTACTGTATTGCGCCGACAAAGCGGCCACGCGGCTCTCCCGGTCCGATCCGTCCGCGGACATGGCGCGCGAAAGACTCCCCAGTGTGCTTGAAAGCTCCACTTGGTCGCCTCCACTGCTTGTTCCCCCAGACCCCGGCCGGAGGCTATCCTCCCGGCCTAGCCGCTGCGTCTCCTGCGCCCGCCCGGACTCTGCCGCCGATGCACCCGTAAGATTTCGATCGTCAACTCTCATAGCAGCTCATCAACCTTTGGCTAAATGACATATCGGCTGTCCTCTTCGACCTCTTTAGCCCCTTTCGCAAAATAAATTTTAAATGTCGTCTACAGTTTCCTGGAACTGCGCCGATAGCTGCTCCAGGAACCCGTCATGAACGCCACACGATTGCTTTGGATCTGCGGAATCTCTGAGTCTCCCTTGCAGCCCCCGGACCCCATCCACTGGAGCGTGGATCCCCAACCACCCACCGGCGCTCTAGACCGGCTCCGACACACCTCTTATGACGCCTTGGTCTTGGACGGCCTCGCCGGGGTTCTCAGCCCAGTCAACTTTATTCAACAAATTCAGACACTTACGAATGGTGTCCCGATGTTTATTCGAGGTGTCGAATCGGCCTCGATGGCCGACCTATTTGCCCACATGGGCGCCGTGATCCTAGCGCCTGGCGATACTGCCTTCTTCAATCGGATTCAGGCCTCCGTCGAGGATCGGGCCCGCCAGGGACTTGTCCGGCTGGCCGAAAACGTCGATCCGCCCGATTGGGAACGGCTTCTGGTCGGAAACAGTCCCCAAATCCGTGAGGTATGCCATATCATCCGTATGGTAGGTGCACGCCGCGCCACCGTTCTCATCACCGGCGAGACCGGTACCGGCAAGGAAATCGCCGCGCGCGCCCTGCACCAGGCCGGGCCGAGGCGCCAAGCCCCTTTAGTTGCAGTCAATTGCAGCGCGCTGCCCGATAACCTTTTGGAAGCGGAGCTCTTCGGACATGTCCGCGGCGCGTTCACCGGAGCCATCCAAGGCCGCATCGGCCGCTTCGAGCAAGCCCAAAAAGGAACTCTGTTTCTCGATGAAATCGGCGAGTTGCCGCTCGAACTCCAAGCCAAGCTTCTTCGGGTGCTTCAGGAACGCGAGTTCCAAAAAGTGGGCAGCTCGGAGACCATCCGCGCCGACGTCCGGATCGTCGCCGCGTCGAATCGCGATCTCCTGCAACAGGTTGAACTCGGCCGCTTCCGGGAAGATCTGTATTACCGGCTCAACGTAGTCCCCTTGCACATGCCCGCTTTGCGCGAACGCTGCGAGGATATCCCAGTACTGGCTCAATACTTCGCTGGAAAAATCTGTGCGCTGGAAGAGATTCCCCTGAAGCGCCTGACCCCGGAAGCCCTCGATCGGCTCTCGGAATATGCTTGGCCTGGAAATGTGCGGCAGCTCGAAAACGCCGTCGAAATGGCCGTTGCCATGAGCGGCGCACGTGCCAACCTCACCGCCGCCGATTTCCCCCTCTATTCCGCCGCTCCCTCGCCAGTCGCGACGCCTCTGGTCTCGGTGCCCGACCATGGCCTCGATTTCGAACAAACCGTCGCCGTCATCGAGCGCAGCATCCTGGAGCAGGCCCTGCGCAAGACCGGCGGCAACAAGAAAGCCGCCGCCGCAATGCTTCGCCTGAAGCGTACCACCCTGTCCGCGAAGGTTCGGAGCCTGGAACCGGAAGCGGCGTGCAATTGAAATAGTTGACAGTTTTCAGTCCGGGCCTCGCGCCGCTCAGCGGCCGGGGCTTGCAACTGACAACGGTTCACTGTCTACCGGAAACTTCTTACCACAAGTAATCCTTCGCGATCGGCCTCTTATCGTAGCCGTCCAGGACATGGACCACGCGAATTTTCTTCACCGAAACCGGCGAAAGCTGGCCGATCGGAATGTAGATGATCGTGCGGCCGGCGCGGGATGCAATCGTTTTGAAGATCGACCGCGGCGGCCGGGCCGCAACATAGACCACATGCCGCTGCAGCGAGTAGTCTAATGCCGCCAGGAGCAGCCGCTCCGATTTCGATTCCGCAAACTCGTAGTCCACGTCTTGCCACACGTCGTACATCCGCCTTGGCGGAAGGCTCATCAGAAATCCACCGTACTCCGCCCGGCCGATTCCCGGCCCCACCAGGTTGTCGAACGGAAACGTCGAATAAAACGCCATGTCCGATTCGTTCTGGTTCTCCCCCAGCCAGGTGGTCATGTAGGAGTACCGGTTGTCGCGATCTTCGTCGAAGATCACCACCACCGCCCCCACTTCGCCTTGGATTTTCTGGAACTGGCGCACGTAGATCCGTCCCTCGTACCACTTCCGGATGGTCTCGCGCATGTCGATGCCGTCCAGAATAGACGTCGTGAATGGTTCGACGCGCACGCGCTCTTCCGACAAAATGCTCTTGCCCTTCTTCTTCAGAAAGCGTCCGTAGTCTTCGATGACCAGATCCTCGGGCGGGTAGGAGCAGATTCCCGCGCCGTTCAACTGGCTGGCCCACTCACCGGCGAATTTCTCCTTCTTGCGCGGCTTCAAGCCAGGCGGACGCAGCCGCCGCTTGGTGCTGGGCAGGCGCCGGCGAAGGCGGATGCGGCGCGTGTCGCGCCACATCTCTTCGCCCGAAATCTTTACCGTCAGCAGGTCCGACTCCGCCTTTTGCGGTGGATATTGTCCAGCCGACTCCCAGACGTCCCATGCGTAGTTGTCGTCGGCAATCCCGCGCGCCGCCACGGTAAGGTCGAATATGCCGGCCGAGAGAGCGTCGCCCGCCAGCGCCAGGTTGCGCGAGTATCGCGCCATCAGCCGCCGCTGCCAGTGCGCGATGTGCTCTCCGGTGGAGGCCTCGTAATTCTTCTCCGCTTCGCGGAAGACCGTCAACTGAGCATGCCGCCGGTCCACCAGACTAGCATCCGTCATGAGTTGGCGGAAGCTTTCGTACCGCCAAGCCAGGTAGGGGTATTCCACGGTAATTTCAGCTAACGAGTCGGGATGCGGATTGAGTACCTCGACGCCCTCGCGCTGTATCTGGGCCGCGGGTTGCGCCTGGGGCTCCTCCATAGCGTCCAGGACGGGATCGAGCAGGTTGAGCGAGACCACCACGAAGACGTTCGCCAGCGGATTGGCCCCCTGCAGCTTCCACGCGATGCCCGCGGCATGCCGAGCCAATTCCTCCGAACGGCGCTGCGGATACACTCGATAAGCTTCGACATAACGGGTCAGGCCGATGTGCCGCACCGCCACGGAATCCGGGTATGCGTCTTTCAGGTGCGGGCGCTGCCCCGCGTCGGGATCGGCGAAAACGATCTCCGCGCCGATCTCAAGCGCGGTGCGAATCGCCTCGGTAAACGGATCGCCCGGCTCGACTGCCACATAGATCGCCTGATCGTCGCCCACGGATTCGTCCGGGTAGAAAATCAGCGACATCTCCGGCAGCCGCCGCACCGCGCCAATCCACGCGTCTTCCAGGGTAACCGGCAACTCCAGAGCCACTACTTCGGGACGCTCCCGCAGCAGAGCCTGCCGCACCTCGATGGCAAACTCCATCCGGCCCGGGACCACCGGAAAATACGTAAACCGGCCGCGTTCGAGGCTTCCCGGATCAGGAATCGGAGGGGCGATTTCGCCGGACATACCGCAGTGCTTCCTCTCCCAGAACCTGCGCAATCGAGATTTCCAGGGCCTCTGTCTCGTGCGTCCGCTGCGTGGCCAGGCTCTTCAATTTAATGGCGAACCGCGCGACGTTGATGCCATCGCGCACGGTATACCGCTCGTCCGCCGCATGCGCCATCTGAAGAAAGTCCGTGACGTAGGTCAGGATGCGCTCCTCGGCAAATGGCAGATTCTCCTTCAGAATTTGCATCTCCTCGTCGCGCTCCGGAAAATCGATGAAAATCTGCGGCTGCAAGCGGGAATGGATGTACTCGGGCAGCTCAAACGTGGAGGCGTCGTCGTTCATGGTCGCGACCAGTCGGAAGTGGGGATGAGCCTTGATCTTGATGCCCGCTACGATCGACTCGACGTAGCGCCGGTTGTCGAGCAGCGGCGCCAGGCTCGCCCAGCTCTTCTCGCTCATCCGGTTTCCCTCGTCCAGAATGGCAATGCCCCCGCGCAACATGGCGGTGACTAGCGGCGATGCGACGTACCGCAGACTGCCTGCGCCCTGGATCACCGGCGTTACCAGCAGGTCTTCGGGCCGGGTGTCGAGCGTAGCCTGGAGGATATACACTTCGCGTCCCATGCGCCGCGCCGCGGCATAAGCAAGTGTGGTCTTCCCCACGCCGGGCTTGCCCAGGAGCCGCGGATTCATCGGCAGGTCCTGTTCATTGACCACCATCCAGGCCGCCAGCAGTTGCCGCATCAGTTCGTCTTGCCCCACCCATTGGACCGCGAGTTCGTCCGGGTGAGCGAGGTGCAACGTAACGCCTTCTATGTCGACGGTCATATTCTGCCTTACATTATCGGTCACGGAACCCTCCTAGCGCGAATCAGGCGGACTGCATAGAAAGGGTCGCGATGGGCAGAACGGACCCGGCGCCCCGGATTAGACGCTGCTGATGACGATACTGTGGACTTTCAAAAGGAGTTCGACTTCCTGCCGCGGCAGTTCCAGCATGGAGGCAATCTGTTCCGGACGTTCTCCGCGCCGGTGCATGCGCAGCGCCTGCGATCGCTTCACCACGTTCATACCAGGTTTGGGAAGCCCCGGCGCCAGCGTGACGGAAGGCTGCCGCTCCAGTTCCCGCACTTGGGCCGCCAGCGTGTCCAACCGTTCCCGCAGGGACTCGGAGCGCAGTTCGGATTGCTCGCGGACACGCTCCATCCCGGTTTCCACCGAGCCGGCCAGCGCCCGCGCGTGCCATACGGCGAAGGCTCCCAGCGCAATTCCAGTCAAGGAAAAAGCCGCCACCACGAGGATCAGAATCGGAAGCGCCATTATCGCAAACTCCGCAACCGGTCTTGACGGCTCGCGATCTCCTGTATCCTTACGCCGTAATTGCCTTCCACCACCACCACCTCACCGCGCGCGATCAGACACCGGTTTACCAGAACCTCCACCCATTCGTTGACGCCCCGATTCAGTTCCACGATCGACCCGGTGGTTAGCTTGAGGACGTCTTTCATGGGAAGTTGGGTCCTTCCAAAGGAGATACTCACCGGAAGATCCACGTCCAGCAGCAATTCCATCGTCCGCGAACGGACCACGCTCGTAGCCGCCGGTTCGTCTTCCGGCCGTGGGGACGGGGTGCGCCGGGACTCGTCGGCCTCGGGCGCCTGGGGCGTGAGAATCAACTCTTGTAGTTTGGCGCTGAGGGTCACCAGCAATGGGGGCAGGTTGGTTTCCCCGAACGCCATGGTGACGACCGCCCATTCCTTCGTTTCCGGGTCCGGCGGGTGTTCCCGGCCGGCATCGCAGGTAACCTCGCGGCCCAATAGAGAGCCTACCGACCGCGCCAATGCCGACAGCGATTGCCCGAGAATCTCCAGCCAGGTGTTTCTGGCCTCGCTGGTTTCGATGGTTTCCAGGCCGGCCGCCTTGAGCGTGAGCGTGCCCGAATGCTCCCAGGTAGCCCGTGGCGCCGCTACCCAGACAATCGCGTCGGGGGACACCTGTAGCGGCTGCTCCCACCAGAGGACTTCCGCGTCCGCGCCCACACCGCCCGGGGCGACTTCCGCCAGCCCTCCGCTGACCGCCTGCCAGTGCACCGCCGGCCGCTGGTCGGTCATGGATTCGAGTACCTGGGCCAGAGTTTCGGCCCACTGATCGAGGATCTCGCGCGAAGCCACCTCCGAATCGATACGGACCGGCTTGCCGCGCTCGCTCGCGCTCATGCTGTCAGTGCCCCCTTCGTCGCTGGCCATTGCTCCGCCAGATGGCCGCGAAGCCTCAGGATCGCTTGCGACTTCAGTTGCGAGATGCGCGACTCATGAAGATTGACGATCTGTGCGATTTCGCGCAGGGTCAGCTCCTCGCGATAGTACAGGCTCAGTACCGTGCGCTCGATCTCGGGAATCTCGTCGATGTGCTTGGCGACGAGACGTTCCAACTCCGATCGTTCCAGCAGCGTGGACGGAAGGTTGTCCTGCCGGTCCGCGATATAGTGCAAGAGGTCTTTCCCCTGGTCGGATCCGGCGCATTCCAGGCTGGCGATATTCAGTCCACGGATTTCCACCAGCCACTCGTGGTACTCGTCGATCGAGATTTCCAACTGACCGGCGATTTCGTCCTCTGTCGGCGAACGCTGCAACCGCTGTTCCGCGGCGCTGATGGCGCCTTCGATCTGTTTCGCCCGGCGTCGTTTCTGGCGCGGCGCCCAGTCCAAACCCCGCAGGCTGTCAAGGATGGCGCCGCGAATTTTATACTCCGCGTATGTCTTCAGTTTGACGTTGTGGGCGGGATCGAAGTTGTCGATCGCCGAAATCAAACCGATGACGCCGGTGGAAACCAGGTCGTCGAGGCTGATATTGTCAGGCAACCGTTCCTGAATCCGCCTGGCGATCAATCTCACCTGAGGCAGGTGCTCCAGGATGAGCCGCTCCCTGTCGCCTTCCGCGATCGTTTCAGATGCCGCATGCGAGTACATTATGCTTCCTTACCCCAGCCTTGCCAGCCGACCCGTGCGGCCGCGGCCGGATGACGCCGAAAGTATTAGCTCACTGAGCCGGTTCTGCCTGGCGGTTTCCAGATCTTCCGGAATTTGCTGTCCGGTTGAAAAGAACGAAAGAGGTTTGCCCGTGCGAGCCGCTTCATTGAAAATGGGACCGAATGTGGCCGTCTCGTCCAACCTGGTAAACAGCAGGCGATGCGGCCCAAAGACTTCGAAGGTATCCACCACATGGGAAAGATCGGCGGATTTCATCGACGCCGATAGAACCAATTGCGTATCTATATCCGGCCGCGTGGCTAGGAAGTGGGACAGTCCCGAGCAGTTCTCCAGATCGTCCGCGGTCAAACCGGGTGTGTCGATGAAAATGAGTTCCTTGCCCCGGTGTTCCTCAATAGCTTGCGATAAGGCGGTCACGGTATCCAATACCTGGACACCGACGCCTAGAATGGCCGCGAACGCACGGAGCTGTTCCGCCGCCGCAACCCGATACGTGTCCATGGAAAGCAGGACCATCGGACGACGGCTGGCCAGTCCATAGGTGACGGCCAACTTGACCAGCGTGGTGGTCTTACCCGCACCCGGCGGGCCCACCAGCGCCACGATGCGTGGCGTCGCCGCTCCTTTACCGAGCGCGGAGTCCACCCGGAAGCGCGATTCCAGTTCTTCCACCAGCGCCCGCTCGATCGACGGTTTGCCGGCCGCTCCCGCCGGCCCCTGAGCCGCGCGGGAGGAGACAGCGATGGGTTTAGCGGCGGATCCCTCCAGCCGCGACTCGGCGCCCTGGGCTACCTCACGGGCCAGTTCGGGCGTTACGTCGCTCGCGGTCAGGATTGCGTAAGCGTCGGAGAGGGTCGCCGAGGCGCCCAGCCAGTTGGTTGGCGCAAATGCCGTTCGGGTGAGCGTGCGCCGCATCCCCTCCAGTTCCTTTTTCAGGTCCGCCACTTCGCAGGAAAGGCGGTCGCCGGCCGGCGCTGAACCGGAGGTTTCCTTGGGATCGTCGGCCGCAAACACCACCTCATACTCGCCAAGATGGCGCGATTCCGGCGGAGCCTTGCGGCTCTCCACCAGCACCGCCTCGGAACCCATCTCCGAGCGGGCCATCGCCAGCGCGCTCTCCGGCGTGCGCGAGAAGTAGGATTTGATCGTCATCGGCGCGTTCCCTTGGATTTTCGAGCTCGGCTGCTGTCTGAGGGCACGTTGAAACTATCGGCGGTTCCCGCCTTGAGCTGTAGCCTCATTGGATGCTCCCCAGCGATTGGACCCGCAGTCCGGGCGGCACCTCGCTGTGAGCCAGGAAAAATAGATTGGGCATCACCGGTTCCACGATCTGCCGCAGGAAGTACCGGGCCCCCGAGGACGTGATCGCCGCTACCGACGTCTCCGGCTGAATTCCCCGGCTCGAGATGCGATTCAGGATCTCGCGAATGGTCTGCGGAGCCAGGGACAGATGACTGTTCTGCTCGCCATGCTCCGCGGCGCTCTCCACCGCCTGCTCGAGCGCGGGATCGAGGAACCAGGCCGCCAATTCGCCTGCCCGGTTCAAATACGGTTTCACCACCGCGCGCCGGATCGATTGCCGTACATATTCAGTCAGCAGAATGGGATTCCGCGTGGACCCGGCCACCTCGCCCAAGGCCTCTAGAATCGATACTGCATCGCGTATGGAAACGCGCTCCCGCAACAGGTTCTGCAGCACCTTCTGCACCACCCCCAGCGGCAGAACCTTGGGAACCAGGTCTTCCACCACCTTGGGATGCTCCACGGCCACCCGGTCGAGCAACCGTTTGGCGTCCTGCCGCGAAAATAGCTCGTGGGCGAAGCGCCGGATCAGTTCGGAAAGATGCGTACCGAGCACGCTGATCGCGTCTACCACGGTGTAGCCGGAGTTCCGGGCGCGTTCCGCGCGATCGGAGCGGATCCAGAAAGCGGCCATCCCGAACGCCGGCTCGCGGGTCGGCTGCCCGTCCAGCGGAGGGCTCCCTTCGCCCGTCGAAATCGCCAACTCGCAGCCCTGCGGCATCTCGTAGCGCGCAATCTCCACGCCCTTGACCGAAATAACGTATTCGCGGCTGCGCAGCGCCAGGTTGTCGGTCACCCGCACCGGGGGAAGCAAGTACCCCAAATCGGTAGCGAGTTGCTTGCGAATGGCGGCGATCCGGCGCAGCAGCGGGGACTCCGCTCCGCCCTCCACCATGCCGACCAGCCCCAGCCCCACTTCGATGGCCAGGGGTTCCACGCGCAGCAGCGCTTCCAGATTTTCCTTTGGCGGCGCCGGCTTGCTCTCCGCGGGCGCGGCCGCCTCCTGGTGAACCTCTTTGCGCCGCATCTTCCAGCCCACCGCGCCCGCCCCACCCCCCAACAGCACAAAGGGCAGTTTCGGAATGCCGGGCAACAACGCCAGGGCGATGAGTACGCCGCCCGCCAGCAGCAGCGGCTGCGAATTGCCGAAGATCTGGCGCTGGAACTCCACCCCCAGGCGCGCATCTGAGCTGGCCCGTGTCACGATCAGGCCGCCGGATATCGAAATCATCAGCGCCGGGATAACGGTGACCAGGCCGTCGCCGATGGTCAGGACCGTGTAGGTCTCAAGCGCCTTCCGGAAGTCCATATCGTGCTGGAAAACGCCGATTAGAAATCCCGCCACGATATTGATGCTGGTGATCAGAATGCTGGCCACGGCGTCGCGCTGGGTAAAACGGGACGCCCCGTCCATGGCCCCGTAGAATTCGGCTTCGGTGGTCAGTTGTTTTCGCCGCCGCTTGGCTTCGGTCTCGTCGATCAGGCCGGCGTTGAGGTCCGAATCGATGGACATTTGTTTGCCAGGCAGCGCGTCCAGGGTGAAGCGCGCCGTCACTTCCGAAATGCGCACCGCGCCATGGTTGATTACGATGTATTGAATCGCAATCAGTACGAGGAAAATGACCGCGCCGATGATGTAGTTTCCGCCCACCACAAAGCTGCCGAATGCGCCGATTACCTCACCCGCCGCCGAAGTCCCCGTGTTGCCGTTCAGCAGAATCAGCCGCGACGACGAGATATTCAGCGCCAGCCTGAACAGCGTCAACAGCAGCAAAGTGGTTGGAAACGAGGTAAACTCCACGGGGCGCACCAGGTACAGCGATACCATCAGCACCGTGACCGACATAAGGATATCGACCACGATCAGCAGGTCCAGAAGGAAGCCGGGAAGAGGCGTGATCAGGCAGACCACGATCGTCAGCACCGCCATCGGCACCGCCAGATCGCTCAGCAGTTTAATGGGAACGCCGTGCAGCCACTTCGGCCCGCTGAGGGCTGGAATCGCCTTGGCTGGCGTCATGTGCGTGCTCTCTTCATCCCGGTAATCTCCCGTTCATGATTTTGAAAATGTAGGCCAGGATCTCGGCCACCGCGCGGTAGAGATGCGCGGGAATCTCCTGGCCCACGTCGACGGACTTGTACAACGCCTGCGCCAGCGGCGGGTTTTCCACGATGGGAACCTGATTTTCCTCCGCCATCTTGCGGATGCGCAGCGCCAGGTAGTTCTTCCCCTTGGCCACCACCTTGGGGGCCGCCATGTCGTCCATGCTGTAACGGATCGCTACCGCGAAGTGCGTGGGATTGACCACCACCGCGGTCGCCTTGGGGACTTCCTTCATCATGTGGCGCCGGGCGTTGTCGCGCTGGAGCCGCCGGATACGGCCCTTCATCTGCATATTGCCCTCGACGTCCTTCATTTCCTGGCGAATGTCCTGCTTGCTCATTTTCAGGTCGTTCGTGTACCGGCGCATCTGGCGGAATAAGTCCACCGACCCGAACACCAGAAATACTCCACTGGCCTTCCAGAACAGATCCATGAGCGAGGCGGCGATCAAGCTGTAGCCGCTCTCCACGCTCTGGACGGGGAGCGTCAGAAAGCTGTCGATCCTGCCTCGCGCCACCACATATACCGCCCATAGAAATAGGGGCAAAAGGATGAGCGCCTGGACCAGCGCCGGCAGGTTCTGGCGAGGCAGCTCCTTCAACTTGGAAAGCGGACTGAGCCGGCTCAGGTCGGGGGCCAGCTTCTTCAGGCTCAATCCGAACTGCGTGGTCATCAATCGGAGCATCAGAGTCGCCATGGCTACGGCGAGGCCGCCCAGCGCCAGCGGGAGAAAATGGCGCCAGCAGATCTGCCAGGCCAAGTGCGTCAGATCCTCGACGTGCAAATCGCCGGCGAACGCCATGACAAACAAGGACCGCGCCGTCAAACGAAAGTCTGCAAACCAGTGAGCTCCCCCCGCTGACAAGAGCCCCAGAAAGATCATGAATTGCAGCGCCGATACGAATTCCTTCGCGGCCGGATACTGCCCATCCTCGCGGGCCTTTTTCAGCTTTTGCTGTGTCGGTTTTTCGGTCTTTGAGGAGTCCGCCATTGGGTGTCATAGCCCCTGCGTCACATTCCCAACAGCTTGCGCGCCGTACTCCAGGAATGCCCGCTCAGGTCCAGCAAGACGCGCGGAAACAGGGGCGCGATCCACACCAGCACCAGCAGCGCGACCAGCATCTTAGCCGGGAACGACAGGTGCAACAGTTGCAGTTGCGCGTTGAGCCGGCCCATCAGCGCCAGCGCCACGTCCACCATCATCAGCAGCGCCACTACCGGCAAAGCCAGCCGGAAACCGACAGAGAAGAGGTTCGATCCGAGAGCAATGATCGCCGTTGCCGAGTTGGCGCTGAACACATACGTCCCCGCCGGGACCCGGTCGAGACTTTGTGCGAATAACCGGAGAAGCTCCCGGTCCAGTCCCATGGCGAAAAACAGCATGCCCGCCATCAGTTGCGCCATCACCACCAGAATTCCCGCATCGGCCTGGGTGGTCGGATCGACGGTGGAGGCGTAACCGTAACCGGCCGGCAACCCCAATATCTGGGCCGCCAGGGTGAACGCTTCGATCACAATCGCCACCGAAACGCCGATCGCGATTCCTATGGCAGCCTCCGCGCCGACCCACCCTAGCATTACCCCAAACGCCGGCGGCCCGCCTTGCACCACCGGCCAACGGGAGGACAGCGCCAGCGTGAATCCCAACGCAAAGGCAACCCTCGCGGGCGCGATTACGCTGTTGAGACCGGGCATCGGCACAAATACGAAGGCGCCCGCAATCCGCGTCAATACGAGCAGGAAGCCCAACAGTGTCCCCATCGAGAGGGTGAGATTAACGGGCATAGCGCCCCAAGTCTCCCATGATGGAAATCGCGTACCCCATGCATCTCTGAAGCATCCAGGGCATCAGGAACAGCAGTCCGCCGAGGAAGGCCAGCAGCCGCGGAATCGTGCTGAAAGCGTTGTCCTGCATAGACGTGGCGATCTGCACCAAGCTGACGACGATTCCCGCCCCGAACCCAATGGCCAACAGGGGCGCCGCCAACCAGAACGCCGTTAAGATGGCGTGGCGCATGATCTCAACTACGCCGTCCGGGGTCATTGGTAGAAACTCTTCATTAAGGACCCCACCACCAGGTTCCAGCCATCCACCAGCACGAATAGCAGGATCTTGAACGGGGACGAAATCATCACCGGCGGCAACTGCATCATGCCCACCGAAAGGGTCACCGACGCCACCACCAGGTCGATCACCAGAAACGGCAGGAACAGCACCGCGCCGATTTGGAATCCGGTCTTCAATTCGGACAGGATGTAGGCCGGAATCAGAATCTTCAGGTCGAGGTCCGCCGGCTTGTGGGGCAGCGGGTCGTGCGCCAACTCGACGAACAAGCGAATGTCCTTATCCCGTGCGAAGCGCACCAGGAACGTGCGCAATGGCTGCGACCCCTGCTCCATCGCCTGCTGCATGTCCAGTTCCCCGGATTCCATGGGCTCCCATCCTTGGTGGTACATGTCCGCGGCTACCGGCTGCATGATGAGGATTGTCAGAAACAGCGCCAGGCCTACCAAGACCTGGTTGGACGGAGCCGTCTGGGTGCCCAGGGCCTGCCGCAGGAAATGCAGCACGATGGTGATCCGCAGAAACGGTGTGACGCACATGACCGCCGCCGGGAGCACCGTCATCAGCGTCAGCAGGATCACGATCTGCATCGGCATGCTGAGCGTGGAACCGTTCTTGCCGACGCTCACACCCAGCATCGACAGTGGGTCGGTTGAGCCGGCCGGCGCCGCCATGGCCGGCAACGCGGCGGCGAGCAATGCCAGCCTGGACATCGCCTTCATCGCGCCACCTCGCGCGTGGCCTCGTCCGCGGCATTCGATTCAACCGCGGCGAGAGCCATACTCCGGATCAAGGAGCAGCCAGTGGGCGAAGCCGCCACCACCAGCGCGGTATCGCCCAATCGCACCAGGTGCAGGGTGTGTTGGGGCGAAAGCGCCAATCGCTCCAGACGCTCCAGGCGATTCCTTCGGAGGCCGCGCGGCCGCCGGATCACGCTCACCTGGGCGAATCCGCGGCGGCGCAGCCACCACAATGTGGCGAGCAGCAGCGTCAGAACACCCGCTACCGCCGTCATCTGTCCGATCATTTCCATACCACCTTCCTCAGTCGTCGCGGAAGTCGGTGATGCGCACCCCCAAGGTGTTTTCGATTACCACCACTTCACCGGAACCGCACAGCACACCGCCTATGTAGATATCGATGTTTTCGCCCGCGGATCGCGTAGTGCTGATCACGCTGCCTTCTTCGAGCCGCAGGACATCGTGAGTCGTCATGACCAGACGGTCCAGCTCGATTTCGATATCCACCGGGACTTCGCCCAGCGGTGCAATTTCTTCCTGAGGATTCATCGGCGGATTAGTGAATAAGGTTGATAGTGTCCTGGCTTAATGTATCTGCCGTAGTCACTACGTGAGCGTTCGCCTCGTATGCCCGTTGATACACGATCAAGTTGGTGAACTCGGTCGCGATGTCCACGGTTGAGGCCTCGATGGAGCCGCCCTCAATGGTTCCGCGGCCGCCGGTACCCGGAACGCCGACCGATGGAGTCGCGGTCAACTCGCTGAGCTGGTAGTTGTTATTTCCGGTGGCGATCAACGTGCTTGGGTTGCGGATCGAAGCCAATGCCACCTGCCCTACCACCACTTGTGTGCCGTCGGTGTACTGGGCCAGAATCTGGCCGCCATCGGCAAGGCCGACCTGGTCGAGTTCGGCTGCCGGAGAGCCGTTCTGTGAACTTGCCGATGCCTGCGATGGTTGGCCGAACTGCGTGATATCCCCGCTACCGGAGGCGCCGTACAGGCTCCAGGATACGTTCAAGTCGTTGGCTCCGTCGCTCAGGCCGCTGACCGTGATCGGGATCGGGCTGCCCGCCGGGGGATCCGTCAACTGGCCGCTCGAGTTGAATGTCAGAGTGCCGCTGGCTCCGGTGTCGTAGGGTGTTCCCGATGTGCCGCCGCTGACGTCCTGTCCCGGAACGGTCACGTCATAGCTCCATTGATTGGCGCCGGTGTTCTGGAAATTGACGGTCAGAGTGTGTGAGGTTCCCAGGCTGTCGTACGCGGTTACGGTGGTGGAAAAGTCCGAGGTCGAGTCGGCCGTGGAATCGGAGTTGAGGTTGAGGCTCACTGACATGGCGCTGGTAGCGGTCGGGGCTTTGAGAGAGCCTACCGGAACCACGATATTGCCCACCGGTCCGTTGGTATCCACGGCGCCCGTGGTTGGATCGAGCGTCGTCCATCCTTGCACATAGGCGCCCGTGTCGGTCATCAGGTTGCCGGAACTGTCGGTCGAGAAGTTGCCTGCGCGCGTGTACTGCGTATTGCCCGAGGATGGATCCTGGACCACGAAGAACCCGTCACCCTGGATGGCGGCATCCAACACACCTCCGCTGGTTTGTATGGCGCCCTGAGTGAATTCCCGCACCGTCAGCGGCGTGCCGGTGCCGAATCCAACCTGGGTGTCGCCGAGTCCGGCCCCCAGCGACTGGGTCACCAGGTCGCGGAACTCCACCTGGCTTGTCTTGAAACCCGGCGTGTTCATGTTCGCCAGATTGTTACCCACCACGTCGATGGCCGTGCTGTCGGCGCTCAATGCCGATAATGCCGTTGAAAAGGAAGTAAACATATAGAATTTCTCCGTCTAGGACTGGGGCGTAGTTGCCGATTGGGTGGCCGATTGACTGCCGACCATTGTGTTCAGGTCCGTGAGTATGGACGAGACATCCTGGCCGGTGCTGACGGACTGGTCCAATTGCTGCAACTGCGCCAGTTGCGTCACGAATGTCGTGCTATCCATGGGTTGGGTTGGGTCCTGGTTCTGTAGTTGCGCTACCAGAAGCTGCAGGAACATATTCTGGGTCACCGCCGGTGAGCTGGAAGACGATGTCTGCGAAGTTCCCGTTGTTGGCGGGGTGGAAGTACTTGCGATGGGTGCGATCATAAAATTCCTCTATGTGCCGCTGGAAACGTTGGTTACCTCGTTCGAAATCATCTGGTTTACCATCGACTGCGGGTAACCGTGGGTGTAAAACGAAGCCACCAGCCCGGGATTGATCAGGGCCCCATTGGCCAACTGCACCATCTCGTTGGGCTGGTTCTGTACGAATGGATTTCCCGAGGGGCCGCCGACCGCGTTCATCTCCACAACCTTGCCGCCCACCATCGAGGCGACGTCCGCGGCCGTTTGTTCGGTCGCGAAATAGTACGGGTTGTAGGTGAATGTGCCGGTTGGACCGGAACCCGTGGGATTCGTGTCCCAGGGATTCGCCCCGAAAACGGATTGCGCCGTGGGGGCGGCCGCCGCGGCAGGCGTTGCGGGCGCCGTAGTGGTCGCCGATACGGGAAACAACGTGCTGAAGTTCGGCGAACTGGTGGCCGGCGTTGTGGCTGCCGTCGTGCTTGCGGTCCCCGACGTCGAGCCGGTCGCCGGAGTGGCTGAGCCAGCGGTCGCCGCCGCCGCCAGCGCCTGCGTCATCGACTGTTGGGGAAGCGACGACTGGGTGGATGGTTGCTTAGTCACCGGCGCTCTCGCGGTTGCGCGATCCGCCGGATGCAACAGATTTATCGAAGAGAAGTGAAGTGCCATTGGAAGTCCTTTCGGCTGTCTTTTGGATGGGTAGAGTCCGCGGGTCGTTTGGGCCGCTGTGGCGGCAGATCGTCCTGCTGCCGGCGCCCATCCCGCCCCGGCTGATCTTGAGAATCTTGTGACTGTGTCCGGCTAGTGTTCTCTGCCGGCCGTTCGGGCCCGGCGCCGCTCGCAGGACCGCCGCGCCAGGTCTCCGTGCGCAGGCCGGCCGATTCCAGCTTAGCCGTCAACGAAGGGAGATCGTCGCGCAACGATCCGGCCAGGCGCTGGTCGGGAGTGCTTACCGCCACGTGAACCTCGCCGCCGCGTTCCGCCACGCGCACTTCCACTCGCTGGTCGCCGCCACCCACTGCGAACCGCATCTCGCGCGCTGCGCCGGCAGGCTTTGGTGGATCGGCGGCGAGCTGCACGTCCGCCGGCCGGTTTGCAGTTTCGGCAGGCGGGGGAGCCGCCGCATTGGAGCGGTTCGGGCCACTCGCTGTGTCCTGGATCCCCGCGTCGCGCACCGCGGTCGCGGCCGATGTATCGTGCGCCGTGGCAGGGGAAGCTGTTGCAGCTGTTTCCGCCGGCTTCCGCTCCATGCCCGAATGTCCTTCGGCGTCCGCCTTCCCAACATCCGAAACCGGACGCGGCTTCTTCGCGGCGAGGGGCGCACGGTTGTCATCGACCGGCTGCGTTTCCTCTACCCGCGGAGAAGGTTCCTCGGACATCTCAGTCTGTCCCGCGACACCCGCAGCCGGCGCATCGATCCGCATCCCGGCCGTCGCATTCTCTTTTTTTGCCGGATTCGGCTCCGCCGGAGCATCGGCTCCGCCGGACGCCAGTTGTGGCTCGGGCGTCAAGCGCGCTTCGAACGCGATCTGGCCGGCGGCAGACGGCTTTTCGGGGCTGTCGGAAGGCGCGCTCTCCACGAAGTTCGCGACTGCGATCCCGGCGCGCGGGTTGCCCGTCGGACCGTGTGACCAGATAGAAGTATCCGCGGCTGGCCGTGCGGATACCGGGTTCACCAACGGGGACGGAACCGGGCTCACCGCGTCGGCCACGGACGCCGCACCGGTAGCCGTCTCTTGGGTACTCGCTCGCCGGATGGCCGCCTTGGGGCGCGGCGGCTCCGTGGAATCTGTGACGGCGCTCTTAGATTGCTCCGCTTGGGCGGATTTTTCAGCGGAAGTTTCTGGCGCCGTCCCCAGCGTCGGGCTCCCGGCAACGGGTGCGATTGGTTCCGGGGTAACAGTTTGGTTGACGGGCGGTTCCTGCGGCCCGGTCGACGGCTGAGGCGCCCAGGGAAGCGCTATTGACGGGTGTTTGCCGGTTCCGCCACTCTTCGCGAACACTTTGGCGGGCTGTGGGCCGCGGGAAGGCATAGAAGCGATCCGGCCGCTGGACGGCGGGGCATCCGTGTTCGCCGCGCGACCCGCACTGGCGTTTGGCGACGACTCATGCTGTTCGGAAGTTACCGCAATTTGCAGCGATGCGACTGGCGGCGGCGCTTCCGCGTTCACCAACGCCGGCGCCGGCGAGTTCGAAGCCGCCTGGGTAGCCTGCGTCGGCCGAGTCCGCGGAGTCGGGACAGATACAGGCGCCGGACTCGGCCGCTCCCCGTTTTTCTCTAGAATTGGCGAGGCCGCCGGGTTTCCGGCTGGTTCCTCGCCTGGATCGTCGGGACCGGATTGCTCTTCGGGAATTTGAGCGGCCGGTGCGGGCGCCGCCGGATCCAAACGCCCGGCCTTACTGTCTGTGGACACCGCGGCATTCGCGACCGCCGGCAGTTCCGCCGCCGTGGACTCCTGTACCTTGCGGGCCGGCTGCGTGTGTGCCGCATGGCCCTGAGGAGCGGGCGGCGTCACCAGGGCTTGCGCACTAACCGGATGTCCGGTGGACTGCGTCGCAAGCCCCGCCGGGGGCGCCGGCACGTTCATGCTAGGCTCCCGTCCACCCATCGTCATCAGCGGAAACGATGACGACAGCCAGGGCTGAGGATCGGCCGCCTGACCCGCAGCCGAGGTCTGGCTCCAACCCGCGGATGGCGCTACCGGTGGCGCTGGTTGTGGCAAAGGCGCAGGCGCCGGAGGCTCCGCATCCGTCACTCCGCCAAGCACCGCTGGAAACGAAGACGAAGACTCTGTCCGGGGATCATCCCGCTGGCCGGAAATCCTGGCCTGGCTCCGCACCAACGTTGGCGCCACCAATAGCGCCAGTTGTGTCAGAAGGTCCGGGGGAGCGGTTTGCGATCGCGCAGCAGTCACGCCGGGAGAATTGCAAATCGGAGGCCATATTCCGAAAACACATTCTCAAAGGCTTAACGCGCCGGCCGCGCCAGAAAATTGTCTTCAGCCGGGCCCCACGGCAAGAACTTGTCTCGACGCACTCTCACTCCAAGGTTCTCATCGTCCGTTTCGCGTCTGTTTTGAGTGCTGCCGCCCTCTATCTCCGCGTGGCCCACCGCATGCTCAACTCTCAGTGCCATGGATACACTTACGGCAGTCGCCGCCAGCGGAATGCGATCTCGCATGGAATCGCTCGACATCCTTGCCAACAACACTGCCAACGCTTCTACCGGAGGCTATAAGGCCGGCCGCGAATTCTACAGCCTCTATGTCGCGCCGGAAGCCTCCGATGAGGAAACGCCCTCTACGATGCCGGTCATTCAGAAGGAGTGGACCGACTACTCGCAAGGGGTCCTGCAGCAAACCGGCAATCCCCTAGACGTGGCCCTCACCGGTAAGGGGTTCTTCGCCGTTCAGTCGCCGCGCGGTCCGCTGTACACCCGCAACGGCAATTTCCAGTTGGCCGCCGACGGTAAGCTCGTGACCGCGGACGGCTACCCCGTTCTCGGTACGGGAGGTACGGCCCTCACCTTAAACCCATCGAGGCCCATCCAAATTTCCAGCGATGGCGCTGTAACCCAGGACGGTACTGTAATCGGACAGCTCGAAATTGCCGATTTCACCAGTGGTGCGTTGGGTAAGCAGGGCAACAATTATTTTCGTGCCTCCGACCCCGCGGTCCAGCCTTTACCGGCCACCGGTACCGCCGTGCAACAAGGCGGTCTGGAAGCGTCCAACAGCGGGACGGCGGATTCGGCGGTGCGCCTGATCGGCATTATGCGGCAGTTCGAGATGCTTCAGAAGGCCATGACGCTCGGCGCCGACATGAGCAAGCAGGCGATCGAACAGGTCGCCAAAGTATAGGTTCGCAACCAATAGGAGTCTTTCGATGATTCGAGCACTTTACAGCGCGGCCAGCGGCATGCGCGCCCAGGAAATGAACGTGGACAACATAGCCAACAACCTGGCTAACGCGAATACGGTTGGCTTCAAATCGCGCCGCGCCCAGTTTCAGGACCTGATGTACCAGAGCGTCCTTCAGCCGGGAGTAGCCGCTGGGCAACAGACGACGGTGCCGGCCGGCCTCCAACTGGGCCTGGGCACGCGGCCCACCTCCAATGAGATCGTATTCACCCAGGGAGCGTTTTCCGAAACCGACAACCCCTTGGACGTGGTGATCCAGGGCAACGGCTTCTTCCAGATCTCCCAGCCCTCGGGCGAGTTGGCCTACACTCGCAGCGGCCAGTTCCAGCTCGACAAGAATGGCAACATCGTGACCTCCAATGGCAATCCGCTTCAGCCGCAGATCACCCTCCCCGCCGACGCACAGAACGTATCGATCGCCGCGGATGGCACCGTCAGCTATACTTTGCCCAATCAGACTGCCACGCAACAGGCGGGACAAATCCAGCTCGCTAATTTCCAGAATCCGGCTGGCTTGAACAGCATGGGCAATGGGCTCTACGCGCCCACCGACGCCTCCGGTGACGCCACCGTCGGCAATCCCGGCGGGCCGGAAGGCATGGGTTCGCTGCTGCAGGGCTATGTCGAGCAGTCCAACGTTTCCATCGTCGACGAGTTCGTCAATCTGATCCAGGCCCAACGCGGCTACGAGGCCAATTCCAAGGTGGTCACGGCCGCCGACAACATGTACCAGCAGGTCAACCAGCTCACCCGATGAGCCTTACCCAATGATCCTCCCCCTTGCATTCGCGCTCGCCTCCTGTCTGGCCGTGGCGCCCGGTTCCGATCGCATCCTGGCGCGCGACCTCGCGTCCGCATTCCCTCCGCTCGCCGCCGTGGCTCCCGATACCGAGATAGCCCTGGCCCCCGCGCCGGGCGTCTCCCGCGTTTTTCGCACCCCCGAACTGCGCCAACTCGCCACGCGCTTCCATCTCGATATCGCAGGCGCGTTCGACGGGCCCCTTGCCGAGCCCATTTGCGTACAGCGTCCCGTAGCTCCTCCGGATGCACCGCGGCTGTTGGCGGCCATGCAAAAGTCTCTGCCTCAGGCGCGTATCGAAATCCTGGACTTCAGCCGGCAGCCGGTACCGTCTGGCGAGATCGAATTTCCCCTCGCCGGCCTGCGTCCCGCTCCCGCCGGTACAGCGGGGAACCAGCCCAAGGCCGTTCTCTGGAGCGGCGCCGTGATCTACGCTGGAACTCGCCGTTTCGCCGTCTGGGCCACGGTCACCGTGCGGGTAACCGTTCCCCGGATTCTGGCGGTCGCGGATCTCCGCCCCGGCCAGGCCATCGCCGTCGCCCAGTTGGCGGCGGAGACGCGCGAGGAATTTCCCACCTCCCAGCCCTTCCCGCAGACCCTCGATCAGGTCGCCGGCCGCTGGCCGCGGGTCGCCATCCAAGCCGGCGCGCCCATCCGCACCGACCAGTTAGAGGAGCCCAAAGAAGTGATGCGCGGCGAAACCGTGCACGTGGAAGTGCGCAACGGGGCCGCCCGGCTGGAATTGGACGGCATCGCCGAAACCTCGGGTTCCGTAGGCCAGTTCATCCCCATCTTGAATTCTTCCTCCAAAAAGCGGTTTCGCGCGCGCGTGGAGGGAAAGGGCCGCGTCTCGGTGGACGCCGCGCCGAATCCCACAGGAGTTAAACCATGAAATCTCCGATACCGTTATTCGCGTTCCTGGCCGTTTTTGCCTTCGCGGATGGCGCCAGCGCCGCCGACAAGAAGCCGAAGCCGTCCCCAGGGGCGCAGTCCCCGTTGGAGCGCTACGTTTCCGAAGCGGAAGCACGTTCGGCGGTAGCCGCGCCAGCCACGCCCGGATCGATCTGGCAGACCGGCTCCCGTCTGGCCGATGCGGCGCGCGATATGCGCGCCAGCCAGGTGGACGATGTCCTTACCGTAGTGGTAGCCGAGTCTGCTTCCGCCGTATCCACCGGCGCCACCAAAACGCAACGCACCTCCAGCGCCGCCAGTTCCCTGGCGTCGGTGCCGGGCATTCCCAAGACCGCTTCGGCGCTCACCAATCTGCTCAATATCTCGGGCGATCAGCAGCTCAGCGGCCAAGGGAGCACCAGCCGGTCCGCCAGCGTGACCACCACCCTGACCGCGCGCGTCACTCGCGTGCTGCCTAACGGCGGCCTGGTGGTCGAGGCCACCAAGGATATTCAGATCAACAGTGAGAAACAGACCATCACGGTCCGCGGAGTGGTTCGTCCCGCCGATATCGATCCCACCAACAGCATCCTGTCCAACCGGCTCGCCGACTTAGAGGTTCGCGTGAACGGCAAAGGCGTCGTCGCCGATGCCATCCGCCGGCCCTTCATCCTATACCGCATCCTGCTCGGACTGCTGCCCTTTTAGCCATGCACACTTCAACTTCTCTGCGATCGGCCGCTCTTCTCGCCCTGCTCTCGGGCGGCGCGCCAGCCACGCGCCTCAAGGATCTGGTCGCCATCGAAGGCGTCCGCGACAACCAGTTGATCGGCTATGGAGTGGTCGTCGGCCTGAACGGCACCGGCGACCGCCAGCAAACGGTCTTCTCCTACCAGAGCCTGACGAACATGCTCCAGCGCATGGGAGTCACCGTCGATCCCACCGTGATTCGAGTCAAGAACACGGCGGCGGTGCTGGTCACCGCGACCCTTCCGCCTTTCGCCCAGCCGGGAGTTCACATCGATACCACCGTAGCCGCTATCGGCGATTGTAATAACTTGCAGGGCGGCATCCTGATCCTTACTTCGCTCCGAGGCGCGGACGGCCAGGTTTATGCCGTGGCGCAAGGCCCCGTGGTGACCGGCGGATTCTCCGCCGGCCGGGGCGGCGGAACGCAAACCGTCAACCATCCCACCGTCGGACGCTCTCCCAATGGAGCGACCATCGAACGGCCCGCACCCTCGGTAGAGCCGAAATTCGTGGTCCGTCTGCAACTGCAGCAGGCCGATTTCACTACCGCTACGCGCATCGCCAACGCCATCAACCTCAAATTCGGTGACATAGCGGCCGGCCCGAAAGCGGCGCCCGCGCAGGCCGAAAACTCCGGACTGGTCAGCGTCACCATACCGCCAGCCTTCGCCGATCGGGCCACCGCATTCCTATCCGAACTGGAAAACCTCACAGTCGATGCCGACCGGCCCGCCCGGGTCGTCATCAACGAACGCACCGGGACCATTGTTTTCGGTAAGGATGTGCACATCGCTCCGGTCGCCATTCTGCACGGCAACCTGAACGTGGAGATCCAAACCACGTTCGACGTCTCCCAGCCGGCGCCGCTCTCACAAGGGACCACCGAAGTGGTTCCCAAGACCACCGTTGCCGCGAAAGAAGAGAAAGCCCGTAACGTGTTATTGAAACAGGGAGCTACCGTGGAGGATTTGGTGCGCGCTCTCGCCGCCATCGGGTCCACGCCCCGTGACGTGATCGCGATCCTGCAAAGCTTGCGCACCGCCGGCGCGCTCGAAGCCGACGTCGAGGTAATGTAAACAATGAGTGGAATCAACCTATCCGCGACCGCCGCTCCGCTGCCTGGAATGTCGCCCAAAGCCGGCAAGTCCGACGACCCGGCGAAAATCCGCGATGCCGCTCAACAGTTCGAAGGCCTCCTCATTGCGCAAGTTCTCCAGTCCGCTCATGATGACGGCGGCTGGCTGGGGTCCGGAGAAGATTCCGCCGGCAGTTGCGCCAGCGGTTTCGCCGAACAACAACTGGCGGTCACCATGGCTAAGAACGGCGGGTTCGGCCTCGCCGCCATGATCTCCAAAGGCCTTGAAAACGGCCGCTAACACTTCCGGCGGATTGGAAAGCGCCTCTCATCATGGATAACTGCCGTACCCACAAAAGCGCCAGAGGTGCGGCGCTGGCTGAAGCCGAAGAAGCGGAAACGATTCCACTTCCATTTCACCCCGGCCAGCAGTTCTGAAACTCATCCCGATTGGCGAGCTTACCTGACGATTCACTGACCACGCCTCCCGGCGCCCCGCGCGACAGTGCCGGGAACCGGGACCGCCGCGCGCCGCTCGTCGGGGCCATGCACGCCTCGCCGTGCGTCGCGAGGATTCGCGACGCGGCACGTACGAGTACGTGCGCCACGTCGCCGGTGCGCCACTTGCAGGAAGCTGACCGCCCGGAAGAAGAAGGAAACTATTCCGGCAGGTTGGCCGAGCCGTCCAACTCCGCCAGAAGCCGCGCGGCCAGCGCGCGATAGCCGGCGTCGAATTCGGTGTCTCCTTCGGCGGGCAGATGCGCCTGGACCCAGGCTTTGAGCACCTCCAGAATCGGCTTCGCCATGGCTTCTTCGGCGCCGGGTTCAAAGCGCAGGGGGATTTCCGAACGTTGAATGGCGGCGACCAGCAAATCCGCAAACTTCATAACACCTCCGCATGATGGTTGACCGGTCCGGAGCCGTGGCCCAATTGGGGACTGGTCCGGATGGCTTCGTGGATGAACTGTTTGGCTTTCGCGACCGCGTCTCGAAGACTGAGACCGCGGGCGAGACCGGCGGCGATGGCTGCCGAATAGGTGCAGCCGGTGCCGTGGGTATGGCGCGTTTCCAGGCGCGGCGCGGAGAACTCGCGGAACCCGGCGGCATCGGAAAGCAGGTCGGTGGCATCGCCCGGTTGGTGGCCGCCCTTGATCAATACGGCGCGCGCTCCCATTTCGTGCAGGCGCCGGGCGGCGCGGCGCATGTCGTCGCGGGAATGGATGGCGATGCCGGAAAGCGCCTCGGCTTCCGGTATGTTGGGCGTCAGCAGCGCGGCCAGTGGGACCAGTTGTTCACGGACTATGCGCGTGGCGGCCTCGGTCAGCAGCGGATGGCCGTGTTTGCCGATCATCACCGGATCCACCACCAGCGGGAACGTGAACCCGGCGGCCGCGCGGGCCACCGCTTCCACCACCTCGGCCGACCCCAATGCGCCCGTCTTGGCCGCCGCGGGCGGCATGTCTTCCAGAACGGCGGCGAGTTGCTCCAACACGAGATCCGGCGGCAGCACCTCGACGCGCGACATCCGCACGCTATTCTGCACGGTAAGCAGAGCGATCACCGCTTCGCCATAGACGCCAAACTGGTGGAACGTTTTGAGATCGGCCTGAATGCCCGCGCCGCCCGAAGGATCCGAACCGGCGATGGTGAGCGCAATGGGCGGCACTGTGTTCCAGTCTATCGGATGTGTCCGCGAATCTCGCGAGTCGGCCAACCGCGGACTATTCCGATCGCAGGGCGTCCATGGGATCGAGCGATGCCCCGCGTTGCGCCGAGCGCCATCCGCACACCGATTTCCTGTTTGCGGGTCGCAACGGAATAGCTCAGGACTCCGTAGATTCCAAGCATGGCAAGCAGGAGGGCGGCGATTCCGAAAGCCAGTAAGACCAAGGTCTGAAATCGCTCGGGAGCAAGTGAATCGGCCAACTGAGAGTCCAGCGTCTTGGCCCGCCCAATCATGACGTCCGGAGCGTACTGCCAGATCGCCCGCCGCATGCTGGAAACCAGCGCATCCGCCGATTGCGCGCCGCGTACCGGAAAGAAGGTGGCGTATGGCGTCCGGTCCTTGTAGCACACATAAGCCCTTCGGGCAGGCGCCGATCGCCGTGCACGTTAGGCCCAGGACCATGATCTGGCCGCCCACGGGGTTCTCGCTTCCCCAAAGGGCTCTTGCCCCGCCTTCGGACAGAACGACGCTCTGTTTTCTACCCGGAGTCCGGCCACCTCGGCCAGGAGCGGCTCGCCGCTTTGGCGTCGATATCGCGGCGGTCCCCTTCCACCCACTTCGGGCCGCCCACGATTTTGGGATTGCGGCACACTGCGGTAACCACCAAGGCGGGAATGGCCGCCGATGAACGCGGACAAGAAACATGTGTTCATCGCCGTTCATCCGCGTTCATCGGCGGCCAGACTATCTTCTCACCTCGATAGTGACGACCCCCAGTCCTTCGGCGGCCTTGCGCATCTCAATGAGGATGGCCGTCAGATCGAGTTTCTGCAGTGCATCGGGCCAGCACGGCGGATTCTCGATCAGTGCCGTGGCGGCATCGCAAGCTTCCAGGACGGTGCGGAACGTCTTCTCCGCCGGCGCGGGTTTCGAGCGCTTCCTGCGAACCTCGGCGATGGCCGCGTCGAGTTGGCGCTTGTTCTCGGGCGCGATGGCGACTACCTCGCCATTCACCTGCACGCCCTCGGCGCCGACGACCGGGGCGAGTTGGCGATATTCCTCCACCGTGACGCGAGTCAATCGGGAGAGATCGAAATAGGCCGCCCCGAACTCGTCCAGGTGGCGGATTGCGGTATCGATCTTTCTCCGGCTGGAGTGCAGTTCCCGGCTGCAAAACTGGTCCCAGTTCGGCGCCACTTCCAAATACAGTTTCTCCTCGCGGATTTTCTTCAGACAAGCCGCGTCCACGCCGGAACAACCGCGTGCGACCATGTCGAGGGCCTCGTGGCGGCCAAGCCACAGGCCCAAGTTGAGTTTGCCGCCGGCCGTCTGTTCAGCGGCCGATTGCGGAATTTGCAGCTCCTGCTTCACTTGATCTCCTTGAGAGTTTTGGGCGATTTACCCAAAATGAATCGAAAACAAAGGAGTTAGGGGTCTTTTCTTGGGTAAATCGCCCAAAACACCCCCTCCTCAACCACCATCATCCCCCACGACCCCTAAAAATCGGGGCCGGCGAAGGGGCGGTTTTCGGCCTAATTCCATCAGCCGAAGAGATTTAAAATTTTTGAAAATCGTTGTGAACGGCCTACAGCATATCCGCGAAGGACTTTCGCAGCTTGTAGAACCACGCGTGTCCCAACACGAAGACCACCAGCGACAGCACCCAAAACTTCCACAGGTGCCCGAACGCCGGCATCTGGCGCCACAGGAAGATCGACCGGTATCCGCCCACCAGTTGGTACATCGGATTCTTGAACAGCAGCCTGGCGACCCACGGAGCGCGGTCCACCAATGCCGAGTCGTAGTAGCAAATGGGCGTCAGGAAAAACCAGATGGTCAACAGGAAACCGATGATCTGTCCCAGGTCGCGGACGAAGGCTCCGAGGGCGGCCAGAAACCAGGCCAGACCCGCGGTGAACAGGATCTGCGGAATCAGCAGGACCGGCAGCCAGAGTATGGTCGCGGGTACGCCGCGGCCCGCGGCCAAGAGGAAAACGCAGTACAGCGCCAGGGCGAAGCACTCCGTCACCAGTCCGGCAAATACCAGGTTCAGCGGAAGGGTTTCCACCGCGAACACCAGCTTCCGGACGAAATTCCGATGTTCCAACATGACGGTCGGGGCGCGGCCCACCGCCTCGCTGAAGGCCAGCCAGGGCAGCATTCCGCCCAGCAGATACGCGGCGAACTCGGTGGGGTCTTTCTTGGGGTTCAATACGAAGCCGAACACAAAGAAGTACGTCAGGATGAGCAGCAGCGGGTTGAACACCGTCCAGAACGAGCCGCCGAAGCTGCCGCGATACCGGCCCAGAATGTCGCGCCGCACCATGACGCGGATCAATCCGCGATTCCGCCAGATGGTCAGCCACGGATAGACCAGCGCCCGTCCCACGGCGCGCACCGCGTTCTTGCGGCCGAGCGCCGCCGCGGTGGTGACGCGCGGCAGCTCCATGCGCGACACGCCGCCCTCCGTCGACACCTCCACCGCGAGCACCGGCCAACCGGTTTCGTAATACCAGCGGACGCCCTCGCGCATGGGCGAGATCAGCACGCGGTACTTGCCGTCTTCGGGCGGCGCCTCGAACTCCAGCCGCACATGCGCCGACGCGCCCGGCGCCACATCGCCCGTGAGCGTCACCCGCGCGCCGTCCACGATCAGCGTGCCGGTATCGGAATCGAACAGGTGGTATCCCACGCGGAAGCCTTCCGCCGCGCGCCAGGTTTCGGAAGAATCGTTGCGCAGATCGAACTCGGCATGCGCTACCCGCCCCCCGGCGTCGAACTCGATGCGCGGCTCCTGGTAGGCGGCGCTCATGAATACAGCCATCCGGGATAGCGGTCGAGCACTGGTCCCTTTTTGCGCCCCACCGCGTAGATGCCGTCGCCGCGCAGGTCCGTCTCCAGCCAGTAGCGGCGCAGCAGGCGCAGCACCCAGGCGAACTCGGGGTGCGGCGCATCGCGAAACTCTCCGGTTTCGAGCAGCGTCACTTCAAACCCCGCGGCTTCCAGCAGCTTGTGGATCTCGCGCGGCGTATATTCGCGATTGTGCCGCGCATCCACTTCGCCGGATTCCGACGGCTTGATGTACGCCGGGAAAAAGCCCGGATGGTAGCCTTGCAGAATCGCGGAAATTCCGCGCAGCGACGCTACATTCGGCGTGGTGACCACGAAGTGGCCGCCCGGTATCAGGATCCGGTTCACCTCGCTCATCAGGTGCATGGGATCCTCGAACAGATGTTCGATCAATTCGCCGCACAGCACCGTTGAGAAATGCTCGCCGGGATACGGAAAGACGTCCTTCTCGGCGTCGAAATGGTCGATATCGCAGGCGAACATCTCGCCCTCATTCGACGTCGCCTCGCGATGGTCCGTGCGCCCCAGCCTGCCGTAGTAGCATCCGCGGACTTCACCGTACCCCAGCCGGGTGTGTAGCGCCGGCGTGATCTGCAGGTATGCTCCCATCTCCAGGACCCGGTCCTCAGGTCCGCCCGGCGGCGTGATTTCCAGCGTCTTGAGCAGGCGCGTGGCGTGGGTGCCCAGATAGATTTTCGATTCCAGAGTGGACGCCCATCCCGCGAGGTAACGGGCGAGATCGGGCTCAACGGCCGCTCCCTCACCGTCGCGGCCCGGATCGGATGGGCGGCTCGGATCGAAGCCGGGACCGCCGGGGAGCGGTACGGCTGCTTCTTCGTATACCGGCGCCACCCACTCGCGGCCTTCCACGACGGCTTCCAGAAATCCAAGGTATTGCCGCGCGACCGTCCCCCAATTGCAGCGCTCCGCCACGTAGTTCCGGGCGCGCGTCCCCATTTCCCGCGCGATTTCGGGCCGCGACACCAGCAGGTTCAGGTATTCGAAGATCAGGTCTTCTTCGCCCGCGCCCACCGGCACTTTCAGGCACACCTCGTCCGGAAACTCCGCGAACGACCCGACGCCGGAAACCAGCAACGCCTTCGCCAAGCCCATCGCGCGCAGCATGGTGCCCGAACTTTCCCCGACCGTGGGATATCGCAGGTTGAGCACAATGTCGCAGGCAGCCAGGTATCCCGTGAATTCCTCAATGGGCGCGAAGCCCAGCACACGGACATTCGTGGACAGGCCGAGCGAGCGGATCATCGCCTCTACCGCAAACTCCGGATGCGGCTCGCCCACCAGAATCATACGGGCGCGCGGTTCCAATTTCGCCAGCCGCCGGAATGCCCGCAGCGATTCCGCGATGCGCTTGTACGGCTTCAGGAACCCGAAGATGCCCACCAGCGGCGTGTCGATGTCCAGCCCCAACTTGTCGCGGAACGCGTGCCGGTCGGCGCGGGGAATCCAGGCGCCGTGCGGAATCACGCCGATGGGTCCGCCAAAGCCCGCCGCGCGGATTTCGCCCTCCATGAAATGGCTGTGGACGACGACTCCCCGGGCCGATTCCAGCAGGCGCCGGGTCATCGCGACGCCTTCGTAATCGGGTCCCACCTCCAGTTTGCGAACCCGTTCGGCGAAGGCGCGCGCGGCCGGCCCACCGTGATACTCGCATTCGCGCACGTAGGCGTCCCAATCGCCCCGCCGGATGGTCAACTCCGTGATCAGGTGATGGAGATTCGATTCGTGCATCGTCACCACGCCCGGATGGCGCAGGGCGGCTTCATAGACGAACGCGTGAAACCCGTTGTTGCCCACCTGGTAGAGCGCGATATCGAATCGCGCGGCGTCGAAGGGTTTGTCCGGCCCCGCGAATTCCTCCACTTCGGCCAGCGGCCGCAGGCTGTCGAGCAGCGCTTCGGAGTAGTCCGCAATGCCGCTTCGCGCGGGCGGAAGGGGCGAAAAGTAGGCCACGCGCATTATCGGCGTTATCGTACCAGATCCAGCGTGAACGTCCCCATGCTGAGCGGAACCCGGATCTGGAGCGGCGTGCGGGCCGCGTCGCGCGCATAAAACACTTCGAAGTGAAAGTCCGACCGGGGACCCCTGACAGAAACGTTCAGATGGTCCGTGGTGGCCTTCTTGTTTCCCACGGTGATGTCCTGGGCTCCCGTATAGACCATGCTGACCGTGTAGGCCGACCCGAAGTAGGTCTCAGTGCCGGAGGGCACCCGTCCCTGTCCCAGTTCCTCGCGCGCGTAATAGGAGAACGCCACGGCATCGCGCGCGCACGTTCCGATGGTGAAATCGGACGTGCCGCCGCCATCGGGAAACAGGGTGACGCGCTGGCCGGAACCGGCCTTCTGGTCGAAGGTGGTCTTCTCGCGGCCTTTCCTGCCGGCATGATCGGTATCGCGTTCCAGCCCGGTGGAACACAGATCCGCGGCCGTCGACGAACGGTACTTGTCGTTGACTGCAAACCCTGGGATTCCGGCGTTGCCGGAGACTTCGAAATCCCAGCCGCTCGCGGTCTTGTGGGCCGTGAAGTAGACATCTCCAACGGTCAGCCCGCTCTGCCAGTTCATGCTGTAATGCAGGGATTCGCTCTGCCACGGAAATCCCGTGGGCTTGGCCGCGGGCTGCGCGGCGGTTTGGCCGCCGGCCGGACTGGGCGTCTGGGCCGCCGCCGTGGCAGCCATCGCCAGCCAAAGGGCGGCCAATCGGTAGCCTTCAAAATTCATGAGTTTCACCTGAGAGCTTTCACCTATGAGCGATGGACACGGAGGGCGCCGGAATCTTCGCCGGACGTCCGCCTTCCATCACGCCGCGGAATACGTTCAAGGTTCCTTCCGCGGTCTTCTGCCAACTGAAGTGCGCCGCCCGCTGCAGACCGAGCCGCTCCATGCGCGCGCGCAGCTCGCTATCCAGCAGCAGATCCGCGATGGCCCGCACCATCTCGTCCACGGCGTACGGGTCGAAGACGATGGCCGCGCCGTCCACCACTTCGGGCAGCGCCGTGGTATTGGCGCAAACCACCGCGCGCCCGCATGCCATCGCTTCCAGCGCCGGCAGTCCGAACCCCTCGTAAAACGACGGGAATACGAACAGCTCGCAGGCGTTATAGAGCTGCAGCAGATCTTCATCCGAAACGAAACCGCAGAACTGGATGCGGTCCTCGACGCCCGATTCGCGTGCCGCATCGCGCACGCGGCCGGCGAACCAGGTCTCCTTTCCGGCCAACACCAGGCGGTGCTTCAGTTGCGGATAGGCGCGCACCAGCCGGGCAAACGCATGGATCAGCCCGATCTGGTTCTTGCGCGGCTGCAGATCTCCCACCGAGAGCACGAACGGAGTCGGTATATGGAACCGCTCCCGCACCGTCGCCGCGGCGGCCTCGTGCGAAATCGGCCGGAACTCCGGGGCCGCCGCGTTGGCCACCACTACCACTTTGTCTTCGTCCAGATCGCCGTAGACTTTCAGGATGGATTTCCGCGAGAACTCGCTGCCCGTTAACACTTTGGACGCACGACGCACGGTCCGCCGCACGGTCCACTGCAATTGACGGGCGCGCGCCGGCGGGAAATATTCCGGATGCTCCAGAAAGCTGACGTCGTGTACGCTCACCACCACCGGTACAGGACAGGCCAGAGGAGCCGTATATTGCACATGCAGAAGGTCTGGCCGGTCCTGGCGCACTTTGCGCGCCAGATCGTAACCCAGGCGCAGAAACGGATTACCCGAGACTGGCCGCACCTGAATCCTCGCCGGGATCCAATCGTGCGCGCTGTCCTCGGATACGTACGCCACGAATTCGCAATCCCGATCGTAGGCACCGAAGGCGTTCAGTAAACTGCGAACGTAGACTTCATTCCCTGTGAGGTGCCGGCCGATGGCGTGGGCATCAACGGCAAAACGCATTGACCGTACCAGTATAACTGACCACAATGCCACAGGGCTGTGTTAAAAGTCCAAACTTTTCCACGCTGTTTCCCATGTAAACTCCTTTTCCAACAACAGCCTGCCAGCCATACCGACCTTCCGTCTCAACTCCTTGGACGCGAGCAGCCGGGAAACCGCTTCGACGAAATCCGCCGCGCCGTCCGCCAGTAACAAGTGCTCTCCGGCTCGCACGGGCAACCCTTCCGCCCCCAGAAACGTCGAAACGACGGGCACTCCAGCCGCCCACGCCTCCAGAATCTTCAACCGCGTTCCACTGCCCGCCAGTAAGGGAACGACCGCAACTTTCGCGCGAGCCAGTTCCAAAACCGCATCGTCCACCGGACCACTTACTTCTATAAGCGTGTCTCCGGATGTAAACCGCCTCACCGCCGCCGGATTCTTTCCTAGCAACCGCCATACCAATCCGGGCCAGCGCTCCCGAAGCAGCGGCCAGATATCGCGGCGGAAAAAGCGTACCGCCGACACATTCGGGTGGTACTCCATGTTTCCCGAGAAGACAATGGCATGGTCCTCTTCGATTTCGGGCGCCGGCCGCCCGGGAATCGCATTGGGATAGACGCGGACCCGCGCAGTCGGCGCGATCTCGAGCACCCTGCCCCGATCCTTCTCCGATGCCGCCAGCACTTCCGAAAACCGCGGCAACCAGGTTCGTTCCATCTTCCGGCAGGCCGTTTCAAACAGCCGGTGAGCCAGGCCCGCGATCGGGCCTTCCGCTTCCGCGCACCGGGCGTGCAACACCGATTCGATGTTATGCAGGTCTAACACCGTCCGATCGCACACTGTCGCGACCAATTCCTGGTAGGAGGCGCACCAGAAGTGTTCGACGATACCGATTTCGTACCGGCGCCCTGCCGCGGCGTCCCGAATCTCGCGGTCGAAACCGGAGAAGCGGTCCACCAGCGGCGGCATTTCGCGCACCACGCGGGCGGTATTTCGCCATACCCGGGCCGCCCGGCCGCGCCGGTTCGGCGGCAGATCGAGCACCACCACGCGCTCCACCTTGCCCGCCGGGATCAGAGATGCCGGATCGGCCGCCCCCGGTTGCCGGAACACGATCAGATCGAGCCGATACTTCCGGGACAGATATTCCAGCAGCGAAGCCGTCCGCAACGCCCCGCCGCCCGCCATCGGGTAGGGCGTTTCGGGCGCCAGCATGAGGGCGGAAGGCTTCATCGCAATGCCACCGCAGGTGTGCTTATCTTGCTGTTGGGCGGCCGCTGGCCGCACACTGGACCTGACGGTTGCCACGAACCTTTGCCCTGAGACGGCCCGTGGAGCGAAGGGCGCCAGGCATCCCGGCGAGCCGGGATGCGGCACGCACGAGTGCGTGCGCCACATTGAGCCCGCTCACTTGCCAAAACGCCTCCGCGCTTCCCGATAGACCTCATACGTGGCGCTGGCCGTCCGTTCCCAGGTGAACTGCCGCGCCTGCGACAGCGATTTCGCGCGCATCTCCGCGGCCAGGTCCGGGCTCTCGCACACCGCGCTCATGGCCTGCGCCAACTCCGCGGCATCGGCGGCATAGAGGGCCGCATCGCCCGCGGCCTCCGCGACCGCGCGCGACGCGATCACGCACGCCCCGCACTGCATCGCTTCCAAGACCGGCAGTCCGAAACCTTCGTACAACGACGGATACACGAACGCCAGCGCGCCCGAGTAGAGTTCCGGCAGCGCGGAGTCGGGCGCCTCGCCCAACCACCGCAAACCCGGCTCGCCGGACAGCGCCAGAGAATCGGGGAAATCGGCGCGCTTCCGCCCGGCCAGCACCAGATCGACGGCATGCGACCGGCGCACGTCCCGCCATGCCTCTATCAGCGTGGGGAGATTCTTGCGCGGCTCCAGAGTGCCGACGAACAAAAAATACGGCGCTGCATCGGGCTTCGGCTCGACCGGTCGAAACCAGTGTGCCGCCGCCTCCGGAATGGCGACCACCCGGTCGGCCGCCAAGCGGAAGCGTTCAATGGCCTGTTTGCGAACCGCTTCGCCGGGCGTCACCACCATAGTGGCGATACCCAATTCGAGCAGCGCCGGAGTCCTTCGGCGCACCCGTCCGGCGGCGTGGTGCCAGCGGCGGTTCATCCACGGGGACAGGTCGTGCAAGGTCAGAACGCTGGGCCTGCGCGCGAGATAAGGAACGGAGAAATCGGGCCCGTGGACCACATCGGCGTGCAGACGGCTCAATTCGCGCGGGAGGCCCCACAGCCACCAGCGCCGCTCGGCCGCATTGCGCGGTCCGCCTCCCCGCTTCAGGTTGGCGGGAGCCCCGCACGGCATGGGGAACGGCCGATTCGACACCAGGTAGAACTCGTCTTCGGGAAACGTGCGCGCCAGCGCCAGGCTCAGTTCCCCGGTGTAACGAGCCAACCCGCCCGAAGAGAGCCCCAGCGTTGCTCCCTCGATCGCCACACGCATAGGAAGGCGGGCCTCACCGGCGATTGCCGTAATTCTTCTCGTAATAGGTTCGGTACTCGCCGCTGCGGACACGCGCCACCCATGCCGGGTTCTCGCGGTACCACTCGATGGTCTTCGCCAAACCCGTCTCAAAGTTCATGACGGGCTGCCATCCGGTTTCGCGCATCAGTTTCTCGCTCGACAGCGCGTACCGCCGATCGTGGCCCGGACGGTCCTTCACGTACTCGATCAGTTCTTCGGTCTTCCCGGTGGACGCCAGCATCATCCGGACCACGTCCAGATTCGGCAGCGACCGGTTTCCGCCGATGTTGTAAATCTCGCCCTCCCTGCCCTGCTCCACCACCGCGCGGATGGCCCGGCAATGATCGTCCACGTACAGCCAGTCGCGCACTTGCATGCCGTCGCCATACACCGGCAGGCGCCGGCCTTCCAGTGCGTTCGAGATCATCAGCGGAATCAGCTTCTCGGGAAACTGGTACGGCCCGTAATTGTTCGACGCGCGCGTGATGGCGACCGCCATCTTATATGTTACGAAATACGACCGCGCCAGCAGGTCGGACCCTGCTTTCGACGCCGAGTACGGGCTGCTGGGATTGAGCGGAAACTCTTCGGTGGCTTCGAGCGGCGCCTTCAGGCTGCCATAGACTTCGTCGGTGGACACGTGAATGAATCGCGGCGTAACATGCTTGCGCGCCGCCTCCAGCATGGTGAACGTCCCGCGGAGGTTGGTTTGAATCACCGGTTCCGGCGACAGGATACTGCGATCCACGTGCGATTCCGCCGCGAAGTGCGCGATGGCGTCGGGCTTCTCATCGCCCACCAGGCCATCTACCAGGCGCTCGTCGCAGATATCCCCCTGCACGAACCGGTATCGCTCGTTCTTCTCCACCGCTGTGAGGTTTTCGAGGTTCCCCGCGTAGGTCAGTTTGTCCAGATTGACCACGAGCCAATCCGTTTCGCCGATCAGCAGCCGGACAAACGCCGACCCGATAAATCCCGCCCCGCCCGTAACCAGAATTTTCATGCGTGTGGGATTCGCGCTACTTCCACTGCGTCTCCCAATCGTATTGGATGGACGCGTCGTTGTAGGGAATTCGCCCCTCGTCCCGCGGATTGTAAAGCCGGTCCGTCAGATAGACCAGCACCGATTCTTCCTTGCCAATGACCTTGTAGCCGTGCGCCACGCCCGGCGGTATCAGGATCTGCCAGGGACGCAGACCACCCACGTACAGCGTATTGCGCGCGCCGTACGTGCCGGAGGCCAGCCGCAGGTCCACCAACACAACTTGCATCAGGCCCTTCACCGGCGTCCAAAAATCCGTCTGGTGCAGGTGGAAATGAAACGCCTTGACGGAGCCGGGGTAGTTCAATGCCGCCGAAACCTGCGTGGTGGCCGGGGAAAACTGCGCCGCGGCTCCCACTCCGATGCGCTGCACTTCCAGAAAATAGCCGCGATCGTCCGGGTAGATCGAAAAGGGCTGCAGCACCACGCCCGCAATCAGATCCTTCGACCCCAGCGACACGATCACGCTGCCGATCCCTTTGGGGCACTCGGGCACCGCCAGTTCCGGATCGGGAAACGACGTCAGCCGCCGCCCGGAATTCCGTTCCGATGGCTCAGGCGTCATGGAGTCAGGCCGCCCCTACCAGCCCGGAATCGCCCGGCGCCCCGCGTTTCCCGGCTTCCGATAGCGCCACCAGGTTGGCCGCGCGCAGCAGCGACTCGAAGGTGCCGGCGTCGGTCCACCATCCGTCCAGGTACGAAAACGTCATGGAACCCTCGCGGATGTAGGCATTGTTCACATCCGTGATTTCCAGTTCGCCGCGGCCGGAGGGAACCAGTGTCTTGATCTTTTCGAACACCGTGGAATCGTACATGTAGATACCCGTCACCGCATAGTTCGACTTGGGATGACGCGGCTTTTCCTCGATGCCGGCGATGTGATCGCCGTCCACTTCCGCCACACCGAACCGCTCGGCGTCGGAAACCTCCTTAAGAAGGATGTGTCCGCCCTTTTCCTGCTTGCGGAACCGCTCCGCGGCTTCGAGGATGGAGCCTTCGATGATGTTGTCGCCCAACACAACGCAAATCTTCTGTCCGTCGGCGAAATGTTCCGCCAGCGCCAGCGCGTCGGCGATGCCTCCTTCGCCTTCCTGGTAGGTGTAGTTGATGTGCTTCAGACCGAATTGCTTGCCGTTCGCCAGCAACCGCAGGAAATCGCCCGAATTGCGCCCGCCCGTGACAATCAGGATGTCGCGTATGCCGGCGTCCACCAGGGTGCGGATGGGGTAATAAATCATGGGCCGGTCATAGATCGGCAGCAGATGCTTGTTGGTGATTTTAGTGAGCGGAAACAGGCGGCTGCCCGTGCCGCCAGCCAGCACAATACCCTTCATAGGCCGTAGCCCCCATCATACAATGGTCTGAGATGCCCCACTACGATTGGAACGAGATCCCCGCCGAGCAACTCAATCCGCTCATGACGCGCAAGGTGATTCATGCCGCTGCCATGACCGTCGCGCGGCTCACCATCGCCAAGGGCGCGGTGGTGCCGGCCCATCACCACGTCAACGAACAAGTGGCCATGGTGGAGAAGGGCGCGCTCAAGTTCAACCTGGATGGACTGGAAATTCTGGTAAGCGCCGGCCAGGCTCTGGCCATTCCATCCGAAGTCCCGCATGGCGTGGAAGCGATGGAAGACACCGTAGTGATCGACCTCTTCACCCCGCGGCGCCAGGACTGGATCGACGGCGACGACTCGTATTTGAGGAAGTAGCGGTTACTCCATTCGCAAGACATCGAGCGGCATGAGCCTCGACGCCCGCCGTGCAGGAAGCCGCGGCCAGCAACAGTTATGGTACCTGCCCCGGACCCGGCCGCCCCCTCCTGACGTATACTTTGAAAAGCTGAGGACCTATGAGTTTTTTCTCCAAGCAGTTCATCGACGTCATCCATTGGACCGAACCGGGCGAGGGCGTGCTGGCCTATCGGTACCCCATGGAAGACATGGAAATTCAAAACGGCGGGCAGCTCACGGTGCGCGACTCCCAGGCGGCCATTTTCGTCAATGAGGGCCAGATCGCCGACGTCTTCGGCCCCGGCTTGTTCACGCTCAGCACCCAGACCCTGCCCATTCTCACCTACCTCCGCAACTGGGACAAGGCCTTCAAATCGCCCTTTAAGAGCGATGTCTATTATTTCTCCACGCGCCTGCAGACCGATCAGAAGTGGGGCACCGCCACGCCCATCACCATTCGCGACAAGGAATTCGGCGCCGTCCGCATCCGCGCTTACGGCATTTACACGTACCGCGTGGCCGACCCCAAGATCTTCTATCAGAAGGTTAGCGGCACCGTAGAGACCTACCGCGTCGGCGATCTCGATGGCCAACTCCGCGACACCATCGTGGGCCGCATGAGCGCCGCCTTCGCCAATAGCGCCGTCAGCTTCCTCGACATGACCGCCAGCCAGTTGCAGCTTGGCCAGACCATGATCGACGCGCTGAAGCCGGTCTTCGCCGACCTCGGCCTGGAGATCGCGACGTTCGTCGTTGAGAACATCTCCCTGCCCGACGAGCTGCAGAAGATGCTCGACCAGCGGATCAGCATGAACATGATCGGCGACATGAACCGCTACACCCAATTCCAGGTGGCGCAGTCCATGCCGATCGCCGCTGCCAATGAAGGCGGCGGGGCGGGCATCGGCGTGGGATTGGGCGCCGGCATGTCCATGGCGCAGCAGATGATGAACGCCACCAATTTTGGCGGTGGGTCGCAGCCTCTCGCCGCTCCGCCTTCGGCCGGCTCTCCGCCCGCTTCGCCCTCCGGATCCCCGGCGGCGCCGGCTGCGGCTGCTGGCGCCGCTACCAAATTCTGCATGAACTGCGGCCACTCCATCCCGCGCGCGGCCAAATTTTGCTCGGAATGCGGCGGAGCGCAGCAATAGCGTGTCTCCCGAACAGGCGCCCGCCGCCAGGCACAAACAGTTCGAATGCTCCGCGTGTGGCGCCATCATGGAATTCGACCCCGCCAAGGGTCTCTTGACATGCAGACACTGCGGGCACACCGAAGCCGTCCCGGCGGCGGCAGCCTCCGCCATTTGTTCCCACGCGCTCGAAGAGTTTCTGGCCCTCACCGGTGACAGCCATCTCAGCCCGATTAGCGGACAGGCGCTCCAGGTGCAATGCACCGGCTGCGGCAGCGTGGTCAGTTTCGAACCGCCCGAAGTCGCGGGATCCTGTCCTTTCTGCGGCGCCAACATCGTCAACCAGCCGAAAGCCGCCGATCCGCTGGTGGCCCCCGACGCCGTGCTGCCCTTCAAGGTCCCCAAGGAGCAGGCACAGACTCAGGTTCGCGCCTGGCTCCAAACCCGCTGGTTCGCGCCCAGTGCCCTGAAACGGGTAGCGCGCCAGGAAGGCATTGCAGGCGTCTACCTGCCGTTCTGGACTTACGACGCCGACACCACCAGCAGCTATTCCGGCGCGCGTGGCGAACATTACTACGAGACGGAGACGTACGAAGAGAGCGACGGCCAGGGCGGAACCGCCACGCGCACGCGCCAAGTGATGAGAACCGCCTGGTATCCGGTGTCCGGCCAAGTGGCCCGGGCGTTCCAGGACGTTCTGATCGCCGCTTCGCGAGCGGTCCCTGAAAAGAAGCTCAACCAGTTGGCGCCGTGGGATCTGGAATCCATCAGCCCCTACGAACCGGCCTACATCGCCGGCTTCAAAGCGCAGCGCTACCAGGTGGAACTGCCCGACGGCTTCACGGAAGCCAAATCGGTGATGGCGAACGCGATCGCGAGCGACGTCCGCGCCAATATCGGCGGCGATGAGCAGCAAGTCAACGAAGTCCGGACAGCCTACACCAACGCGCTCTTCCGCCATCTGCTGTTGCCCGTATGGATCGGCGCCTACCGTTTCCGCAACCAGCCGTATCAAATCGTGGTGAACGCGCGGACCGGCGAAGTACAGGGCGAGCGGCCGTACAGCGTCTGGAAGATCGTCTTCCTGGTGTTCGGCATTCTGTGCCTGATCGTGGTGCTCTACGCGCTGAAGCACAGGTAAGGGACAGACTCCGTGCAGCGGGTCAGGTTGACGCCTAAGGCCGCCCCTCGCCAGGAAGCCGACACCCTCATGCCGTCCCACATCGTACAGCGTACGGATATTCTCTGCAAGAAAGGCGAGTCCCCGCGAGCGCGCTCTTTACCACCCCCATCAGTGACAAGCAGCGCAGGGAATTAGAGCGGCTCGCCGGCCGTCCGGATTCGAAAATCGACTTTTCGGACGCACAGCAGCGGAGGCCGCGAGCGCCGGACGTTCAGATCGGACGTTTCTATAGGCCGATCAAGCAGTTGGTGAGCCTCCGTGTAGATGCCGATGTCCTCCACTGGTTTCGAGGGCGCGGCAAAAAATACCAGACCTCTATGAACGAGGCTCTCCGCCGCGAAATGCAGACGAACGAGCGGGGCCAGTGACGATGTCTGAATCTGGCCCGCTCCGGATTCCTGGCGATAACAGCCCTAGCCGCTGGCAATCGCGCAAACTCATAAGATTACGCTGTTCTGGGAGACTACTATTTGATAGGTCCCGCCCACGTCAACTGAACGAAGAAAGCCCGTTCCGCGTTGACTGGATTCGGTCACGGGCCGGCACAAGGAAACGTTAGCGACTACTTGGTCAGGGTCCGATGCCGGATGGATATCGCCGCTCTCCGCGGTGATTCTTCTTGCCAGACCCCTCGCGGTATGGATCTGGCTGTGTACGCGGACGCAATCGGCTTCCCCATTATTGGCTTTCGGCCGCCTTGCTTGACACACCTTGTCCCACGGAATAACATTGTTATTACGATGAAAGTTATGCACGTAAGCATCCGGCGGATCGGCAACTCACAAGGCATCGTTATACCCAAACCGGTCCTGACGCAACTGGGGCTCAGCGGCGAGGAGGGAGCGGAGATGGCCATCGAAGGCGGCGCCCTCGTGTTGCGCAGGCCGGCCAGCCCTGTGCGCACTGGTTGGGCTGCGGCCGCCAGGAAGATCGCCGAAGCCGGGGATGACAAACTGGTAATGAGCGAATTCGGTAATGCGGCCGACACTGAGCTGGCCTGGTGACGCGTGGAGAGATTTGGCTTGTGAATCTTGATCCAACCATCGGGAGCGAGATCAGGAAGGCGCGTCCGTGCGTGGTTGTATCCCCAGCAGAAATGCACGATCACCTGCGGACCGTGATCGTAGCACCAATGACAACAAAAAGCCGCGCGGCGCCGTTCCGCATCGGCGTTACGCATGGCGGCCGGAAGGGTTTGATTTTGCTGGATCAGATGCGCGCCGTGGACAAGGCGCGGTTAGCGAAGAGGTTGGGAGCGGTGCCGGCAAAGACGCTCACTTCCACCTTGAGCACGTTGCAGGAAGTCTTCACGGAATAACCTCGGGCGGTCGACCGAGCCGGTGCGGAGAATGGCAGGGCCGGGCTGATGCCGATTCCCGAGCCACTTCGCTCACCTGGTACCTTGACATTCTACCTACATAGAGTATCATACTAGATGAATATGCCGGGCAAGAAGACCGATCTCATCCAAGGCACGCTGGATCTGCTGATTCTGAAAACCGTCGCGCACGAGCCGATCCACGGCTATGGAATCGCGCAACGGATCCTTTTGACCTCGAAAGAGATATTGCAGGTGCAGCAGGGATCTTTGTATCCGGCCTTGCACCGGTTGCAGCGTAAAGGGCTGCTCACGAGCGAGTGGCGAGAGTCCGGCAGCGGGCCGATGGCGAAATTCTACTCGTTGACCGCCTCAGGGCGGAAAGATTTGCAGGAAGAAAAAGCGCAATGGCAGCGCTATTCGGGCGCGGTTGCCCTGGTGCTGGAATCGTAGCGGTGCTGGAATTCGCAGCGAGGAGGACGAATGCGTTTCCCCTGGAACGGAATGGAGACCGACCTGAAACGTGAGCTGGCACATCACCTGCACGAGTTGACGGCGGAGTATGAGCGCCGGGGACACTCTCGCGAGGAGGCGGTGCGGATGGCGAAGCGTGAATTCGGTGGCAGCGAGCAGGTGAAAGAGAGGTGCCGGGACGAGTGGCGGTGGGCGTGGATGACTGGTATCCGGCAGGATGTTACCTTCGCCTTTCGCCAGATGCGGCGTTCTCCCGGCTTTGCCGTCACGGCCGTGATTACTCTGGCGCTGGGGATTGCCGCGAACGTCATTGTTTTTGGCGTGCTGCAGGCAATGATCCTGCAACCCATCGATGTGCCTCATGGCGACCGGGTGATGACGCTGTCGCTCACTGCTTCCGCCTTTCCGTTTATTGCCTATCCGGAAGTACGCGATGTACGCGATGGCGCTACGTTGCTTTCCGCCGTTGCCGCTTTTTCCTTCGAGAATCTTGGTCTGGAGACCGGCGGCGTCACGCGGCCTGTCTGGGGATACGGAGTGAGCGGTCAGTACTTCGAGTTGGCCGCCATCAAGCCGTTCCTGGGGCGGCTGCTCGAGCGCGCCGATGACGATCATCCCGGAGCCTCGGAGGCCGCGGTGCTTTCCTGGCCCGCCTGGAAGAGTTATTTTGGCGCGGATCCCAACATCGTGGGAAAGACGGTTCGCATCAACAAACATCCTTACACCATCGTGGGCGTTACTCCGGAAGGCTTCTACGGGACCGAAAAGATTCTGCTGCCTTCCATTTTCGTTCCGATGGCGAATGAAGCATCGCTAGGAGGGGGCGACTGGCTTGAGCAACGGCAGGTCAAGAATGCCTTTTCGATCGTTCGCATCAAGGACGGGGTGACACTTCCCCAGGCGCGCGCTGAACTGAACACGATTGCTGCCCGCATCCGGCGGCAATATCCCGCGGAAGAAGAGGGGCTGGGATTCAAGCTGTCTCGTCCTGGCCTGGTCGGCGACACGATCGGCGGCCCGGCGCGCGCTTTTCTGGCTGGGGTAATGGGGCTGGCCGGTATTGTGCTGCTCGCCGCCTGCGCCAACCTCGGCAGTCTCTTCGCAGCGCGTACGGCGGACCGCGCCCGCGAGATTGCCATCCGCATGGCCATCGGGTCCAGCCGCTGGCGCATTCTCCGCCAGACGCTTGTCGAGGCCTTGGTGATTTCGATTGCCGGGGGCGTATGTGCCTTTGGTTTATCGTGGATCTCGCTCACCGGCCTGGCTACCTGGCATCCACCCTTCGACTACCCAATCCGGTTCTCGGTACTGCCGCAGCCATCCTTGATCCTGGTGGTGTTGCTGATTTCGGTGTTCGCCGGCGTACTGTGCGGGGTGACGCCACTGCGGCAGATATTCAACACGGATCCAAATGACGCGATGAAGAGCGGCGGAACCAAACACTTCGGAGGACGGCGCTGGGCGCTTCGCGATGTCCTGCTGGCGGCGCAGATCGCGCTCTGCTGCGTCACCGTGACGGCTGCCTTTGTCTCGCTGCGTGGCCTGGGCAAGGCCCTGACCATGGACCTGGGGTTCAAACCCCAGAACGCCATATTGACGAAATTCGATCTGGGTCAGGCGGGCTATTCGAGCGAGGCAGCCGGCCAGTTCCAACGCCAACTTCTGGAAAGGGTCTCGCGGCTCCCGGGAGTGAAGGCGGCGGGCTACGCGAACACCGTGCCCCTCGGCGGCGGCGACTTTTCTTCGACTAATGTCTTCTCTCGACAAACTGCCGATTTCAGAGCCTCGAATAGAGCATTTGCTAGCTACCTATTTGACGTATCGCCCGGATACTTCGCCGCCGCTGGAACACCACTGCTCGCGGGACGCGATGTAAGCTTCGCCGACACTGCGAAGAGCCCGGCCGTTGCCGTTGTGAATCGGGAGTTCGCCCGGCGGCTCTTCCACTCCGGCGGCGCCGTTGGCAGCTATTTCAAGAACCGGTCGGGCCTGCCCATCCGGATCGTGGGCATTGTAGCGGATGGAAAATACCTGTCGATCAGCGAAGATCCGAAACCGGCGGCGTTCTACCCCATCTCGCAGGATGCAATTACGCTAACGACGCTCATCGTCCGGCCCTGGGGCGACGCGGCCGATATGGCAGCCACCCTTCGCAAAGTGGTCCGCGATCTTGACTCCAGCATTCCTATCCGGGAATCCAGCGTGTGGAACAGCGAGCTTGCAATGAGCTTCTTTCCAACCCAGGTGGCTACCGTCGCCCTGGGTCTCTTTGGCGCTTTTGGACTCCTGCTCTCGATTGCCGGCGCGTTCGGCCTCGCCTCCTATACGGTGAGCCAGCGGCTGCGCGAGCTGAGTATTCGTGTCGCGCTCGGTGCGCAGGCGAAGGAGATTCTCTCGGCCGCGCTGGGCCGTATGCTGATCCTGCTTGGGAGCGGCTCCGTGGTTGGCATGGTGCTGGGCGTGGCGGCCGGCCGGCTGCTCTCGGCCATCGTCTACCAAGCCTCCGCGCAGGATCCATTTGTGCTTGCCTCGGTAGCATTTACCATGGTGCTCACCGGATCGCTTTCGGTCGCCGGTCCGGTGAGGCGCGCCCTGCACATCGATCCGGCAAGACTGCTCCGCGAACAATAAGCATATTCGGCGTGAAACCTATGCCCCTATTTCGCGTCCCGCCAGTTTGCCCCTACCCCGACGTCCACCACCAGCGGAACGCTCAGTTCGCGGACGCCTTCCATCTCGCGCTTCACCATCGCCCGCACCGCATTCACTTCTTCGGGCGGACACTCGAACACCAGTTCGTCGTGGACTTGCAGTAGCATGGCGCTCCGGAAACCGCCTTCCGATAGAGCCGCGTCAATGCGCACCATCGCCAGCTTGATGAGGTCCGCCGCGGTTCCCTGCAGCGGCGAATTCACCGCCGTCCGCTCCGCGAAGCCGCGCGCGTTTGCATTGCGGCTGTTGATATCCGGAATCGGCCGCTCCCTCCCGAACAGCGTCCGCGTCACCCCGGTGCGCCGCACTTCCGCGATGGTCTCGTCTAGGAACCGCCGCACCCCGGTATAGCGCGCGAAGTAATTGCGAATGTACTTCTCCGCCTCGGCCCGTGTGATCCCCAACTGCGCCGCCAGGCCGAATCCGCTGATGCCGTACACAATTCCGAAGTTGACGGCCTTGGCCTCGCGCCGCGCTTCCGGCGTCACCATCAGCGGAGGCACGTCCATCACCTCCGCCGCCGTCCGCGTGTGGATGTCCTCCCCGTTGCGGAACGCTTCCACCAGCAATTCATCGCCCGACATGTGCGCCAGCAGGCGCAGCTCGATCTGCGAATAGTCCGCCACCATCAGCTTCCATCCGTCCCGCGGCACAAACGCCGCGCGGATCTCGCGCCCCAGCGCCGTGCGGATGGGAATGTTCTGCAAGTTCGGATTCGACGACGAGAGCCGCCCCGTGGCCGCACCCGCCTGGTTGAAGCTGGTGTGCAGCCGCGCCGTCCGCGCGTCCAGCAGCGCCGGCAGCGCGTCCACATAGGTTCCCTTCAATTTGGTGAGCTGCCGGTATTCCAGTACCTTGCGCACAATCTCGTGTTCCGCGGCCAGGCCGTCCAGCACGTCCGCGGCCGTCGAGATGGTTTTGCCCTTGCCGTATTTCACCGGCGCGGGCAACCCCAGATCTTCAAACAGCACCTTCCCCAATTGCTGCGGCGAACTAATGTTGAACGGCTTGCCCGCGAGCGCGTGGACCTCCACCGTCAGCCGCGAAATCTCCCCTTCCATCAGCTCCGACAGCCGCCGCAATTCCACCGGATCGATCCGTATCCCGGTGCATTCCATGCGCGCCAGCACGCGCGTCAGCGGCAATTCGATCGAGTTGTACAGTTCCGCGAGGCCGCGCTTTTGCACCTCCGGCCAAAGCTGAGTCCACAGTTCCAACGTGATATCGGCATGCTGCTCCGGAGCCGCGCCCAGTTTCAGGTCCAGCCGCCGGTGCGCCAGTTCTTCCAGTGAACAGCCCGCCGGATCGGCGTCCAGCAGGAACGCATACAGCATCACGTCGTGATGGAACCCGCGCGCCTCCACTCCCAGACGTTCCAGCGCGAGCAAGGCAGCCTTCACGTCGCAGGCGATCTTGATCGCGCGCTCGTCTTCGAGCCACGCCTTCAGCGCCGGCAGATGCTCCGCCCGCACCGCCCGCGCTTCCCCGGCCCGCCAGGACAGCCCGACAGTATCCAGCGCGAACTCACCTTCCGCCGATTTCGAAATCGCCACCGCTACCGGCGCCCCGGCGGCTTCCGCCAGCCAATCGGAGAGTTCCTCCGCCCCGGCCACCACCCGATAGTCCCGCGCCCGCGTGTCCTCGCCCGGACCCAGCTCCTTCAGCAGGCTGTGGAACTCCATCTCTTTGTAGAATGCCTTCAGCAGCGTTTCATCCGGCGTCCGCGCGCGAATGGCCTCCATTGAAAAATCGACGGGCACATCGGTGGAAATGGTCGCCAGGCGCTTGCTCAGGCGCACCTGTTCGGCGTGGTTCTGCAGGCTCTCGCGGTAGGTCTTCCGTTCGATCTCGGCCGCGCGCTCCATGGCCGCCTCCAGCGTTCCGAACCGTTCCAGCAGGTCTTTGGCGCCTTTGTCTCCGATGCCCGGCGCGCCCGGAATATTGTCGACGGCGTCGCCTTTGAGCGCCAGCAGGTCGGCCACCTGATCCGGCCGCACCCCCATGAACTTCTTGACCTCTTCCGGCCCGTACCATTCATCGTCCTTGGCCGGGTTCAACATGGCGACGCGCTCCGTTACCAGTTGGAGCATGTCCTTATCGCTCGAAACGATCACCACCTCGCAGCCGGCCGCTTCCGCGCGCCGCGCCACCGTCCCGATCACGTCGTCCGCTTCGAATCCCTTGTACTCCAGCACCGCGATGCGCAGGGCTTCCAGCAGCCGGCGCACCTGCGGAATTTGTTCCAGCAAATCGGGCGGGGTTTCCACGCGGGTGGCTTTGTATTCCGCGAACTCCCGCGACCGGTGGGTGGGCTCTTCGCTCTCGTAAACGGCGGCGATGTACTGCGGATCGTACTTCTTCCACAGCTTCCGAACCATGTTGTTGAAGATGTAAACCGCCTCGGTGGATAGTCCACTGCTGGTCCGCATGGGTGGGGCTCCCGACCGTGCGCGCGCATGATACGCACGAAAAATGAATCCGAACGTGTCAATCAGGAATACCTTGTGAGGCAGGAATACCTTTTGAGGGGGCACTTCGGACATCATACAAGCTTTCCGACCAACCAGCCGAAGAAAGCCCTTGACGCCTTATTTTCGCTACAAAGTGTTGTAAAATAGCCACATCTACGACTTTACAAGCCCTTTCGAATCAAAAACTTGAACTTCCCAGTGACAGTTGGTGTAATGGTACCGACAGGTACTTACGACTTGCGATTCGAAACCACTCTCCAACGTCCCGTGGAAGCATCCGGGGTCGGGCTTCACAGCGGCGTTCCAGTTCAGATTCGCATTCTGCCGGCGCCGGTCCAGACCGGCATCGTGTTTTTGCGAACGGACCTGGGCAGTTCGCCTTTTCGCATTTCCGCCAGTTGGCAGCATGTCGCGCGCGTCAGTTACGCCACCAGCCTGATGCGGCAGGGCGTGCTCATCTCCACCACCGAGCACCTGCTCAGCGTTTTCTACTCCATGGGCATCGACAATGCCACCGTCGAAATCGATAACCTGGAAGTGCCCATTCTGGACGGCAGCGGTCTGCCGTTCGTGCGCCTGATTCAGGCGGCCGGTATTCGCCAGTACCGCCGGAAGCGCCGGTACCTGCGCATCCGCCGTCCGGTGTCCGTGGAGGACAAGGGCAAGCGGATCAGCATCCTTCCCGACGAGTGTTTCCGCCTCACCTGCGACACGGAGTACCCGGCGCCGGTGGGCCGCCAGTCCATCGAATTAGAAGTCACCCCGGAGAATTTCGCCAGGGAACTGGCCTTCGCCCGCACTTTCGGCTGGGAAACCGATCTCGACCAGATGCGCAACATGGGTCTCATCCGCGGTGCGTCGCTGGAGAATGCCGTCTGCTTCACGCGCGACGGCGTCCTCAACCCCGAAGGTCTGCGCGCCCCCGACGAATGCTGCCGCCACAAAGCGCTCGACCTGATAGGCGACCTGGCGCTCCTGGGCCGTCCACTGCTCGGCCATGTGATCGCCGAACGCGCCGGACACGCCATGCACGCCGCCCTGGTGAAGCGCATCATGTCCGATGCGTCGCTCTACGAAATCCTGACCTTCGACCAGTTGGCTTCGAAAGTCACGCAAGCGCTGGTATCGTAGGGGGCCAGACACCGGTGGGGGACAGACACCGGTTTTCGCGCTCTTTGCGAAAAATGGCTGTCCGTCCCCGAATGTTGCTTTCCCTATTGCACCGTGAACGGCTGCTTCGCCGAGATGGTCTGCTTGCCCACCGCGTCGGTCACCTTGACGCCGATGGCATACTCCCCCGGCTTCACGCTGCTCTGCACGTTGATCGAAAACGCGCCCGAGAGAAACGGCTTGGGATAGAACGAATCGCCCTGGTCCACTACCGGTTCGGGCGCGGTCCACATCACCGTTCCATCGGCGGCCAGCACGGAAAACACGTAGCTCACGTCCACCTGATTCTTCTCTCCGGTTTTGAACCCGGTGACGTCGAACCGGACCCACAACGAGTCGCCGGCTTTGTAGACCGGATTATCGAGCGGCTTGGTGTCCTCCTCGCCGCTGTAGCAGTGCAGGTTCTGGACGGTCAGTTTGCCGGTCGGCGGCACCACGCGGCCCCGAACCTGAAACGGAACGTCCAGCGACGCCGTGGTATGCGCCACCGCATCGTCCACTTTCACTACGATCTTGTACGCGCCCGGCGGCGCCGCCCCCGGAAGGGCGATCTCGGCCGCGATCCTCGGCAGCCATTCTTTATCCTCCGCCGACACCTCTTCGGCGATCTCGCTCTTGACAGGTTCCATCAGCGGAACGCCGTGCGGATCGAAAACCTCAACGGCGTACGCCAGCTTTACTTGCTGATCGGCGGATTTGCCGTAATTCGCAACCCGGCAGGAGAAGTATAAGACGTCCCCTCCCGTGTGTTCGGAGCCCTTCGGCTCATTCACGCCATCGTCCGTCCGGCTGATCACCGGGCGAACGATTTGTAAGGCATCGGGAGCGGCGCCCAGAAACGCGGGGAATAAAACAGCTACGAGTAGAGATCGCATTGCGGAGCCTCGATTCCCTATTCTAATCTTTCGACAGGCCCGTCGACGCTGTCCTGCCGGCGCCATCTCGTCTATCCGATCCGGACCGGCGCCATCTTACCCGGCGAGTCCGGCAACCGGCTCCTCGAACCCCCGAGTATAATATTGTGTTACCAAGGCTTGGCCCGGTCCTGTCCGGATGATTCGTCTATTTCGAGTTTTCGTGCCGACCGGCACGCTCACGATGCTGGTATCCGAGCTGCTATGGGTCACAGCCGCGTTTGTGCTGGCTATCTTTGCCGCTCTTCCCACCGATCCCACGCTGTTCCTGCTCTACGACGATGGCATCGCGCGCGTTGTGCTGGTAGTGCTGACCGTCGTGGTCACGTTGCACCTTCACGATTTGTACACGGATCTCTACGTGAAGTCGCGGGTGATGCTCCTGCAGCAACTCTGCATGGTTGTCGGGATCGCTTTTCTGCTGCAGGGACTGATCAGCTATATCGATCCCACCCTGCGGATGCCGCTACGCGTGATGGTGGCGGGCAGCGCCATGGCGATTCCAGTCATCTTCGTCTGGCGCATTGTCTTCAGTTCCTATGTATTGCAGGTGGTCGGCAGGGACAAGGTGCTGCTGGTGGGAGCCACTCCGCTGCTGGAGGAAATCAGCCGGCATATCGAGGAGCATCCCGAGAGCGGTTCCAAAGTGACCGGATATGTAACCGACGAAAATCCGCCCGGGACGCAACTGGCCGGCGGAACCATCCTGGGCCGGTCCTCGGACTTGCGGGACGTTGTCGAAAGCACCCAGCCGAATCGCATCATCGTGGGTGTATCGCGGCGGAACGACGGTCTCCCCGTGGCTGAGTTGCTGGAGCTCCGATTCAACGGGCAGATTGTGGAGGAAGCGGCCAATGCGTACGAAAGGGTGGCTGGGCGAGTGTGCCTGAAGGCGCTGCAGCCTAGGCAACTCATCTCTTCGGGGGAGTATGGGCCACGCGGGCAGGACGTTTTCTACCAGACGGTGACCAACCGCTCGCTGGCATTCGTGGGGATCGTAGGGTCGCTTCCCGTGATGCTGGTTGCCGCCGTGGCCGTGCGGCTGTCTTCGGCGGGGCCGGTTCTGAACCGGCACGTCCGCGTCGGCTTGGACGGAAAGCTCTTCACGCGTTATAAATTTCGTGCGATGCGCTGTCCCGCGGGTGACGCCGATATCTGGGCTCCGAAGGAAGATCCTCGGGTAACCTGGGTCGGCCGCATTCTGAGACTCACGCGCGCCGATGAACTGCCCCAGTTATTCAACGTGCTGCGCGGCGACATGGCGATTGTGGGTCCGCGCGCCGACCGGCCGGAGTTCGTCAAGAGGTTGGCGGAGCTGATTCCCTGCTACCAGCAGCGGCATTCAGTACGGCCGGGAATCACTGGATGGGCCCAGATGAATAAGAAGGACGACCGGTTGCAGGATGCCATCACAAGGTTCGAATACGACCTCTACTACATTAAGAACATGTCGATCAGTCTGGATACGCTCATCCTGGCTCACACGGTCAAGTCCGTGATTCTGTCGCGTGGGGCGGACTGAGCGGGGCGAGCCGCGCCAATTCCACAGCTACAGCTTCGATTTGCGCGCGCTCCAGTTCCGGGTACATCGGCAGGCAGAGGACTTCGGCGGCGGCCCGTTCGGCCTCTGGAAAATCGCCGGCGCGGTACCCCAGTCCTTGCCAGGCGGGCTGCATGTGTACGGGTGTGGGGTAATGGATCCCGGTTTGGATCCCGGCAGCCTGCAGCTTCGCCTGTATCTCGCTCCGCCGCGGCACGCGGATGGTATAGGCGTGGAAAACGTGACGGGCCCAGGGCAGGACCCGGGGAAGCGCGATCCCGCTCGCCGCCAGCAACTGGCCATACCGCGCGGCGTGGGCGATGCGAGCTTCGGTCCAGGCCTCCAGGTGGCGCAGTTTGACGCGGAGAATCGCGCCCTGGATGCCTTCCAGACGATAGTTGTAGCCTCTCAGACGATGTTCATATTTCTTATCGCCGCCCCAATCGCGCAACAGGCGGACCGTCTCGGCATGCCCGGCGTGGTTGGTGACCACCATACCGCCTTCTCCGCAGGCGCCCAGATTCTTGGTGGGGTAGAAGCTGAAGCAGGCGATATCGCCGAGCGAGCCGCAGCGCCGGCCTTTGTACTCCGCGGCGTGCGCCTGGGCGGCGTCTTCGATCACCATCAGGCCGTGACGACGGGCGATCTCCAGAATCGGGTCCAAATCGGCGGACTGGCCGTAGAGATGGACCGGCAGAATCGCCTTGGTGCGCGGTGTAATGGCGGCCGCGATCCTGCCTGGGTCGATGTTGAAGGTATAGGGGTCGATATCCACCAAAACCGGCGTCGCGCCCGTGTATCCGATGGCGGCAACCGAGGCGACAAAGGTGAACGGCGTGGTAATCACTTCATCGCCGGGACCGATGCCGGCGGCCAGAAGCGCCAGGTGCAGCGCGCTGGAGCCGGAGTTCGTCCCAATGCCGAATGCGGCGCCACAACAGGCGGCGAACTCCTGTTCGAACGCGGCGACTTCGCTACCGAGGATGAAGGCGGTATTGTCCAGCACCTGGTAAATGGCCGCGTCGATCTCTTCGCGGATGGCGCGGTGCTGGGCCTTCAGATCGATGAGCGGGATCAACTTTTATGGTATCGCAGGAGGCCTTGTCAGCATCGCACCTTCCGCAGCAGCGATTCCGCGTGACGCGCTCCCTCTGGCGATTCCTCGTGCTTGAACATCAAATAAAGATCGCGGCCAGTGGCCAGCAGGTCCTTCGCGCGCGCGGCAAAGGTGTCGATGTCCTCCGCGGTGTAGCTGGGTTTGCGGAGCCGGTAATAGACGAAATCGGCGGTGATCACTTCGGGCACTTCCAGCCTTTCCGACTCCGCGACGCACAGCGAGATGTTGCGGCCGCGCAGAATCCCGTAGACCTCTTCCACCAGCCAGGAGGGGTGGCGGAATTCAAAGGCGTAGCGCATGGCCTGTGGGAGCAATTCGAGGTAGTCGCGCAGCAAAGCGGCGTCGCATTTCAGGTTGGGAGGCAACTGGAACAGGACCGGTCCGAGCCGGCGCGAGGTGCGTAACGGGTCGATCGCATTGAAGAAGACTTCGGTTGCCTGGCCGGCGTTCTTCAGCCGCAGGATGTGGGTGATGCGCTGATTGGCCTTGACCGCGAAGACAAAGCTGGCGCCGGTGGCCTCCACCCAGCCTGCCAGCGTGGCTGCCGCGGGCAGGCGGCGGAAGGTGTAGTTGATCTCCACGCAATTCAGTCGCGTGGCATAGTGCTTCAGGAACTGGTTGGCCGGGAGCTTGGCCGGATAGAAGTCCGGCTTCCAGGCCGGATACGCGAAACCGGAAGTCCCGGCATATAACGTCGCCATGGCTTATCATTATCTCTCGTGACGACGCCCGAAACCGCCGAAGACCTGGCCGAAGCGCTCCGCCGCCAAGCCTTGCACGAACGCACCATACTGTTGGAGGGATGCGGTTCGAAACGCCAGATGGCGGGACCGGTCGAGGATGCCGACGAGCACATCTCCACGCGCGGTCTGAACCGGATTCTCGATTACGAGCCGTACGATCTCACGATCAGTGTGCAGGCCGGCGCGTCCTGGCGGGAGTTGACCGCTCTCCTGGCGCAAAATCGGCAGATGATTCCGCTCGATCCGCCGTTTGCCGCGAGCGCCACGGTCGGAGGAGTGGTGGCGGCCAATTGCAGCGGGCCGCGAAGGCGGCTGTATGGCGCCGCGCGCGACATGGTGATCGGCATGGAGTTTGCCACCCTCGAAGGAAAAGTGGTGCACTCGGGCGGGATGGTGGTGAAGAACGTGGCCGGGCTGGACATGGCGAAACTGATGATCGGGTCGTTCGGCACTCTGGCGGCGATCACCGTGGTGAATTTCAAGTTGGTCCCCATGCCGGACGCGGAGCGGACGTTTCTGGCGCCGTTTGCTTCGGTGGGCGATGCGATTGCGGCACGGGACCGCGTTCTGGCTGGCGGCTTGCAGCCCGCGGCACTGGACTTGCTGAATCCAGCGGCGCAGACTCTGGGGGACAAGGTGTGGATGCTGGCCATCCGCGCCAGTGGCAACCCCGCGGCGGTCGGACGCTACCAGAGCGATCCGGCTTTGCGCGAGTCGCTGGTGCTGGAGGGTGTGGCGCAGGATTCGTTCTGGAGGCAGGTGGAGGAGTTCACGCCGCGATTTATGACGAATCACCCGAATGGCGCGGTGGTGCGCGCGTCGTGTACGCTAAAGGAACTGGAAGGTGTTACGGCGTCGTTCGAGGGCCCGGCAATCGCACGTGCCGGCTCGGGCGTATGTTATGGCTACTTCGAGCAAGCGGCGGCCGCCGCGGAATGGCTGGACGCCGCCCGCCAGCGCGAGTGGAAGGCCGTGATGGAGTTCGCACCCGGCGAGGATAAGCCGGGGCTGAACCTGTGGCCGTCACCTGGAGGAGACTTTGAGATCATGCAGCGGGTCAAGCGTCTCTTCGACCCGGGGAATGTACTGAATCGTGGCCGGCTCTACCGTCGCATCTGAGAAAAACGGTTCTGAGGGACACCCGCTGGGACCTAGCCAGTTCGACCTGGACCGCTGTGTCCATTGCGGCCTGTGTTTGAGCTCCTGCCCCACCTACCGGGAACTGGGACTGGAAATGGATTCCCCGCGAGGCCGCATCTACCAGATGGTGCAGGTTTCCCAAGGCGCACCCATCACGCCTTCCTACCTGGAACATATCGGACTGTGCCTGGGCTGCCGTGGTTGCGAAACGGCGTGCCCGTCGGGAGTGCCGTACGGCCGCATGGTCGAACACGCCCGCGAGGAGATTGAAACGCGGGGCAACCGCGGCCGGCTGGCGAGCTGGACGCGGAATTTATTCTTCGGGAAGGTGCTGCAATCGCGCGCGTGCATGACCGTGGCGGGAACGTTTTTGTACCTGTTCGAGGCGAGCGGCATGAAGGCGTTGGTGCGCGCGGTGGCCTCGCTCAAGCTGCTGGGAGCGTTGGGAGATCTTCTCCAGTTGGCGCCGTCGGCCGATCCCCCGTTTTTCTTCAGCCAGATCGGCAAGACGTTTCCCGCCGAAGGGGAGAAGAAGCATCGCATTGCGTTTCTGGCCGGCTGCCTGGCCAATGTGGCGTTTGCGCGGCTCAATGAAGCCACGGTTCGCGTGCTGCAGAAAAACGGCTGCGAGGTGGTGCTGCCCGATGGGCAGGGGTGCTGCGGCGCACTGCACGCGCACGCGGGGCTGCGGAACGGCGCGCAGGCTCTGGCGCGCCGCAACATCGACGCCCTGACCGGCGGAGACTATGAAGCCATCGTGACCAATGCGGGCGGTTGCGGGGCTACTTTGAAAGAGTACGGCGAACTATTGGAGAACGACCCGGCATATGCGGAGAAAGCGCGCCAGTTTGCCGGGCGGGTCCGCGATGTGACGGAGTTTCTGGCTTCGATCGAGCTGAATCCGGCAATGAAGCTTCCGGACGCGGTGGTGACCTATCAGGACTCGTGCCACCTGGCTCACGGACAGCGTGTCCGGAGCGCGCCGCGCAAACTGCTCGCCGCCGTTCCCGGTCTGACGCTGAAAGAATTGCGCGGCGCCGACCAGTGTTGCGGCAGCGCGGGCATCTACAACGTGCTTCACACCGGCATGGCGATGCAGTTGCTGGCCACCAAGATGGAGGCCGTCAACGCTACCGGGGCTTCGATTGTGGCGTCGTCCAATCCCGGCTGTATGCTGCAATTGCAGGCCGGGGTACGGCTGCACGGCACGGGCCAGAAGGTGATGCACGTGGTGGAAATTCTGGACCAGGCGTACAGGAACGAAACTCACAAACTTGTAACCACGGTGCGGGCCAAGCTCTGATACACTGCCCGCTATGGCCAATATCGATAAGTACGCGCCGGGATCTTTCTGCTGGTTCGAACTCGCTACCACGGACCAGAATGCCGCAAAAGCCTTCTACATGTCGTTGTTCGAGTGGGGTGTGATGGACATGCCCATGGGGCCGGAGCAGTTCTACAGCATGTTCCAACTGGGCGGCCGGACCCCGGGAGCGGCCTACACCATCACGCCGGAAATGCGCGCGAAAGGAGTTCCGCCGCATTGGGGACTCTACATTGCCGTGGACAGCGCCGACGAAACCGCTGCCAAGGTGTCGCCGGCCGGGGGCACGGTACTCGCACCGCCCTTCGATGTATTCGACGTCGGGCGCTCGGCGGTGGTGCAGGATCCGACGGGAGCGACGTTCCAACTCTGGCAGGAGAAGCGGTCGTCGTCGAACGGGATCTCGGGAGTTCCGGGAACGTTCTGCTGGGCCGACCTGTGTACCCGGAACGTGGAAGCCGCCATCCCGTTTTATGGCCAGGTATTTGGCTGGCAGATCGTTCCCGGCGAAAACGACAGTTCCGGGTATTTGCACATCAAGAACGGCGAAGCGTTCATTGGAGGCGTGCCGCCGGCCAAGTTCCTGCCACCCAACGTACCGTCGCACTGGATGTTGTATTTCTACGTCGCCGATATCGATGCCGCCACCGAACGCCTGAAAGAATTGGGCGGCGCGGTCCATATGGGACCGATGACCATCGAAAAGGTGGGCCGGATGTCGGTTGTGGCGGACCCGCAGGGCGCGGTGTTCAGCCTGTTTACGCCGGAGAAGCATTAGAGCCGTCAGCCATCGGATTTTTGGGCGCGTAGCGCGGTACTGCAATGCTTCGCCGCGAAGGAAGACAAAACCCTCCTCTCAGGGCGAATGAGCTGCAAGGCCGATGGCTGAAGGCTTTAGAATAGACTTTTAGTCTATTCTCCATGATTCAACTCACCGGGGCACAGAAGCGATATGGCCCCAAAATCCTTTTTGAAAATGCCGATTGGCTGATCACTTCCAACGAACGCGCCGGAATTGTGGGCGCTAACGGGACGGGGAAGTCGTCACTTCTGAAAGTGCTGGCCGGGATCGAAGGCCTCGACCTGGGCAGCATTTCGGTGCAGAAGGGCGTAACGGTCGGCTACCTTCCGCAAGAAGGCCTGTCGTTGTCGGGGCGCACCGTTTTCGCGGAATGCTTGACGGTGTTTGCCAGTTTGCGCGCGCTTGAAGAAGAGCAGAAGCATTTGGCTCAGCGCCTGGCGGAACTGGATCCGGAGGGTGCGGAATATGCCCAGGTAGCGGAGCGCTTCCACCGCGCTGAAACCGAGTTTCGAGGGCGGGACGGCTACGCGCTGGAATCGCAGGTGGGCGCCGTGCTTTCGGGCTTGGGGTTCAGCGAGAGAGACTGGCGCCGCCGTACCGAAGAATTTTCCGGCGGCTGGCAGATGCGCATCGCGCTGGCGAAGTTGCTGCTCGAAAAGCCCAACCTGCTGCTGCTCGACGAACCCACCAACCACCTCGATCTGGAGGCCCGCAACTGGCTGGAAGAGTATCTGGGATCGTATCCGAACGCGTATGTGCTGGTGTCCCACGACCGCTTTTTTCTGGACATCACCGTGCGAAAGACGGTGGAGCTGTGGAACAAGACGATCCATTTCTACACGGGAGGTTACACCCGTTACGAAGAATTGAAGGACGAGCGGCGAGCGCAGCTTTACGCGGCCTACGAGAATCAGCAGGACCGCGTGAAGCACCTGGAGGCGTTCATCAACCGGTTCCGCTCCCAGGCCACCAAAGCCAAACAGGTGCAGAGTCGCATCAAGGAACTTGAGCGCATCGAAAAAATCGAGATTCCGCCCGAAGAGAAGACCATCCACTTCAGATTTCCGCAACCGAAGCCCAGCGGGCGGATTGTGGCCGAGTTCCAGAAGGTATCCAAGAGCTACGGCGACCACCTAGTATTCGACGACGCGGATTTCCTTATCGAGCGCGCGGACAGGGTGGCCTTGGTGGGAGTGAACGGCGCGGGGAAATCGACGCTCATCAAGATTCTCGCGGGGACCGAGCCGGTCGGCGCGGGGACGTATACGCTCGGTCACAATGCACAGCCGGACTACTTTGCTCAGGACCAGTATAAAGAGCTGGATCCGGCCGCGAAGATGATCGACGACATGGCCACAGTGGCCCCGCGCGCGACCAACACCGAGTTGCGCGGCATTCTGGGCAGCTTCTTGTTTTCCGAGGACGACGTTTTCAAACAACTGGGCGTGCTCTCGGGCGGGGAGCGCAATCGCTACGCCCTGGCCCGCATGTTGATGATGCCCTCGAATTTCCTGCTGCTCGACGAGCCCACCAACCACCTGGACATGCGTGCCAAAGACGTCCTGCTGACGGCGCTGCAGGCGTACAGCGGCACGGTGGTGTTCGTGTCCCACGACCGCTATTTCATCGATAAGCTGGCCACCCGGATTTTCGAGGTGGAAAACGGGCGGGTGCATGTCTACCCGGGCAACTACGAAGACTACTTGTGGCGGAAGGAAAATCGAGGGGTACCGGCGCCGGACGCTCCGGCCGAATCTGTGTCCGGCCCAACGCCGGCGGCTGTTGGGGAATCGGCGCCCGCGGCGGCGGATTCTTCGAAGCGACTGAATCCGATCAAGCTGCGGCAGATGAAGGAGCGGCGGAAAGAGATCGAAGAGGACGTAACCCGCCTCGAAACGGAAATCTCCGATTATGAGGCGGCCCTCAGCAACTATGTCAGTGCTGAAGAGACCCGGCGGGTCAACGATCTGTTGGAGGCGCGCCGCCAGGATTTGGAAGGACTGATGGCCGAATGGGAAGACGTGGCGCAATCGATCGAAGGCAATTCGTAATTGCCGCTACTCTTGCGCGGGCATGGGTTGTTCGATTTCCCGCCACGCGCTGACTTTGAGACGCCGGCACACCCAGCAGAGCGGTTCCTCGCCGGTCCCGGAGCTTTCGGCGCCACATACCGAGCACTTCACCATCTTCTTGAGCTTGTCCGCGGAAATTGAGCGTTTCGCCTGCTCCAGGATCTCGGCAGGAACTATCGGCTCCGGTTTCGGTAGTGGCTTCCGTCGCATTGGGTACCCCAGTCTGATGTCAACCAGTCTGATTTCAATATGGCAGAAACCGCATTGCGGCACAACCGGCCCATTCTTAAATCGGGTACTACGCCGCTTCGGGAATCTGCACAATGACGGCGACATCCAGGGTCGCGCGACACCGGGGGCACCGCTGACCGGGGACCACTCGCGCCGTTTTCCCTTTCAAGTCCAGACTCGCCGGAACCGTGTGCGTGCAGATGGGACAGAAAACCCACCCTTCGCCGTGCTTCTCAATGAATGCCTTCATACGCTTGCCTCAATTCATCGGACGCAAATCCGATAGTGGAAGTTGTGGGAAAATCGTAAAGATTTTTAAACTCCTTGGCCTCAAGGGTTTCGCGGGAGCGGTGTTACCCTGGACGTATGACGCAACCCACCGCCCCTAAAATACAGATGGTCAATACGGCTGAATACCGGGAGAACTACGCCAACAGCGTTCAGGTGCGGGTGAATCTGTGGGACTTTTTCTTCATGTTCGGCCGGGTGAATCAGACGGCGCCGGATTCCGTCGCCATCCACAACTTCCAGGGGATTTACGTCAGCCCGCAGCAGGCCAAGGCGTTGCTGAACGTTCTACAGCAGAACGTAACTCAATATGAGACGGCCTTTGGCGAGATCAAGCTGGAGCCGCAAGCCGGCAGCGGGATCGTTCAGTAGTTTCAGTTCCAACGCGATGCGTGGGCGCGCATGTTTGCGGGCCGGATGCCGCTACGGCCGAGGAACTCCATCAGCAGGATCATCTTGTGTTCCCGATCCCGCGATCGGCAGGCCGCGACGCCGGGCTCCGCACTCCGGTTCTCCACACCCTGGCCGCCCCCCCAAGAACCGAGAATGCGTGAGCCCAGATATTCGGCGATGAATTGCAGTTCATCGCCGGAAAGACCGGTCAGAAAGCGCCGGGTCCGCCATCGCGACGGGAGGTTATTCGCGCATGCAGCCAGAGCCGCTACCAGAGCATCTCGCACGGCAGATCTCCTGATGAAATTATCGGATCTTTGCCGTATTATCACGAAATCCGCCGGGAGGCGCAAGGGGAAGGAAGCAGGATGTTAGCAGTTTCACGTTTCCTGGGATTGTGAACAAAAAAATCGGATAATTGTCATCATCGTCGGAGCCTTTTAGGGCTAAAATTAAAAAAGATTAAGGAATAAGTGAGCGTGCATATGAGGTCTCGGGTTCTGTTCGTTTCCGGGCGTCATGGCGATGCCCGCCGATTATCGCAGATGCTGGACGGCTTACCGCTTCAGATCGACTACGCGGGAAGCCTTCAGGTCGCGCGCGCCAAGCTTCGGGAGGACGAATTTGACGTCATCCTGACCGAAGCCGCTCTTCCCGATGGTACGTGGATGGATGCTCTGCACCTGGCTCGCGACTGCCCTCGCGATCTGCAGGTGATTGTCACGGATCCGCACGCGGATGCGCGTTTCTGGGCTGAGGTCCTGAACCTGGGCGCATATGACCTGCTAGCACAGCCGTTCTACAAGCCGGAGGTTCGCCGGATTTTGCACAACGCCTGCTCGCGTCCCTCAGGGGACCACCAATACATGTTGGCCGGGTAGCGCTTTCAGTCGCCGGTACCGGTACGGTTGTACAATCGAAATCTGTGCGCATCCGTTCCATAACGAGGGTGAGCTGGGTTCTTGTCCCGCCGTTGGTCTTTCTGGCAGCTTGCCGGAACGGCGCCAAAAAAGCGCCTCTCGGGGATGCGTATGTCGGGCCTCTCTCGGTGCAGATTCGCAGCGACACCACTCCGCAATCCGCGGTGGTTGCGACGATCAAGCACGGGGACCATGTGGAAATCATCGATCAGAGGCGCAGGTCGCTGCTGGTGCGCACCAGCAACGGAGCGGAGGGTTGGACGGAGGATCGCCAGTTGCTTGCGCCGCCGGACATGGCGGCCTTGAAGCAGCTTTCGGCGCGGTCCGCCCAAATGCCCACGCAGGGGATAGCAACCACCTACGCCGATCTGCGCGTGCACTCGCAGCCGTCTTACCTGGCGCCCAGCTTTTTAGTCCTCAAAGCGAACGATAAATTCGACGTCCTGGAGCAGATCGTGACGCCGCGTACCGAGGCTGCGCGCACGCCCCTGATACCGCCGCCGCCGAAGAAGGTCAAGACAGACCGCAAAGCGCCACAGAAGAATCTCAAGCTCTTACCACCGCCGATGCCCCGGCCCCCCGGTCTTCCGCCGAATTGGCTCGAGCTCTCGAAATCCACGCTGCCGCCGAAGCAGGAACTGACGCCCCCCGATGCGCACGCCGAAAAGCCTGTACCGGCGGATCGCTGGAGCCTGATCCGCACGCCGGCGGGAGAATCGGGCTGGGTTTACTCGCGTCTGATCACCCCGGCGATTCCCGATGAAGTGGCGCAGTATGCCGAAGGCCACCGCATCGTGTCGTACTTCCCCCTCGGAGACGTGCAGAACGGAGACCAGAAAAAGACAATATGGCTCTGGACCACTATCGGAAGCGGCAACCAGCCATACGATTTCGACAGCTTTCGGATCTTCGTGTGGAGCCTTCGTCGCCGCCGCTATGAGACCGCGCACATCGAACTGCACCTTAAGGGATATTCGCCGGTGTTGCTGCACTCCGTGGAGGTTCCGGCCACCGTCAAGAACAAGGGCGAGACGTCCCGGGCAACCTATCCCGGGTTTTCGGTCTGCATAGAGAAGAAGGACGGGGAACGGTTCCGGCGGGAATACGTATTGTCCAGCGAGAAGGTCCGGTTTGTTGGGGAACAGGCTTGCGAGCCTCCCGCGCAGCCGGTGACCGTGACAGCGGCAGCGCCGTTGCCGGGTTCCGGTTCCCCCGCCGCCCAACAACCTAAGGAAACGTTGCTGGAGCGGATGAAGAAGCGCTGGAATGGCTTGACCAAGCGCCTGTTCGGCGGGTGAGGGCGGGGAAGGGCCGGCCGCGCCGGGGATGCCGCATGGACGCCCACACGGACGGCCACGTTGCGGCGGCGCGCTCGTTATGCTATTTATGGGTGCAAGTCGGACACTTTGATCCAACTAGAAGCCGCCCTGCTCGCGTAGCGACGGTCAATCATAATAGTCTCTTCAAAAGGATGGCATCCCGTGGAAGCTGTCAATCGCAAACTCATCCGTCCGTCTCTTAATGAAATCAAAGAGCAGATCACGCCTCCGCGCCGTGCTGTCCAACAAAAGAAGCCGGTGCCACCGGATCAGACCAACGCTGAGAACTTTTACTACGTGAAGCAGATGCAGGCGAAGACGGCGATGGTTTTCGTGCTTCGCGACGGAGAGACTCTGCACGGCGTCATTGAGTGGTATGACAAGTGTTGCCTGAAAGTGAACCGGACCGAAGGTCCGAATCTGCTGCTCTACAAGCCGGCCATCAAGTACATGTACAAAGAGGGCTAGACCGCCGGTCTCCGGAATCCGCTAGCGTCCCGCCGGTTGGTCCGATTTAACGATCCGATTTCATTCGATTGCGCAGGGCCAGCCGAAACTCGCGGCGTTCGCCAGCTTGGCGGTAGCGGCGCGTTTCGTCGCCCGTCTCGGGCAGGACTGGTTCGACGGCCGTTGCCCGGCCTTCGTCGTCGAGAGCTACGAATGTCAGGTAAGCCGAGCAGGTATGCACTCTTTCGCCCGTCATCAGATTCTCGGCCTCCACGTAGACGCCGACCTCCATCGAGGTCCGGAACACGCGATTGACCGACGACCGCAGCATGATCAATTCTCCAATGTGCACCGGATGCAGGAACTGAAAACTGTCGACCGAAGCGGTGACCACGGGTTTTCGGGCGTGCCGCATGGCTGCCATGGCCGCGGCGACGTCGACCAGATGCATGACGATGCCGCCGAGCACGTTGCCAAGTCCGTTGGCGTCGTTGGGAAGAGCCAGTTGTGAATAATCCGACGCGGATTCGCGGACGGGTTTACCGGGCGGTGGCACAGAGGCTATTTTACTCTGAACCGGCCGCGTCCTTCTTGCGGCGCAGGTAGCTGGCGGCATAGGCGCGGGCCTGATCGCGGAAGGTTGTGGCTGGCAGTGAAGGCTGGAACGTATCCCGCTCGAAGTGGTATTCGATCTGGCCGTGATCGAACGGATGATGGCCGCGTTCCAGAACGTAGTAAATTTGTAGGGAGCCGCCGTCTTCGCGAGCAATGGCGAAGCGTACGGCGTCGGGAGCGGTGTCTGGGGGAAACCGCGCGCACGCACCGCGTGCATATCCGAGATTGCAAAGCGGAAGACAGGCGCCGTCAGGCGTCACGGGATCCTCGGGCCGTGCCAGGCAGACCCCTGTCCAGGCATCGCCCAGCGGGAGCGGAGCGCTTTCCGGGCCGGAGCTTTGAGTGCGCGGCTGGCGTGGGCAAAAGCAGGGGCAAGACATTTTCGGAGGTATCGTAGCATGACGAACGCCCGGTTGGAGACTCTGAAGAACTTGGTGGCCCAAAATCCGGGCGACAGTTTTACGCGCTACGGCTTGGCGATGGAGTATCGCAACACCGGCGATCTGGAAGCCGCGGTAGGCGAATTCCAGGCGCTGATGGCGGCGGATCCGGACTATGCCGCGGTCTACTTTCACGGCGGACAGACGCTGGAACGATTGGGCCGGATCGATGAAGCACGCGGGTTGTACGTGCAGGGCCTGGAGGTGACGACGCGCAAAGGCGACCTGCATGCTCGCGACGAGTTGCGCGCGGCGTTGGAACTATTAGATTAGGGCGCGGAACAGTGTACAATGAGACTGATCGGGCCGTGGCGCAGCCTGGCTAGCGCGCTTGCTTGGGGTGCAAGAGGTCGCGAGTTCGAATCTCGCCGGCCCGACCAAATTCCTCAGAGAGTTACCAACCCCAGACTCTAGCAATTCTTCTTTTTGGAGTCCAAGTGGAGTCCATTTTGGACGCCGCGTGCGCGCGGGGCCGAACACCGGAAAACTGCTCAGATTCCTGGCAGCTCTCTCATGCTAGAAAAACCCGTTACTGGGTATGCACTTGACTCAGGTAGCCCCAACAGCTTGTGATATCACTGCTGAGCGGTTTTGGGCGCATGGCGACGTCTGAGTAGGTCGTCGGACCGGTGGCCGTAGCCTGTTGCACAAGGCGGAAAAATAGCTTTCCCCGGCTCTTGGATCTCCGGCGATTGAAGCGGAACGTAAACTCGTCGAGGTAGTACGGCAGATGCTTATGTGACACTGCGCCTTGGTGTGTACCGGTCAACCACCGCTTCAGCAGCGAGGCGACCAAGTGAACCCAGGGCAGCAGCTTGGAGGCTTCTTTGCGCCTGCCTCGGATCTTCGTCACCTCGTGATCGTATCCCTGAAATCCCGCATAGCCTTGCCAGCCGTCGGTCTGTAACATCGAAGCGCCGCGAAAAATCTACAAAGGCGCGCACACCTGGGCTGAGATACTCGCGCGGCATCAAGCCTGGCGCCCCCAGTGTGCAAAAGAGGCGGAGCAACAGCAATGAAAACTGTCGTCAGACGGATCGCCAGGCTTGAGGATCACCTCAGATTCGCGGACTGCAAGGACCCTTCAATCGTGGTGATACGCCGGCTCGACCGCAAACTGAGTCTAGATTCCGCGACGAGTATTCAGATTCTCCGTGAATCCGGGTTTCTGCCCTCCCATGCCGCCGGCGTCGTGAACTTCTGCGAGGTCCCGGATGGCCTGAACGCGGAAGCAACGAAGCGGTTTCTTCGGGAGCATGGCGCGGAGATGTGCCCCGGAGGAGGCGGACTGGCCAGCGGTACACCAAGCGTTAAGTCCAGATATCGGTCGCTAACTTGCTGGCGACCGGTCCGCGCGGCTAGACTACGCGATATCGAACTCGGCCCAGACGGCGGCGTGGTCGGACGCTCCTTCGGAGGCTAGCCCTGGATGAACGCAGCGTTGGTTCGGAGAATCGGAGCGGCCCTGGGCCTTTTGCAGGTTAGCAGAGGGCTGTACTTTTTCCGCACCAGCGCAGAAAATAGACGGATGAGCCTTCCTCTGCTGCTCATTGCGGCGTTGCCCGCGCTGGCGCTTGGTTCGGTGTTCGGCGCTCCGGAACCTTCGGTCGCTCCCTCACCTTCTGCCGTCGCGCAGATTCGTCTTCCTGGTGGCGTTCGCGTGATTGATTCCGATGTTTCCCCAACCGGTCCTCTCGTGGCTCTTGTGGCGTCGAATCCGACGGGATCTCAGGAGATTCTTTTCTGGACCATTGGGGCAGCGCAAACGACCAAAGCGCTTGACGTTCCGGCTGGCTTCAACGCGCAATCTATTGCATGGCATCCCTTGGGGGGCGTTCTCTTTCTTTCGGGAGCGCAGGGACAACAGTACGCGATCCTCAAAGTCGAGGCGAAGAATGGAATCTGGTCGGCGCGGCGAATTTACGTCTCCCGCCAGCAGATACGGCGCCTGGTTCCGGGACCGCGCCCTTATCTCCCCCAGTCCGCCGACCTGCAGCAGCGCAGCAGCTATCGATTGTTCTTTGGTCTGAAAAGGGGTGACGGGAACTACTCGATTCATTCGGTCACCGAGAACGGGGAGCGCGAATATCAGGTGGTTGGCCCCAAGGAGAACATCACCAACTTCGCCGATGCGGGCCGGGACCCAAGCGAACTTACGGCTGCCTCGGCGCTACCCGTGGGATTCCATCCGGCTGGTCACCTCCTGCTTTGGGAAGACGGGCGGCGCTGCTTCCAGGTAGCCAGCTATGATCGGGACTACTGGAGCAAGAGCGCCAAATTGTTGGGGCGCGATGTTTGTGGCGGGACGGTGAGCGTCACTCCGAACGGCGCTGGACTCCTCCAGTGGACACCGGGGACCAACGGCGTTCAACTCCTTCTGCAGCAGGGTGCGGTCAGCAGGCGCGAGGCAGCGGGCTATGAAATGACTGCGATGCCTTCTTCGGTTCCGGATGGCAAGGGGATCGTCGGCGTCACCCGAGCGGGAGCCGATCTTGCGATCACCTATGTCCCAATCAACGTCCCGCTGGCCGACTCAGTCAACGCATGGATGTATCTGGAATCGGGCCAGGACACGGAGTTATTCGCCAAGAGCGGTGGCCTTTTCCGCGACCTGGACAAGATGGACCAGCTTTATTCGCTGTACGATACGGAATCATATTATTGCGGCCAACTGGACGAATCGACCCCCACGCGGCCTTACCTCGTAACCACGGACAGTTTCTGGGAACTGTTCGCAGCGGCCTACGAAGGCATGTTCATCGTTCGGGAGCGTCAGACCGCGATTCCGGCGTTTCGTCAGTTCATAGACGAGGCAAGCGCCACCCTTCTCAAGACGTATCCTCAGTCTCCGTGGACGCGGGCGTTTGCCGCTCTGGAGGCTCTCCAGACGAGGCCTGAGACAAATGAAGAAGCTCGCCTCATTCTCGGCGCCGACGGCCCCCGGTACTCGCCGTCCCTCGGCCAGCAGTTCGATTACGGAGAGTTGAAACCTCGCGGCCATTACACGGCTACTCCGGAAGCGCAGCGCTACTTTAAGGCTTTCCAGTACGTCACGAGAGTCTCGAAGCTGCAATGGAGCACCGACGAACTGCGCCAACTCCCCACCGAAGTCAAGGCGGCTGCGATGCGCTGGATCGGCTCATACCAGGACTTCATTTCGCCGTCCAGGTCGCCTCTAATCTGGCAGAATGCGCCGGTCCCGACCCCTTACGTAAAGCATCCCCGGACCGTTCCGGTGCTGTTCCCTCTGTCGTGGGGCTTCGACAACGAGACTCTGTTCTCGACGACTTATCACGAGGACGTACCGGACAGCGAACAAATCAAAGGCCCGGCAGGGCTCAGAATTCAGCCTTCCGCGCTGGATGTCGCCGCCGCGCTCGGCAGCCGGTTCGCCCGCGAACTCCTGGCCGACGAAGTGCGCCGGTTTCCGCCGCTGGATGCAGCGCTGAGCGATCTCGCCGTTCGTTCCGCCGGCGCTCTCGCGGAATCCAGTCCGAATCTTTATCAACGATGGATCGACGCGCTCGTTGTGCAGTGGGCGGATTCCGCTCCTTCCCCGAATGGAGCCCTCGATGCGGACTTGTGGCGCGTCAAGCGGCTGCAGACCGGGTTGGCGTCTTGGGCCACGCTCCGCCACGCGACCGTGCTAGTGAATGAACGCGAGGGGGCCGAGTGTGGCGAGGGCGCCTTCGAGTTCATCCAACTGCGGCCGCCGCGCGGCTATGTGGAGCCGGACCCGAGGGCGTTTGGAAAGATCGCTGGTTTGTTTGATGCCGCAATCCAGTTAGTCGCCAATTCCAGGTCTTCGCTCACCGGCAACATGCCACAGGGTGAGGACGATGCTCAGCCGGCGCAGGAATCATTGAGGCAGGGCCTTCTACGGCGGCTAGGCGAGACCGCTGCAAAAGCGCGCTTGTTTCAGTCCATCGCAACAAAAGAGACCCGAGGCGAGCCGCTGACGTCTCAGGAATACGAAGAGATTCTCTATTTCGGCCGCGTGGCGGAGCACCATTTCCTGGTATTCAACAGCTTGGCGAACAAGGACCTCGCGCTATCGAATCCGAACCCGATTCCCAAGATCGCTGACGTTTCCGATGTAGAAGGCCACGCGCCGTACCTGATGGTGGGCGTGGGCCGCCCGCTCGAATGGGACCACACAGCGCCGTTTTTCGGGCGCCACGAGATCGTGAAAGGTGCAGTTTACTCTTTCTATGAATTCAGCTCGAGTACCCTCCTGGACGACGCGGGTTGGATGAAGAAGCTCTCCACGCAGCCGCATCCTTCGTGGGTCGCGCCCTACGTCTCGCAGAAGCCATTGTCATGTCCACCGCGCGATCCATTTTGATCCTCGCGTGCGCCCTGGCAGCGGTTCCGGCGGGCGGCCAGCAAGAGGCGGAGGTCCGTCTCCTTTTTACCGGCGATATCCTGCTTTCGAGGCAGGCGCGGCGTGAAATCGAATTGACGGGCCAGTCCCCCTGGGTGCCCTTTGCGGATCTCTTTCACCGCGCTACCTGGGTCGCTGGAAATCTGGAGGGGGCAGTGGGAAATGACCAGGGCTGCACACCCACCGATTCCGAAAGCCCCTGCTTCGATGTTCCGGGGTCAATGATCCCACTGCTCTCGCAAGCTGGATTCCGTGCGATTGGGATAGCCAACAATCACTCGTTCGATTTGGGCTCCGCCGGCCGAGCCGCTACTCGCGAAGCCTTGCGGGAAGCCGGGCTGGAGGCGCTTTCGTTCGAGGACTCACCGCGGTTCACGATGCTGGGGGCGCACACGTTCGCAATCATCTCCCTCTCCGCTGTGCCAGCCCGCGATGGGTCGCGAATCGAGATTCCGTCTACAGCACTCCGCCAGAAACTGAAACTGGCGAGGACTCTGGCGGAGATAGTGGTGGTCTAGCGTCATCACGAAGCCTCCGGCAAGGGGAGACCCCAGAAAGGTCGACAGCACAACGGAGCCGGCGTCGAACAAAGAAAACTGTGGCGCCTCGACGGGCGCCTCGATTGTATGCGTTGCGGATTCCATCATCCCCCTCTTGGAGGAATGCGCGGTCCGCACCCGAATAGGCCGGTTTTGAATCCCGAACGTGGTGGCTGCAGGTTTCAACCGCCGCTGGTGGGATGCTCAAAAGCTAGCGCTGCATCGCGGTATGGATCCATCGCCGATACCTGCGGATTCTCCGGTCGATATCGCGCGGGCGGCGGCAGATCGCGCAGGCTGCGTAAAGTCCCTTCAGCCGCTGACTGGCTGGCGCAAATCTCGCGATACTTGCCACTGTAGTCCTTGCCCTCCACCGTGTACGAATAGGTGACGATGAGCTCATAGGCTCTTCCGCCCTGTCCGCTACTGAGGACGGTAACCTTACCGTCCCGGATGGAGGCCGGGGTCCAAGGCCAATGGGACGACCGTCGTTTTCGCACAAATTGCAACGCCAGCGGGCACAGTGCGGCGATTGTGATCCCCAATGCCCCCACCCAGATGAGCAAAACGAAGCCGTCCATAGCCAACCGCCACAAGGATAATACAAATAAGGGCGAACAGCGCGTTTTTCGCAGGAGGTTTGAGGGCTTGCACGGCAAGAAGGGGTACTATGTCGAGGTGATTGTCGTGGACCATGCGGAAAAGCCGTCGGGAAATTGAACTGGCGAGTTAGATTTGGAAGCCGATGGTTCGCGGTTGCCCTACTGATCTGGACAGTAGCCAAGTGAGTGGTTTTCCGATAGGCCGCGCCAATCATGATCTTTCCGATAAGGGCGGATAGACGGCGTTGAACTAAGCCGCTGGGCGGCAGAATGGCGGGCGAGTGACCGCCCTGCCGGGCGTCCCCTCTGCAAATCCCTGTTAAGTAGTTTAAAATCAACGTGTACGGCTATTAGCTACAAAGGGAGCCTTCTAAGCTGAGGGTCGCTGATCGAGTCCAGCCGGGCCTACCAGACATTTGTTTTCAGTTGGGCTGGCAAACCCCATTGCCCAAGGTTGCTGCCTTTGAACTTTCGCCTCTCCGGAGGTTCAACGGTTCAACGGCAAGAATTCATCCGGAAACGAACACTGCCGCGAGGCCCTCAGCTCGAGTCCGGCGGCAGGATCCAAACCGCCATAACTTGGGCAAAGGAAAGCGACCGGTGCGGCGTAAGTAGCGGCCAGTGAGCGGAACAAAATGAATCAGACGAGGCGCCGGTCCGTTCAGATGGCACGGCAGTCCACCGGCAGTGGGACCTTATTCCGGGAGAACAGTGCGGTGACTCGGCCCTATTCGAGAAATTCCTTTGCATCGCCGAACGGGGACGATCAAGAGCGCTCCGACTGTGGCCAGTAAGAAGACAGGTGTTGGCTCCGGGACCGGGGCTTCTGAAAACGTAAAGTCTATCGGGCCGAGTTCCACACCAGCGCTGGGGTCGTTGTTAAAGGGACCACTAGTGATGTAATCGAGGCTGGTGTCATCATAGACCTCCACGTATCCGGACGCAGATTGGACTGGCGGGAACGACGCAGGATCGTTCGCATAGGTCGAAATGGGGAATTCGCCGTAGGCAACGGACTGCGAGCCCGAGACACTGGCCCCGAGATTGGATATATCATAATCTGCCACAGCCGAAGTGCCCTCCCCTCCCGGACTTGTGTTGAGGAGGCCCCCACCGCTTATAGAGACCCCGTCCAAACCTGGCGGGTTAGTAGTCACCGTGTAGTACAAAAAGGCCGTCCCTAAGCACTGGAATTGGCAGTCGTTGGTCGGATTAATAAAGACGTTTTCAAAGTCTGTTAGCTCAAAGCCCCCACTGATAGGCGCGAATTGAATTTGGGGACCGTAAAACTCAGGGGAATATGCGTTCCTGCCCGTATATCCGGTGAAATCGAATGTGAGATCGCCAATGGTGCATGGACCTTGAGCTAGCAGATTCGCAATGCTGCCACTTTGACAGGGATCAAGATCTGCAAATGCAAGCGCGGGACTCATCAGCAGGATCGCAACAACTATTGAAAGCTTCAGGCTAACCCTCCTATCAGAGTTCGGGTTTAGTATAGCAGATCGTAACTGGCTATCCGTTTGCCAATAACACCTGGAAGGCACGCTGTTGCACGAACTAAGTACTGATACTTTAGACGCTTCCGTGAGCTGAAAGGTCGGCGGCTCCTTGCCAACTCGAAACTTCAAGTGCACTTCATCTTCATCGGGTGATCTAACTCCTCAAGCGAGGGCTGATGGGCACGCACCAGGGAGCGGTGAGCTTGGAGCACTTGGACTATTATCTGGACGAATTCACCTTCCGCTTCAACCGACCTTCAGCGATCGCCTTCCTGCCAGCGGCACTCATCTTTCGGCGTCGCTTTTTTGGCGACTCGGGTGCGGGCGTTATTCCTGTGGAGGCGCCGGTTTGCATAGCCCGGAGCTCGGCAACCCGGAGAAGGCGGACGTAAAGGTGCTAGTGATCGATCAAATTGAGGAAACGGTGGCTAATCCGGATTTTGGCAAACCGCATTGGTTTGAAGTGTGGCGGCGGCGACACGCAGAAGCGGAGGGCCGTCCGTATCAGCCGCTACCTGAAGTCCGCGGCGGGCGGTGCGTCAATTGGGCAGAGGCATGGCGGGCGCGCCGGGCGTTAAGCGCGAGCAACGGGAAATGAGAGGAGTGACCAGACGGATCGCACGGCTTGAGCGCGACTTCGGAACCGTCGACGGGAGACCGAGGATTCGATTGATCGTAGGGAGAGCGGATCGGGAACCGGCCCTTGACCAGGATCGATGTATCGAGATCTTGGACGAATGCGGGCATTTACCTACCGGCCCTGAGATCTGCCTGGTGGTCCTGGGCAATATCCCGGAAGGCCTGAGTGCTGCGGAAACCGAGAGATATCTGCGGGAGCACGGCGCGGACCTGTGCGGTGGACGAAGACCGCTGGCCAGCGGAACAACAAGCGATAAGACCGCATATCGGTAGCTGTCTTCCGGCAGCGTGTCAGCAGCAACGTCGCGTCAATAGTCGCTTCCGCTCGACCCTAAAACTCAGTCAGCCGGTTCCGGCACGGAACCTTTACATCGCCGACACAGACAACAGCCGCGTTCGCGAGTCTCAAGCGGCGTAATCACTACCGTTGCGGGCAACGGAACGGCTGGGTTCAGCGGCGACAATGGCCCCGCAGCCGGTGCCCAGTTGGGCGCTCCCACCGGCCTCGCCGTCGACTCCGCTGGCAACCTCTACATTGCCGATACTAATAACAACCGAATCCGCAAGGTCTCGAACGGAATCATCACTACCATCGCCGGTAATTCAACTGGAGGTTTTGTCGGCGACGGCGGAGCCGCCACCGAAGCCGGGCTGAGCCTTCCACAGGGCGTCGCGGTGGACCATGCCGGCAACGTATACATCGCCGATGCCTACAACGATCAATAGTAGATAACTGCAGACCAGGCATTGATCGAGCCACTGTTTGGCGATGCGCTTGAGCTGTCCGAAGAGGTTGAGTTTTGGGTCCTCGCCGGCGTCGCGCCACTTGGTATAGATGAGGCGCTGGGTGAGGTGGAAGAGGAGGGTGGGGGATCACGCACCGGGCCGGGCGTAGAAAACCGGTCTTCGACCTCGATGCCAAATGCGCCGGATTCGTTCCGGACACGCCCCAAGTTGGATGAATCGGTCGTACAACCAACCTGAGCAGGAACTCTCCTGATTGGGTGATCACCGCCTGGTTCCACCCCATCTATTCGAATCGCAATTCTGCGACGCGAGCGGCTGGCTATTTCCGACCTCGTGATTGCGGACGTCACCACCCCGAACGGGAACGTTTACTACGAAGTCGGAGTGCGTCACGCTGCCAAGCCGACCGGTACCTGGAAGTCATCCGGCTCGCGGCGTTTCAGCGGACATGCCTCCAGGAATCGCGATCTCCTCGTTGCTTGGAAGTTGCGTGCTATTTGCCCAACACCTTATCCGCCTTGGAGTCGATTTTCTTTTTGTCGGCTGCGCTCAGCTTGCCCTGATGCTCCATTTGGGACGCGCGGGCCTTTGCATTTCGCGCGTGACTAGCGTCCGGCATCGGGTACTTGCGCTGTTCCGGCAAACCGAATTCTTTGTTCGGCTCCGCCTTTTTCTTCGAGGGTGTAAGCTTTGCCACGGTAATTCTCCTTGGCAAATTGAGAGCACGCCAGCTTCCATGGAGAAACGGCAGCCGGATTTCCCCCAAACATTACCCCAAAGCAGTAGAGCGACGCAGGCAGCGGTGGCGCCGCTGATGTTCGGTTTGCAGACGCCGCACGAGATTTGCTGGGCCTGGGCGTGCGCGAGCAGAGCGAGTTGCTCTCCGGTGAATTGCCTCAAATCCGCTTCCCGCCAGGCCACCTACTGGCCCTAAACTAGCTTTCGTCAAGGCGAAAGCGTGCGAACGTCGCATGAAATCAATCGCGCATTGGCGGTCGACTGTGGACAAAGGCGACACCCCCGGGCCTAAATGTCCCGGCGCTTCCGTCTCTCCATCTGGCGCAACGCTCCTCCGAGGCGCAAAATGAAACTCCTTCTTCTGCTAGGACTCGCAGCCGTCGCGGCGGCCTCCACCGTCACGCTTCAATCTTCACAAGGCTCGCCAAACCTGGGCCAAACAGTCACCTTCACCGCAACCGCCCCGCCTTCCGCCACCGGCGCAGTGACCTTCTTCGACGGCGTAAACATCCTCGGCATTGGCCAGCTCGCGAACGGACAGGCGACGCTCCGCACCTCTTTGCTCGCCGCCGGCACGCATTCAATCGTAGCCGCCTATGGCCAAAACTCATCGGCGCCCATCTCGATCACCGTTCGGGCCCTCCCCGGCTTCGGATTTCAGCCGGCGCAAAGCCCCACTCCCGTTTCTTACGGAAACAGTATCGCGGTTGCCGATTTCAACAACGACGGTATCCCCGATTTAGTGATGAGCAGCATCGAGTACATCCAAATGGTCGGCGCGGAGATCAACAACATGACTGTGCTGCTGGGTAATGGCGACGGTACGTTTCGCGCCGCCTCTCAACCCTCGGGCGGCCCGGACAACGTGGTGGTGACAGGCGACTTCAACGGCGATGGCATCGCCGACCTCGCGACGTTTGGCGGTGTGTACCTTGGCAACGGTGACGGGACTTTTCAAGCCGCGATTCCCATCGGATTGAACTTCAATGGAGCCCTGGTTTCGCTGGCGGTTGGCGATTTCAACGGCGACGGACGAGCCGATCTCGCCTGGTCAGGCTGGTACAACGGCACCAGCGTGGGAGTGGTCGGGGTGCTGCCTGGCAATGGCGACGGGACGTTCGGAGCATCGGTAAATACCAACGTTGCCAACGGCGGATTCCTGGCGATCGGCGACTTCAACCACGATGGGCGCCCCGACCTCGCGGTGTCCCAAGGAGGGAACAGCAACGCCCAGGGACTCACCATTCTGCCAGGTAATGGTGACGGTACATTTCAGACACCCGCGTTTTATGGCCTGAACTACCCCACGAATAACAGCACGAAAACGATAGCCGTTGCCGATTTCAACGGCGATGGCCGCGACGATGTGGTTGTGGGTGGATACAGCAGCACCAGCGACGGGAATGCCGGCCCCGGATATATCAGCGTCTTCCTCAGCAATCCCGATGGGACGTTCCAAAATCCCTCCACAATTCCGCTTCCCACCACCGGCCCCCTCAGCCTGGCTGTGGGCGATTTCGATGGCGACGGGCGCATGGATGTGGCATACGCTCCTTACACCGCGCAGGTATATCTCCTGCTCGGCAACGGCGACGGTACATTGCAAGCCCCGACGGAAGTGCCCTCCCTGTTAGCGGGCGCGATTGCGGCCGGCGACTTCAATCAGGACGGCCGGACCGATCTGGCAGACGGAGTGGTTCTGCTCGGACAAGCCGCGCCGCAAGGCGCCGTAACGATCAGCAATGTGCTGAGCGCCGCGAGCTTCCAGCCGCCCATCGAATCCGGATCGTGGGTGATGATCCAGGGAACCAGCCTCGCCAACGGCGCGCGCGTCTGGCAATCCTCCGATTTTATCGGCCTTGGCGCCAACCTGCCCACTGTTGTCGATGGTGTGAGCGTCACCATCGATGGCAAACCGGCGTTCGTGGAGTACATCAGCCCCACGCAGATCAACGTGCAGGCGCCGTCGGACACCTCAACCGGCCCGGTCAATGTGGTCGTCACGAATAACGGCCACTCCAGCGCGCCCGCCAACGCGCAACTGCAGGCCGTCGCGCCGGCGCTTTTCATGACGCCACAGTACAATGCTGTCGCTTCGACTCTGCCGAACTACACGCCGGTTACTTCCACCGCGCCCGCAATGCCAGGCGACATGGTCGTGTTCTGGGGCACGGGATTCGGGCCGACGACGCCGCCCATTCCCGCCGGCACCGTCGTCACCGGCGCACCGGCAACCGCAACGCTCCCCATCGTCACCGTCGGCGGATTGCAGGTGCCGGTTATCAGCTCGGTCCTCACTGCGGGTACCGTGGGGTTGTACCAGATCACCATTCAACTGCCGGCGAATGTGCCTACGGGTGCGCCGGTGGTGCAGGCATCGATCGGCGGCGTGCAGACGCTGAGCGGGGTGACGCTATTGGTGGGGGCGCAATGAAGGTAGCGACACTTGTGCTTGGAGTATCTTGCGCGCCAAACGGCCTATAATACGGAGCTTGGAAGAAACAGCTTCCCGCAAGCTCCCGTGAGGTGGGGTTACCGTACATAACTGAGCGGTAACATACGAGACCCTCACCTTTCACCCGGAAAAGCGGTCCTCCGGGAAAGCGGCAGGCGAGCCGTCAAATAGCGCGTTCCCAACAGGAACATCCCAAGTAAGCTAGCGATAATAACTGCTATCGCAGCGACGCGGCTGGATGACCAGGAGTTGTCGGCCCACTTTTCGACAACGCCGTTTTGCGCGCCTTATCGGAGAAAAGTCAGGCGCACCGGTCGGATGCCCCCAAGCTTCCGTATTCCCGTAATTTCGCGATGGG
>Ga0182018_10000190_pt1 | contig 81373 bp, 78 predicted proteins | sample 812P2MmetaG_FD_120490 | JGI IMG/M metagenome (GOLD analysis project Ga0182018, IMG submission 120490) | Permafrost microbial communities from Stordalen Mire, Sweden - 812P2M metaG | ecosystem: Environmental > Terrestrial > Soil > Wetlands > Permafrost | place: Sweden: Stordalen | collected... | reverse complement strand
CGTGCTGTGCCGCGATGCCCGCCTCGAAGTGAAAGACGGTGAGCTCGGAGCCGCTCGCCGAGGCCGAGAGATGCGTCATGCCGAGCCTGACGAGGTCGCCGTCCCATGCTGCGCGATCTTGCTCCTCGAGGGGCACGAGAGCATGCGGCGACATTCGCGCAGGGATTCGCGCGCCGTGGAGGCAAGTCAGGGCCGCGAGGGCGTGCGCGGCTGGTCCGGTCGTCGCGCGAGAATCGGCGAGGAGCACCGCAAGACGGATGGCCTCCGAGGCGACGTCGAGGCGCACCACTTCGGGGGCGACGGCGCTGTGGTAGCCCGCGTCGAACATCAGATAGACGGCCTGCATGACCCCGACCGCTCGTTCGCGCGCCTCGGCATGGGTCGTCGGCTCGAAGAGGCGCCCCTCGTCCGCAAGCACCTTCTTGGCTCGCACGAGCCGCTTCTCCATCGCGCTCGGCTCGGAGAAGAACGCGAGCGCGACCTCGTTCGTCCCGAAGCCGCACACGAGCCGCAGAATCAGCGCCGTCTGCGTGTCCTCGGTGAGCGTGGGATGGCAGCACGAGAACATCATCCGGAGAACGTCCGCGTCGACGTCCTCGTCGGTCGCCGTGTCGACCGCGAGGTCGTCGGGGTCGAAAGTGTCGTCGGCCCCGCGCCGCACGCGCCGACGCCGCACCATATCTCGGGCTCGGTTCTTGGCGACGTGGAAGAGCCAGGCGCTCGGGTAAGGGGGTAATCCGCGGCTCCACGCCTGGAGCGCAACGATGAGCGTCTCCTGCGCGACGTCTTCGGCGAGAGCGAGATTGCCAACACCGAAGAAGCGGGTGAGGCTCGCGACGAGCCGCCCCGACTCCTGCCGAAACAGGACGGCCAAGGCGTGCTCGTCGCGCGCCGTCATCGTCCTGGGTGCATCTCTTGGAGCGGGCGGACCTCGACGCTGCCATCGTACTCGTAGATCGGGCAGCCTCGCGCTAGCTCTACCGCCGTCTCGAGCGAGCTCGCCGAGACGACGAGGATCCCGGAAACAAGGTCCTTCGCTTCGGCGTATGGGCCGTCCGTCACGGCCTTCGCCGACCCACGTACGACCTTCCCGCCGTTCGCGAGCGGCGGCGGACCCACTTCCGCATGACCCGCCTTCACGAGCCCTCCCAGCCACTCGGTCCACTTCGCCAGGTGGGCGCCGATCTCTGCAGGGGGCGGCGGGGGCTGCACCACGATTCCACCGCCTCGAAACAAGAACATGAACTTACGCATGATGTTCGTCTCCTTCGAAACCTCAACGCGCGAGCCACCCCCGCGCCGGACATCACCCCGACGATTAGCATCCCGAGCCGCGACGAACGTGATCTCGTCCCTGCGCCGGTATCAACGGAAACGCGGACTACGTTGGAATTGGACGGGGTTCGCGGTCTCCACATACCGCCGGATGCGCGCGAGCGACTCGGCCTCGTTGGGGCTCCCCGTGAGTCGCGTCGGTCGTTTTCCTTCGCCGACGTAGCGCGCGATCGCGTCGCGTCGTGCGAGCCGTTCGCGCATCTCGGCCAGTCGCGGCGCGCGACGGAGGGCCGCGTCGAGGCGCTCGCCGAGCACGGCGCGCGTCATGTCGATCGCCTCGACCACGAAGAAGTCCGCGACGGCCGGCCGATGGCCACCGAAGAACGGCCCGCCGCAGGACGCGAGTATCCGGTTGAGGCGATCGACCTTGTGAAGGATGCGCGCTTCGTGGTTCGAGAAGCGCGTCGCTGCCTCGGCGTCGGGGACGGTCGTGGGCACCCAAAGCATCATCGCGAGCTCCACAATGACATCGAGGTACGCCACCGAGGCGACCATCTCGAGCCGCGCGATCCCCATCGCGTCGAGCCCCTCGTAATGCCCGACGCGGCGCGCTAAGTATCCCGCGATTGGCAGCGCCTGGGCGACGCAGTCGTCGCCCCACTCGAGCACCGGCAGCGAGCCGAACGGGCCTCCGTCCGCCTGCTCCTTGAGCATGTGCCACGAGTGGCCGACGGTGATCCGCTGGTCCTCGAACGCGACCCCCGCGTCGACGAGCGCGTTGCGAATCGGCTGCGCGCGGCCCAGGCAGTCGAAGTATCGGAGGAGCACTCGGTCGGGCATGAGCGGGGAATAGGGACGTGCGGCGCGCCGGGCAAGGGGCGTCGAAGCGAGGGAGGGGAAGCTTCTGCTGCGTGCCAGGGGGCTCCTGCTGGCTCGTGGCCACGCGCTGCCGTTCACGACGGAGCCACTGCCTTGATGCCCGCGACCCGGCAGGCCGAGGCGAGGCGGCCGTCGTAGGTGACAAACTGCCCAAGGGCCTCTCCGAGCAGCAATGCAGTCGCGAGATGGATCGCGTCGAGCGATCTGATGTTTGCGGGAAGCAGGGCTCCCGCGTCGGTGAGTACGCGGTCGTTGACTCGAACGAGCTCGACGCGGTCGAGGACGACGCGAGCCCGTCGCGCGACAGCGGCACCGAGCCCCAGCACAGCGCGGGCGACTTCGGTGCGCGTGAGCGCGCTCGAGACGACGGTGCGACGCCCGCGAAGGTATGCGCGTAGCGCCGTCGACTCCGGCTCGCGGACGACGAGCTTCACGATGGCCGACGAGTCGAGGTAGGTGACGCGACTAGCGCTCATGCGCCCGAAGCCGCGCCAGGACCTGCGACGGCCGCTTCGCCGTCCGGGGAATCGCCAGCGCCGGCGGAAGGTCGTCGACGCTGCCCTGCGGCTCGGACACGTCTCCCGCCGCACGCAGCTCCTCGAGCGCGTCGCGGCCCCGCAAGGGCGTGATGAGTGCCACCGGCCGCCCGCGGTCCGTGACTTGAACGGTCTCGCCCCGTTCGGCGAGCCGAAGCACGCTGCTCGCGTTTTGACGAAGGTCGCGGACCCCGATGGTCTTCATGTGCTACTGGTAGCACATCGGGTCGAACCGAGCACGGTGAGCTTGAGGCGAGACGCACGGCCGCTCTATCTCGACGGCTGCCACCCGGTCCGTCCGTCTACACGTTGAGGCCGAGCCCGAACCCGCCCAGCGCGGGTTCGTCGCCGCTCAGCGCATTCGACGGGAACGGCAGGAGCGCCCAGTTGTTGTCCGTCTCATCGCTGTGCGAAAGCTCCACCTTTTGGCCAAAACCTTCGGGCTTTTCGCCCGCGATTCTCCCGTTGACATGACGTCGCCATGCCGATCTGAAAGCGCGTGATGTCGGGTGACGACCGGTGCCTGCGCAACCAGACGAAATCGTGCCGGATCTCGCAACGAGCCCGAGTTGGAATACGAAAACTTTCCCTCCGGCGGCCGAGCTTGGCGCCCGCGACAGCGCCGGACGGCTTGACGGCCACGGGCATGAAGTATGCGAGGGATCCACCTCGAAGGAGCACTCATGAAGCTTTGGATCCTCCCTTTTGCCGTCGCAACGCTCGCCGCCGGTTGTCTGAGTGCTCCAGCCAAGCCTACCGCCGACGGGAGCGTGATCTGCACCTTCCCGCAACCCGGGGGCACGAGTTTCTGCCAGGCTGCAACGAACCTGACACCGAAGCAGGTGACCAATCAGATGTCAGTTTGCACCAGCATGCAGGGGACGATGGTCGAGGCCTGTCCGGGCGGCTCGGTCGGTTGCTGCGCGACGACTTCGGGTTCCGTCGACTTCGACAAGTGCTACTACGGCATCAGCGCTGCGACCGGAGAGAAGACGTGCGCGACCGCGATGGGGACATATGCCGCGGGCTCCGGGACGAGCGACGCGGGCGCGACCGACTGATTCGAACGGAACGCGCAGCGCCCTACCGCGACCGCACACTTGATGCGGCGGCGGTGCTTCGTGCACGGTACGCTGAGGGCGCGATGGGCGCTCGTCACTTTTTGAAAAGTCCGTGAACACCAACCGCCGTCTCCTCGCCGTTGGTGCCGCGATCTTGGCCTACGTCGTTCTCGGAATATCCGGCTGCGTGGACAGTTCAAGCCCGGCCAATCCCGGCGCTGGAGGTGGCGACGACTCTGGCAGAGTGGCTCCACCGGAAGATGCCTCACTCGCCGTGGAAGGCGGCAACGAGGGCGGCGCGACGATCATCAATGGCTGCCGTGTTACTGAGCAGGTCGGAGCCTCGACGATCAGCGGGTACATTCCCACTTGCGAGGCGGGCTATGCGCATCCGAACGTGTGCTGCCGGTCAGGCCCGCGGGAGCCAACGGGATGCGAGGAGTGCCAGAGCGCACCTTTTCGCGTGTGCGGTGATGGCTCGTTGGCCTTTCCCGACCCTCGTACGTGCTGCTCACTGGACGACGACACTGGATGCGAGGAGGCGCGCGTCATGAGCCTGCTGCCGGACGCTGGCTACCCTGCTGGCGGAGTCGGAAGCTGCGCTTACGCGTGCGGCCCGGGTGGATTTCCCGCCGATGAGCTTCCGGACGCGGGGACGAGCCTGGCGCCTTGCGTGGGGGGAGCACTCGACGGCGGCTCGGGTGTTCCATGTGTCTATTGCTGCTGGACGACACCGTCCTCCCCTTGTCCTGGCTGCCCCCCGGACGGCACGGATACTCTGTGTGCGTCGAACGTCTGCTCGTGCCCCGCAGAGGTGCCCGGTTCACCACCCTGCGTCTGTGGCCCGCAATGCAGCGCGTGCCCCGCGGGTTGGGACGTCCCCGCAAGTGGTCAGTTCGACCTTTGCTGTCGGACGAACGATGCGGGGGTAACCGATTGCTTCTCGATAGCGAATAGCATCAGCAGCAACGGCGCCGTGGGCGGGTCATAATCCAACCCGTCGGAATTCTAGAGCCCTCTCTTGCCATCGTCATCGGGGACCCTCGTTCTCTTGGCCCGCCGAGGGCGTTATCTCGTCGGCTCCCATCGCGCCCGTTCTCCTTGGGGCGGACGAGTCCTCACCACGCGTACGCCTCGGGCGCCTGGCCGCCGGGCCCGGGCCAGATGTCGTCGAGCTTCTTCATCACGTCAGCATCGAGCTTCATCTTCTCGGCGGCCACGGCGTCGTCGAGCTGCTCCATCGTCCGCGGTCCGACGATGGGCGCCGTCACCTGGGGCATGTTCAGCAGCCACGCCAAACCAACATTGGCGGGCTTCTGCCCGATTCCAGCGCAAAGCTTCTCGTAGCTTTCGAGCTGCAAACGGTGCTTGACGACGAGCTTCTGGATGCGCTCATCGGCCCGCCTGCCAGATGCTGCCTTGGCGAGCACCCCTCCGAGCAGTCCGCCGGCGAGGGGCGACCACGGGATGAGGCCGACGCCGTACGCGCGGCATGCGGGCACGACCTCGAGTTCTGCCGTGCGCGTCGCCAGGTTGTAGTGGCTCTGCTCGCACACCAACCCGAGAAAACGTCTCTGCCGCGCGGCCTCGATCGCCTGCACGATGTTCCATGCGGCGAAGTTGCTGCTGCCGACGTAGAGCACCTTGCCCTCTCGGACGAGGATCTCCATCGCCTGCCAGATTTCGTCCCAGGGCGTGTCCCGATCGACGTGGTGCATCTGGTAGAGGTCGATGCGGTCGGTCTGCAGGCGTCGCAGGCTGTCGTCGCATGCGCGACGGATGTGGTACGCGCTCAGGCGCCCGCCGTTCGGGATGCCGTCGTACATCGCGCCGTAGACCTTGGTGGCGAGTACGACCCGGTCGCGCCGCCCGCCGCCCTTGGCGAACCAGTTGCCGATGATCTTCTCGCTCCGGCCCTTGTTCTCTCCCCAGCCGTACACGTTAGCGGTGTCGAAGAAGTTGATCCCCACCTCTATCGCCCGGTCCATGATGGCGTGGGAGTCGCCCTCGTCCGTGTGAGGTCCGAAGTTCATCGTGCCGAGGCAGATGCGGCTCACCTTCAGGCCCGTTCGTCCGAGGCGTGTCAGATCCATGGGCTCCGGAGGATACCACCCTGGCGACGCCGCGTGCCGGGTCGCGCGCCGTCGGGGCTCGCTTGCGCGGGGTCAGGCCGTAGCTCCCGTCTTCCGACACTCCAGAAGAACTTCGTCGACGTCGCCGACGTCCATCATTCCCGGCACGAGCTCGAGCTTCTTCTGGAGCATCACGCCGAGCCGGAGGAGGACGCGGTCGTACCACCAGATGGCGCGCTCCCTCCGATGGGTAAGTCCCCAGACGCCGAAGTCCAGCAGCATCGCCGAGCGCGGTTGCATTCCGTAGACGGCGGTGCCCGTCACCGACAGTCCATGTCGTGCAAGCTTGGACACAAGCTGCTCCGGTTCGTAACGGCGACGGTGGCCAACCACCTCGTCGAACTTGGTCCATCGCGACGGATGCAGCGGCGCGGACAGTAGCAGCGTCGACATCGGGGCTGCGACTCGCGTGAGCTCCGAGAGCGCCGCGTCGTCGTCGTCCACGTGCTCGACGATGTCGAACGCCGCGACGAGATCGAACGCCCTGTCGCCGAAGGGAAGATGGGACACGAGCCCGAACTGCGCGCGTGCGCCGTGCTCTCGAAGCTTGGTCACGGCCGGAAGACTCGCGTCGACGAAGCACGTCCCTTCGAGGGGCAACCGCGGTCGCAGCCCCGGTCCCACCTCCAGCCGGGACTGCGGCTCCCGGAGAAGGGAATGAACGAGAGGCCAGGTGTTGAAGGTCTCCGCAGACGCCAGCCGAGACTGCTTCCAGAGCGGGTCGTAGAAGGCCAGGTTCGTTTCGAGGAGCTTCTCCTCGCTGCATGCACCGGGCGGCGGGTGACCCACGAGGGCCAATATGGTCATCGAAATCCCCATGGGAAGCCGCGTCACCTCGAGGAGGCGTGGCGGGTCGAGTCCTTGGGCCGGCCGCTACGCTTACCGAAGGAGCGTCGCGGCGAGGACGGCCAGATCTTGCCGAGCGAGCTCGACCTCCGCCTGGACCTCGTCGAGCATCGCGGCCCGCACGCGCAGCGAGTCGACGTCGTACCGGCCTCCGCTGCCGAAGAGCATCGCGGCGGTCACCGGGTCTTCCACCTGCTGAAACTGCTTCCAACGTGCGACGATTCTTGCCCGAATGGGCTCACGTCGATCGTTCGAGAAGGCGGGGCGGGTGAGGTACGTCCAGACGACGATCGGGAACGTCGCCGACGTCGCCGGCCCGAGCCACACGTCAGCCAGCAGGTTGCGCCGGTGCTCGAAGGTCGCTCGCGGGTGCACGTAGAGTGACGCCAGGCCGAGAGCCGCCGTGGTGATGCCGCCCGAGACCGCCGTCGCGTCTTGCGCCAAAGCGGACGCACCCCTCGTGGACAGGAATACGCCGGCGATGCCGGTCAGCGTGGCCGCAGCCACCGAACCGATCGTGAGCCCTTGCACGCTGCGCGCTTGAGAGCGCGCGAGGTAGTCGGCGGCTTGCTGAGCCCTTTCGCCCTCGCAGTCCGAGCTCTGCGGAGGTGGCGCCGATGACCAGACTCGCGAGCTCGACTCGCTCGACGACGCGCACTCTCATGTCGATCGACTGCGATACCTGCTCGGCGGTCACTCCGCTCAGACCGACGAGAGCGGCCACTTGCACTTCGTGCGGCGCCCCGTCGACGGGGGGTGGGTCGGGGGCGAAGGAGAGGGGAGCGACCGCCGGTGGTGCGCAGTACCCACCGCGCACCGTGGCCGTAGCGCAGCCCGGCAGCACGGCGAGGGCGAAGATCCTTGCCCACCGTCCGGCGCGGTAAGGCATCGATGGGCTCATACGTCGTCTGCCTTAAGAGATCTTAATAAGGCGGGCACGGCTCGTTGACGGTGGCACGTGGCGAATTCCAGGAGCATGGTTTCGCGCCCCGTCCGCCCATGGCTTCGCAACACCCGTACGATGGTCGGCGCTTCTCGTTTACCTGGCGTCCACGGATGCTGTGGGGTCTCGCCTTCGCTGGCCTTCTCGTCGAGACGTCCCCCGCGTGCGGCAACGAGGTCGGCTCGCCCGATTCCACCCGCAGCACCTCCCAGCCACTGGTCGCAACCCATCCCTTGCCAATCAAGCATGTGGTCGTCGTCGTCAAAGAGAATCATACTTTCGACAACTACTTCGGGACGTTCCCCGGCGCGGAAGGCACTACGAAGTGCCTGACGACGAAGGGAGCGGTCGCCGTGTCTCGGGCGCCCAACGTCACTCCACGCGACCTGGACCATGGACATGAGGCCGCGCTGACGGACTGGAACCACGGCGAGCTGAACGGGTGGCTTGCCGTGCCGGGGGCCAGCGACGACGGCGACAATCTGTTCTGCGCTCAGTACCTGGAAGAGGATCTTCCCGGCTACTGGGCTTACGCGCGTGCCTACGGCCTCGCGGACCATTTCTTCGCCAACGTCCTCGGGCCCAGTTTCCCAGGTCACACGTTCGTCATCGCGGCGCAGGCTGCGTGGGCGCTCGACAACCCGTTTGGAACTCCCGAGTTCCCCTACTGGGGGTGCGACGAAGCCGCGAGATATGGGGTCGAGACTCTGGAGCGCGGATCGTGCTCCGTCAGCCTCGTGCATCCGTGCTTCGACATCCCCAGCGTGCCGACCCTGCTGCCGCGAGGCGTCGACTGGCGGTTCTACGGGACGACGTTCGGCGATCACGCCGAGGTGTGGTCGATGTTCGACGCCATCCGACCGATCCGCGAGACCGCTCTCTGGAACAACGTCGTCGCCGCGTCGGCGTTCGACCACGACGTGGAAGCGGGTACCCTGCCCGCAGTGACCTGGCTCGTCGACGAGGACAGCGACGACGAACACCCGGGTGCCGCCGGCGTTTGCGAGGGAGAGAACTGGACGACCGCGCATCTGAACCCGCTCATGCAGAGCCCGTTGTGGGACAGCACCGTCGTCTTCTTCACGATGGACGACTTTGGCGGTTGGTACGACCACGTGCCGCCGCCCCGTCAGTACGGGTGCAGCGCGACGCAGCCTTACGGTCTCGGGCTCCCGCTCATCGTGATGAGTCCGTACGTCAAGCGGGGTGTCTACAAGGGAGTGGCCGAACAGGCCTCCATCGTAAAGTTCATTCTCGAAGCGTTCGGCGCGACGCGGCACCTCTCGGACCTGGATCCCGCGGCCCAGGACGGGCAGGCGAACGACCTCATGGACATGTTCGACTGGAGCCAGAAGCCGCTCGATCCACTGGTCGTGCCGCCGCGCGCGTGCTCGCTGTCGCCGTCCGATTGACGACGGGTCATCCGCGTCGACAGCGAGACGGAGAAAAAAAAAGCGACCGGAGGGTCTCGCGCGTCGTCACACTCTTCGGGGTTCGCGCGATAGAGGGGAGAAGGGATACTGGCATGACCTTGTCGTCCTCCGACCGCCGAGCCGCCCGTCTCAGCGAACCCGCGTTGATAGCGTCGGTGTCGGCCTTCGTGCGTGCGCGAGTCCCGGCGGGCGAGGTGGACGACATCGTTCAGTCGGCGCTCACCGAGGCTCTTGCGGCAGACAGAGCACCCGAACACGAGGACGAGGTGGCGGCCTGGGTGCACGGAATCGCCCGTCACAAAGTCGTCGACTGGTTCCGCCGGGCGCGCCGCGAGACCCTGGAGGACCCCTCCGTCGCGGAGGCTGTCGCCGTGGCCGACAGCGCGCCAGAGAGTGCGAGGGACTTGTTGCGCTGGGCTCGGCGCGAGCTCCCCGACGGCGAGGAGCACGCGCAGACGCTCGAATGGATGCTGCGTGAAGGCGCAGGCGAGAAGCTCGAGTCGATCGCGACGGACGAAGACGTGCCCGCGCCGCGTGTGCGCCAGCGCGTCTCGCGACTGCGAAAGCACTATCGGGTGAGGTGGGCGGCCCAGGTCGCGGCGCTCGCCGCCATTCTGGCCATCGCCATCGCGCTGGTCTTCGTCCTGCGCCAGAAGAAGGACCAGATCGCGCCGCGGCCGTCGCCGATGATCGTGCCGAGTGCGCCCGAGGTACCTCAGTTGCGCGCGCCTGCCCCCGAGCCCGATGTCCCGGCGGCGTCCACCTCGGTGCCGGCGCCCTCCGCCCGGCACGATGCAGGTCCGGACAAGCCCGCACCGTCGTCCACCGCGCCGCGGCTGCGGAAGACCGCCCCGGGGTCGAGCAGCTTCTAGACCCCCGGCGTCACATTCGCAGCCTCTCCGCCGATGAGAGGAAAGAACGCAGGCGACAGCCGAACGTTACGGCCGCCGAGTTCGGAATGGAGACGGAGCCATGGGTTCCGAAGAACGCGTGCGACGAGCGCGCACGATGGCGATCGTATGCACGGCGATGGGAATTGCAGCAATGGTCCTCGCGCCGATGGCACGGTCCGCGAGCGCAAGTGCCGTTCCCGAAGGTTCAGGGTGGATCGCAGCAGGCAACGTTCACGCCTTCGTGTATCCGCCTCGAACTACGTCTGCGTCACCTCCTCCCGTCACCGTCATGCTTCACGGCCTCGGCGGCTTTCCCCAGAGTGCCTGCGCTCCATTCGTGAATGCCGCGACCGACCGCGGGTGGCTCGTGTGTCCTCGAGGGGAAGACGCGTGCGGCGACGGCGCGCGCTGGAGGGTGCGGCCGGAGGACGACGGGAGAGTCGTCGAGGCCAGTCTGGACGCGCTGGCGCGCGAGCATCCAGACGGCGTCGACGCGTCTTCGCGCCGCGTCCTCGTCGGGTTTTCGCTCGGCGGAATTGCGGCAGTGCGGATTGCGCAGAGCGAGAAGGACGGGCACGGCCGCTACGTGGGGCTCGTGGTCATCGCGTCACAGGTGCACCCCGACGGTACTCTGCTCGCCCGGGCGGGCGTGAAGCGCGTGGTACTCGCGGCGGGGGACCTGGACATGACGAGCGCGCCTCTCCAGGCGGACGCGCGTGCCCTGAATCGCGTCGGCCTTCCGACGCGCTTCGTGAGCCTGGGCCGCGTTGGCCACGGTTACCCCGCCGACATGGCGGACATCATGAGCGAACCAATTGCGTGGGTTGCGGGTGCCGCCGAGTGAGATTGCCGCTCGCGTCGGAATGATTTGACCTCTCCACCACTACGGTCATCCCTGACTGCCGGCAATCCGCAGATAGGGCCATTGGGTTACCACTTCGGGCCTCGCCGTACGTTTCGTTCGAGGCGATGGCGTGCAGGCGGGACGCGTGGCAAGAATACCCGAGGAGGCCACGCCACCCCACATGACCATACGCGCGATTCGGCCCGAGACTACGGGGGAGAAGCCGCTTCACACGGTGCCCTTGTATCTCGTTTCGCAGCTCGTCGAGCTCGTGGGGCGCTGGCACATTCCGGGCGAGGAGCTCCTGTCGGAGACCGGTCTCACCCGGCAAGCCCTCCAAGATCCGTTCGGGCGCTTCCCCGTGCCGAAGATGTGCAATCTTCTGGAGCGGGCGCGACACCTTACCGGTGAGCCCGGACTGGGCTACTACGACGGCCTCCAGAAGCGTGCGTCGGCCTACGGCACGCTGGGGTTTGCCGCGCTGAGCGCATCGTCGGTGCGCGAGGCGCTGGAGATCGCCGTGAAGTTCGCCCCGGTGTTCTCCACGGCGCTGTCGCTCGATCTGCGCGTCGAAGGAGACCGCGCGACGCTCCGTCTCGAGCAAAACGCCGATCTGGGGGGCGCTCGCGACGTCGTGATCATCAGCATGATGCTTGGAATGCAGACGATGTTCGGCGGCCTCACCGGACGGCCTCAGGACGGTTCCGCCGACCTCGCGATCGCCGAGCCTCCATATCAATCCAGGTTCGCGCATCTGGTCCCGAAGTGGCGATTCGGCCAGCCGGCCAATCGCCTCGTCCTCGATGCGGCTACTCTCGATTGCCCGATCGTGACCGCAGACGCCACCGGTCTTCAGGTCGCGCAGGCGCTCTGCGAGCGGGCGCTCGACGACCTCGGCTTCGACGCCGGCCTCATCGATCGCGTGCGCCGCTTGCTCGCACGGGACGAGGGTGGTTTCCGAACGCTCGACGAGGTGGCTGCCCGCATTCGCGTCTCGGAGCGAACGCTGAAGCGGCGGCTCGCGGCGAACGGCGTCTCGTTTTCGACGCTCGCCGAGCGCGAACGGTGCGAGCAGGCGATGATCCTTTTGCGATCGTTCCGCCTGTCGATCGCAGAGGTCGCCGATCGTCTCGACTACGCAACCGCGTCGACTTTCGTTCGTGCGTTCCACCGGTGGACCGGGACGACGCCCGCGGCTTACCGCCGCACGACTAGGCCGCGCGCCCTGTCGAAGGCCGGATAGTCGGGACTCACTCGGCCCGTGCGACGACGAGGACGAACTCGCGCAGCCATGGGAAGAACGGCAGGAAAGGCGCCCCCGCCAGGGCAATCAGGAGCGCGTCGATCGGTCTCAGTCGCCCGAGCCTCTTGAATCCGAGGCTCTGCAGCACGCTGATGCCAATCGAAAAAGGCGCGCCGAACGGTTTCATGTGGATGAGGCGATAGCCGCATCGCTCCAGCATCCGCGCCAGCGTCTCCGGCGAGTAGAAGGCCAGGTGCCGTGGGACGTCGAGCTGCGACCAGCACGAACCGAACACGCGAGAAGGGAGCCCACCCATGTACGGCACCTCGACGACGAGATGCGCGCCCGCTCGCGAGATGCGCCGAGCCTCGAGTAGCACGCTGCGCGGGTCCGGCTCGTGCTCGAGGTATTCGTTCATCGTGACGAGATCGATGGTTCCAGCCGGCACCCGGGCCTGGAGCAGAGTCCCCTCGCTGACGGGCATGCGCAGGCGGGTTCGTATGTGCTCGGCCACCCCTGGGTTGACGTCCACCGCGAGGCCCCGACAGCCCCGGAGGCGCTCGAGGCGCACGAGCCATTCGTTGAGGCCGCTGCCCACGTCCACGACGTTGGCATCGGGGGAAATGCGACCTATGGCCCGCTCGATCTCCCGCATGTAGCCGAGCCATCGCAGGTCGATGATCTTCGCTCCGAGGCGTTGCCCCATCGTAGGCGTTGCGTCCGGCACTTTCACCGGGAGGTAGTCGTCGGGATAGTGACGGACGAGGGCCTCTTCTGTCGGGCGCGGATTCACGTACTTCATTCCGCACGACCTGCACTCCACGAGGCGATACCAGCCCTCGCGACCGAACAGCCGATCGCAGCCGTGCATCAGAAGGCGCGAGTCACGGATCCCGCAGAGCGGACACTCGACGTGGACCAACGCCTCGTCGGGAACCTGCCGCAGCGCGAGGTCGGTGGCGGCGGCCGTCGTGCCCGCCGCGGCGCGAGGAGGAGCGCTGTCCGATTCGAACGGGCCTGACGAGGCCATTGAACCTTCCTCGCAAGGCGGGGGAACGATGCTGCGTGCGTCCGCGAAGCCAGTCACAGCGGATACCACGCACGTTTGGCGGCCATCAAGACCATTTTGGGTCAACCCTTGTGCATATCGGGTCACGCAAGTTGATCGACTTTGGGGATGGCGTGTCACGGAGAAGGCGAGCAAGCTCCGGCGCGGAGTGGCCGCATGGATCGCCAACCCGTACGGAGGGGTGAGGGAACAGTGATGCAAATCGGACTTCGGACCGGGGCTTTCTTCGGGTTGACCGCGCTTCTGTGTGGGATCGCGACGGCATGCAGTTCCGCCGGCGCTCAGCCGGGGGGGCCAGGCGATGCGGCGTCCACCGACGGTCCGATCTCGGACGCTGGGTCCTCGGACTCCGGTTCGCCCGACGGCGGCTCGCCGATAGTCACGATCGGAGATGGGCAGCTCCAGGGGCACACTGACGGCACGGTGTACGCGTTCCTGGGAATCCCGTATGCCGAGCCGCCCGTAGGGCCTCTGCGATGGCAACCGCCGCAGAGCCCCGCGACATGGACCGGCGTTCGCGATGCTGCGAAGTTCGGAAATCGCTGCGCGCAGAACGCGGATGCAACACTTCAGACGGCGGCGAGCACGGAAGAGGACTGCCTTTACCTCAACGTGTGGACGCGGAACCCCTCGGCCTCGAAGCTTCCGGTCATGGTGTGGATCCACGGCGGCGGCAACGTCGGAGGCTCGGCGTCCGATCCCGTGCCGTTCGCGGACGGCGGATATTTCTACAGCGGGGCGCCGCTTGCCGGGAACGGCGTCGTCGTCGTCTCCCTCAACTACCGCCTCGGGGTCTTCGGATTCTTCGCCCATCCGGAGCTCGTGGCCGAAGGGTCGAAGGCGGGCAACCAGGGACTCTGGGACCAGCGGTTTGCGATGCAGTGGGTCCAGAGCAACATCGCTCAGTTTGGCGGAGACCCGGGCAACGTGACGATCTTCGGCGAGTCCGCCGGGTCTTTGGACGTGTGCTTGCACGTCGCGTCGCCTCAGACGCCCCCTCTCTTCGGGCGTGCCGTCAGCGAGAGCGGTGGCTGCACGACGCGCCAGCCGGCGCTTGCGGACAACCAGCCGCTGCTCCTCAGCTTCGCCGCGCAGCTCGGATGCCCGGGTGCCGGTCCCGGAGATGGTGGTTCGAGCGACGCCGGGCCCGACCCTCTCGCTTGCCTCCGCAACCTGACGGTGCCCGCGCTCCTCGCAGCCGGGCAATCGGACGCCGGGCTCGGGGGGCCCTTCAGCCCCATCGTCGACGACGACTTTCTCGCCGATCAGCCGCGGACGCTCTACGAGAACGGAAAGATCGCGAAGACGCCATACCTCCTGGGCAGCAACAACGACGAGGGCACGCTCTTCGAGCTCGGAGCGACCCCGGTGACGGACCAGGCCGGCTTGACGGCCGCCATCGCGGAACAGTACGGCGACGCGGGTCCGGCCCTGGCGCAGCTTTATCCCGTGTCGGAATTCGACGGCGGATCGCCCAATCCGTATCAGGCGGCTCTCACGCGGATCGTCGGTGACTCCATTCTCGTCTGTTCGACGTACGACTCGGCGTTGCTCGCCGCGAATCAAGGTGGCCCCGTCTACATGTACAACTTCGACGTTCCCGTCGAGATTTCTGGCGTCGTGGGCAGCAGTCCCGGAGAGCTCTATCTCGGGGCGTCGCATGGCTCGGAGCTGCCCTTCGTCTTCGGCACGTCCCCGCAGTTCGCGACCGACGCGCCGCAGGCCAGCCTGAGCCAGCTGATGGAGCGGTACTGGACCCGCTTTGCCAAGAGCGGTGACCCGAACGGCGGCAGCGATCTGTCGTGGCCGACCTTCTCGGCCACCAGCAATCAGCGCATGCAGTTCACCCTTCAGCCCAGCATCGTGCAGAACTTCCGCGCCGCCGAATGCACGTTCTGGATTGGGTGGTACGAGATTGCGTTCGCGGCGACGACGCCCGCGCTCTCACTCTAGTCCCCGCCCTTTCATTCTCCGCGCTGCCGTACGGCGTCGCGGCACGCCCGCAGCGTTCCACGGAAGTGCGCTCGCTCCCGGAGCGTCATCTTGCCGAACATCCGCGTCTCGATGAGGTCCAACTGGTCGTCGCACTTGGAGAGAGTGCGCTCCCCGAGCGCGGTCAGAAAGATACCCAGCGCGCGGCCTCCGTCTCGGTCGACGCGGCGCAGGATGAGGCCGCGACGTTCCAGCACGCTCACCATCTCGTTGGACGCCTGAGGGCTGACGAAGGAACGGCGAGCGAGCTGCGCGGAAGACATCCCGGGCTGCAGGGCCAGAACGCTCAATGCCGTGTACTGGACCGCCGTCAGGCGAAGCGGCCGTACGACCTCGTCGATGCGAGCACGCACGGCGCGCTCCAGTTCCTTGATGAGGTAGCTGGCGCGCGGAAGCTCTCGAGCTCGGCCCGCGCTGGACGGAGCCTTCATGGGCTACACGTTAGGCCCAGAAGCGCCGGGCGGTATCGACAACCAGCTGCAGCTTGCGCCATTGATCGTCCTCGGTTACGAGGTTGCCCTTCAGGGTGGAGGCGAACCCACACTGCGGCGAGATAGCAAGGCGTCGAGCATCGAGGTGGGTGGACGCCCGATCGAGCTCCCGGAGGAGATCGTCCTGCCGCTCGACGGTCGCCCGCTTGGAGCTCACGATTCCGAGCACGACGACGGAGTCGCCAGCGGGCACGTGGCGCAGCGCCGAGTAGTCTCCCATGCGGGTCTGGTCCTCCCACTCGATGAGGAACGAGTCGTAGGGCAGAGAGAACAGGGCCTCCGCCACCGGATCGAGCGACCCCTCGGCGACGTACCGCGACTGATTGTTTCCGCGACACACGTGGATGCCCGTTCGCACGTGATTGGGGAGGCCCGCGACGATCTCGCGGTCGGCCCATACGGCCAGGTCCAGTGTCTCGCGCCAGTCGTACCCGTGCCTCTTCATGCGCGCCCGCCAGTCGGGGTCACACAGAAACGGGTAGACGGGGAAATCGAGCTGCACGTACTTGCAGCCGGCCGCGACCACGTCGGCGATCATCCGTTTCTCGATCTCGACGACGTGCTCGACGAGATCGCGGTGAGACCCGTACGCGTGCCCGTTGATGTCGGGCTTGAAATTGTAAGGGAGAGCGAGAAACGACCCGGCCGGGAACGTGACCTTGTAGAGCTGATCGGTGATGCCCGACATGAACGCGGCCTCGCGGCTCGCCGGGCTGTCGACCTGTTCCAGTCGATCGACCACGTATTGCATGTTCCATTCGATGACCGAGCCGTCGGCAGCCTTGAACTGGGCCTTGGACACCTCGCTGGAGAAGCCTGTGATGCCGTCGAATAGCGAGTTGAGAAACATATACCTGCGAAACTCGCCGTCGCTCACGACGTCGAGCCCGATGTCGATTTGCCGCTGGACTACGCGACGGCTCTCCTCCTCCGCGATGGCGTAGAGATCGCCCAGGCCGTGGGCTCGCTCGGCCTCTTCGATGGCCACGTGTCCGGGCTTGTAGACGGCCTCGTTGGCCGCGATGAGGCGTGCCGGTCTCTTGAGGCTGCCCACCTGCTCGGCTCGGGGTACGGGACGCGACGTGACGTTCATCGGTGACTCCTTTGTGGCGGGCCAGAGGCCATGTTCCGGGTAATCAGGTCCCCGCGCGCGGCTCGATATTGGTCGGCGCTCGGCAACTCCTGGTGCTGCTTGAGGACGTGGTAGTCGGAGCCGAGTGCGACGCTCAGGCTCGTCTTCGTGACCGTGGCCGGAAACCCGCGACCGTTCGAGGGCGCTGGCGCCTCGACTACGGTGTTGAGGAGGCGGCCGACGCCGTCGACCTCGACCTCGACCGAGTCGCCTGGAAAGAGCGGGCGCGAATGCCACGGCGTGCCCGTTAGGACGACGTCGCCGGGGCGCAGGGTGATGTGACGGGTGATATCCGCGAACAGCTCATCGATCCCCCAGACCATCTCGGAGACGGATCCCTCTTGGACTTTTTGACCGTTCACGTACGTCCGCAAGCAGGACCTGCGGATGTCGATGCCGCTCACGATCCCCGGACCGATGGGACAGAAGCCGTCTTGCCCCTTGACCCGGAGCATCGAACCGGCGTCCGTATCGCGGAAGTCGTGCGCGCCGACGTCGTTGGAGCAGGCGAAGCCCGCGAGGTGATCCCAGACGTCCTCTGGGCGTACGCTGCGCATCGTCCGGCCCACGACGGCCGCGATTTCCCCTTCGTAGTTCATGAGGCGGCAGTCGGCGGCGCGCACCAGCTCTCCCCGGTGCGCGTTGACCGACGTGGCGGGCTTCATGAAATAGGTCGGGTGGCCGCCGGCGAGATCGACCCCGAACTCGACGGCGCGAGACCGGTAGTTGAGGTGCACGCAGACGATCGTCGCGGGATCCACCGGCGAGGCATAGCGGGCTTCGGCCTCGGCGATCGACCGTCCGTCGTCCAGAACCAGGCGGTCGCCGTCGACCCGACAGCCGTGAAGGCGCCCGCCGTGGACGACGCGGCGGAGGTCGGTCCGCGGCCCATCGAGCACGCTCATGCCGGCTCGACCTTCCCGCCGGTGACCGAGAAGGCCATCGAGAAGACGTAGCCCGAGCCGACCGAGACGGGGCCGAGCGCCTCGATCTCCTCGTACTCCGTGGCTCCAAGCGCGAGAGTGGCCGGGCCAGTGTAGATCGTTCCGCACTCGAAGTTGGCAATGGCGCCCATCTGGAGTTCGTGCACTGCGGGCTCGGGCCGGTCGATCGCCGGGAAGAGCCGCGTATGCACGAGAGGGAGCGTCGCTGCTCGCGGCAAGCGTTGGCTCGTGCCGTCGATGGTCACAGCGGCGGTGAGAACCCGCCGGCCGTGGCTCGTCGCGTGGGCTGCGAAGGTCGATCCCGGCTGCTTGCGGACTCCACCCTGGCCGATCTCCGTTGGCCGGGTCATCGCGATCTGTCCGAGCTTCTTGGGAAACCCTTGGATCTGCCCGCGCAGGAGGGAAAGCTCGCTATCGACCCATATGAAGGGCACCCGTCCGATCCTCTTGTCGCAACGAATCGCGTGAAGGACGACGTAGGCCTCGCGGTATTGCCCGACGGCGGGATCGGCGATGACTCGTGAGTCGTTGTCGCTGGCCGAGCACCAATCGGCGAAGACGACGCTGGCCGTCGCCTCCGGCACGGCTGTCATCCCATCGGGGAGCAACGCCGCGAAGGCGCCGGGAGAGGCCGTGAAATCGACGGCGATGATCTCACCCGAGTAGTGCCAGGGCGGCGGTGCGACGATCGACGATCGCCCGGTGGCCGTCTGGGGCAGCGTCCAACCACGAAGAGTCATGCCCGGTTCTCCTTGGCCTCGGGTCTGAAGAGGACATGGACCTGCCCCGTCCCGACCGCGTTTTCGTATTCCGACATGCGGTGCCCTCGCGCTCGACACGACGCGCCCCCGAGCGCGCCGAGACCCATGAGGTAATGGGCGAAGCGTCCCTCGGGATGGTACTTGCGCTGGTACTGGGGATAGAGATCGAGGACGGCCGCGTGATCGCCCCGCTCCCACGAGTTCAAAATATGCATATCCATCCTTCGAGCGTCGGGCGAAATCACGTGGGCCGGGTCGTAGCCAAAATGCCTGCGGATGACGTCGAGCGGCCAAAACTCATGGCTCATGCCGCCGCTCCCCAGAACGGCAATCCGGCCCGGGACGCGGCGTGCGGCTTCGGCCAGAGCGCCCCCGATCGCGAGGTAGTAGTCCATCGACGCGGTCTGCACGACGCCGCAGGAGACGACCTTCTCGTCCCGGCGGAGGTGATGCACGAGATTGAGAGTGGCGTAGTGTTGCGGCAGCGACGCCGTGGTGACGTTGACCGTGTGGAGCGATCGATCCTTTCCGACCTGATGCCACGCCTTCGCGAGCTCGGGCGCGCCCGGATAGTCGTACGCCAGGTCGCAGATGTTCCTGGGCATTTCTTCGCTGGTGTACAGGCCCGCAAAGTGGGGGGCGCCCGCTATCACGTGTTCGGTGGTGGTAAACCAGTGGGTGTCGCAGATGACGAACGTGTCGACTTCGAGCTCGGCGAACGTCTCGCGGAGCACTCGGTATCCGGGCTCGATCAACGTCGTGTCGGCACCGGTGCCCCCGAGCTCTACGCGGACCTCTTCCGGCACCATCACCATCGGCTGATGCGCGACGACGGCGACGGCGACGATCTCACCCACGGACGGAACCCCGTTCGAACGAGTCGCGCTTCGTGGCGACGTTCTTCACGTCGCAGAAGAAATCGAAGCTCCAGGCGCCGCCTTCGCGGCCGATCCCGGACCGTCTGGCGCCTCCGAACGGTGCATCGAGGTCGCGCACGAAGAAGCAATTGACCCAGACGGTACCGGCCACTATTCGTGACGCGACTCTTCGTGCTCGCTCGGCGTCACGCGTATATACGACAGCGGCAAGGCCATAGTCGGTCCCGTTGGCCATCTCGACCGCGTCGTCCTCCGAGTGGAATGTCTGCCAGGTGAGTACCGGTCCGAACACCTCGTTACGGACGATCTCGGCGTCCTCTGCGACGTCGGCCAGGATGGTGGGCTGGAAGTACAGGCCACCTTGCCGATGCGGCGAGCCGCCGAGAAGGGCGGTCGCGCCGCCATCGAGTGCCCGACGCACGAATCCGGCGACGCGTTCGAACTGACGAGGGTGGATCAGTGGACCTACTCGAACGCCGCGCTGCCGCGGGTCACCGACGACCAGCTCTTCGGCAGCCTTCAGGACGCGCGCGCGGAACTGCGCCTCGACCGAAGATTCGACCAATATCCGCGTGCCGGCGAGGCACACCTGACCCGCGTTGTTGAACTGAGCGGTGACCGTGGTGGCGGCCTCGTCGAGGTCCGCGTCGGCGAAGACGACGAACGGCGACTTTCCGCCGAGCTCCAGACTGGCCGGAGTGACCTTCGATGCGGCAACCCCCGCGACGACACGGCCGGTCGCCGTCGAACCGGTGAAGCTGATGCGATCGATGTCCGGATGCTCGATGAGGATCTGTCCGGCCTCGGCTCCAGCGCCTTGCACGACGTTGAGCACCCCAGGCGGCACGCCGGCGGTCGCGGCGATCTCTGCGAGCAGGGAGCACGAGAGCGGCGCCCACTCCGGCGGCTTGAGCACTACCGTGTTGCCGGCTGCGAGGGCGGGACCAACCTTCCAGGTCGAGAGCATCAGCGGCGCGTTCCACGGTGTGATGAGCGCGGCCACTCCGGCCGGTTCGTATCGCACCCGGTTGTCGGCGACGTGGCCGTGGATCGGCTCGGGCTCGAGCTTGCGCGCGAACTCGGAGAAGAACGCGATGTTGTGCGCCGCCCGATCGACGATGCGCTTGAGGTTGCCGACGAGGAGAGACCCGTTGTCCGCAGTTTCGACCGCCGACAGGTCCGCCTTCCGATCGATGATGCCTTGAGCGAAGCGATCGAGGATCTTGCCCCGGCCCTCCGGCCCCAGCGACGCCCAGGCCGGGAAGGCCCTCCGGGCCGCCTCTACGGCCCGATCGACGTCGGATGCGCCGCCGGCGGACACCTGCCCCAGCACCGTTCCGTCAATGGGCGAGAATACCTCGAAGGTGTCCGACCCCGAGGCGGCGGGCTCACCGCCGATCCAATGGCACGCGTCGACGTCGACGCCGGCGACGAGGATGCGCGACGTCACGACACACTCCTGTCCGTGCTGCGCCAGAACGGATCACGCAGCGCCCTCTTCAAGATCTTGCCGGGCCCGGACTTCGGCAGCGGCTCGATCCGAATCTCGATTCTCTTGGGCACCTTGTAACCGGCAATGAGGCTTCGACAGTGATCCTTCAGCGCCGACGCCAGGCGTTCGCGGCCGCCGGTCGGTTCCGCCGCGACGACGACGGCATGCACGGCTTCACCCCAGGTATCGTCCGGGATCCCGAAGACGGCGGCCTCGACCACGGCAGGATGCCGGTAGAGAACGTCTTCGACCTCGATCGAGTAGACGTTCTCCCCCCCGGACACGATCATGTCCTTCACTCGATCGACGACGAAGAGGTGGTCGTTCGCCCGCAGGAACCCGAGGTCGCCCGTGCGGTACCAGCCGTTCGCAAGAGCCGTGGCGGTAGCTTCTGGATCTCTCCAGTAACCGGTGGTGACATTGGGCCCTCGCACGACGATCTCGCCGACCTCTCCCTCTCCGGCTTCGCACCCGTCGTCGCGCACGATCTTGACGGCGACTCCCGGGACCGCCTTCCCGCACGAGCCGAGCAGGGGTGTGCCGATGGCCGCCTGTTCGTTGCGGAAGCACGTGACGATCGAGGACGTCTCGGTCGCTCCGTAGAACTGGGCGATCTCCGCCGACGGAAACGTGGCGTGCGCGGACTCGATGAGGGCGTTCGCAATGGGGGAGCCGGCGTGCCCGAGCATCCGGAGCGACGATACGTCCCGGGGAGCTGCGCGCTGCGCGGCGATCAGCGCCGCCAGCATGGTGGGAACCGGCATGAATACGGTGACGCGGTGCCGCTCGATGAGATCGAGGCACCGGTGTGGATCGAAGGTGGGGATCGTGACTGTCGTGGCGCCGAGCCAGACGAGCCCGACCAGCGGCGCGACGCCGGCCACGTGGAACATCGCTGGCGCCGCGAGGAAGACGTCGTCGCCGCGGAGGGTGCATGCGATCGTCTTGTGAAACGCGTTGGACACGAGGTTGCGGTGCGTGAGCATGACGCCCTTGGGCTTGCCGGTCGTCCCCCCGGTGTAAAAGAGGGCGGCGACAGAGCCCTCATCTACCGGCAAGCCTGGTACCCCGCCGACGGCCAGAAGCTTCTCGTAGTCGTGGGGAATCGACACGACGCGTTCCACGCATGATCGGAGCGAGCCGGGGTCGCGATCTGTGATGAGGACACGCGCGCCGGCATCCGCCAAGATCGCCCTCAGCTCCGGCTCGGCGAGTCGCGTGTTGAGCGGGACGATCACCATTCCGTGCGCCGGAATGGCGCAGAAGGCCTCGAAGTAACGGTGACTGTTCCCGGACAGAAGGGCGACCCGATCGCCGCGCTTCACTCCAAGGGTCTCGAGCCCCGCGGCCAGACGGCGGGAGCGATCGCAGAGCCCGAAGTAGTCGAGCCGGGTGTCGCCGTCGATCACGGCAATGGTATTCCCGTGGGCTCGCCGGGCATGCTCGAGGGGATCGGCGAGGGAAAGCACGGATGGCGTCTTCTCACCAATCACGCGGCGGCGATGTCGACGACCACATTGCCGAACAGGTCGGGCTCCTGCAGCCGCGCGAAGGCCTCGTGGATGCGTTCGAGCGAATGCACCGAGTCGATGATGGGGCGGAGGTTGGCGGCCTCCATGAATCTCAGCATTCTCAGGGTGTCGGCGCGAGAGCCCGACGTCGATCCGATGACGGACACCTGCCTGTAGAAGATGCGCGGAAGGTCGAGAGCGACGTCGGAACCCGTCGTGGCGCCCGCCGTGACGACTCTCCCTCCCGGGCGAACTGAGCGCAACGTATGCTTCCACGTCGCGGCGCCGACCGTATCCACGACGATGTCCACGGGCTCACGGAGGGCCTCGCCGGTGGGTATGGCTTCGTGAGCCCCGAGCTTGAGGGCGCGCTGGCACTTCGAGGGCGAGCGACTCGTGACGATGACTTGCAGTCCGGCCGCTCGCGCCATCGCGATCGCTGCGGTTGCGACGCCTCCGCCCGCTCCCTGGATCAGCACCCGCTCACCGGGCTGGGCCCGCCCCCGCGTGAAGAGAAGACGGTACGTGCTCGACCAGCTGACGTTGAGGCACGCCGCCTGGTGAAAGGTCAACCACGCGGGCTTGGGGATGACGTTGCGGGCTGGAACGACGGTGTACTCGCCGAAGGACCCCGGAAGGTCTTCCGAGATCAACGAACGCTCTGGATCGAAGGTCTCGTCGCCGCCGCCCGCATCCGGGTCGCCGAATGCGCCGGTCACCATGACCTCGTTCCCTTGGTCGTCCCATCCGACGATGTCGCAGCCGAGGATCTTCGGGAACGAATCGGCTCGGACGCCCACGCCCCGGAGCGTCCACAGGTCGTGCATGTTTACCGTGGTGGCAGCGAGCCGAACGCGCTTCTGATTCGGCCCGACCTCGGGGGTCGGCCAGCCGTCCTTCAGCTCGAGGGCCGAAAGCGGGTTGTCCTTGTCGACCCGGACTGCGACGGCTGCACGCATACCGATGCCTCCTGCCCCCGATGGCGCTCTCGTCGAGCGCGCGTATCAAGGAGCTTGATATATCCGTCAACGGTTGAGTGTCAAGGTTGGGAGCTGCTCTACGCCTTTCGCTCGAAGGGGAACGATCGTTGAAGGAGCGCAACGTCTTTCTCGGCTCGCCAGCGGTTCAGTCATCGACTTGGCCCGGCGTGAACATCCGTTGGCACGAGGTGAATGCTGCACTTGAAGCTGTCGGCTCTTGCGCCGTGGGTCATCCAGTAGGCGGACGCTGCCCCTTCGCCGGTGCCCGGGCGGGGCCCTTGGGGTATTGGGTCGCGCCCATGGGCCACTCGACGACCTCCCGACCCCGCGTCGTCCACCTCCAGGCCCCGAGGAGGCCATGCAGGTGCAGCGTACGGCTCCTCGACGGACGGCGGTCCAACTACGCCGAGGCCGTCCGGCGTGTGGATTTCCACGGCTAGGATCCCGTCTCTGCCGCGGTGGCTCTCGGAGTCTCGCGCGGCACCTGGAGGCGCGTCTGCATCGGGCACGAAGGAGCCTTCGCGAGAAAGTCGGCGACTACTGCGGTGTCTCCTCGCATCGAAGCTGTTTCGATTGCGCGGGTGACGGCCAGCATGGCTGCGGGTCGTCTCCGTAGCCTACCTTCGTCGACCGCCGTTGCCTGACGCTGAGGCGTCGGCGCGCGACGGCTACGCGCGCGACCCAGGCCACCGCAAGGGCCGTGTCATTCGCGACACGCCGACGTGAGATGCCCAAGGCTGTCTCTGCAATCGCCGGCGGCTGCTGGACGAGGAGTGCTAGACAACCAACATGAAGCGAATCCTCGTCGGTCTCGACGGATCTCCGCAGGCTCCGGCCGTCCTCGAGACGGCGATCGCGATCGCCCGCGCGCAGGGCGCCAGGGTCGTGCTCCTGCGATCCGTGGGCCTACCTCCCGAGGTTCCGCAGGATTTCTGGAAGGCCACCGAGGAGCCGTTGCTCGACGTGCTCGAGCGCCGCGCGGCCGCGTACCTCCAGGAGATCGAAGCCGGCGTGCCCGCGGAGCTGAGGGGCGGGTGCGAGGTCGTCGTCGGGGTCCCATGGCAGGCCATCTGCAATACGGCCCGGCGGGACGAGGTCGACTTGGTCACGATCGGGTCGCACGGATATTCGGGTATCGATCGCTTGCTGGGCACGACGGCCGCCAAGGTGGTCAACCACGCGACCTGTTCCGTCCTGGTCGTGCGAAGGCAGGCGAGCTAGGAACGCATCTTCATTGCTGCGGGCAAGTCATGAAAGCCGAAGCCGAAGTCAGCGAACCGGGCTCTGCATCAACCGAGCAGCTTCGTGTCATGGACGCCTACTGGCGCGCCGCAAATTACCTGACCATCGGCCAGATCTACCTTCAAGAAAATCCGCTGCTTCGTGAGGCGCTGCGCCCGACGCTCGACGCTTGCTTCTCCCGCATCCGATCCATCCAGAAAGAAGCGCGCGACAAGGGGTTCGCGAAGCGACCCGAATGGCCGGCCATCGTCTTGCGCACTCCCAAAGGCTGGACGGGGCCGAAGGTCGTCGATGGCCTGCCGATCGAGGGCACGTTCCGGGCGCACCAGGTCCCACTAGCGAACGTTCGGAGCAATCCGGACCACCTCAGGATGCTCGAGCAGTGGATGCGCAGCACATGAGCCGCTTTCACCTGTGCATGGAGGCTCTGCGTCGATCGAACTATTCCCAGGCGGGTCCGCTCGTGGAGTGGTGCGAGGGCATGCTCGCGAAGCACGAGAGCTACACGCGCGAGCATTTCGAGGACATGCCGGAAATCTCGGGCTGGAAATGGTCGGACGGATGAACGAAGAGCGCCCGCGTGGGGTCGAGCCCGTCGTCCTGTCGCTCAATGTGGGGTCGTCTTCATTGAAGTTCGCGCTGTTCCGGTTCTCGGCGGATGGGGAAATGCGCATCGCGGACGGGGCCATCGACCGGATCGGCCTCGATGGCACCCGGCTCCGCCTCCGGCGATCGGACGGGCCGACGTACGAGCGAGACGAGCATTTCGCGAACCGCGAGGCGGCGATCGTCGCTGCTTTCGCGGCGATGAAGGAGCAACACTTGCCCGATCCGGGCGCCGTGGGGCACCGCCTCGTCCACGGCGGCCCGCGTCACTTTCTCCCGGAGCGCGTCGATCACGCCCTTCTCGCGTCACTGCGCGAAGTCGTGCGGTTCGCCCCCCTTCATCTGCCGACCGAGCTCGACGCGATCGATGTCGTAGCTGCGCGCTTCCCAGGAATGCCGCAGGTCGCGTGCTTCGATACGGCGTTTCACGAACGACTTCCAGAGGTCGCCCGCCGGTTGCCGATTTCCCGCGCGCTCCACGACGAAGGCGTGCACAAGTACGGATTTCACGGTCTCTCCTACGAATATGTCGTGACGAAGCTCGGTGCCGCGCGGTTGGGGCGCCGTGCGATCCTTGCTCACCTTGGCAACGGTGCGAGCATGACGGCAGTGCTCGACGGCGAGTCCATCGACACGACGATGGGGTTCACCCCGACAGGTGGTCTCATGATGGGCACGCGAACGGGGGACCTCGATCCGGGCGTCCTCCTGTACCTTCTGAGCGCCGGCTACGACGCTCGAAGGCTCCAAGCGACCGTCGACGAGGGGTCCGGGTTGCTTGGGGTATCCGGCACGACGTCGGACATGAAGGCACTTCTCGAGCGACGCGGGGACGACGCGCGCTGTGCGCTTGCGATTGACATGTTCACCTATCGGATCCGGAAATCGATCGGCGCCTTCGTGGCAGCGCTCGGAGGAGTCGACACGCTCGTTTTCACGGGAGGTATCGGCGAGCACGCGCCGCCGGTCCGCGCCGAATGCTGCCGCGGTCTCGAGTGTTTCGGCATCCGTCTCGACGCCGCCAGGAATGAGGCTTCGGCCGACGTCGTCTCGACCGCCGACAGCCCGTGTTCGGTGCGCGTCGTTCCGACGGACGAGGAACTCATGATTGCGCGCCACACGCGAGACCTCGCACGTACCCCATGAGCTCGCCAGTCTTTGCAATTTGCAAGCGTGGATATGCCCGCGTGGCTAAATTGACGGCCGATGCAATCCCGGGTGTTGATCGTGGACGACGACCCCGAGATGCGGGACGCCCTCGAGCTGGTCTTCTCGGCTGATGGGCATGGCTGCGAGGTCGCCGCCGATGCGACCACCGCGCTGGAGATCGTCGACCGGCAGACGTTGGATGTCGTCGTCAGCGATGTCCGGATGGATGGCATGAGCGGACTCGAACTCCTGGACTGCATCAAGCGGAGTCATCCGGCGTTGCCCTTCATCGTGATCACCGGAGCGGGTGCCATTCCCCAGGCGGTGGACGCCATGAAGCGCGGCGCCTTCGAATACCTGGTCAAGCCATGCGATGCGATCCAACTGAGGACAATCGTGGCAAGCGCGCTCGATGCGCGGCGGCACACCGGCGAACGCGGCCGCCTCTCGGACCCGCCCGGCAGTGCGGCGAAGCCGGAGCTCGTCGGTGCCGGACCGGCGATGCGAACGCTGCAAGCCACTATCGACTTCGTGGCTCGATCGAGTGCTCCGGCCCTGGTCCTGGGAGAGACCGGCGTCGGCAAGGAGCTCGTCGCACGTGCAATCCATTCACGGAGTTCGCGTCGCAACCAGCCTTTGGTCGCCGTGAACACGTCCGCCATTCCGCAGGAGCTTCTGGAGAGTGAGATCTTCGGACACGCCCGCGGCGCCTTCACCGGCGCCGGTCAATCGCGCAAGGGCCTGCTTACGGAGGCCGACGGGGGCACGCTGCTGCTGGACGAGATCGGTGACATGTCGGTCGGACTGCAAGCGAAGCTGCTGCGGGTTCTCCAGTTTGGGGACGTGCGTCCCCTGGGCAGCGATCGCACCCATCATGTCGACGTTCGCGTCATCGCGGCCACTCATCGGGACCTTCCGGCGCTCGTCAAAGAAGGACGATTCCGCGAGGACCTCTACTACCGGTTGAACGTCTTGCCGGTATTCGTCCCGCCGCTTCGCGATCGCCGCGAGGACATCCCGGCGCTCGCCGCGCACTTCCTCGCCGAGGCCTGCCGGAGGGCGCCACTGTCGCCGGTCCGAGCAATCGGGCAGGACGCCCTGCGCACGCTGAGCGAGTCGTCGTGGCCGGGCAACGTCCGCGAGCTCGCGAGCTCAGTCGAGCGAGCAGTCGTGTTCGGCGTCGACGAGATGATCGATGCGAATCACTTGTCGCCGGCCCCGACCGCGGGGGGTCCACGGATGTGGCCGTTCTCGGACGATGCACCGTGGACGCTCCGACAGTTGAGCCGCGCCTACACGAGCTGGGTACTCGGCGAGACCGCCGGAAACAAGGAGCGCGCCGCCGAGATCCTCGGCATCGATCTCTCGACGCTGTACCGCTGGCAACGCGCGCGACTGGAGTAGCAGCGGCACACGCTATGCACGCGGTCGGTGTCTTGATCGCGACCGACACGCTCCCGCTTACGGTCGGGACGCCGCGCAGGCAGTCCTTGGTGTGGCGCATTGGGTGGCGCCGAGTCGGGATGGCAGCTCTGGTGCTCGTCGCGATCATGACGCTTCTCTACGTCGTGGCGATCAACGTCGTCCTTCGAACGCGGCTTCTTCGCAACGCCCTCAGCGGAGACCCTTCGACGCTGTGGGTGGATTACGAGAGCGCTTATTCGATCATCCCAGGGTACGTGCACGTGACGGGCCTCGCGATCCGGGGTTGCGAGCGGACTGAAGAGTGGATGCTGACGATCGATCACGTCGATTTTCACGTCGCCTTCCGGGACCTCCTGCGCCGCCGCTTCCACGTCACGAGGGTCCACGCGAGTGGCTTCGCGATGAGGGCTCGATTGCGGATGTCGGCGGCCGACGCGACGCCGGACGTCATCGCGGCGCTGCCGCCGATTCCCGGTTTCGAAGCGATTCCGCTCAAGCCATCGGGAGCGTCGCCTCCGCCGCTGACCGACGCCAACTACAAGCTGTGGAGCGTCGCGCTCGACGACGTGACGGTGGAGCACGTGCGGGAGATTTGGATCCATACCTTTCGTGGGGAGGGCGACATGCGCGTGCGCGGTCGCTGGGTGTTCCGCCCGATGCGCTGGCTGGACGTGGGACCGGCGACCGTCGACGTCGCGTCGGTCGCTGTCTCCTACGGAATGCGGCCCATCATCACCGATCTCCACGGCTCGTTTGACGCCACCATCCACCCGTTCGACGTGAGGACCGCGGATGACTTGCACTTCTTCGATCACGTTTCGACCCAAATGCGACTCTTGGGTCTCCTGAAGACGGCGAGTGCGGTGACCGCACTGATGCCCGCGAACGACGTGCTCTACGCGCGGGGCGAGGGCCCTCTCGATGCTCATGTAGTCCTCGACCACGGGACGCTCGAGTCGGGGACCCGCGTCTCGATCGAGGCCCTCGACTCGGAGGTCGAGGCAAGTGATCTCGCGCTCGACGTACCCGCTCGCGCCGAGCTCGACGTAGAACGCGATCACGGTTCGGCGGGCGCATCGGCTGCGGTCCACGCCCGCGTATCCGACGCGCGCGTGTGGCGGCGCGGCATCGAGCAAGCGCACGCTGGCGTGATCGAAGCGTCGCTGACGACGCGCCACCTCGACATGGTCCACGTATTCGACGACGCGCTGTTTGCGGTCGATGTCCATGGCGCCGAGACGAGCGACCTGGACAAGTGGCGGCCTTTCGCACCCTTCGCCTCGGGAGGGGTCTTCCACTCCGGTCTTGTCACGGCGAATGGCCACGTGGATGGGTCCCTGCCGGAGAAGCATCTCCGGGGTGAAGGGAAGATCGAGGTGGACGGCGTGGTGGTCGGACTGGGCCGCGGGTCGATCGCCGGGAATGTTGCGGCGCGCGTTGCCCTGAAGCGCTGGGCGTGGGCGCAGCACTCGGTCGACCTGTCGGGGAGCGAAGTGACTGTCCGCGACCTCACTGCCAGGTCGGCGCGCGGGGCGAAGACCGTTGATGCCGTCGTCATCCCGTCGGTCACGGTCCAGGCTCCTAGCCTCGCGATCGCGCCGTCCGGCGTGCAGGGCCGCGTCTCGCTCGACTTCACTCGGGCTCTCGTCCGGCTCTCGCGGGTACGCGAGGTCATCCTCCTGCCGGCGGGACTGGATGTCGACGGCGGCGAGGCCCAGGCCGGACTGCACGCCGAGCTCGATCTGGGATCTGGGCTGATGAACGGGGACAGTGACATCGTCGCCCGGGGAATCCGAGTGAGGCTCGGTTCCACCGCGGTCTTGGGGGACGTCGTCGCCCACGTGAAGGCGCGTGGGAGCGATCGTGCAGGCGCGGCGACGGATTTCTCTGGAACATCGGTTGCGATCACCCATGCGGAAACGGGGAATGCGCCAGCGCAGGCTTCGGGCGCCTGGTGGGGCACGGTGAGCCTGCAGGACGCCACGCTGCGTACGAAGGGTGGGGTGACCTTCGGCACGAAGATCCATCTGGTGGCGAAGGATGCCTCGCCGGCCACGGTGCTCGTATCGCAGAACGCCGGTGTTCCGGAATGGGCGGTGAACGTTTTTCGCATGCCGGTCCTGGACGCCACAGCGGAGCTGCTGATTGCAGGAGACTCGCTCGAAGTGCGATCGCTCGTCGCCCGAGGCGGAGACAAGTCGATTCGAATGGAGTACGCGCGACGCGAAGAGAGAACGGAAGGGGCCGTCCTCGCGGACCTGGGATGGAGCCAGGTCGGCTACGACCTGACCGACGGCGCATCGGGCATCGTACTTCTGGGCCCGGAAGAGTGGTTCGAGCGCAAGACGTCGGCGATGCGCGTCGAGGGGAAAATGGCACTGGGCAACCCCGCATCCGAGCAATCCGAAGAGCGCTGATTGGACCGGGCAACGTGCCACGTGGAAAAGGCGAAATGCAACCGCGCGGTCGCATCGAGCGGCAAGCATCGCTGCGATGCACGGCGCAGCGAGCCATGTTTGCGAGGGGAACGTTGCGGCACTCTCCTTGCACCCGTGCCCCGGACCAGAATGGAGCGCACTCGCATGCAAATGTCAGTCATTGCCCTCACACTCTCCTCGTCCTGGCTCGTCCTTGGATGCGGAGGAAGCTATCCCGTCCCCACGCAAGACCTTGCGGAGGCGCAGTCCGCCCAACGGAGCGCTGTCGAGCTGGGTGCTGCAAGCCAGCCAAAGGCGCAGCTTCATCTGCAGCTTGCCCAGGAGCAAATCACGAAGGCGAGCGCCGCGATGAAGGACGGCGACAACGAACGCGCCGATTCCTTGCTCCGTCGGGCGAGGTCAGATGCGGAGCTCGCGATTGCGCTGACGCGAGATCAAAGCGCGAAGACAGACTCGCAAAAGGCCACCGACCAATCGAACGCGCAGCGAACCACCAACGCAAACCAGGGAGCAGCGCAATGAATACGATCCGAAATTCCAGCATCTTCATTGCACTCGCCGGCATCGCGGGTTGCGCTGCCTCCCTCCCACCGGCGGACCTCTTGACCGCCCGGGACACCTACGGTCGCGCCAGCCGCGGTCCGGCGGCGACGCTCGATCCGGCCGACCTGCACTCGGCGGACGAGTCCCTCAAGCTCGCGGAGCAGTCGTTCGTCAACGATGGCGATACACCGCGCACCCGGGATCTTGCCTACGTCGCGGACAGGCGCGCGCAGATAGCCGAGGCGCGCGGCGACGCGATGCAGTCCACTCAGCAGCAGCAGCAGACTCTCGGCAACATGCACGCCGCGGAGACCTCGCAGCTCGCGGCAACCTCCGGCCAGCTTGGACGCGCTAACCAGCAGCTAGTCTTGCAGGGCCAGGCGATGCAGAACCAGAATCAGGCGCTCGCGGTCGAACATCAGCGTCGCGAAGATGCCGACAAGCGCGCCGCGAAGGCAGTTGCCGACCTGGCCGCATTCGCCTCGGTGAAGCAGGAGACCCGCGGGATGGTCATCACCCTCTCGGGAAGCGTCCTCTTCGTGTCGAACAAGTCGGACCTTCTGCCCGGCGCTCAGCTCAAGCTCAACGACGTCGCCGATGCGCTCACGAAGCAGGACAGCGAGTCCAAGATCGTGGTCGAGGGCCACACCGATTCGCAGGGCGGCGCATCGTACAATCAGGATCTCTCCCAGCGACGAGCCCAGTCGGTTCGCGACTACCTCGTCGGTCGCGGCATCGCGTCGGACCGCGTGACCTCGCAGGGGTTCGGGCTCACCCGGCCCATCGCCGACAATGCGACGGCCGAAGGGCGCGCCAACAATCGACGCGTCGAGATCGTGGTGCAGCCGGGCGCTCCCAAGCCGTGACCTAGGTCAGGCCCCGGGTCCGGGTGGTCTAGTGGCAGGCCTGCGTCACAGTGGACGTGGTGGGCGTCTGGGTGCCGCTTGCGGTCGAGCAGCTCCCGCACGTCGTGTAGGCGGCTGACCCTCCGCAGTTCACCGTCGTGGTGAAGCCCGCTTGATCGCCCGGGCCGCACTCGGGGCATTGCAGGGGGCGGATGATGAGGTCCGGTACGACCAACGCCTCCGTCACAGGCAGCCGGATGTCACAAAATACGTAGCCCTCGGTGCAGCTCAGCTTTGCCTGGTCTCCAGAGTCGACGCAGGTCTCGTTCCCATTCGGGTTGGGGGGGCACGCCGGCGTCGCCGACGTGCTGCCGCAGAACTGGCAGAAGCTGCCGGGGAACTCGGATTGCTCCTTCTCGACGATCCCGTCGCAGTTGTAGTCGAACGTCCCCCGGCCCTTGCTCGGAGTCGTGAACCAGCCGGTCTGCGCCGGGTTGGCGTTCGCGTCGCCGTCGTCGCAGTCGGTGTTGCTCGCAACGAAGCCCGTGGGCGGCGCCGCTGCGTTGCTGCAGCCGACGATGGCCGAGCCGCTCGCCACCGTTCCGTACTCGTCGCCGTAACCGTCGCCGTCGGCGTCACGATAATAGAGCTGGCACGACCCGCCGTCGCCGCAGTCGACGCTGCACTTGCACTCGCCGATGCTGCCGCTGGTCGTGCACGTCCCACCCGGGAAGTCGCACGGACTCGAGCAGCACACCGACTGCACGCAGTTCCCGCTCTGGCATTGGTTACCCAGCCCGCAGGCCACGCCGTTTCCGAGCTGCGCCTGGCAGACCCCCTGCGTGTTGCAGAAGCTCGTCGGCAGACAATCCGAGGGGCTGGTGCAGCTCGTCTTGCAAGCGCCGCCCGCGCACGTGTAGTTCGTGCAAGTGTCGAGCTCCGGCGAGCAGTCTCCCATCCCGTCGCACGTAAAATGGGCGACCTGGGACGGCGTGTTGCAAAACTGCGAACCGCACGACGTCGTGCTGTCGGGGTACGAGCAAGCTCGCTGGCCGTTGCACGTCCCGGCGCACTGCATCTGGTTTGCCGTGACGCCGCCCTCCGGCAGGTTCAATCCGCCACCCTCGGGTGCGGACGCTTCGGCCAACGCGGCGTCGGCGCTGCCGGCTTCGCCGGCGCTGCCGGCTTCGCCGGCGTTGTCTGCCGCCGCTTGACCCCCGTCGTCCGAGGGCGCGGCGTCGCCTACCAGAATGAGGCCGGCGTCGGGCTGCGACAGGACGCCCACGCACTCGTGGTCCGGGTCGGTGTTCATCGGGATTGGCGTGCACTGGCCGGGGGAGCCGGTGGCGTTGCACGTCTCGCAGACACCCTGGCACCGGCTGACACAGCACACGCCGTCGGTGCAGAAGCCCAACGCGCAATCGGTGTCGATCGTGCAAGGGGTGCCCGCCTGCGGCCCGTCCGCATTACCCCCTCCCGGCCCGTCATCATTGCCTCCCTGGGCGTCGCTGGAGCCGGCGACGGTGCTGTCCGATCCCAGCGAAGCGTCCGAACCGCCACCGTGGAAGTCGCCGAGGACCGAGGTGCAACCCACAAAGCTGAGCGCCAGAGAGCAGATCGTCCCGGCGCGAAGGAGGTAGCCTTTCATCGCGTCCTCAAGAGTACACCCCTGGTCTGGCGACGCCACGTGGTGGCGCTCGCGTACCGCATCGTCATTCTGGCATCGTCCCACTGACATTGCCGTCTATGTGCGGCGCCGGTGTGAGACTCACCGGCTGCCGCGAGGGCCGACGAGCACGACCCCGTCGGCGTCGATCGTCACGTCCTTCTGCCTGAGAAGCCGCCCCACGGCCCGCTTGAATGCCTTCTTGCTGAGACCGAACACGGCGCGAATCTCCTCCGGACTCGAACGGTCACCCAGCCTCGGCGCTCCCGGCTTCGCGAGGACGTCGAGCACTCGTTCGGCATCACCCTCCAGCTCTTCGTGCGCCAGGGCGCGAAGCGAGAGCTCAATTTTCTTGTCCGGAAGCACGTGCGCCACGCGGAAACGCGCGGTCTCGCCTCGGCTGAGGGAGTGCGGTTCGCTGGCGGGCACGAGGCCGACGAAGGCTCGCTCGACGATGACGAAGAGACCAATCTCCGGCTCGTTTCGCCAGGCTTCGCCGTCGACCCATTGGTCCGGCGCGAAGTCGCCCTTCGAGCGGAGCATCTCGCTGACGCGCATCGTTCCGGCAGGGCGTCCGGCGTCGTCCACCGTCAGGCCGATCGCGTACCTCTGCCCCACGCGCATGTCGCAAGTTTGCTCGGCGTAAGGCACGAGGAGCTCCTTCGGCTTTCCCCAGTCGACGAACGCGCCGAACCGAGTCACGTCGGTCACGGCGAGGAAGGCGACCTCACCCTCCTTGAGTCGAGGGGGGCGTCCAGGGAGGTCGTCGGACGGCATTGCTGAGGTCGTGCGCCACGCTAGTCGGTGTCATCCGAGCCCGCGAGCGGAGCGGCAACGGTGGCCTCGCCGGCGTCATGGACGTGGTGCACGGCGCGGTGGAGCGGCAGCGGGGGATCGAGGGGAAGGGGCTCATCCGCCCGCGAGAAGAACGCGAGCGCCGCATCGATGTCTTCATCGGTAAGCGCATGTCCGCCGGAGCGCGCGTAGCTATCGTGCGCCCAGCTCTCTCGCGCGAGATCCTCTCCGAAGCGAATCATCTCGTCCTGGGAGATGTCGTCGTCAGCCGACAGAAGCAGGATAGGCGCTCGCGTCACGGGCGGTCGCAAAGGCTCGACGGGGCCGCCGTGCGCGACAACGTATGCCTTGGCCTCGAAGAGACCGCGGACGGCGAGCAGGCCGGCAAAGTACGCCCCGTTGGAGAAGCCAAGGACGTATCGAGTGGGCGAGCCGACGCGCTCCTCGGCGGCGGCGAGGGCTCGGGACCAGGCACCTACGAAAGCGGTGGCATCGTCCGCATTCCGCTCGTTGCTCGGCCAGCAGAACCAAGTTGCGAGCTCGGGTGCCGTGCACTCCCCCAGCTGTCCACGAAAGGCGATAACGGCCATGCCACGCGCCGTTGCGCGCTGGCCGAGACGACGCTGCCGATCGACCTCCTCGGAGGTCACGTCTCGCGAATAGCGCCCGTGAAGGTAGACGACGAGCGACGATGAGGCCTGGTTTGCGGGCGGTACGGCGAAGCACGCGCCCCCCGGTATGGGATCGAACCCGGGCGCACACCAGTCGGCCGCCGGGACCTCGGCCACCGTGGGGACGGGGGGGGCGGCGGGAAGCCCATACAGCACGCTCGGGCGGCGCGTCGCTACGGCGGCGACGGCGATGACCGCGCCGACCGCCGCGGTCACTGCGACGGCGATCCCCGCGTTTCGGTTCATGCTCTGCGTACGAGCGTCAACTCGCCCTCTAGGAGGGGCACTCGATGCTTCCTGTTTTTCCATTTTACGTTTCGCTTTCGCACTTCGCGGAAGCTTACGAAGGAGAAACCGGCCTCGTCGGCAAGCGCGCGCATCCAGTCGTCGACGGGGACATGGACACCGTAGGGCGCCGAGTCTCCGATCACGAAGAGGGCCTGTCCCCCCGGGCGGACCACGCGAGCGAGTGCTCTCCAGACGCGCCCCATGTCCGCGAAGTATGCGGCGATCATCGTGTGATAGGCCTTCTTGCCGCGCCTCTGCCCGCGCACTCGATCGAGCTCTTCGCATACGTCCGAGAGGGCCGGCCGGATCGGCCCGAGGACCTCGTCGGCAAGCAGGTCCGATAGCTGGAGACGTTCGGTCGTCGCGTGCTGCGAGCATGCTCGTACGAGAAACCGACGAGATATCTCGTGCAGGCCGCCCCATCCATCGATCTCGCCCAGGAACGTCTGCTCGAGGCGGGTCGCATCGGCGTAGTCGTAGTTGTTCGGGTACGGCGGCGAGGTGAGTACCAGATCCACGGAGCCTGGTTCGACTCCCGTGCATTCGCGCGCATCGCCGCGCATGAGTCTGGCAGGCGCGACCGGGCGATCGTGTACGTCCTCGACCATCATTGCGATCTGATACGCGAATCGATCCATTGGGTCGGCGACCCGGCACTTGCGTTTCCTCGGCAGGACATATTGCCAGGGCGCGGTCCCTGCGCTCGAACACGGGCGCAGGGTCGCGACGAGAGCAAGCCACAAGAGCTCGCGTTCGTCGGAGCCGGCATCGGTCGTCTTCTCGATCGCGCGCAGCAGCCGTCGCAGGTCACCCAGGGCCTCGGACGAGAATGCCGACTCGAGGAGGGCTGGCTCGGGGTCTCTCCCCCTCGATACTCCCATGCGATGGGCGGTCGCCGTGACTCGCGAGCCTGCGTCAGCGAGCACGCGTGGATCGATGGTCCACTTCACCTTCGCCAGCCCCAGACGGGCTACGAACGGGTGTGCTTCGAGGCCGACGGAGGCTCTACCCGCGAGCTGCGCGGCGATGAGCGTCGTGGCCACACCCGCAAACGGATCGAACACGACCGAGTTTCGCTCTCTCTCGCGGATCCGTTGCTCTGCCCATGCCCCGGAAAAGCCCGCCGAGTACCGAAACCAGCGGTGGATCGGGAGCTGCGTGTTCTGTGCGAACGACGAGGATGGAGACTTCGAGTCCCCGACATCGTGCACGGCCATAGAGCGCACGCGTGTGCGTTACCGGCGCCCCTTGAACCCCATCATGTTCTGAACGACGGCCTCGCTCTCTTCGGCCACCTCGGCCGCTTCGCGAGCGCGGTCGGCGCAGCTCTCGCACAGCTTCTTCGCTTTGCCGTCGACCTTCACCGTAACGAGGGCGTCCACTTCGTCCGAACATCCTTTGCACAGCGGCATCTGGTCCCTACCTTTCCTCCTGGAGCGCTCCGGAAACTCCGTCCCCGTTGGGCACGCACGGGCCTGTCGATCGACCAGGCGGCAGTGCGCAATGCGAGTTGGGACTGCAACCGCAATAACAGTCTCCGCGGCCCTGAGGGAGGGAGAACTTGCCGCATTGATAGGGATGCGTCGCGCAGTTCGTGCACAAAGGGTCACGGGCGGCCGCGGGGGCGCGAACGCGCGGCGGGGGCGTTGGCGTCGGGGCTGAAGCCGTCGTGGGCGGAGCCGTCGGCGCAATCGACGCAGCGGGAATGGGAGCCGTCGCCTGGACGATGCTGGCCGTGTCGGTGCTCGTTGCCATCGGCCCGACGGGCTCGATCACGGCGCTCGCGGGACTCTCGGCGAGCGGGACTGGCGTGGCAGTCGGTTGCGCCGATGGCGCCGGACCTTCGCCGTGATCCTTCGAGGGCGAGAGGGTCTTCACGAGAAGCGCGACGCCCAGTCCCGCGAGCGCGACGGCCACGACGACGAGGGGGGCGGGCCTCGGATGGCGACCGGGTGGCTCGAACGCGGCAACGATGGAATCAGAGGAAGCCTCGACGGGAGGGGCCTCGGCGGCCTCGGACGCCGGCTCGAACGCAGAAGGCGGGGTCGGCTCGACCTTCACCTCTGGCAGGGGCGTCGGCGAATGCACGACTTCCGGCGCAACCGGCGGCGCGACCTTCCGCGCAACCTCCGGTGCGGGCTTTGACGCGACCTTCGCCGGGACCTCAGGTACGTCCCAGTCCGCTTCGTCCGGCGGCAGCTCCAGTTCGGGGTCCGGTGCTTCGATTGCCTTCGCCGCCGGAGGACGCACTTCCGCTGGAGCTGTCGGCTCCGCCCGACTGGCCGCGATGAGGGCCTCCCAGAAGTCTCCCGCGCGCCGGTAACGATGGCGGGGGTCGACGGCGAGGGCCTTCTGCAGCACCCCCTCGACCTCGTCACCGCATTCGATACCCAGACTCCGTAGCGTGGGGCGCCGGGCCGCGTCCGCCGCCTGCCGGTGCAGCTCCCCGGTGGCCTCGCCCGAGAGCGCCCTGCGACCGGCTACCACCTCGACGAGTACGAGGGCCAGAGCGAAGACATCCGTCCACGGGCCGGTCGCGCCGTGCCGCTGCTCGAACTGCTCAGGAGTTCCGTACAGCGGCGAGAACGCGTGGTGCGGTGGGCTCGTGGACGCGCCCGTGCGAGCCCGGATGTCGCGCATCACCTTGGCGACGCCGAAGTCGAGAATCTTGAGGGTCCACCGGCCCGCGATCTCCGTCACGACGAGGTTGCCGGGCTTGATGTCGCGGTGCAGGGCGCCATGCTCATGGGCGACCTCTATGGCGCGCGCCGCAGGTTCGAGCAGGTCGATGGCCTCGCGCAGCGTGCGACCTCCGAGACCGCTCGCGATACGAGCGGCGAGCTCCTCCTCGAGCGTCACGCCGTCGAGCCATTCGAGTACGAGGTACGGCGTCCAATCGCCGCTCGGGGCCGTGGCAGCGCCCACGTCTATCGCCCGCACGACGCCGGGGGTCACCTCGGCCAGGTGCGACAGAAGCTTGCCCTCGCCGATGAAGTGGGCCAGAAAGCGCTCGCGCCCCGCTGGGGGAACCACGCCATCGAGCTTCAGGAACTTGATTGCGACGGGTTCGTCGTTCCCCAGGCAATGCGCGGAATGAACGACGCCGAACCCTCCCTCGCCGACGACTTCGCCGATCCGGTACCGTCCGTCGAGGACGACGCCAACCCATCCGAACGGATCGCTCGGCGGTCGGGCGGAACCTCGCATCATGGCCGGGAATCCTCGGGCCAGGGTATCGCCGACCCCGATCGATCACCAGCTTGGCGCTACGTTCCGGCGCCCGTCGGGACCTCCGCGTCGGTGCGGCGCGCCCGGCGCTGGGCGACCTCGTCGCGCAGCTGTTCGAACTCGCGTTGAAGCTGCGCAAGCTCCCCGTCGCTCATCGCCTCGAGACCGAGCAGGGCGTTGCGCGCGTTCTTGTTCGCTCGGATCAGCTCGTCGAGCTTCAGGTGCAGCGCATGAGAATCGCGGTTCTGGGTGTTCTGGATGAGAAACACCATCAAGAACGTCACGATCGTCGTCCCCGTGTTGATGACGAGCTGCCAGGTATCGGAGAAATGAAAGAGCGGGCCGGTGAGGGCCCAGAGGGCGACGACGGAGGTCGCGAGGAAGAAGGCTCCGGAATGGCCGACGATCTCGGCCGTCGCGTGCGCAAATTTTCGAAACCACCTGTCCATGAGGAGTTCTATAGCCCTTGAAGAAGGTGGGCGGTTGGCTGGTAGGCCCCCGCGATCAAGGTTTCATTACGGAGCATGGTCCGCGCACGCCCTTGTGGGGAAGGAGGGCTTTGCACTCACCTACGGCTACCCGTTCACGGGCAGCAGTACGTGCCGATCCCGACGGGGTTTGGCGAGGGTGACTGGCAGCCGCTGGGCGCGCCCACGCAGAACTCCGCGCTCATGGCGCTCGTCGCGGATGGACCGCACGACGTGTTGCCGGGCAGCTGCACGCACGCCGTCACTACGCCCGGTGGTGCGTTGCACGTCAGGACCGCCTGGCGATCGTCCTCGCACTGGGGCGTCGTGACGACGACGTCCTGTCCGTCGGCGCCGCACTGCACGGAGGTCGCCCCGGCTATGCAGGCCAGATAGCTGGCGAAGGGGGCGATGCAGCCCAATTGGACGAGGCTCAGATCGCCACACGCGTTCAAGCACTCAGCGTCGAGCGCGGCGGACTCGCTGCACTGCGCGACGACGTTTGCGCATATCTGATCGCACGTTGACACCAGGGTCTCCGGCGTGGGACCGAGGCTACCGCTTCCTCCTCCGGAACAGTGGGCGAGGGCGCCGATCGAGAGAACCTCGAGGAGAAAGACGCGTGGACGACGATCCATGTATGCGCCCACGGGTAGTCCCTTTCGACGGCGCGCGCAAACCCCGGTGGGACACCTCGCCCCGCCGGCAACCATCCGACGTCGCCTATCGGGCTCTCGGCGTATTGACGAATTCGTTATGAAATAGCGCTTCGTTTATAGGGATTCTTTATCCCGCGCTCCCTACGATCTCGAAGGTACGAGACCGTACACACGAGGAGAACAACCATGTTGATCCAGAATCTGGGCAGGGCGGCGCTTGCGCTCGTCGCGGGGGGAACGATGTTGGGGTGCGCCTCTTCGGCGCCGACCATGACGACGGCGGAGACGGCCAGCGCCTGGGAGCGAAGCCGGTGCGCGGCCTTCCGCGACGACGCTGCGATCGCGGACGTGCTCAGCGGCAAGGCCGTCGAGCGTGTGGAGCCCCTCTATACGGGCGTGCAGAGCAAGTCGAGCACCCAGAGGCTCGAGGGCGCGGTGCTGTCCGTTAGCCCCATCCGCGGGGCAACGGCCGAATGGCTCGATCGATCGCTCGAATGCCACGGCGTCGAGCGGATGCTCGGGCGCCGCGTGGCGCTCGGCGGCGCGATCGATCCATTCGTCCTGCCAGAGTCGCTGATAAGGATCAACGTTCGCTCGGCCGGCGACGGCTTTAGAGTCGAGCTCATCGGGGCCACGATGCAGGATGCGCGCGAGATTCTTTCGCGAGCGGATAGCTTCCTCTCGGCGCACCACACGGGCGAGGCCATGGCGACTGACCTTTCGGGTCAGTAAAGCACGGCTCGCGCCTGCTGCCCTCTCACGACGACAGCCACTTCTTCGTCAGCCATTTCCGGAACGGGCTCCGGCGCGTGGCCATGTACGCGCCGGCTGCCATCCGGATGGCCTGCGACTGGGTTGGATAGGGCTGATTGACCCGCGCAAGGGCGCGGAGGTCGAGGCCTGCGCTCATCGCCAGCGAGATCTCGTTGACCAGGTCGCCGGCGTGGCTGGCGACGACCGTGGCGCCGAGAATCTTCCCGGTGCCTTGCCGGACGTGCACCTTGACGAAGCCGTCCTCCTCGCCGTCGGTGATGGCGCGATCGACCTCGTGCATCAGCACGGTGAACGTCATGACCGGAATGCCCTTGCGCCTGGCTTCGTTGACGTACATGCCGACGTGCGCAATTTCGGGATCCGTGAACGTGCACCACGGGATGATCTCCGCGCTTACACGCTGCCGGCCGCGAAAGAGTGCGTTCGCGACGACGATGCGCCCCGCGGCGGTCTCGATATGCGGAAACTTGGTCTCTCCGCAGACGTCCCCCGCGGCGAATATGCGCGGATTGCTCGTCCGCAGGAAATCGTCGACCGCGATCCCGTGCTTGCGGTCGTAGGTCACGCCTGCGGCCTCGAGCCCCAGGCCCTCGACGTTGGGGACCGTGCCGACGCCGACGAGTATCTCGTCGACCGCGACAGTGCACTTCGTACCGTTGCTGTCGAGGTCGGCGACCTTGTCCTTGCCTTCGAGGCGCACACTCGTCGTCTGTGTATCGAGATGAATCTCAATCCCGTCTTCGGCGAGAGCATCGGAGAGAAGCTGCGCCGCGTCCCGTTCCTCGTTGACGAGGAACATCGGCTCGTCCTGGACGATCGTCACGCGTGACCCGAGCCGGGCAAACGCCTGTGCCAGCTCGCAGCCGACCGGGCCTCCACCGATGACGAGGAGCCTCTTCGGGCATTCGGTCAGGTCGAACACATTTTCGTAGGTCAGATACGCGGCCTCTTCGAGGCCCGGAATGGGCGGACGCATGGGCGCCGCGCCGGTGGCGATCAGCGCCTTCTCGAAGCGCAGCACGCGCCCTTCCACGGTCACCGAATCGGGTCCCGTGAAGCGCGCCTCACCGAAGTACACGTCCACCCCGATCTCGGTGAGTCTCCCCGCCGACTCGCGCTCGCTCAAGCGCGCCCGAACGTGTCGTACGCGCTCCATCACGCGGGGGAAGTCGACGGCCATCCCGGCGGGCACCCGCCCGCCGACGCGCTCTGCGTCACGCATCTCTTTGTAAAGCCGCGACGCGCGGATCATCGTCTTGGACGGAATGCAGCCCTTGTTCAGGCAGATGCCCCCGAGGAGACTGCGCTCGACGAGGGCTACCTTGGCGCCCCGCCCGACGGCGGCCAGCGCCGCGAGAAGGCCCGCCGGCCCTGCTCCCACGATCAGGAGATGATAGGGCCCGCGAGGCTCGGGGTTGCGCCACGAACCAGGCGTCGTCACAGCCAGCCTCCCCGGAAGCCGGCGCGCTTCAACCCCGTCCGGATGGGAGGGGCGCTGCGCATCAGTCTCCAGATGAGGCCCGAGCGATGGTTCTCGATCATCAGGACGGCGAGGCCCTGATCGAGACCGAAATAGCCCTCGGAGATCCATCCACGAGAGTCCGCTCCGGGAGCCGTCCGATTGAAGCCGCTCGGCAATCGCCCGGTCTCCGTCCATTCGGGGTAGAGCTCGAGGTAGTGGCGCACGGCCGAGAGGGCCGTCGCCGGCGCAAAGGGAAGCGACGCGAGCGTCGCCACCGGAGCGATCGTCCCATCATCCGGACCGTACGGCACCCCGCGCGCTACGTATTCGAAGAAGCGCCGTCGCCGCCCTTTGACGTCGATCGTCCGGAATCCCGGCCCTTCGCCGGCCGACAGCCCCCAGCAGTCGGGGCCGTAATATCCGTATTCGTTCGGGTCGCGCAGCGCGTACTCCCGCTGGACGTCGATCGCGCGGCGGCTGTTCTCGAAATAGTCACTTCCCTTTTCCCTCATGAACGAATCCTGGATCTTCCGGAAGTCGATCCAGGCATGGGAAAATTGGTGGATGAACAGGGGGCCGGCGTAGAGCAGATCGAATCCGTAGATGTTCTCCCACTGGTAGGTGGCGGTCCATTCCAGATAGCTCGTCGGCGGCAGGGCATGCCTGGGCGACGAGAGGCCGAGCACGTAGAGAAGCGCCGCTTCGTTGTAGCCCTCCCAGCCGTAGTGGAGGAAGCCCTCCTCGGGCTTCCAGCCCTGCGCCACGGTGGCCTTGCCGTTCCTCGCCCAATCCCAGTCGATTCGACCGTAGAGCTCGGCGGACAGAGCGCGGATTTCCACTTCCGCAGCCGTGGCCTCGGTGAAGTACGCGGCCGCCGTCAGCGCACCGGCGATGAGGAGAGTCGTATCGATGGGCGACACCTCGCACTGCCAGACTCGCCGGCCGCTCTTCATGTCGAGAAAGTGGTAGTAGAACCCCTTGTAACCGGTCTCTTCTCCCGTCGAGGATTGCGCGCTGGTCTCGAAGAAGCGCAGCGTGACGAGCGTGCGCGCCGCCGCGTCTTCGCGTGTGAGCCACCCGCGCTCGACGGCGACGGCGTACGCCGACAGAGCGAATCCCATGACGGCGATGCTGGCCGGGGAGGTCGGGCGGGAAGTGTCCGCCACGAGTCCATTTGCGGGATTGACGTGATCGACGAAATAGCCAAAAGCCGCACGCTCGAGGCGATCGAGGAGCTCGTCGTCCGACAGGGCGTCAGGCATGGCTCAGAGAGACATCAACGAGTCGCTGTCGACGGAGCGCTGGCCGGCCGGGCAAGCACCGCCTGGCGTTTACTCTCGATCGACGCCATCACTTTTTCGAACGCCGCCGAGAAGGACGTTACCCCTTCTTGGACGAGCCGTCGCGTGACGGCATCGAGAGAGATGCCCGCGCGCGCCAGCGCGGAGAGGATATCGCGGGCCTCGTCGATGCCCTGCTCGAGGCGATTCTCCGCCGTGCCGTGATCGCGCATGGCGTCGAGCGTCGCCGGCGGGACGGTGTCGATCGTCTCCGGACCGATGAGGGACTCGACGTAAAGCACGTCGCGGAAGTGCGGGTCCTTGGTCCCGGTGCTCGCCCAGAGAAGCCGCTGCGCACGACCGCCCTGACTGGCGAGTGCCTGCCAGCGCGCACCCTGACAAGTGGCCTTCCAGTCCTGGTAAGCGAGCCTGGCGTTGGCGATCGCGACCTTGCCGACCAGATGGCGCAGGGCGACGCCGACGTCGTCCGGTGCCGTCGCCGCCCGGGCCTCGAGCTCCGCGTCGAGCTTGGCATCGATGCGGCTGACGAACATGCTTGCCACGCTCGCCATGCCGCCGATGGGCTCACCACTTCGGACGAGAGACTCGAGACCGGACATGTAGGCCTCGAACACTTGCTGACATGCCGCGCGCGAGAAGACGATGCCTTCGCTGGTCAATTGCTCGATGGCCGGGACCCCCTCGGACGTCCCCGGGACCTTGATCATCAGGTTGTCGCGGCGGACCTTCCGCCACAGGCGGCGGCCCTCGTCGACCGTGCCCGCCGTATCGTGCGCAAGCAGCGGCGAGACCTCCATATTGATGTAACCGTCGCGCCGGTCGGTCGCGTCGTACACGGGCCGGAGGATGTCGGCCGCCTGCTGGATGTCCTCGATCGCCAGTTGCTCGTAGAGAAAGGGAGCTCGTCCGTCCTGGGCGCGGACGTGGCGCTCGAGTGAGGCATCGTAGAGGTTGGTCCCGGCGATGGCTTTCTCGAAGATGGTCGGATTCGTGGTGACGCCGCGAATGCCGTCGTCCTTCACGAGACGAGCAAGTTCGCCGCTCGTCAAAAGGTCGCGGCGAATCGAATCCAGCCAGATGGAGTGCCCGTATTTCTGCAGGTCTTTCAGGTCCATGGGAGTAGCCTCGGGCCGGTGCAACGCGCATGCCGCCTCGGCAGAGGAGGGCGTCGCATGAGGTCGGTCCTGCGTTTTCCACGCGGCCTCGGCGTTGGCGAATTGCATATGCGGGCTATCTTGGTTGCGTGGACATTCCCGACGTCGTGGCCCGGCCCATGCTCGCTCTGAATGCGAAGGTCGTCGTCCTGGCGCTGACCGTGGCGGCGTTGACGGCGGCCGGGACCTTCTTTCAGAAGGTCAACGGCGTTCGCGTGGGACACGTCTTCCTAAGCGGGTGGATCGTTCTCGCGACGATATGCTTTTTTCCAACCTTCCTCATAACGAACAAAGTGTTTCTGATGGGCGGCAAGATGTCCGTCTTCGTCCCGCTCACCGCAGCGACGTACGTCCTCTCGATGCTCGCCGGGCGATTCTATTTCGGCGAGACCGTGTCATGGGACAAGTGGTTCGGCTGCTTGCTCATCGTCGCCGGCGTGGGCGCCATCGCCAGGGGATGAGCGATCGCTCGCGGCCATGTGAGCTAGGATCGCGTCCATGAAGTCCGGCGTATGGAATCTCGGGTTCGGCTTGGTGGCGATCGGCGCGGGAGCGAGCGGGCAATTCCGTCTCCCCCTCACGAGCAGCCCGACGCCGCTCATCGTCGTCGGCGCCGCGCTCGCCGCGTTCGGCGTGTACCAACTCTGGAAGTCGAAGGGCGCCTGACGTGTCGGGTCGCGTCGGCTCTGCACGACGACGGCCGACTGCCCCGGCAACGTGGTCTCACCGGCGACGCCTGCGGCTTGCGGCGAACGCGATCCCGGCGGCCCCCATCGCGAACGCGACCGTGTCCCCCGATGGGACGCGGGAGGACTCCGCGGTTCGGCAGGCGCAGCTGCTGCTGGAGGGGCTGGGACTCGCGCTCGCGCTCGCAGGAGTGGTCGGGCACGGGTTGTAACCGGGGATCGTGTACCTGGTAGTCGTGTGGACGTTGGGGACCGGGACTTGCGCCGACGTGGCCTCGAGCACCAGGTCGGCCGCGAGGGCGCTTGCGGGCAGATCGGCCCGCAGTCGCGTGATCCAGAGACTGCCGGGGTCGATGCCCGTCATGGCGACCTCGAGGTCGTCGCACATGACCGCGGCAGTGCACACCGTGACGGTTCCAGGCGGGGACGAGTCTCCCGCGTCGCTCATGTTGCTCGCTTCGACGGGCGGTGCGTCGACTCTCGCGTCGACCGTCGCATCGACGGTTGCGTCGACCGTTGAGTCGACCGTCGCATCGATTGCGGCATCGGTTGGTACCGCGGCGTCGCCGCCTCCCTCGCTCGTGCCGCCTTCCGGCCCGTCGCCCGCCTCATCGCCGGGAGACGGCTCCGTGGCGCAGCTCGCGGGGGCAGGCGTGCATTGCGAGGTGTACGCGGAGACGAGGCTCGGATTGGGACCCGACGAGGAGCCCATGTTCGCCAGGCCCGCGAACTCGGTCAGCCAGCTCGTCCCGCCGTTCGCCGCGAGGGCCTGCTGCATCAAGGTCGTGTACGTCGATGCGTTGAGAGTGGGATCCCAGGCGAGCATCGAGAAGTCGACGGTTGCATCGGGGAAGTTCTGGGGGTGATAACGGCCCTCGCTGAGGACGAAGAGCTCGATCGAGACGAGCGAGCCTACGCCCGCGGCGATCATCCGCAGAGGCAGCGTCGCGTCCGCGCCCGGGGTCACGATCCGCACGGGCTGCATCGCCTGCACGCCCGCGCCGGGCCGGAGTTTGAGCGCAATGAAGTCGAAGCCCGCCATCGTGAACGAGTCGATCGTCGGCTGCAGGGCCGCCGGGACGTCGAAGCCGTTCGCGTCGAGCCACGTGCCGAGGGCCTCGCCCTGCGACGCGCGCACGGTGACGGCCTCGTACGGGCCGACGACCTCCTCGGTGAGTACCTGTACCTGCGGAGTTCCGGAGGGCCCCGGGCCTTCTACCGAACCGAACCCCTCGGCTGCGCTGCTCGCGCTGAAGCTCGAACCGCAACCTCCTCCGCCCCCGTTTTCGTATTCCGTGGGTGCCGCGCCGCAGTTCGACGTGGGGCCGATGATGACCGTCTGCGTGCTCGCCTCCAGCGCCGCCAGCCAGGCGTCCTGGGCGAGCTCGATGGTGGCGCCCGGGCGCACCGGGAGGACCCACGCGAACTCGGTGGGATTGCCCGTGTAACGGATCTGGTCCCAGAGGACGGTTTGAGAGGACGACAGCGAGAACGCCATCCTGTGGTCGGTGACGACCGTGTCGACGACCTCGATCGACGCCGGCTCGTGAAAGCAGCCCCCGCAGGCTCGGGCGTCTCCCACGTCCATCGTGACTCCGGCGACCGCGGCTCCAAGCGCGCAGAGAAGCGAAACGTACGAACGAAAGCGAAGCATTGTCGACCTCCCAGGTGAACCCGAGGTCACGTGCCGCGCGACACCAATGTCAGATCCCCGAGGGCCGTTCCCGAACGGATTGGTGCGCGATTCACATGGCCTGAGCGCTGGAAGAGCAACGGGTGTGCCCGCGGAGCCACGCGGGCGGCCGACTCGGTGGGAGAAGGCGAGTTCCTAGCCGGCGCGAGCGATTCCCGAAACGCCGGCGCAATAGGCCGGTGCCCAAAAAGGGGGTAGACGTGACCCATGTCGGAACCGACGCCGTCGGGGGCCAGCTTCCTCTGGGAACCGGGAGGCACACGCAAGATCATGGCGCCCGAGCTCTTCAGCGAAGAGCAGCGCGAGATCGCGCGCGCGGCCCGCAGGTTCTCGGTCGACGAGATCCTCCCGAAGGTCGCCCAGATCGAGTCGAAGAAGTCCGGTCTCGTGCCGGAGCTTCTCCGCAAGGCGGGCGAGCTCGGCCTGCTGATGGTGGACATTCCCACCGAGTACGGCGGCCTGGGGCTCGACAAGACGACGAGCATGCTCATCGCGGAACAGTTCTCCGTCGTCGGCTCGTTCGCCGTCTCCCTCGGGGCGCACACGGGAATCGGGACGATGCCGATCCTCTATTTCGGCACCTCTGCGCAGAAGGCGAAGTACTTGCCCGACCTTGCCACGGGCAAGAAGCTGGCGGCGTACGCGCTCACCGAGTCCTCTTCCGGATCCGACGCGCTCGCCGCGAAGACCAGGGCGGACCGGTCGAGCGACGGAAGCCACTACGTCCTCAATGGCACCAAGCAGTTCATCACGAACGCCGGCTTCGCCGACGTGTTCACGGTGTTCGCGCAGGTGGGAGGCGATAGGTTCTCGGCGTTCATCGTCGATCGCACGTCGCCGGGCCTGACGGTCGGCCCCGAGGAGCACAAGCTCGGCATCCGCGGGTCGTCCACGTGCCCGCTGTCGTTCGAGGACGTCCGGGTCCCTGCTGACAACTTGCTAGGCGATGTCGGCAAGGGGCACCGCATCGCGTTCAACATCCTGAACGTCGGACGCATCAAGCTCGGGCTCGGGACGATCGGCGCCGCGAAGTGCGCGCTCGAGGTCTCGGCCCGGTACGCGAAGGAGCGGCAGCAGTTCAACAAGCCGATCGGGTCGTTCGGTCTGGTCGCGTCCAAGCTCGCCGAGATGGCCATCGGGATCTTCGTCGGCGAGAGCATGGGATACCGGACGACGGGGCTCATCGATGAGCGATTCGCCTCGAGCACGACCGAGAGTGCGCGCGTCGATGCGATCGAGGAGTTCGCCGTCGAGGCTTCGATCATCAAGGTCTTTGGTTCGGAGGTGCTGGATTACTGCTCGGACGAATGTGTCCAGATTCACGGAGGGTACGGGTTCATCGAGGAGTACCAGCCGGAGCGGATGCTCCGCGACTCGCGGATCAACCGAATCTTCGAAGGCACCAACGAGATCAACCGGCTCATCGTCCCCGCGACGATCCTCAAGCGCGCGATGAAGGGCCAGGTGCCTCTCGTCGCGCACGCCCAGTTCATCCGGGCGGCCATCGCCAAGGGCGAAATCCCTCAGCCCTGGGACGGCGAGCTTGGCGTCTTCGGACAGGTCGTCGAGTTCTGCAAGTGGATCGCGACGTACGTCCTGGCGGTTGCCGCGGAGACCTATCACGTCCACATCGCCGACGAGCAGGAGATCCTCGGCGAACTCTCCGACATCATCAGCCAGGTATACGCGCTGGATTCGACGGTCACCCGTGTCCGCCAGATCCTCGACGGCCCGAACGACATGAACAAGGTCGTCGCGCGCGATCTACTCTCCGCATTCGCTCCGCCCGCGTACAGCTTCTGCGTGCACACCGCCCGCCACGTCCTGATGGATGTCTGCGACGCGGACGCCTTGCCCGGACACCTCGACGCGATCGGAAAGCTGAGGATCGACTGGCCGAGCAAGGTGATCGCCGCCAAGCGCCGCATCGCGCGGGCGGTGCTGGAGTCCGACGGTTACCCCATTCACCGCGACGCGTGAGGTGCCCCATATGACGTCATCGCTGCCCCTCAAGTTCGACTCCAGCGGACTCGTACCTGCAATCGTCCAGGACCACCTGACGGGCCAGGTGCGGATGTTCTCGTATGCCACGCAAGCGGCGGTACGCAAGACCCTCGAGACGGGCCTCGCCACGTTCTGGAGTCGGTCGCGCGGCGAGCTCTGGCAAAAGGGGCGAGTGGGCGGGCACGAGACGCCGGTGGCTCGCGTCCTCGCCGACTGCGATGGCGACTGCATCATCTACTCGAGCGATCCGCGCGGGCCGTCGTGCCATTCGGGTGCGCCGAGCTGCTTCTTTCACGCTCTCGAGGGAGAGCGCCTCGTGCAGGCTAGCGAGCGGCCGCAGACATTGCTCGCCTTCCTCGAGCTCTCCCTCGCGGCACGGCGTACATCCGAAGTCGTCGAAAGAGAAAGCGACGAGCGCGCCATTCAAGAAGCTGCCGACACTCTCTATCGAGTCGTCGTGGGACTGCGAGCGCGCTCGATCCCGGTGCGCCGCGTCCTCGTCGAGCTGGGCCGCCGCCTCGGCTACGAGGTCGGCGGGACGGCGTGAGGGCGACGCGCCTCATTCTTGCAGAATATTCCGGCACGGACGTTCTGGGCCTGTTTCCTTCTCACCTCGCGCAGGCGATTGCGCATGGCGGGCAGCTCCCTGAGTTCCGACTGTGTCAGCCGAAGGAGTGAGTACCCGAATGAGACGCGTCTCGCAGTGTATGTTCCTGGTTCTGGGTGTCGTGGCAGGGTGTGCCTCGAGCAATGGCTCCGATGGCGCTTCGCCCGGAAGCAAGACCTCCACCGGTCAGCCCAACACCAACTTCGGCGGGACGCCCGCCAACGACGGCGGGGACCAGGAGCAAGATTCGGGACAGGGGTCGCCCGAGGTTGACGCGACGACGACCAGCTCCGTCGGCGACGACGCGAGTCTCGAGGCGGGGCCCGCACCCGGCGCGGATGCCCCGGCTGACGACGCTGCCGTGACGACGGTCGATGCGCCAGACGACAGCCCTGCGTCGCCCGATGCCGGGTGCGCGTCGTCCTGCAACGGCTGCTGCGACTCGATGGGAAACTGCAACCCCGACGGCACGCAGGGCGCAGCGTGCGGATCGCTCGGGTCGTCCTGCCAGGACTGCACCACGTTCGGCGAAACGTGCAGCCAGGGCGCTTGTGTGGGCGGAACTTCGTCTCCTGACGCCGGCGCAAACTCGTGCTCGACGAAGATATGCTTCGACGGTTTCGACTGCCTTTTCGCGGGCTGTACCAACGGCTGCGGGGGGACGACGCCGCTCCATTGCAACTAGCGCCGCTAGTCGCCTGCTTCCGTCTCGGCCGGAGCGCCGTCGCCGCCTTCCGGTGCCCCTCCGCTCTCGGTGGCGGCGTCCGTTCCGCCGTCGCTCCCGCCGCTGCCCGAGTCACTAGGCGTCGTGAACGTGAAGCCGAAGTTGGGCTGTCCCAACTGGGGACGCGGCGTGAGGGATCGCAGATAAACGATGATTCCCGTCTGCTGATCCGTCTGGATGTCGTCCCACTTGTGCCAAGTCTTCCATACCGCGTAAGGGACGATGTTGTTGTCGAAGTACGCGCCCGGGGGGAACGTACCGTGCAGGACGATGTTGAGGATATCGGTGTCGCTGAAGCCGCCAGTCTGCTCGGGCGTATGCGAGACGTCCGTGAACGGTCCGCCCGTCGCGGTCTCCCCGTGGCAGTTCGTGCAGGCAGCGGCAACCATCCCTCCGTCGGCCGCGGCTTCGAGCGGGCTTCCGGCCCCTCCGGTCGCCCCGGTGACCAGGTGCAGCGACCTGCCGTCGTTGTACCGAGCGTTTCCGATCTCCCAGTCGGACTCCTTGGCCGCCGTGATGGTGAGGGGTGCCGATGCGCATTTTCCGTCCGCGCTCTGCGCGAGGATCGTCGTCGTGCCCGAATTCAGCGCCGTGATCAGGATCTCGTTCGGCTCCGTGTACGACTCAATCCCGACCATCGACTCGTCGGCCGTCCAGGTGACCGAGCTGTTCGAGCCATTCACGACCGCCGGGATCTGGAAGGTGTGTGTCCCGTCGAATGCCGAGTACATCGGGTTGAATGCGATGGTCAGTCCCCCTGTCGTGCAAGACGGAACCGGCGAGGGACCCTGCGCCTGAGCGTCCTGCCCAGGCGGAGACGCGGCAGGCGAGCTGCTCGAGCAAGCTGCGATCTCGGTGCCAAACATGCCGAGACCAAGCGCGATTGCAATGGCCACGAGAGGCTTGCGCGGGAGCGGCGAGAGCATGGGCGACCCTTCCGAGAGATAAGCTGCACGGAAACTTATCGCATCTCGGGTCGCCGGGCGAGGTTCAGTTGGCGCCTGGTCGCGCGCGCGTGCTAGGGTTGGCGGTCGCGTATGGGAGGAGTGCCATGCCCGCCCCCTTGCTGAACGGCCCTCGTCCCTTCTTCGTGATTATGGGGGCGTTCGTGGCCCTCGCACCAGGCATGAGCTCCGGATGCGGAGGGGGCTCGACGGCCAGCCCTGTCCCCGACGCCAGCACACACAAGGAGGCGGGCGCCATCTTGGAAATGGTGGTGACGACAGGAGGAGGCGCCCCCGACTCGGGCGGGGCCGTCGTGAATCCGTTCGGGCCGCAGGACAGTGGGTCTGCATCGGACGACAGCGGGACCGGGTCGGACGGCAGTGGGCTCATGTCGGATGGTGGATCGAACAGCGACGGCTCAAGCGCCTCGTCGAGTGGCGGGTCGGAAGGCGGCACCGACGGATCGACCGCCTGCGACCCGTATACGCCCCCCCTGTGCGGCACGGTGCCGTGCGATCTGCGATCGAATACGTGTTGCGTTCAGTTCGACCTCACGGCGCGCTGCCTCGCCGGGAGCAACGCGGCATGCAATTCGAACGAGGCCACGGTTCATTGTTTGCAGGCATGCGAATGCGGCGGCAGCGATGTCTGTTGCGGTCAGGTCAACGAGATTCTCGGAGCGGCCACGAGCTCGTGCAATGCTATCTCTAGCCTCGCCAGTGGGCCCAGCGGTGCCCTCGAATGCCCCCCCTACCCAGCGACGTCCGAGGTCGTGGGGGCGCAGCTTTGCAAGACCGACGCGGAGTGCGAGAACGGCGCTCCGTGCGTCGCGCAAACCTGCATGTTCGGGGCTATGCTCACCATGTGCGGCGTTCAGAACCAGAGCGGGTTCACGTGCACAGCCAACTAATCGGCCAGGGTCGGAGACTCCCCGATGACGCGCAGCCCCATCAGCTATCTAGGTCTCGGATTTCTCGGACTGACGGTCGCCTGCGGGGGTAACGGCACGACGGCGGCCCCAACGAACGACGCGGAAGCGGCCGACGCGGGCGTGTCGCCTTACGCTGCCGAGTGCTCTGAGGCAGGCACACCGCCGTCGTCGCTCGAGTGCACGGGCCTTTACTCCGACATCGAGACCAAGGTGATCGCGACTGGAGTGCGGGCATACGCCCCCGCCGTTCCGCTCTGGGCCGATGGTGCCGAGAAGGATCGATGGATCTTCCTTCCGCCGGGAACCCCGATCGACGCGACGGACCCGAATGAGTGGACGTTCCCCGTCGGGACCAAGGTCTGGAAGCAGTTCAGCAAGGACGGACTGCGCGTCGAGACCCGGATGTTCCAAAAGGTACAGAGCAATTTCTGGGTGCGGACGACCTACGCCTGGAATACCGACGAGACGGAGGCAATCATGTCTCCCGGGGGGAACATCCCGTGGGGGGACGGCGGCTTCTACCATATTCCCACGGGCGACGAATGCGACCAGTGCCACCGCGGCAGGAATGATCACCTCCTCGGCTTCGAACAGGTGTCCCTCGGCCTCGCCGGCGCGACGGGGCTCACCCTGCCAGAGCTCGTGGCCGACAAGCTCATCACGCCTCCTCCCTCCATGACGAGCCTCGTCGTGGGAGACGACGGAACCGGCGTGGCGGCCCCGCCCATGGAGTGGCTGCACATCAACTGCGGGGTGAGCTGCCACAACGACAACTCCAACTCCACGGCGTTCGGGTCCAGCATGCGCCTCAGGCTCGATCCGACGCTGCTCGACGGGGGGTCGTCGGTCGACTTCGATACGCGGACGACGACGCTGGGGGTCATCGCCAATAACCCCATGTGGAGCAGCGAGCCCCGCATCGTGCCCGGCGATCCGACCGACAGCCTGCTGGTCGAGCTCATCACGAGCAGGGGAACGAACAACTTGGCGGCCGACCAGATGCCGCCGATCGCGACCTTCATCGTCGATGTCCCCGACACGCAGAACGTCGTCACGTGGATCGGTAAGATGCCGCCGCTGGCCGACGCCGGCGCCGACTGACGGTCAGGCTGTCGCTGCCTCCGTCATTCGAAGGCCGTCCCCGGGAGGATCCGCGCCATGAGCGTCGTCACGATCTCGCGCTTGTGTCGCTCGATGATCTCGGGGTCGAACGGATCGACGGACAGCACGACGGATACGAACGCCGGGTCGTGAAACGGAAAGCAAGCCATCGAAACGGCCGAAAGGCAAAGCTGCCGTGCATCGACGTCCTTCCGGACCTCGCCGCGCTCTCGCATCTCGTCGAAGCGCTCGACGACGTCCTCGAGCTGAGGCTTGACGTGTGTCCGGAGGATCTCGTCGGCGAGCCGTCCTCCGCGGGCCGCCTCGTGCTGGAGGATGCGCAGCACGGGGGCGTGTGTGGCGTGGAAGTCGACCAGCATCCCCACGAAGGCCGTGATGAGCGCCACGAGTTCCTTGCGCTCGAAGCGCTTGCCGCGAGCGCGGCGGCGTGGCGGCGCCATCGTGTCCAGGATGCGCCAGCCCTCCGAGGTGATGAGCGCGACGGCCCGCTCGATCACGGCACGATGCAGCCCGATCTTGTCCTCGAAGTAGTGGTGAATCAGTGCCTGGGGTGCGTCCGCGGCGCGGGCGATTGTGGCGAGCCTTGCACCGTCGAAACCCTTCGTCGCGAACTCCGCCTCCGCGGCGTCGAGGATCCGCTTGCGGGTTGCCTCCCCACCTCGCTCGCGCCGTCGTCCAGGTGATTCGTCGAGAAGTGGCGCGCTCAAGCGCTCGCCTCCCAGTTCTCGTATTCGAGGATGCCGAGCTCCTCGAACGCCTTGCGCACGTACGGCGTGAGGAGGCCGAGGCGCTTCACGTTGGGCACGATTTTCGAGAAACAAAGCCGGCGGAAGACCTGCATCGGCTCCGACCGTATCGTCGCCTCTCTACACTCGGCGACGGGAAGGCCCATCCGCTCCCAGACCTCCTCGCCGAGCAGGCGGTCGTGCATCAGCTTCGACGACATGATGACGAAGTCCTCGCGGTCCCGGAGCTCGCGCTCGCTCATGTCCACGTACGTATCCTTGAGCGACAGGATGCCGAAGGCGACGTGCCGGGCCTCGTCCTGCATGATGTATTGCGTGATCTGCTTGATGAGCGGCTCGGCGGTCATCTGGTGGATCATCCCGAACGCCCCGAGCGCGAGGCCCTCCACCATGATCTGCATGCCGAGGAACTTGAAGTCCCATCGGGGGTCGCTCAAGAGGATGTCGAGAAGCTCGCGAAGGTGCGGATTGACGGGATAAACGATCTCGATCTTCTCGCGGAGATACCGGTCGTAGGCCTCGACGTGCCGGGCCTCGTCGAAGACCTGAGCGGCCGCGTAGAGCTTGGCGTCCGCCGTCGGCGCGAGCTCGACAATCTGCGCCGTGGCCAGCAAGGCCCCTTGCTCGCCGTGCAGGAAGTTCGAGAACATGAACGCCGACTGCTGCCGGCGGAGCTCGGGAACGTCCTTCTTCGGATCGAGCTTCGACCAGACGGGGGTCCCGTAGAGGCCATTCATGTGATCGGGCACGTACTCGGCCGTCGGGTCGACCGGGGTATCCCAGGCGAGGGCGGTGCGCGAGTTCCAGAGCAGGTCTTTGCTTTTCTCGTAGAGCACCCGCAGGTCCGGCCGCTTGCACGTGTAGTCCCACGTGTACGTGAGCGTGTGGCCGACCTTGAGCGCGTCGGTCCCGGAGGGACCTTCCTTCGGGCGGCGGGAGGCGGCGGTGACCGCAGCGGCGTAGGCGCTCGAGGGAAGGGTCAGCGTGCTCGCGGGCGCGGGCCCCGGCAGGGCCCCCACGGGCGGCAGGGCAGCAGCGGACGAACTCGCCATCGGAAAACCTCCTCGAAAGAGTGCGAGTTGATGTTTTGGTCAAATCACCAAATTTGTCAAGCCGCCGCTTCCGCCGGGCGAGCGGCGCGTCATTCCAGCAAGACGACGCCGCGGTCGCGAAGGTCCGCGACCCGGAGCTGGACCACGCTGGGACGCTCGCCTCGTGCATCCGCAATCTGCTCGATGGTGCGGACGCCGTCGACGAACGAAAGAAACCCGAGGATCTCGTCGTTCACGTCGAACCAGTCGAGGTCCTTCGGATCGACCATGAGCTTCGGGATGGCGTACGCGCTCGGCAACGTCAGCGACCCCGAGTCCCCGTGCGGCGTGTCCCCGGAGTTGCCCTCCGCCTTCCCGTCGGGAAGGGTCGGAACGCCGGGCGCCGGCGGGACGTGCAGCAGGTCGGCGCGCGCCATCTTGCGGGTGGGTCGGCGGCTCGGTCGGTCCTTCACCTTCGGTATCTCCATGATTGACCACACGCGACCGATGCGGCGCTCTCCCCAAGATCGAGCACGAGAGTACATGCAAAGGGTATTCGATGCGAAGCGCTGCCGATGAGAGGCCACATGGGGGGCGGCTTCTTCCCGGGGAGGACTTCGGCGCACATCTCCAAAGGCAAAGCGGTCCCCCCCGCTAGTGCGATGGAATACTTGGGTATAGATTGTTACTCATGGGGTTGCCGCGTCTTGTCCACCATGTTTCGTTTGCGATCGCAGTTGGAGTCCTTGGGACCGGCTGCGCGTCAGGGGGCAGCGTCGACGGCAAATCGGGAAGCAACCAGGCGGACGGCGGCGTTCCATTTTTCGATGACGCCTCGGCGGACGCAGGTGCTTCGGCCGATTCCAACCTAGGCAGCGAGGCGAGCGTCGGAGAGGACGCGGCACTCGACGGCCCGGAGTCGGTATTGACGGCCGACGGCGGGTGCCCGGCTGGCTACAGCGCGTGCGGCGGAGACTGCGCCGACCTCACGAGCCCCACCACCTGCGGGTCGTGCACCAACGCTTGCGCCACCACCGTCGCAAACGCCCAGCCCACGTGCGTGGACGGGACATGCGGGTTCGCGTGCGCCGCCGGCTACAACCTCTGCGGCGGCGCGTGCGTCCAGTTCACGACCGCGGCCAACTGCGGTAGCTGCGGTAAGGCATGCACCGGCGGCACGGCGGTGTGCGCGGGCTCCGGCGGAGTGTATTCGTGCGCGTCGGGGTGTCCGTCCGCGGCGCCCAGGCTCTGCAGCGGCAGCTGCGTCGACACCACGAGCGACGCGGAGAACTGCATGACGTGCGGCCATGCGTGCACGACCAGCGTCGCGAACGCGCAGGCCGTGTGTGTGAGCAGCGCGTGCTCGTTCGGTTGCGATACCGGGTACACGCCCTGTAGCGGAGCTTGCGTCCAGCTCACCACGTCCGCCAACTGCGGGAGCTGCGGCAACGCGTGCACTGGGGGCACGCCGGCGTGCGTCGGATCCGGCGATGCGTATTCGTGCGCCTCCGGCTGTCCCCCCGCGGCGCCGACGCTCTGTGGCGGCAGCTGCGTGGATCCCGCGACCGACGTCGACAACTGCAACATTTGCGGGCACGCCTGCACCACCGGTGTCTCCAACGCGACCGCCGCGTGCGTCTCGGGCGCGTGCACCTTCACCTGCAACAGCGGATTTAGCGCCTGCAACGGCGCGTGCGTCGACTTCGCGACCAATAGCAGCAACTGTGGCGGCTGCGGCGCGTCCTTCGCGTGCAGCGGCGGCACGCCGGTGTGCGCTGGATCTACGTGCGTCTCCGGTTGTCCGGCGGCCACGCCCACGCTTTGCGGCGGCACCTGCGTCGACACGGCGAACAACGCGAACTACTGCGGCTCGTGCACGAACGCCTGCTCCACAGGCATCGCCAATGCCACGGCCGCGTGCGTCTCGGGCGCGTGCACCTTCACGTGCAACAGTGGATACACCCTCTGCAACGGCGCGTGCGTGGACTTCACGAGCGACAACGACGACTGCGGCGGTTGCGGGTCCACGTACGCCTGCAGCGGCGGTACTCCCGAGTGCCAGAACTCCGTGTGCGTCTCGGGCTGTCCGGTGGCGACGCCCACGCTCTGCGGCGGCGCGTGCGTCGACACGACGAGCGACGTGAACGACTGCCATACGTGCGCGAATAGCTGCACGACGAGCGTCGTCAACGGCATAGCCGACTGCGTCGACAGCACGTGCGGCTTTACGTGCACTGGCTCGCTCCAGCCTTGCGACGGCGCGTGCGTCGACTTCACGAGTGACAGCAGCGACTGCGGCGGCTGCGGGGCCGCGTACGCGTGCAGCGGCGGCACGCCGGCATGCCAGAACTCCACGTGCGTCTCAGGCTGTCCTGCAGCTACGCCCACGCTGTGCAGCGGCGTGTGCGTCAATACGACGAGCAACGTGAATGACTGCGGAGGGTGTGCGCAGCCGTGCACGACCGGCGTCGCCAACGCCACACCGGAGTGCAGCAGCAGCACGTGCACCTTCACGTGCAACGGCGGCTACACGGCGTGCAACGGCGGATGCTCCGACTTCTTGAACGACCCCGACAACTGCGGGAGCTGCGGCGCGATGTGCATGGGCGGACAAACATGCAGCGGTGCTCTGCCCCCCTCCGTCAACGTCAGCACCGTCCAGTTTGCATCGAGCTTTGCGTCCGCGCCGACCTGGAACTGCACCGCGGCCGGTACGACGACCGTCAACTCGACTACCGGCGCCGTCACCGGAGACACATGTGGAGGGACCGCGACGCTCGATTTCACCAATGGAGTAACTCAGAGCGTTTCCGGCGGCCCGACGGTGATGGTGGTGGTCCTCCAGGGGTTGACGGTCACCAACAGCCACGTGATCCAGCTCACCGGCGATGAACCCATCGTTTTCCTGGTCGCCGGCAACGTCCTCGTGGACCTGGGGGGCACGATCAACGCGGGCGCCGCGGGGTCGACTCCGGGAGCGGGCGGAAGCCTCGCGGCCAACTGCGCTGGGTCGACGGGAACCGCCGCTTCGGCGTCGAACTCCGGCGGCGGAGGAGGGGGCTTCGGGACGGCGGGCGGCTATGGCGCAAACAACAACGGGAACGACGGCGAGGCCGGTGGCGCGGTGAGCGCCGGCACGAACCTTCAGCCGCTGCGGGGCGGTTGCTCGGGAGGGGCGGCCGCAAGTGGGAGCGGCAGCACCGCGGGCGCCGGCGGTGGCGCGTTCGAGATCAGCGCATCGGGGACCATCACGATCGGAACCGGGAGCAACACCGCCATCCTCGGCGCCGGCGGCGGATTCTCCACGGGCGCGACCGGGACCAACTCCGGCACGGGAGGCGCCGGCAGCGGCGGGGGGATCCTGCTCGTGTCGCCCGCAGCGGCCACCTTCGGCAGCGGCGGCGTTCTAAGAGCACACGGCGGCGGCTCGGGCTCGGGGAGAGGCATCAACAACGACGGCAGCTCGGGATCGAATGGTCACACCGCGGACAACAACGCCGCGGCGGGGGGCTCCGCGCCCGACATCAACGGGGCCGCGGGGGTCACCGGGGGTCTCTGCGCGGGAGTCAACTGCGCGACCGCATCGGCTGCCGGATCCCACGGCGCTTGCAGCGGGGTCTGCGGCCTGGACGGCTCCGGCGGCGGCGGTGGCGGCGGACGGATTCAAGTGACCACGAGCGCCGCGACCATCGGATGTCACTAGCGGGGGCCTTACTCCGAGCCGCCGTCCATCATGTCGGGTCCACCCGACGAGCTGCTCGAGCCGCCGCCGAAGAGATTGGTCAGAAGGCCGATGAGCGCGCCGAGGCCGCCGCCCGCGCCCGACGAGGAGGATGACGAAGAGGAGGAGCTTCCTCCGCTCGTACAGGGCGTCGTGCACGGGCCTCCGTCGTCGTCTGCGGCGGCGGCGCCGTCCGATTCGCCCGAATCACCGGCGTCCGCTGCCGTGGTCCACCCTTCCCACGATCCGGGCGACCCGCATCCGGAGCTCCACGCGCCGACGGCGAGTGCGCCAATGGCCACTATCGCCCATCCTCGAAGGACCATCGGCATCCGTGACCCAGAGCGCATGCTGGACTCCCCCGCCAAGCTCGAAGTTAAGCACGCCTTCTTCCGACCTGCCATCCGCGATTCTCCGGGGCCCCTCACTTGCACCCCACGTACGCACGCGCTCGGACCCGCCCGCGCTCGTGCAGCGGAATGACCGAAGGCGCGAATCCCGCCGTGCGAAGATGTCCCAGAAAGGCGTCCGCGCGATAGCCGCTCCACACGGCGAGCACACCGCCCGCGACCAGCGCCCGCTTCAAGGCCGCGAGGCCGGGAGGGGAGTACAGGCGCGCGTTCGTGCGAAAGCTCGCCCAGTGGGGGCCGTTGTCGACGTCGAGGAGGATAAGATCCACGTCGCCCTCCGACTGCGCCAGCACCTCGCTCACGTCACCGCGAACGAGCTTCACGCGCGCGTCGTCCAGCGCGCCGTTGGCGATGGAAGCCAGCCGTCCGCGCACGAGTCCGATGACGGCGTCGACCTTCTCGACGACGACGACGCTGGCGTCGGGGGCCACGACCTCCAGCACGCCGCGCAACGTCGCCCCGAACCCGAGGCCTCCGACGACGACGCGCTTCGGTGCGCCTCGTCCGAGGGTCGACGCCAGCCGCCCGAACGAGCGCTCGGTGCCGAGGGAGGCGCTAGAGAGCAGGACGACGTTTCCTGCGACGAGCTCGACCAGGTTGCCCGTCTCTCTCAGGAGCAGGTGCCCGGGACCCTGGATCGGGTGCACACGAAATTGCCTCCCCTGCACCGCCCGTCGATAGCACCCTTGCCCCCGATCGCGCGAGGTGGCCGTCGCCCGGTTGTGTCATGCTTGACGGCGTGCCCCGCTCCACCTCGGCCCACAGCAGCCACGACTTCGAGACCGAGCTGCGCGAGCTGCGGGCCCATTTGCTCGCGATGGGGGCTCGGTGCGAGCGAGCCTTCGCCCTCGCGTGCGAGGGCTTCCTTCAGGGAGCCGCGGAGACGGTCGGCGACGTCGAGGACCTCGACGTCCAGATCGACCAAGACGAGCTCCGGATTCATGCGCTCATCCTGAGGATCCTCGCCTTGCGGCAGCCTGTCGCGGACGACCTCCGGTTTCTCGCGACCGCGCTGCGTCTCATCACGGATCTCGAACGGATCGGCGACGAGGCCGTCAACATCGCCGAGCGCACGGTCGGGGAGGATGGAAAGACGAAGGCGCTCGTGAGCGGAGAGCTCTCCAAGATGGTCCTCGACGTGCGCGACATGCTTCACGGAGCGATCGACGCATTCGTCGAGTGGGACGCGGAGGAGGCCGAGCGCGTCCTCGGCTGCGACGATGCGGTCGACGACCGGTGCGCGGCCATCATGTCGACGATGAAGACGCACATGTCCGAGCACGTGAGCGAGATACAGTCCGGGCTGCGCGTCATCCGTGTGGTGAAGTACCTCGAGCGCATCGCCGATCACGCCACCAACGTGGCCGAGCAGGCCATCTTCATGATCCGCGGCGAAGACGTCCGGCACGGGCAGAAGCGTGTTTCATGAAAAGGCAGCGTCTCCTCAGAAGCCGCCTTCGAGGCCGAGGCTCGGAATCGTCACCGGGCCGATCGTCGTGGACTGACACGTTTGCTGAGTGCAGGTCGTCGGGACGGCCTCCTTGCTCAGCGTCGCGTTGAGCCACTCGGCGATAAACGAGATCCATCGCCTTGCGCCGAGCGGCCAGCGTTTCTCGAGTCGTAGGTCCAGGCGGAAGAAGCCTGGGAGACGTGTGCTGGGGTCGCTCGGGACCGACGGCTTCGGGAGCCCCGTGTAGTAGGTGACGCGCGTGCCTGCGCGCCAGTTGCGTCCGAGGTCGTACGTCGCGGCAGCGCTGAAGACGTGCGTGCGGTCGAACGCGGAGAGAAACGACTGATTCTCGTAGACGCGCGTCGAGCGGGAGAGCGTGTACGAGACGATGCCGCCGAAGCGCTCGGTGAGCTGTCGCTTGACGAAGAGCTCGAGGCCGTACGCGGTCCCGTTGGTGCGGGTCTCGAGCGCGCGGACCGACTGGTCCGTGCCGCTGTCGTCCATGCTTTGCCCGCCGATGCCGGCTGGGGTCGTCATCGGGGCCGCCGGCTGGTTCTGCATGATCCCGAGAGGGTCGCTGAAGTTGAAGAAGGCATTGTGGAAGACCGTGGCCGTCGCCGTCGTCGCCTGGCCCACCGCCCACTCGACCCCCAGGCCTTCTTGCACAGCGGTCTGCAGGCCGCCCTTCAACCCTCCTGGCTGGATTCCCGGTATCGGTACGGCGAATGCGGGCGGCTGGTGCGCGACGCCCATCGCCCACAAGAGATGGGTGCGCTCCGTCATCTTCGCCCGAGCCGAGAGCCGAGGGTCGACCGCAACGGCTGTTGCCCCGTTCGAGGTGTAGAGGTCCAGGCGCACTCCGGGGGTGAACTCGAGGCCGCGGACGACGCCGAGTACGACGTCGGCCCGGATGCCCGTCGCGAGGTCGGTACGCGACGGGAAGTAGTTGGCCGCCAGCGAGGATTCGGAAGCTCCAAGCGTCGACGGATCGAAGACGACGCTGTACGTGTCGACCTGGGCGTCCACCCCGGCGCGCAGGAGCGCCAGCGGGGAGAGGCGATACGACATCTCGGTGCGAGCGCCGAGCAGCTGGTCGCGGACGGACTGGCCGTTTCCGACCTCCGTCAGATCCTCCCCGACGGTGACCGCGGTGCGTATCGTTCCCTTTTCGTCTATTCGATGGTCATAACGGAAGTCCACGCGATGAAACTGAGTACCGAATATGGTCTGCGTGGTTCCGGACTGCTTCTGTCCGAGGTAGTCATCCGCTCCGAAGGCGAGGACGCCGACGCGATCGTCCGGGGTCACGTCGTACGTGGCGCGGCCCTGATAGTCCCAATACGAGAGCGTCGTGTCCGGCGACACGAGCGAGAGGATGAGACCCGTATAGGAGTAGCGTCCCCCCAGCAGCACAGTGCCCTTGCCGCCGTCGAACGAGGTCTCGGCGATCGCGCCCGCGTCGAAGATGCGGACGTTGTACTCGCCGTGCAGTTCGTCCTTCGGCTCGACGGTCTCGCCCGAGACGATGCCGCCGGCAAAGTGTCCGAATCGCGCCGGATATCCGCCCGGATAGAGATCCACCCGGTCGATGAGGGCGGGATGGACGATCGACGGGCCGAGGCCCACGTGAAAGAGATACGGGACGCGGACCCCGTCGAGAAAGTACCCGGCGTCGCCCGGCGGTGCGCCGCGGATGTAGAAGTACGGAAGTCCCGAGATGATGGGTGTGACGCCGGGCAGAATCTCGATGGCCCTGAAGGGGTCCCCGAACGCGCCCGGTAGCTGCCGCACCTCGGCGCGGGTGAGCGATGCGCTGAGGGAGGGCTCCTCGTAAGCCCCGTGGACGGTGACTTCTTCGGGGCCGCTGGTCGGGGGCGAGGTCGAGGTCGAGGTCGAGGTCGAGGTCGAGGGCGAGGGCGAGGGCGAGGGCGAGGGCGAGGGCGAGGGCGGCGGAGGGCGGAAGACGACCTCGACTCGTATCCGGGCGGCGACGGGCTTTCCGTTACGCGCGGCTGGCTCGTAACGCCATGCGAGGGCGGCGGCGACCGCGGCGCTCGAGAATGGCTCGGCCGCTCCGGCCGGCGTGGCCGAGCGGACGGTGCCGTCGACGTTCACTGTGATCGTGAGCACCACGACCGCCTCGCCGGCCGCCCCTCGGGGATAGGGCACAGCCGCCTGGCCGAGAAGGTGCGGAGGCTCGAGTGAGGCGGCCGGAGGAGGCGGCGGTGCGGGCTGGGCGAGCACGGGAGCCGTTGCGGGAACGAGCCCGGCGAGCAGCGCTGCGGCGACAAACACCGGGCGAGCTCTTCGCCGAAAGGCCAAGCCCTCGTCGCCTGACTTTCGTGGCCGAACCGTAACCAAAAAGACTCTTGCTCACCTGCCGCGTCGGCAAGTAACTGAGGGGCGCATTTTCACGAGACTACATTGGAGGTCGAGGTCATGGCGACGCGCAAAGGTCTCTTCGTCGCAGCCTTATCGACGGGTCTCCTCACCCTGAGTGTGGCGGGGTACGCCGCGCTTTCTTCGTCGGCGGATTCGCATGTCACGTTTCAGGCTTCCGGGCCGGCGGGCATGACGATCGAAGGGTCGACGACCGACCTCAAAGTGTCGGAGGACAGCGGAAACATCGTCGTCGACGTTGCCCTTTCGAATCTGGCTACCGGGATTGCCCTTCGAGATCACCACATGAAGGAGAAGTATCTCGAGGTGCCCAAGTACCCATCGACGACTCTCGTCATCGCCCGGAGTGCCCTCAAGTTCCCTGCCAAGGACGACCACGCCGAGGGCGACGTGCCGGGCCTTCTCAAGCTGCACGGGCAGAGCCATCCGGTGACCGTTCACTACGAGGCCAAGGGCAACGGCGCGGGGTTCGCCGCTCAGGGCAAATTTCGGCTCAACATGAACGACTACGGCATCAGCGTGCCCTCCTACCTGGGCGTGACCGTGAAGCCGGACGTCGACGTGAGCGCGAACTTCAGCGTCACGGGAAGCTAGAGCGCGACTATGGCCCGCTGGGCGATGGCGCTGGCCGCCGGGCTCGTGCTCTTCCTTGCCGCTTCGAGCGCCCACGCCTACCCGTGGATGATCCGGCACGGCTACGCCGGGTGCACCCCCTGCCATACGGACCCTTCGGGCGGCGCCGGTGCGCTGACGGAGTACGGTCGGGCGCAGAGCGATCTCCTCCTTCGCATGCGCTACGGGGAGAGCTCGGACTCCGGCGAGGCCGATCGGACGTCGCAGTTCCTGGGATTCGTCCCGCTCCCCGAGCAGGCACGCCTCGGCGGGGACTTCCGCGAGGCGTTTCTGAGCAACCAGGCCTCGGGCGCGCCGCTGCAGCAGCAGTTCATCACGATGAGGGCGGACCTCTACGGAGACTTCAAGTTCGGCCGATTCCGCGCCGCAGGGAGCATCGGGTACATCCCTCAAGGCGATTTGACCGCGTCGCTGACCACGTCCCAGCAGGACAACCTCATCTCCCGGGAACACTGGCTGGGCGTCGAGCTCGACGAGGACGGCGCCTTCCTCTTGCGCGGAGGCCGGATCGCGCTTCCCTTCGGCATTCGAATGATCGAGCACACCCTCTGGGCACGGCAGCTGACGCGCACGGACATCGACGACACGCAGCAGTACGGCGTCGCTCTCTCGTTCGCTCACGACAAGTGGCGCGGCGAGGCGATGGGCATCGCCGGCAACTTCGAAATCAGCCCGGACGCCTTTCGCGAGCGGGGCTACAGCGGGTACGTCGAGTACGCGCCTTTGACGACGCTCGCCGTCGGCGTGAGCAGCATGTTCACGAGGGCCACGCGCGACATCGTGTACGGCGTCACAGACTACCGCTACTCGAACGGCCCGTTCCTGCGGTACGCACCATGGCAGCAGCTCGTCTTTCTGACCGAGATCGACTCCGTGTACCAGTCGCTCACGTGGAACGGGCATCGGGGCGGATACGCTGGGTTTGCGCAGGCCGACTACGAGCCGGCGCAGGGCTTCCATCTGATGCTTACCGGGGAAGTGATGAACAGCGGCCAGGCCGGCGAGCCGCCGTCGGCCGACGGGTGGCTGTCCGCGGTATGGTTCTTCCTGCCGCACATGGATCTGCGGTTCGATACGATCTTCTCGGCGCTCGGCTCCGCGGGGGTGGCCGGGGGCCCGTCGAGCTACACCAACGAGACCCTGTGGCTCGCGCAGTTTCACGTGTTCCTGTGAGGACGATGCGATGAATCGCGGGAGAGGACTGTACGTCATGGCGCAGGCGTTCGTCGCGGTCGCCGTCGTCGGCTGGGCGAGGACGGCGGCGGCCCACCCCGGGTTCCCGGCCGTGATCGACGGCGCGCTGGGCGAGCCGAGCAACTTCGTGGAGAACGAGTTCAAGCCGACCGCTTGTCAGCTTTGCCATACAAGCACGGCCGGCGGCACGGCCCTCGTGGCGTTCGGAACGCTGCTGGTGTCCACGTATGGGCTCAGCAACGACCCCATCAACGAGGACGACAACTCGCTCAAGACGGCGATGATCGGGCTCAAGGCGGACGACCCCGAGGCCATCACGGACCTGAAGAAGGGGATCAATCCGAACAACGACCCCGAGGTCTTCGCGACGGCGCTCCCGCAGCCGACGTACGGCTGCGCCGTGGCGCCCGTGCCGAGGCGCCCGCCGTCCTCTGGCTTTCCTCTCGCCCTCGCGGCCACCGCGATTCTGCTGTCGAGGCGGCGGCGTACGGTTTCCCAATTCTGAGGGGACGCATCCGACCGCTTACCCTTCAGCTCGTGGCGTTTGGCGTCGACAGTGGCGCCACGTGGCCGCATACTCTCGGGAAGAGGTATGCTTCCGATGGCTGAAACCGTTCTCCAGGAGACGACGACGATGCTCGGGCTCAAGCGGGTGAAGACGCAGCTCGATCTCATGCCGCTCATTCGAAGGGGCCTTCCCTTCGCTTCTCTCGAGCGCGTATCCAGGCATCTCGAGATCAGTCCGCTGGTCATGGTCGCGGCGCTCGGTCTTGCGAAGCGCACCGTCTCACGCCGTGCTCAGGAGAAAAGGCTCTCGCCGGCGGAATCAGAGCGACTCGTGCGGCTCACCCGGGTGTTGGCGGAAGCAAAGCATGTGCTCGGCTCGGAAGAGAAGGCTCGCCGCTGGGTCCTCAAGCCAAATCGTGCGCTCGACAGGGCGACCCCTCTTGGCCTGCTCGACACGGACATCGGAGTGAACGCTGTGTTCGAAGAGCTGGGCCGCATCGAACATGGCGTGTTCGTTTGATCGTCTGGCGACTCTGCAAGAGGCTTCGCGCGGCGACCGCTTTCGATGGCGAAGGCGCGCGCCGATATCCGGGCCGCTGGAACCACAGGGGAGTGCCGATGGTCTACTGCGCTTCCGCGCTCTCGCTCGCGACGTTGGAGCTTTTCGTGCACCTTGACCCCGACGATTTGCCCGACGACCTCGTCTCGATTCGCGCCGAGGTGCCCGACGATCTCCTGAACGAGACCGTCGAGCCGCAGACGCTTCCAAGCGGGTGGAACCAAACGCCGGGGCTCGTGGCGTTGCAGGACCTGGGATCTGCGTGGGTCAACTCGTCCCGAGGGGTCGCGCTGGTCGTCCCTTCGGCCATCATTCCGAGCGAACGAAACGTTCTCCTCAATCCGAAACACGCGGATATGGCGCGCGTCGTTCGGCAACCCCCGCGGAGCTTCACGTTTGATCCTCGGATGCGTAAGTGGGTGGCGCCGCCCGCCGGCCGCGCGGGACGGGCCAAGCGCGGGTGACGGTCACGGTCAGGCGCGAGGTTCTGTCCAAGGCGGCGCGACAGGTCAGCGAGGCCGAGCCAGGTCCGTGAGTGCATGGGTCGACGCCGCGATGGAGGAAAAAGCGCGTCGCGAGGATCTCACTCTACTGCTGTCGGAGATGAAGGCCGAGAATGGCCCGCCGACCGCAAAAGAGAAAGCATGGGCGCGCGCCCGCAAGATGCACTCGACGGCCACGCCCGCGAGGTAGATGCCGCTCGCGTAGATGGCCGCGGCGTGCAGGTGCTCTGCGGCCGGGATGCGGGCCAGGGGGGCTCGGTATGTGACAAGCCGGCGACCCAAATGAGCCTTGACGCACCGCCGCGGGTGATGGACGACTGCATTCCTGACCTCCTCGCCGAGCAAGGAGTCCGGCGCGCACCCGGCAGGCCCGAAGGGCTGGGCGGCAGAACGCGCGTGGCTTGCCTCGCCGCTCGTGCCGCTCGCGCTCTTCGCGGCGGCGCTCGTGTTCGATTATGGCGTCCTGGGCCGGTCGATGCGCTTCGACCCGACGATGTACCAGTTCCTCGACCTGGAGGCGCTGCGGCACCACCCGGGCACCAGCCTGCTCCTCTTGCACGGTCAACCGCCCCTACTCAACGTGGTGCTGGGCATCGCCGCTGGCGTCGCCGGGGCGCTTGGCCTGCACCTCGAGACCGTCCTCGGGGTGCTCTTCGCCGCGGCGGGTGCGGTGACGGCGGTGGGGCTCCAGCGGCTCGTGCTCGAGTGGACAGGGTCGCCCTTGCGCGCGCTCGCATGCGTCGCCCTGTACCTCGTGGAGCCCGCACTCTACGTGGAGCACACCGCCGGGGTGGGGTTGAACTTCTTCTTCTACGAGCACCTGCTGCAGCCGGTGCTCGTGCTGCTCGCATGGGCGCTCATCCGCTGGCACAAGGGGCGCTCGACGGTTGAGGCCGCGGCCGCGATCGCGCTGGTCGGCGTGGCGGTGAACCTACGGTCGCTCTGCCATCCGCTGCTGTGGGGGACGCCGATCGTCATCCTGGTCGTGCTCGGCACCCGAGCCGCGGAGCGGTCGCGATGGCGCGCCGCCGCGTTCGGGGCTGCGGCGCTGCTCGTCTTCGGGTGGTCGGCGAAGAACGCGTACCTCTTCGGCGCCTTCACGAACTCGAGCTGGGACGCGTACGGCCTCTCGCGGGGCTTCGTCCCGCCCCCGGTCGAGCTGAGACCGTTCCTCGGCGGGGGCGGAGCCCCGGACGGCACGCCCCTTCTCGCGCGCTTTCCGCACCTCGCCGCCTTCGGCGCGGACTCCCTCCGCGTCGTGACCGCGCCGACGAAGAGAGACGGCTCGGCGAACTGGAACCACCTGCTCTTTCTCACGACCCGGGCCGATCTCACGGACCGCGCCCTCGCCGCGCGAAGCGACCTGGGACGCGACGTGGCCATCGCGGGCGTGATGTACGCGCTCTCCACCCGTGCGATGTACCTGCACCCGTACACCGGGCGCGCCTTCGGGAAGTCGCCGGCCGAGTTCGAGGGGTGGCTGTGGCTGTACGACCGCATGCTGTACTTGGACGTCAGCGCGATACTGGGAGACACGGGAGAACAGCCCGGCCTCACGCTCTTCGGCCTGGTCTGGCTTCCGCTGCTCGTCGTGCTGGCGGTCGCCCACGCTCGGCGCGTGCCCGATGAGCGCTTCGGGCTGGCCACGCTCGGCTTCCTCGCGCTCTTCCCGCTCGCCGTCGCGTGCGCGACCGACGGCGTCGAGGGCAATCGCATGCGCTACTCGACGTTCGCGGTGATCGCGTGCGTGACCGTCCGGCGGGACGTCGGCTAGAGCGCTCGGCGGCCCGTGCAGCATCCATTCACCTCCCGAGGAATACTGTGACACTTCAACGTCTCACGATCTACGCGCACTTCAGCGAGGACGCGTGCGTCAGACCCTTCGTGCACCGCATGCTCGAGGACCTGCGGCGTCACAGCTCGCAGGTGATATTTGTTTCGACCTCGCCTCTGGCCCCTTCGGAATACGATCGACTTCGTGCCGTCTGCAGTTTGGTGCTCACTACGATCAATGAAGGATACGACTTCAGCATGTGGAAGCATGCATTGTCGCAGGTCGAACTGGGTCAATGGGATGAACTCATTCTGACGAACTCGAGCATCTTCGGCCCTGTACGTCCTTTGGGCCCGGCTCTTGCGAAGATGACCGCTGCAGACTGCGACTTCTGGGGCATGACCCACAGCAACGAAGGCGGACCTCACCTGCAGAGCTATTTTCTGGGGTTCAAGGCGGCCGCTCTCAGAGCCCCGTGTTTCCAAGAGTTCTGGAGTAGCGTGCTGCCCTACCGGAACAAGGCGCAGGTGATCAGAAGCTACGAGCTCGGACTCACTCTTTACCTGACGCAATGTGGACTCCGTGCGGGCGCCTTCGCTTCCATCGACACGATGCCCTTGGACATGCAGGCGAAGTACCGATATCGTAACCCCACTCTATATTGGCCTGTCGAGCTACTAAGACTTGGATTGCCCTTCATTAAGGTAGAGTTAATGCGCGACAATCCCGGCGGTGTGTCACTGGAGGCCTTGCGCGACGCCATCTCGCAATATGGCTATGATCTGCGTGGAAGCGGATGCGACCGCGCACGATGACGCAGTCGACGCCTCTCGATGCTCGTCCGCCGTCGCTCGCGGCCTGATTCCTCCGCGATGGACGCGGACCACCTTCGCGCGCCGGTTCCCTTCCTTCGTCCGGTCGCGCGGTCCGTTCCCGAGGAACCCGACTCCTTTCACAGAGTCGTGGACTCCCGGGGCTCCCTCCGCGAGGAGGGAAGCTCGTGATCCGACAGCCACCGTTCCCTTGCTCGATCCATGCGCTCGGCACCCCGTGAATTTCCCGAGGGAGGCCGTGACTGAAGCTCACTCCCCGACGACCTTCGCTTGGTCACGAGAGAGCGAGCCTCACTCGCCGGTGAGCTTCGCTTGCTCGCGAGAGAGCGAGGCTCACTCGACGGCCATCTTCGCTTGCTCACGACAGAGCGAGGCTCACTCCCCGACGACCTTCGCTCGCTCACGACAGAGCGAAGCTCACTCACCGACGAGCTTCGCTCGCTCACGACAGAGCGAAGCTCACTCACCGACGAGCTTCGCTCGCTCACGACAGAGCGAGGCTCACTCACCGACGAACTTCGCTTGCTCACGACAGAGCGAGGCTCACTCACCGACGAACTTCGCTTGCTCGCGAGAGAGCGAGGCTCACTCGACGGCCATCTTCGCTTGCTCACGACAGAGCGAAGCTCACTCACCGGCTACCTTCGCTTGCTCACGACCAAGCGAGCCTCACTTGCCGGCTATCTTCGCTCGCTCTCGTGATTCCTTCCTTCGGTCGCTGGAGAGCGACGCAAAGGAGCGTGAGAGCGAGACTCGGGACCAAGCATCCCTCGCTCACGAACCCGGTTCGTTCGCTCGGGAGCACGTCCCTGTAGAGCGGGAGCACGCCCCTGTAGAGAAGGAGTGGACCCCTCTCGCTCGGTCTCCTTCGATCTCGGGTGGGTGGCAGGACAGGGACTCGAGGGACCGAGCACCCTCCGAAAACCGGTTATAGGGGCCGTCGCGTCCGCGTGCTAGCGTTCGCGCTGAGCGCAATTCTGGGCATTACGGATAGGCAAATGGCGTGGATGCGCATGTACTGCCCGGTCGCAACCATGGGTATCGCGCTCATCACGGGCTGCGGTCTTGACGGGTCAGGCCCGTGCCCCGGGGACGCGGCGGCCGACGTGGTCGAGACGGGTCTGCCGGACGCGGGGCGCGACGTCGCCACGACGGGCGCCATCTTCGTCGACGCGAGCGTCATGCTCGTCAGCCGCGAGGGGTACGTGTGCCCGGGGATCTCGTCGTTCTCGATCGACCCGGCCGAGCTGAGCGCGGGACAGACCTCGCAGCTCGGGGTGACCACGATCGGTCCGATGCCGTCGGGCATACAGTGGACGGCGAGCCCGGCGTCGGGGGGGACGTTCTCCAGCGCGACGTCGCTGAGCCCGACGTTCCTGTGCGCAGGGCCGGGGACGGTGACCATCACCGTGCAGGTGGAGCTGGTCGTTCCGGACGCGGGGGACGTGTGCGAAGGGGTGAGCTACACGACGTATTCGAACGCGATTCACTGCGAAGGATGAGAGAGCACGCGGAGAACCGTCGCTGCCCGCGTTCGCGGCTATGATTTGGGCCCTCCTTCGGCATTGACCGCCATGATGTATCCGTACGCAGAATTCCTGATCGATTTCGACCGCAAGCACGGGCACCGGACCCACGAGAATCGCCCCGAGAACACTCGTGCGGCGATCATCATCGAGTCGCGCCCGCTCTTCTTTCTGCCGAAGGTCATCAAGAACGCGATGTACTTCCTCGGCCCCCGGTGGAACCTGTACGTCTTCACGAGCGAGCTGTCGCACGACTACGTTCAGGCATCGCTCACAGGCTGGAACGTCGGGATCACCAAGTTCCCGCGCGTCTCGCGGCTTCGGGTGGCTGACTACAACGGCATCCTGATCTCCCCGGCATTCTGGGAAAGGTTCTCGGAGGACAAGCTCCTCATTTTCCAGGCGGACGCGATCCTCACCGGCTCGAACATCGAAGAGTTCATCGGCTACGATTTCATCGGTGCGCCTTGCGGCACGTTCGATGAGAAATTCGTCGCCAACGGGGGGCTGTCACTTCGCTCGCGGCGCGTGATGCTCGACTGCGTGACGCGTCACGCTTGCCCCTCGGACATGCCGGAGGACGTCTTTTTCACCAACGCCTTGCGTAAGATGGGCGCCTCGATGCCCGACTTCAGCGCCGCCGCCGCGTTCGCCGTCGAATCGGTCTATACGCGGCACCCGGTCGGTGTTCACGGAACCGACAAGTGCTATCACCGCGTCGAAACGGCGGAGACGATCGTGCGGGGAATCAGTTACTGACGCGTTGCGCTCCGAGGGTCGCCGGGAGGACGGCGATCGATCTCGGGAGCACCTGGGCGAGGATGAATCCCGTCCGCGCGACCACCGGCTTGACGCGCTCGCTCCGCCCTAGCGCGTCCGCGAGTTCGTCCGCAACCTGCTTGCCCCAGTCGATCTCGCAGCTCGAGTCGAAGGTGAAGAAGCCGTAGTTCCCGGCGTCGAGTACGGCGAGCGCCTCCTCGGGGGTGGCGTGGCCACCGCGCTCGCGAAACTTCGCTTCCTCCGGGACCCAGGGGCTCGCGTCCATGTCGAAGCCTATGGATCGCGATGCGCTTCCGCAGAACGAGTAGACGCGCGTATTCGGCTCCAGCACCTTGCGCATCTGAACGAACCCCTCGAGAACGGGAGATGCCGGGCCGTCCGGCGTCCGCAGGGCGGGCCAGTGGATGCCCGGCGGCCATACGCTCGTCTCTTCTTCGATCTTCACGGGAGCGCTCGTCGCGAGAATCCCGAGGGCCGCGCCGATGATGGTCGCCGGTCCGAGGGGCGTGTTGCGACCGACGAGGCTCGCGAACGCGAATATCCCGGAGCTCGCGAGGAGGGCGACCGGAACAGCCAGATACGCCCATGTGCGATCGCTTCCCCAGGACGGCAGACCGAACGTCGGAGCGAAGACAACGTAGAAGAGAACGGCAAACCATGCGAGCAGGTGCCGCGCTCGCCCACTCTGTATCGCAGCGAGCGCCGCCGCGATCAGCCCGAGGAGCAGCGCCCCCGCCACCACCGGGCCCCAACCAGTGGCCTGATCGATCTTGGTCGGGTGCGGAAACAGCGTCTCGTCGAGGGTGTAGTGGCGCAGCGCGTAGTCGTTCTGCCACCCGGTGGTGAGCTCGGCGCCCTTGAGTCGCGCTATCCCGGCGATTCCCCACTTCGCGACCTGGGCGCCCCAGAACAAGAGCGACAGGTTCACTCCGCCGACGCCGACAGTCAGCAGCCGGAGCGTCCGCGGGATCGACGAGGCCCGCAACCCCTCGGCCTCGCCAGCCTCCTCTACGAACACGAACACCAGGAGCAGCAGGAGGACGACGCCCGCCATCATGCTGACGACCGGTTGCGTCACCAGCAGGCTCGCGACGGCGAGGACGGCGACCAGCACCCACGTCGGGTCGTCGAGCGCCTTGAGCGCGGCGTACACGGCCACCGGAAAGACGCACATCGCGAGCGACTGGCTCCAGATGAAGTGCGTCATGAAGCTCGGCAGGACGGCGAGGATGAAGACCGCGAGGAGACCCTTGCGCGCGCTCTCCAGGTACTCGCGGCACAGGAGATAGCTGTTCGCGAGCGCGAGCGTGACGAGCGCCACGTTGAAGAGCTTGAGCGTCTCGTAAACCGACGTGTGAATCTGCCGTAAGACGCCCATGATGACGTCGTAGGTGGGCGGGTACGGCTCCAGATAAAATGCAAAATCGCCGAGCGCGCGCAGCGACGGGTCGACGCTGAAGGTGTGCTGCTTGGCGACGTACAGCGCCGCCTCCGCGTGCATCCAGGAGTCGTCGTCTTCGAGGTACGGGTACGCGTTCGCCCCCCGGTAGTAGATCATGAAGAAGACAATCAGGACCATCCCCAGCGCGATGGCACACAGCGTCTCCTCGGTGTCCCACTGGGCGTCGGGCCGCTCGGTCTTTCCTCTACGCAATCTCGTCGCGATCGACGTCAGCGGCCCGACGCTCGCCACGGCGAGGTAAGGGAGCGGGCGCAGGGGAACGTGCAGCAGGTTGAGGACGACCCCGAGAAATGAAAAAGCGGCGACTCCTACGCCGGCGGTCTCGAGGGCGGCCGTATAGGGGTTGGCCGCGCGGTTGGCTCGTGTGAAAACGAGCACCGTGTGCCCGAGTCCCGACACGACGAACGCAAAGAAGACGACAGCCAACAGCATCGACGAGTCACTCCCTTCTAGACCATCCCGCCTCGCTTCAAGTCCCCACAAAAGACGAAAGGGCGCCGGTTGACCCGGCGCCCTCTCAGTCATGGAGACCCCTTACGGGGTCGCGTTTCAGTCAGCCAGGCCGAGCGGCTTCTTCGGTGCCGTGAAGCACTGCGGGCACGCGGAGACTGCGGCGTGGAAAATCTGGTTCGCCACACCCGAGGGCTCCGTCGTATCGGTGTAGTCCTTCAGGATGTCGGTCGAATCGTTCGGGTTCGGGTAGAGGCCGTTGGTCTCATCCGTCTTGCAGGCACCGTTGGTCGCCGAGCCGGCCGACGCGCAGGCGCTCGGGCTTCCGCCGCCCGCACCGCAGTAGCAGTTGTCGAGGTTGAGCGTCGTCGTGCCGCTGTCGCCGATGACGGCGCCGCAGCCGGTGTCCAGGATGCAGTTGAGCGTCTTGAGGCAGAGGCCAGCGTTGTTCGCGCCAGCGCCGCCGCCGTCACCGGTGAAGCTGCCGGCGATGTCACCGCACTCGTGGCCGGTGTCACTCGAGACGGTGTCGTCGATGATGTCGGCACCGACGAGGCAGGTGTAGCAGCCCGCCGCGACGTCCGGAGTGGTCGTGCCCGCGGGGACCGTGATCGACTGGTTATCGATGTCGAAGCTCACGAGGGAAGCCTCGGTCGGCGAGCAGAGGCCGCTCGCGTTGCCTTGGCACGCGACGCAATTGACCTGACCCGAGGTGGTGCAGGGAACCGGGGGCGGTGCGTTGCAGGTTGCCGTCCCGGCGTCGCCCGCGAGTCCGCAGGTCGTTCCGCCGGTGCAGATCGTTCCGCAGGTACCGCAGTTGTTGTTGTCCGTGCTCAGGGTGGTGCAGAAGGTGCCACCGTCGCCCGTGGGGCACGTGTTCGGCCCCGCCGTACCTACCGAGCCGCACGTGACTACGCCGCTCTCGCACTGGATTGTCTCCGTGTACGAGGTGAACTGTGCGGTCGTGCATCCGGTGACCCCGTTGGGGCCGCCGTCCGGGCCGTTTTCGGCCAGGGCGACCGCCAGAGTGACGCTGCAGGTCACGCCGGAAGCGGGGCAGTTGAACGTCGTGTTGGCCGCGGTGGGGGCCGAGAAGGGAGCGGTCGTGGTGCCGCCGTCATTGAAGCCGGGGCACACAGCAGTCCAGTTGATCGTCTCCGTACCGCCGCTTCCAGAAGTCGACGCCGATGTGAGCACCGCCGCCTGGCCAGGGGTCACTTCTGCCGGGCTGATCGTGATCGACGTGATGCCGGGGCATACGTAGCCGCTCTGGGTCAGGTAAATGACGCCCGCGTCGACGGCGATGGTGCCGGTGCTGACGTCGGCCGCGATTGCCGAGTCGGTCGGTGCGGTGCAGGTCACGATGACCGTGGCGCTGCTGGTCGCTCCAGCGATGACCGTGACCGCGGCCGAGGCGCCCGTGCAGGGGTCTCCGGCGCTGTCCGAACCGGAGAGCGTGACGATGTAGCCGCTGCCCGCTTGGATTCCGCCCTGGACGAACTCGACCGACTGAGCGTCCCCGATTTGGACGATTCCAGGGTAGCTATTCGTGCCGTTCGAAATGGTCCAGTTCAGGCTGAAGAGGTTGACCCCGGGGGCGATTAGCAGGTGCATGCCGATCTCGCCGAGGTTGTCCTGGCCAGGATTGCCACCGAGGCTGCCGACGGGGTTGCCGCCGCCGTTACTCCCCGAGGTGCCCGTCGCGCCGTGTTGGCTCGAACAAGCACCGAGGGATATCGCCGCAACGGCGATGCCGGCGGCGATTGTATTGCGGATAAGTTTCATCGCGATGACCTCCACGGACGTGTTTTCGTTGGTTCCCGAGTCCCCCCGGGGGGGCCGGGGACACTTGCGTGGTCCGCCTATGTACAAGAGTCGAGCCAGAACGGGCGGTGCCCGAGTTTCGCTGAAAATGCCGTGAGTTTGCGCTGCTGCAAGGAGTCTCGGTGACACCGATTCTCTCCGGATATCGGAATGACCCTCCGGTTTTCGGAGGGCCCGGGCGCCCGCGACCGAGTTCACCATCTTGTCGCGGCGTGGGGTGGTTAGGCCGTGCTACGGGGAGGTGCCGGTTTCGGCAGGTCGCCATTCGTGCCGAAGAGGAGCCGCATGCGTCGGGGTGGAAAGCTCGTCTTCGTACTCTTCGTTCTGCTCGTGGGCTTTGCGAGCTGCGCGCAGGAGGAGTACCCGCTGGCGCTCTGGCTCGCGCAGCACCCAAATCCCGAGGGGGGCGCTCTAGCTTTACGAGACGGAGGGGCGCAAGTGCAGGCCGGGTCGCTGGCGTGCACGCAGGCCCAGGCCGAGTCGTTGCCGGCGAGGCTCGTCGCGATGTCGACGTCTGCCCCGACGTCGGCGACGCCGATCCTCGCCGAGGACATCTTCGAGCAGCACTTCCTGTCGGTCTGCGGGAGCTGCCACGGCCCGGACGTCGATCCACCCGGCAACGGGGGCTTTCAGATCCAGACCGCGTCCGACTTCATGACGGCGATGAACGCCACCATCCTGGCGCACGTCATCAACTCGGTCTGCCCTTCGAACCCGGACCCCACCAACGCGAACGACCCGATGCCCCCGTGCAGCAGCCCGAACGGGGCGACGTACTCCATGCGTGGGCCGAACGACCCTGTGCGGGCGTTCGCGGAGCTCGTTCAGGAGTGGATCGCCGCCGGGAGCCCGCCGTCGTTCCTCCCGCCGAGTTCGGCCGGAGACGGAGGGTCAGCCGGCGACGCGGGCTCTCAGGGGACGTACCCGATGACCCCTGCCAACGGCAACGCGATGACGAACATCGGCAACTGCGTGCCTGGCGCGGGCCTCTTCCGTTCCGACGTCGCGCATGGCCAGGCGCTCGATGCGATGTTTGCGGGCCTGACGCCGCAGGCGACCGGCACGGCGGCGCAGATCATCGGTCTGCCGGAGCACCTCGGCGAGACGGACCTCACCACCTTCGACAGCGCCGCTCTGGCGCAGACGGGAGTCGTCGCCTACGCGCCGGGATACCCGCTCTGGACCGACAACGCCGGCAAGCTTCGCTACGTGCGCGTTCCGTTCGGCCAGTCGATCCACTTCGACAAGACGACGCAGCAGTTCCAGATTCCGCCGAACACGCGTTTTTACAAGACGTTCATGAAGCAGATCGCCGACACCGACGGCAGCCTGCGGTACCGCAAGATAGAGACCCGGCTCATCGTCTCGCGCCCCGACCAGAACAACGCCGATGGAACGGTGACGCAGACGGCGATCTTCGGCACATACCAGTGGAACGACGACGAGACGGACGCTGTGCTCGTCGAGTCGCCGCTGAACGACGGGCTGCCCTTTTCGGACACGGTTCTCTTCTACAACACCGACGAGCAGCTCGCCGCCGACATCCTCCGGGCCCAGCCGGCGGATCCCGAGGAGGCGCTCCTCGAAGGTCACGCCGCGCGGCACTACGCGATCCCGTCGAGTCAACGGTGCATTCAGTGCCACATGGGCAGCCCGAGCGAGGCGTTCGTCCTCGGCTTCACGCCGCTTCAAGTGAACCGCCGTCCCACGGGGACGGGCGGCGTCATCGAAGAGGCGGGGCCCGACGAGCTGACGCAGCTCCAGCGCTTGGTCGACCTCGGCGTCGTGTCGGGAATCGATTCGCCGAGCGACGTCCTGCCCCTCGAGCAGTCCCAGGGTAGCCGCACGCCTCGCAACGACTACGAGCTCGTCGCGCAGGGGTACATGCTGGGCAACTGCGCGCATTGCCACAATCCGCGCGGCTATCCCACGGTCCAGAACCCGGTGCTGCTGAACGTCCTCGACTTTCTCCCGAAGCAGGGTCCGCTGGGCGGCATCTTTCAGTTTTCACTCGAGGTCTACAGCCCGCGCATCGGCCGCGGGCTGTCGGGCACGACGTTGATCCCGTACGTCACCCCGTCGCTGGTCGACTTGCCCAAGCTCGATCCGAGCTCGGGAGGCCCGGCCCAGGACTGGTTCGTAGACGACAACATCAATGGGAACATCTTCTGGGTCGACTACGCACCGTGGCGGAGCATCATCTATCGGAACGTCGACGCCGGGTTCGCGTACACCGACGACTTCGCGCTCTTCCCGCACATGCCGATGAACTCCGTCGGCTACGACCCTCGAGCCAAACAGATCCTGGGCGACTGGATGGTGAGCATCCCCGCGGTGCGCAAGCAGCCCCAGATCCCCGAGTACGCATACCAGATCGGTATCAACGGCGGGGTCGTCGATTCGTCGCCCCAGCCGTACGTCGAGGTTCTGCCGGGGGACCCGCGGTACGAGCAGGCGGCGAGCGACGCCGAGACGAGGCTCTCCATCTTCCACACGGGGATGAACCCCGCAGTCACGCTATCGCCGACCGCCGGCATCGTGTACTCGAGGTACGACGACCCCGGCGAGACGGACGACATCCTGGATCCCGCCGTGGAGCTCCAGCCGATCTGCCATCCCATCCCGGTGGCCGATCCCGTGGACAACCACTATCCGCTCCCGAACCACCCGCACTGGGTGGTGACCGACACGACACAGTCCCCCGGCCCCTGGTCGCCGAGGCGAGCCGACTGGGCCACCGTGCTCATTTCACAGACGATCCCGCCGGCGCCGAGCGGTGCGTGCGCCCCGCCCGGGCAGGCGCAGGCCTATCAGGACCAACTGGATGCCGTAAGTCTCTTGCAGAGCACGGCCCTGGATCAGGTGCAGCCGTGGGCGACGACGCCGCTCCCATTCGGCCTCTGGCAGCAGCAGAACGGGTGCGATTTCTCGACGCAACAGACCGTCCAGTCGTTCACCGGAGCGAGCCGCCCTCACTGGATGGACGTCCCCGATCCCCAGACCCAAGAGCTCCCTCCCCCGGACGCCCCCGTCTACATGGAGACGCCGGGGGCCGCCGTGTTCAAGATGATCTGCATCAATTGCCACGGACCGGAGGCCGACTCGAACGGGCGCATGGCGTTCAACCTGGCCATCATGACGGGCGGCGCGGCGCGCGTCGCGGACTTCAAGGACGGCTTTTTCGGTCCGGTCACCTCGCCGGGGGCAAACCAGCAGTCCGTCTTCGGAGATGCTGCACTGGCGGCCGTCTTCCCCAGCGGCCTTCCCGCCGCCTGGACAACCGCGCCCGACGGGACGCCGCTGACTTACGTGGACCGCGCCGCGCGTTACATGCCCTGGATGGCGCTGGGCGGCACGGAGGTCCTCATCCCCCAGCCCATTCTCCAGATCGTCGCCGCCACGAAGGTGCTCGACGTGCAACGCACGATCGACGCGAGCCAGATCTCGGCCAACATGCTGTCCGAGGCCAAGGCCCTTTGCGTGGGGCTCCTTGGCCCCACCTTTAACGTCGGGAGTTCGGCGTGGTTTGCTGGGACGCCCGGGCACGGGTACCTCGACGCTGCCATCACGGGCTTGAACACGACCCTGATTCCTTCACTCGGCGACGCCGAGCTCTGGTTGCGGTTGTGCACCCTCGCCAACCCATCACCCGTCCACGTGCTCTCACCGCAACTCGCTTCCGGGCGGTACCAGGTGTCAAGCTACGAGGACTCGACGTCCACGCTCAATCTCGAGAGCGGGGCGGGAACGTGGATCGACCCGACGACTTACCCCGCCAACACGCCGGTCGGGAACGAGACCGGCGGGATTGACCCCAGCCTCACGCCGGACAACATGTGGCCGTGGTGCGTCGATCCGACGCCGCCTGCCAACGGGAACCCCGCCTGGCTGCAGCCGGCCATCGCGGCGGGCACCGTGCCGGTGTGCCCTGCGAGCGTGGTAGAGGAGGATCATACCTGCCATTCCGCCACCTCACCCGACGCGACGTGCTACGCGACGGCCGACGCCAACCGGTGGGCGGTCCGCGGCGCCATCAACGCCGGCATGTCGGTGTTCTTGTACGTCCAGTCGATAGAGACCACGGGGCCGGCCCCGGACTACGACCAGTGCGGCCTTCTCAAGTGACCGTCGGGCTGCCCTCGCTCCGCGGCGGGCTGTGGCAGAGCGCCGCCCAGCGCGCGATCGGCGCGCTGTGGGTCGGCGTCGTCCCGGCGCTGCTGGCGGGGCTCGTGCTGCGATATCTCGTGCCGCCGATGGGGGCCGGCCTACAGGGGATCGTGAGCGTCCTCGGACATCGCTTCGGAGTGTACTTCGTCGTGGCGCTCTACTTCGTCTTCACGCTGCTGGCGAGGTACTGGCGGTTTCGCGTGCCCGGCGGGCGCTACGCGTCCGCGTTGCCCGCGCACCTCGTTCCCGGCGAGAGGAACGCGGACCGCCTCGCGCGGTGGGCGGACGACGCGCAGACCTACGAGCGCCTGCGCTCCCCGGCGATGCGCGTCCGGCTCGCGAGCCGTCTTGGCAGCGAGAAGGTGTCGGAGGTCGACGGGCACCTCGCCGCGCTCCGCGAGGGGCTCCTGACGGGCGACGTCCAGCGGGCCGACGACGCGCGCCGGGCCGTCGAGCGACTCGCCGCGCCCGTGCTCGCCGAGCGGCGAAGGCGCGAGGCCCTGGGTCTCGTCCTGGCGGTCGTCGCCGCGGCGGGTGCGACGCTGGCAGTCCGCGCGCGCGTCGTGCACCCCTACCAGGTGATGAGCGCCTCGATGCTGCCGACCCTCGAACCGGGCGATCGCGTTGCGGGCAACGAGCTCGCGGGGGGGCGGCTTCCGCGTCGCGGAGACGTCGTCGTCTTCCGTTCGTCTTCGGTCGCGCTCGGCCCGGGCGGCGTCGGCGCGCCGGACGATCTGGTGAAGCGAGTCGTCGGGCTCCCCGGAGACCGGATCGAGATGTCCGGAAACCAGCCCGTCGTGAACGGCTGGGGGGTGCCGAGCTGCGACGCCGGCGAGTACATTTACGTCCTCGCCGACGCGACGGGCAACGCGCTGCACGGTCGCCTGAGGGTCGAGTTCCTCGACGACCGGGCATACCTGACATTGCGCGCGACGAATGTGCCGTTCGCCGGCGCGTACGTCGTCAAGCCCGGCGAGGTGTTCGTCCTCGGGGACAACCGGAGCAACAGCCTGGACTCCCGCGCGTACAACGCCGGGCACGGCGGCGGAGTCCCCCTCGACGCGATCGAGGCGCGCGCCCAGTGGTTCTTGATCGGCACCCACCGGAGCGGCGACGCCGACTGGGGGCGCCTGCTCCGGCCGATCGACCGGCTGGAGGCCCACGTGCGCCTCGAGGGACTCGAGACGCAACCCCTCGAGGCAGGCATCGCGCGCTGCCTCCAGAGCCGTCCGCGGGAGACACACCCGCCGCCCCCCGCCGCCCCGACGCTCGCCCGTGCCCTCGAATGACCGCACCGGAGACCTGACGATGACGCAAGATCCGGGGCTTCGCGTGGGCATGACGCTTCTGGCCGTGACGATCATCGCCGCCGCGCTCGCGGCGATCTTGTTTCGGCCCGGCTCCAGTTTGAAGCCGCTTCGTGGCGGCGCCTTCGAGTGGGACGAGCCGCCCGCTTCGAGCGCTTCTCGCGCGGATAAGTAACGTACGGCGTCCGCCCTCTGAAAACCGGAGGTTCCTTCCAGGAATCGGAGAGTTGCCCTATCCGGACGAACCGCGTCCGCTCACGCGATTAGCCCAAGTCGCCTGTCTTATTCAACGCTTGTGTAACGACTCCGTTGTGACCGAAGCCCGCGGTCCAATCCTTGTAACGGGGGTGCGTGCGCCTGTCGCGGCCAGGAGGGTCGTGCGCGGCCGCAATGGAAACGTAACTCGGAGGTCGCGAATGAGAAACTCGATAGTGATCGCTACGACGCTTGTCGCCGGAGGAGCCGCCACTAGCGTGGGGGCGACGTCCAACGTGCCGACCCCGTACTATGGATCGGACACTCTCCTCAACGTCACGAACGATGCCATCAGCGGCGCGGGCCTCGGGACGTCGACCTCGTACGTGGCAGGCGGGTCCGGCACCGGGCAAACGTCCATGGCCAACCGGGTCGCCCCCAACGCCATCCAGCAGACCGCACCGATGTCGAAGATGCTGACCAGCGGCGCCTGTCAGTACAACCTCGCATCCGGCACGGCCGGGACCTTCACGACGAACGCCACGGGCATCGTCATCGGCATGGACGCCGTGGACGTCCTCTCGTCGACTCTCACCGGCGGCCAGTCAGCGTGCCAGGGTACGGCAGACCAGGCGGGTACGGGGCTCGCGTACAGCGCCTCGGCCACGTTCGGCGCGGGCGGCAGCCAGACCAACTCGCTGCAGAACTGGAAGTACATCCTGGCCCTGGTGTACGGCGGCAAGGACATCACGACGGGCACCGTCGACTGTACCCAGCCCGCGCGGCAGAACCTCGTGAACAACTGGAGCAACCTCTTCCAGGTTGGCGCGGCGGGCGGCTGCACGTTCCCGAGCAGCGGCACCGCGTCGGTGTGCGTCGACCCCAACCACAACGGCGTCCTCTGGCACGCGTTCCGGCGCGACGAAGCGTCGGGGACGTCGGACGTGTTCTCATCGTTGCTCGGTCTGTCGCCCAGCACGTCGCAGACGGCGAACAACGGCTTCGGTGCGAGCCCGTACTGCAACGCGCTCAACTGGGACGCCCAGTCGAACAACAACGGAGGCGTGAAGGCCGGAGGGACGACGACGACGGCCTGCAGCTTCGGCGGGCACGACCAGTGGACGGGCCCCGGCGGCATCGT
>Ga0182018_10000189_pt1 | contig 81377 bp, 68 predicted proteins | sample 812P2MmetaG_FD_120490 | JGI IMG/M metagenome (GOLD analysis project Ga0182018, IMG submission 120490) | Permafrost microbial communities from Stordalen Mire, Sweden - 812P2M metaG | ecosystem: Environmental > Terrestrial > Soil > Wetlands > Permafrost | place: Sweden: Stordalen | collected... | reverse complement strand
GCCTCCGCCCACCCACAACGACAGCGAATGGCATTCCACCGGCCACGCCCTGATCGGCGCAACCGGGGCATCATGCCATGAGCCTTTCGCTCGGTGAAGATTATTTTTGAACGATCGGCGCGATTCGCGGATCGTTAACTGGGAACCGGCATCATTCTGCTAAAAGCTGTACTTCAGCGCAAATTGCATGATGCGCGGATCGTTCACGGTTTGGGCCAGGGCGCCCAGGCCCGCGGTGGTCGCAGGCGTGGGCTGACCGAACGTCGGCGCGACAAACGCTGTTTGCGGCGAGTACAAATTCGGGTGATTCGGAACGTTGAAAACCTCCCAGCGAAACTCCACTTGCTGGTGTTCGCCAATTGGGAAGAGCCTCGAAAGCCCGGTGTTGACAATGAACGAACCCGGGCCGAACAGGCTGTTGTTTTTCAGGTCGCCGAAAGTGTATGCCGCCGGGGCTGTGAACGCGCAGGGGTTTATCCAGAATTCCCGATTCTTGACCGTGGCGGGAGCGTTGCACGTTGGATTGGCGGCAACTTGGCCGCCCTTGTACGGGTCCCCCACCAGGTTGGGACGCTGTGTGAGTCCGTTCCCGCTCCCCGAGAAATCGAGGATCATTATCGGAGAGAAATCCAAACCCGATTGCACGATTGCAGAGACGGACAGCCGCCAGTGACCGAGCAGCATGTTTTCCATGTGATTGGAGAACTCGGGAGTCTCGGCCACGAGAGATTGGTTGAAAATGTCGTGCGTGTCGGCACTGGGGCAATTGCCGCGATCCGCATGCCGGTCATACGGCACCTCCTCGGCGGCAAGGAAGAAACCGAGCGTGGTCGTGTAGTTGTCGGAAATACAGTGGGACCAGGTGAAATTGGTGGTCGAAGTGAAGTGATGGGCAAAATGGTGTTGGGCCGATAAGAGAAGCCCGTTGTAGTTCCCTGTCCCTCCCTCCTCGAGCAGAAGCGTTTCCCCATAGCAAGAGGTCGTCGTCGAGCACAGCGAACCGTAATGCTGAAGCATGCGGTTTTCGCTCAATGTGAAGAGGCCCGGGTTTCCCGGTGGGCCCGGGATGCCGGAACAAATGAACGGCGGAAGGCCCGGCGGGCATGGCCCTGCGGTGCAGGCGACGCCAGAAGGAAGCGGATACGCCGTGGGGCACGGGCCTTGCATCCCGGGATTGGCTTCATTGTTGCCCCAGAGGTGCCGCTGTTGATTGCCCAGGTAAGTAGCCGAAATCACCCAGCTCGACCCCAGCTGCTTTTCCACACTGAGGTTGTACTGCATTACGTACGTGGGTTTGATGGACTGAGGGTAGCTGAACACCAACGAGCCGGGAAGGTACGCAGCATTGGCTGGCCCCGTGCCCACAAACTGCGGGAAAGGATCTTCGCCGTTGTGGATGTTGCCCTGCTGGTCGGTAAAAGAGAAGTTCGCCCAGGGATTCGTAAGGCATGTCGTCGTGCAGCCGTTGGCAGGCACCGTGACGGCGCCACCGTATGGCTCTTCGAATCCGAACTGATCGTAGGAGAAATTTGGAAAGTCATAGAAGATTCCGAATCCCGCTCGAATGGACATACGACCGTCGCCCTTAGGATCCCAGGCGACTCCGAGGCGAGGGCTCCATTTGTCGAGTGAGTTCTTCGTCAGCTTGTTGCCGGAAGGTCCGCCTGGATCTCCCTGGAAGAGATACCCAGCGGGAGCGGTGGGAAATTTGGTGCTGTGGACATCGCTGATGATGTCGGGAAGCGAGATGCTGACAACCTGGCCATTGGGAACCGAGTGGCCGAAAAATGGATCCCATCGCAGCCCGACAGTGACCGTAAGTTTGCGGTTCACTTTCCAGGCGTCTTGCGCGAAGAGCGAAAAGACGTTCTGGTGCTGGAGCGATGGTATTGGAGCGTCCTGAGCGTAACTGCTCGTCGCAGAAGTGTAGCCGAGCAGGTAATCCGCAAGACCTTGACTAGGGAGCTGTGCCCCTGTGCGGGAACCGTCAAAAGTGAACTGTCCCTGGTTTAGCAGGTAGTTGTGGGCGAAGGCTCTCAGGTTGATGAAGTCGCCTCCAAACGAGAACTGGTGAGCGCCACGCGTCCACGCGATATCGTCCGAGACCTCGAGCGTGTCGTACGGCTGGAGACTTGGGGTTGATGCGGTGAAACCCTGGAAGCCGCCATTTACGTCAAATCCTGCCATGTAATTCGGAAAGTTGGGCGGTCCCAACTGAAAAATATTGATGGCAGACGGGGCCACACCAGCTTCGGTATACAGATCGTTGAGGTCAACCGTCGAATTCTCGACAGTCAGGTTCACGCTTCGATTGGCTGTCGCACGGATGCTGTTTACGATGTTCGGGGTAATCAGGTACGTATCCCCAAGCGTAAGGTTCTGAACGCGGTCGGCTTGGCCATCAATCGCGGCAAGGAGTAGGCCGCCTGCAGCCGCAGGCAAATTCGACGCGCCAGGAGGCTGATTCCAATTTGTGATGAAGTAGCGCCCAAAGATCGTGTTTTTGTTGCTCTGCTGGTAATCAACTCTCGCCAGGCCCTGATTCTCCGTGAAGCTACCAGGAGACTGGTAGCCGTAAGTGCCGCATGGGCTCGATGCCGGCGCCACTGGGAGGTGGCTCTCCAGCGCCACGATGATAGGACTGTACGAGGCAGGACTGATTTGGTTGGCGACGTACGGCGGACCGAGTTCGCTTATCAATCCGTCAATTCCCGGTGTCGTCGATCCGTTCCCCAGGCAAGGCTGGAAGTTTCCTTCGAGCATCGCCTCGGTGGGCAGAGTCGTCGTCGCGGGATTCGTAGAACGCTGGATAGTGTCCTGCCAGCCGAGGAAGAAAAATAGTTTGTCCTTCTTGACCGGGCCGCCGACCGTGCCTCCAAACTGATTGCGCTTCAGGTTGTCCTGGAAATAAGGAGATACGTCACCGGCAAACGCGGTGTTCTTGGCGTCGAACATGTCATTTCTTAAGTATTCAAAAACATCGCCGTGAAATTGGTTCGTGCCGGATTTAGTAATCACGTTAACCGCGCCGGAGGGGTGAGTGCCGTATTGGGCAGGCAAGGAGCTTGTTTCAACCTTGAATTCCTCGATGGTATCCGGAAATGGGAGCGGAAGATTCTGGTTGCTCAGGGGATCGTTGTGCGTGCCACCATCCAGCCAGTAGGCCACGCTGCCCTGCGCGCCCCCTGCGATAGAAGGCACGGCCGAAGAAGGATAGGAAGCGCGGAAGGCCCTGCCCTCCGAGACAGCTCCGGAAAGGTAAAGCAAATCGGTGAGCTGGCGGCCGTTGAGAGGAAGATCCTGTACCTGCTGAGGCGCGATCACTTCTCCGACCCCGGTGCTGGTGGTATCCACCGTTGCGGTGTCGGCCTGTACAGTGACCTCCTGGGTTATCGCGCCCACCGTCAAGGCCACGTCAATCGTTGGGTTCACGCCTACCTGCAGCTCGATGCCGGTTTGCGCGTACTTGCTGAAGCCGGACTTGGTGATCTCCAGCCGATACGTACCCACAGACAAATCCGGCAGCGTGTAGCTTCCATCCGCCGTGCTGGTCGCAGTTCGCACCGCGCCCGTAGCGGTCTCGGTCAACCGGACCTCGGCGCCGGCTACGGCCGCGCCGCTGGGGTCTTGAATCGTGCCTCTGATTTGAGAGGTGGAGATTGTTTGTGCCGAAAGGACCGTCGAGGAAAGGAAAATACAAATACAAAAACCGAGGATCGCATTGAATCTCATATGCCCCCCACCGAGAGATCGGTTCCCCTGATGCTTTCCTTCTATTGGCCGGTTATTGCGCGAGCATATAGCAGAACCGTTTGGCGGTGTCAATCGCGGAAGTGCGCTTTGGAAAAAGAATGCTTGAGTGTGCGGATGGGAGAACGCAGAAAGACAGTGCGGGCACAACTAAGGTAAAGAACCGGCAATACGCCGGCGCTACAAGAGGCGCGGCGTCGCACATGCGGCGCCGTCAACCGCGTCTACCAATACGCGATCCAGCGGCCGGCCGCGATTACGCCTACCCAGGCGATCAGGGAAACGAATGCCGCGACCTTGGCGCCGATCGGCGCGCGCGGAGAGTCGTCCCATTTCGCGATGTTCCGAAATGCCGTGTTTTCGAAGATCAGCGCGTTCAATCCGGCAAGCACGATCAGGAGCATCTTCAAGCGGAAGGCGCCGTTTTCGTACATCTTCGAGGCCTCCGACGCGAACATTAAGCTTCCGGAAATAAACATCACCGCGAAGCCGGTCCAGGTCCACCTAATCAGCTTGTGGTGCAATTCCGAAACGCGCTGATTGGTAAGAATGAGTCCGAGCAACCGCAGGTCCAGCACGCCAGTGGTTCCCACGAGAAGTATGATGCCCCAGATATGTACCGTCTCGATCAAGGGAAATAGCCAGAGCGACTCCGACACCTCGACACCAACGGACGTATGCTGGAGCCACCGGCAAAATTCGTAAAGGTACATCATCGGTAAGAAATCCTCTCTGAATTCAGATGCGGTTCGCCACTGATTCCTGCGGATTCTGCGTCAAAACATCTCCGAATCGAGCGTCACCAGCCCTCTGCGGTTCGCGGCGTAGCGAAAGCCCGACTACATTAGGTTCGCGTCCACAGCTTGTCAAGGGTCGTCCTCGCGCGCGGTTTTGGGGTGATTATGTGGCAACGACACATAACGATCATACGTCTCATCAACGGGTCGCGACGATACATCGTAAAGTGAGGCGGCCCAAGAGTAGCGGCCGAACCTTCGTGGTATCATTCGTCGCCGCAGAACGCCGCGGAAACGGAAAGAGGCGCGGCTGCCGCGAGAGCACATCGCAGCAGTCGTGCATGAACTGGGGCCGGACCGGGGGGCAAGCAAGTGAAGAAACTGGTGATCCTTCTCGCATTCGCTGCGTGTTTATCCGCGCAGGAGCTCGACCAATCGAAGCTTTTGAAGCAGCCGACGGATACGTGGCCTATGTTCAACGGCGATTATTCGGGGCGGCGCTATAGTCCGCTTACGCAAATCAATCAGGAAAATGTGAAATCCCTGACGCTTGCATGGGCTTACCAGACGCACGCGTCGACTGCCGTATATTCCACTCCGCTCGAAGTGAACGGAATCCTTTATTTCACGCTGCCCAACGACTTGTACGCGATTGACGCGCGCACGGGCCGGCAAATCTGGCACATCAATCGTCCCGCACAGGGTGGATTGCCCGGAGCCGGGCACCGCGGATTTGCGATGTATAAAGATAAGCTCTACTTTGCTTCGCCCGACGCGCAATTGATTTGCCTGGATGCACGCAACGGAAAAATACTCTGGCAGATTCAGATGGCCGACCCGGCGTTGAAGGCGTTTGGAAGCGCGCCGCCCCTGGTGGTGGGAAATCACTTGATTCTGGGAATCTCGGGCGATATCGCGGACCTGCCCGGGTGGCTCGAGTCGCGCGACCCGGACACCGGGAAACTGCAATGGCACTGGGATAGCGAACCCAAAGAAGGCGAGCCCGGCTGGGAGACTTGGCCGCACGACACGGACGTGATCACGCGCGGCGGCGGAATGACGTGGCTGACCGGCACTTACGATCCGGAGCTGAATCTTATCTATTGGGGCACCGGCAACCCGCACCCGGTGGAAGCGGGCGACGCGCGGCCCGGATCGAATCTTTACACGTGCGCAATTGTGGCGCTGAACGCGGATACGGGGAAGCTCGTCTGGTATTACCAGATCTCGCCGCACGACACGCACGACTGGGATGCGATTCAAACTCCCATTTTGTTCGACGGCAATTTTCAGGGGAAGCCGCGCAAGATGCTCGCGCAGGTCAGCCGCAACGGTCTTTTCGCCGTGCTCGATCGGGCTACCGGAAAAGAGCTGGTCGTTAAGCCGTATCTCGATATTGACTGGATGAAGGGTTTGAATGACCGTGGCGAACCGATTCCAAAGAAAGAGACGGAGCCGCAACTCGATGGCGCGCTGGCGAAACCCGGCGCGGCGGGAGGGACGAACTGGAATCCGTCGAGCTTCGATCCGACCACGGGACTATTCTTCGCGCAGGCGCGAGATAGCATCGGCGTGTACTACGTCACTATGCCCGGAAAAAACGCGGAAGGATGGGGCGGCCGGGATTTTATCCTGCATTCGAAATCCGTGATGTATGCGATTGACTATCAGACCGGGAAAGTTCGCTGGACGCGCGACATGAGCGGCAGCCGGGGAGGATTCGCGGGAACACTAGCGACCGCCGGCCACCTGGTGTTCACGGCGAACGATTCCGGAATGCTGATGGCTCTCGATCCCGCCACGGGCAAGACGCTCTGGCACACGTACGGCGGCGGCGGATCCACGACCTCGCCGATGACGTACGAACTGGATGGCCGGCAGTATGTGATCATTCCATCGGACGGCGTGGTGTACGCCTGGGCGCTGCCCGCTCACTGAGCTGGCTGAGGCCACGGCCGAGTTGCCGAATTTTCGATCGCGCGTCGAATCCTGCCGCACGTTTGCTATCATTATTCGCGGAACGCTGCAGTTGCATCTAACCCAAGGGGATGTCAAATCATATGAACTCGATCGGTAACAGGAATTCTTGGAGCCTCGGTGACGCTTTCACGCAGGGACGCACATGGATTGTCGCGGGGCTAATTGTAGCGATGTGCGCTTGCCTGGGAGGAGCGATTCGGTCCGCGCGTGCGGCGAGTCCGGCCCCGCCGTCGAAGAGCGTATGGGATGGCGTCTATACAGACGACCAGGCCGCGCGCGGCAAGGCGCAGTACAACACAAGCTGCAGCAGTTGCCACATGGAGGATCTGAGCGGCAGCGGGCAAGCGCTACCTTTGGCGGGTGATGCTTTCACGGATGTATGGGAAGGGCAGACGATGGCAGATCTGCTGGGACTGGTTCAGGGAACCATGCCGCAGGACAAACCCGGGAGCCTGACGCCGGAGGCCGCTCTCGACGTGATCTCCTACGTTCTTCAGTACAATAAATATCCCTCGGGAAAAGATGAGCTGAAGAACGACCCGGACGCGCTGAAGAACATCCTGATTACAAAGAAGGCTCCGCCGAAGACTCAATAAGGAAGTTTCGGGAACGAGCGGCCGCTCCGCGCGGTCGGCTATTCAACCGAGAACGCGAGGAGCACGTTGCCCGCCTGATCGGCGCTGAAGACCGCGTACCCGGAGCCGACGAACACCATTCCCCCGGCCACAGTCGCTCCGGCCGATCCCATCGCGCCGCCTTTTGCGAGCACACCGTTTACGGTATCGAATTTCTGCGCAGTGTTGAATTGCCATAGGACTCGGCCATCCGCAGTCGAGAGCGCTTTCAATTTTCCATCCCAGTCGCCCACGAAGACCGCGCCGGGAATACCGGTGATCGCGGCAGAAAGCGTTACGGCGCCACTCTCACCCCACGGCACCGACCACACGGGCTTGCCCGTTTCCAGCGCGAGCGCGATCACGCGGCCGCTGCGCAAAGCGAAATAGACATTGTGGTCATCGAGCGCGCCGCCATACACGATTTCGCCGAAGGAGGTCGGCGGCTTCTGTCCCGGTAGTAACACGCTCGTGTTCCAGACGATGGCGCCGTTACGGTCGGGATCGAAGGCGAAGACGGTGCCGCTTTTCTGACCGGCGACGAGCAGCCTGTGGCCATTGGACAAAGTCCGCAGCATCGCGGACGAGCCGAAATCCCAGTCCGGCCCTTCGTGCAGAGGACAGTTCTCGGACCGGTTGGGAGCATCATCGTCGCACGCGCCCAGAAACGTATCGTTGGCAGTGCCTTGATGAAACCAAATTCGCTTGCCGGTCTTGACGTCGAGCGCCATCACTGCGTCGGTGGTTTCCGGAGCCGGATCCGTCTGACCGTCGCCCGTGCCGAAATAGACCATCTGCCGTTTGCGGTCCACGGTCGGCGAATTCCAGACCGAACCTCCCGAGGGCGCCCAAAGCTGCGTGCCCTGCGAATTTTTCTTCACAGGCGTGGGCTTTTCGTCAATCGTGTACGTCTTCCAAATCTTCTCCCCCGTGTTCGCGTCGAGCGCCACCACGCTGCCTTGAAACGTGCAACACGGGTAGAGCGGATCCGACGCCGAAAATTCCTCGAAGGTTGAAACAGGAACGAACAATCGGCCGTCCGCGAGTTTTGGCGCTCCCGGGACGCGCGCCGTGAAATGGTCGTCAACCAATCTCGTCCAGAGTAATTTTCCCGTCTGCGCATCAATCGCGTAGACGTTGGCTTTCTGATCACCGACGTACGCCGCGAACTTCGTATCGCCATGGCCTGTGACGCGACCGACGCTGATCGCCGTCCGCATCGCAGCCCTCGCTTGAAACGACCAGTAGACGCAGCCGGTTTGGGCGTCAAGCGAATACACGTAACCGTTGTCGCTGGCGACGAAAACGCGGCCGGACACGATCGTCGGCTGGCCATAGGCCGAAAGGCCCGTGGGAAAACCAAAAGCCCACTTTAGTTTCAAGCGAGGCAGTTGATCGGCGGAGAGGCCAGCGGCCTTCGCTGACTGGAATCGCGTGTTCCCGGCGTCGGCGCCCCAGCCATTCCACGCTGGCCCGGCTGCGGGATCGCTGAGCGGCGGATTGCTCTCGCAATGATTGGGCATCGCCTTCGCGTCACCCGTGCCGGTACTGCCGATCAGGCGGCCGCTGACCGTCTCGGCGACGCGGCGCTTTTCCATATCGGTCATGGTGTGGCCCACGACGGGCGCCATCAGGCCGGTGGCGAGGGCGGCGTAGATTTTTTCCGGCGCCATCAACTTCATGGTGGCAAATGACGGCGCCCGCGACCCCGTTGCCGGATGGCCGTGGCAGGAGACGCATTTCTGCTCGAAAATGCCGTTTCCGATTTCTGTTCCCGAAGGAGAGGATATTGCGTTCGCGGCGGGCGGCTCGGTCTGCAAGGGCTTCTGAGCCTCCGATTGCGCGACAGCACGCGAACCGAGCAGCAGCGACGCGCATACCGCAAGCAACGGCAACAACAGAGTTCGCTTCATTGGCGATCCCCTCCCGATGGTCATTTCGCCGCGAAAGCCAGCAGCACGTTGCCCGGCATTCCGCCGCCGACGTTCGCATATCCCGATCCAACATAGAGCATCCCGTTGGCAACCGTCGGTCCCGGTCCGCCCATGGAGCCACCCTTTGCCGCGACTCCATTGACGGTGGTGAATTCCTGCACGGTATTGAATTGCCAGAGCACCTTGCCGTCTTCGGTAGAAAGAGCGCGAAGAATGCCGTCCCAGCCGCCCGTGAACACCGCGCCTGGAATTCCCGTTACTGCTGCGGACTGGCCGAATCGCAACCCTGCCTTAGTGCGGTTCTCGCCATTGGCCGTTGGCGCGCCGAGATTATCGAGCGATTCAAGCTGAGTCGTCCATGCACGCTTGCCGGTGGCGAGATCAACAGCGACAAAATTGCCGTCCTCAAGAGCGAGATAGATCCGCCTGGAATCCGTGCTTCCTCCGAAGGCAATCTCGCCGTTATTCGGCGCGGGCTTCTCGGAAACATTCAGCCGCCAGACAACAGCTCCCTTGCGATCCGGATCGAGCGCTATTACGTCGCCGCTTTTTGGCGTGGCGAGCAGCAATCGCCCGCCACTCGGCGCGCTGACCAGCACAGGCGATGAACCGAAATCGTAATCCACGCCCAAATCCTTCGGACAGTTGTCGGTTGGCACAGGGACGCAGCCGACCATCCACGAATCGTTCTTTACTGCCTGGAAGGACCACAAAATATTTCCCGTTTGAAGGTCGAGCGCGACTACGGCGTCCGAGTTTTTCGCGGCCGGTTCGGTGAAGGCATCTCCCGTTCCGACGTAGAGCGCGTGCAGCTTCGCGTCAATCGTGGGAGAGTTCCACACCGCGCCTCCCGCGGGAGCCATCAGCTGCACTCCGGCCGAGTTTTTGCGCGTCGGCTGAGGCTTTTCCGGAATCACATACGTTCGCCAGATTTGCCGGCCCGTAGCGGCATCGAGCGCGGCCACGCTGCCGCGAAATGTGCAGCAGGGGTACGACGGAGCGGCGCTGAATGCTTCTTCTGTCGCGGCGATGGGGACGTACACGCGGCCCGCATAGACCGTGGGCGCGCCGGTGATGCGCGCGGTGTAGTGATCGGAAAGATTTTGCGTCCAGATTTGATTTCCCGTGGCCGCGTCCACGGCGTAGGCGTTCGCGCGCATATCTCCGAAGTAGACGGCGTATTTTGTCGCGCCAGTTCCCTTTAGCGGCGCCACGCTCGGCGCGGTGCGCACGCCCGATTTCGCGTGGAAGGACCAGTAGACGCAGCCCGTCATCGCATCGAGCGAATAGACGTAACCGATGTCGCTGCCGATGTAGACGCGACCGCCGGCGATGGTCGGCTGGCCGAATGCGGTATCCCCGTTCGGAAATCCGAAAGCCCACTTCAGCTTCAGTTGAGGAACGTCCTCTGCCGTCAGGCCTGCATTCTTGGCTGCCGCGAAACGCGTGTTGCCGCGATCGGGGCTCCATCCGTTCCACGAAGGTCCAGCGGACGGATCCATAAGCGGCGGATTGGTCGGGCAGTGATCGGGCATTGATTCCGCGCTGCCGGAATGCTTTGCGTCGAGCGGCCGGCCGCCGAGATATTCCGCGATGAGGCGCTTTTCATCCGATGTCAATTTCTGCGCGGGCAAAGACATCGTGCCGGTCGTCACGGCCGCGTACACGGATTCGGGTGTGAACTCCATCAGCGTTTTAAGGTCGGGCGCGCGCTCCACATGATTGGGACCGGCGTGGCAGGATGCGCAGTTCTGGTTGAACAGCGTCTGGCCGGGAGACGTCGGCAACGGCGAGGGACCCTGCGCCCGTGCGGGTGGCGCGATCGCGGAAAGCAGGATGGCGCCGCAAGCGAGCCACAGGCCGCCGAAACGGGAAATTCGCTTCGTCACAAGGTCCTCCGCGACAACGTCAACAGCGTTGCACCGGGCAGATCATATTGTATTCAGCGCGGTCTTTCCATTCATGTAGTGGAGTCCTTTCACCGGCTGCGGAGTTTGACCTCGCGGGCGGGCGTGCTGCTCCCTTACTTTTTCCCGTAATATTGTTTTGAAACGGTCAGTTCCTTGGAGGTGATGAATTCCAGCAGCGCGGGGACGCCCCTCTTCGTTTGCTCGATTCCCCGGCGGATCGCGGGAACGATTTCGCCTGGCTCGGTGACGCGCTCGCCGTGCCCGCCAAAGGCGCGTGCCATCGCGGCGTAGTCTCCCGAGATGTCCGTCGAGCGATATCTCTCCGTGGATACGGGCATGATCGGCAATTCCATCGCCATGCTGAAATTATTGAGGAGAATTGACAGGATGGGAATCCGCTCGCGCACAGCAGTTTCAAAATCCATGCCGGTGAATCCGATCGCGGCGTCGCCCCACACATTAATGCAGAGCTTTTCCGGGCGCGCGAGTTTCGCGCCCATGGCGAGGCCCAGCCCGTATCCCAGCTGCGTTGTCTTGCCCCATCCGAGATAGCTGAGCGGCTGCGTGGTGACCCAGAACGGAGCGAGCTGATCGCGCGGGCTACCCGCATCGTGCGTGACGATCGTGTTCGCCACGTCCACCGTGTGTTGCAAATCCCACAGCACGCGGTACGGCGAAAGCGGCGTTTCGCCTGAAGTAAGTTTCGGCATCCATTCCTCAAGCCACGCCTTGCGAACGGCGGCGATTTCCGCGGCCACCGGCGAGACTCGCGGCTTCTGGATCAATCGCTCGACCTCGGCGCAAAGCACACCGAGCGTCAAATGCGCGTCGCCGATCAGGCCGATTTCCGCGCGAACGTCCTTGTTCAGGTGGTTCGGATCAATCGTCGCGTGAATGAATTTCTTCCCGGCAGGCATGGCGATGCCGAACGCCGTCTCGGTAAAGCTGCAACCCGCGCCGAGAATCCAATCGGCTTTTTCGAGAAAATGCGGGACGGCGCGCGGAAACGCCAGGCCACCTGATCCGAGCGACAGCGGATGGTTCTCGGGAAACGCGCTTTTGCCCTGCAGGCTGGTGGCGACGGGCGCGGCCAGCAATTCCGCGAGCCGCTTGAGCGGTCCCCACGCCTGCGCGTAGTGAATTCCCTGCCCGGCGTAAATCACGGGCTGTTTCGCCTCGACAAGCGCGGCTGCGGCCCGACGCACATCCGCAATATCCGGCCCATAGCGCGCGAAGATCGCGGGCTCGTACACGAGCGGCCCGGGAATCTCCTCCGAAAAAAGGTCAACCGGAATCTCGACCAACGCGGGACCGCCGCGCCCGTTACGCAAGCGCGAAAAGGCCCGCCTGAAAATGTTGGCGATCTCAGCCGGCGACGTAATTGGCTCGGCTGATTTCGTGATCGAGCGCATGCTCGCCGTTGAATTGAAATTTGGATCAATGTGCGCGAGCCGCCGCGCATACCCCATGGGCATTACGAGTATGGGAACCGATTCGCTGTAGGCTTGCGCGACGCCGCCGAACGCGTTTTCGGAGCCAGGACCGTGCTGCATCGCGAAGACGCCGATCCTGCGCCCGCTCGTGACGCGCGACATCGCGTCCGCCATGTGCAGCCCGACCCGCTCCTGGCGGACGATCACCGGCCGTATGCCGGCGCATGCCGCCGCTTCGAGAACGTGGTTAACCGGATAGCCGAAAATAATCTCCACGCCCTCGCGCTTCAGAATCTCGGCGATCGCTTCGCCAACTTTCATGAATGGCTCCCGGAGAAACTATATACTCGATTCGCGCGGCGCGTATAATCCCGTCGCACGCTGACCGGCGCTTGAACTTGCCGACAAACGTGTGAGGATACCCGGTAGAATGGCCGCGGCGAAAGGCATTTGATTGAGCTTCCGTTCGCATCTTTGCTCGGCCGTTCGCCATTCCAGGGATTTCAGCCGATGACTCGACAGGAACGCAGAGTTGCTTCCCCGCGCGTCGTCAATATCGGCGATCTGCGCCGCGTGGCCGAGCGCCGCCTGCCGCGCGTCGTCTTCGACTACGTGGATGGCGGAGCGCAAGGCGAAATCACCCTGCGCGAAAATACGCGCGCCTTCGAAGAGGTCACGTTTCGTCCGCGCAACGCGGTGGCCGTGCGCGGCTGCGACCTTCGCACGAAAGTGCTCGGCACCGAGCTTTCGATGCCCATGCTACTTGCGCCAATCGGATTCAGCCGGATGCTATACCCGCAAGGCGAAATCACTGCGGCGCGCGCCGCCGGCAAAGCGGATATCGGGTTCACGCTGACCACGATTTCGGGGTCTTCTCTCGAAGAGGTTGCGAAAGCGACGCAGGGCCCGCGCTGGTATCAGCTTTATCTAGTAGGAGGACGCGAATGCGCGGAGGCGGCGCTGGAGCGAGCCCAGAAGGCGGGTTTCACGGTGCTGGCCATGACCATAGATACCGGCACGTTCGGGATGCGCGAAAGGGACGTTCGCAACGAAGCAAGCGTGCTCATGGGAACCAATCAATTCGCGAAGATACGCTTCCTGCCGCACCTTCTTGCGCATGCCGAATGGCTCGCCGGGTTTCTGCGCGACGGAGGGATGCTCGAGCTTCCGAACGTGATTGTGCCGGGACGCGGACCCATGCCTCTCTCTGAAACGCAGGCCAGCCTGGCGCGCTCGGTCGTCACCTGGGATGACTTGAAATGGCTGCGCAAGGCGTGGCGCGGACCGATTGTCGTCAAGGGTGTGCTGATCGGCGACGACGCGAGGCGCGCGCTCGATGAAGGCGCTGAGGGAGTCGTCGTATCGAATCACGGCGGCAGGCAGCTCGATGGAGTGGCCGCTTCGCTGCGCGCGTTGCCGGAAATCGTCAAGGCCGTGGGCGGCCGCGCGGAAATCCTGATGGACGGAGGCATTCGGCGCGGGAGCGACATCGCGAAAGCAATCTGCCTGGGCGCGCGGGCGGTCTTGATTGGCCGCGCGTACGCCTACGGGCTGGGGGCTGCGGGCGAAGCCGGCGTGGCCAGAGCCATCGAGATCTTGCGGGCGGACCTGATGCGCACGCTGGCGTTGTTAGGCTGTGAATCGGTTGCCGATCTAAATCGGTCCTATGTGGATGTTCCCGCGACTTGGGCAACGCTGTCTTCGTGACATCGTGGATCCTCGTCAAGCGAGACTGAGCAAGCTCAATCTGTTCCGCCAAAGAGCAAATGCGGCTCGACCATTTTTCCCGGGTTCATGCGGTTGTCTGGATCGAAAGCCTGCTTGATCGCGCGCATGGCGTCGAGTCCGGCGCCGTGCTCTTCTCGGAGGTACTTTATCCTGCCGGTGCCGATTCCGTGCTCGCCCGTGCACGTGCCGCCCATCTCGAGCGCGCGGCGGATGATTTTTTCCTCGACTATTTTCGCCTCGGCTAACTCAGCGGGATTCTCGGGATCGAGGATGAAGGACATGTGAAAATTGCCGTCGCCGACGTGTCCCACAACGGGGGCTGGAAAAGGCGCCCGGGCCACGTCCTTCTTCGATTCCACGATGCAATCCGCGAGCCGCGAGATGGGAACGCAGATGTCGGTGGTGAACATCTTCCCGCCGCGGCGAATCGCCACATTTGCGAAATAGGCCTCGTGCCGCATTTTCCAGAGCGCCTCGCGCTCCTCCGGTGAAGTAAACGATCGAAACCCTCTCCCCTTGTGTTCTTCCGCGAGTTTCCGCACGGTTTCCGCTTGATCGTTGACGCTGCGCTCGCTATCGCCGTGAAATTCAAAGAACAGGGTCGGCGCTACGGGATAATTCGTTTTCGAATAACGGTTGCACGCATCCACCTGCGCGTCGTCCATCAGTTCCATGCGGGCCACGGGCACGCCGAGCTGAATGGTTTCGATGGCGGTCTCGACGGCGCCCCGGATGTCTTCGAACGTGCAGCTCGCCGCGGCCACTGCCTCAGGCAGCGGATGCAGGCGCACGGTAATTTCGACGATCACGCCGAGCGTGCCCTCCGCGCCGACAAAAAGATGCGTCAGGTCGTAGCCGGCCGCGGACTTGCGCGCGCGAGAGCCGGTTTTGATGATTCGGCCGTCCGCCAGAACCACGGTCAGGCCCATCACATTCTCGCGCATCGTACCGTAGCGCACAGCCGTGGTGCCGGAGGCGCGCGTGGAGGTCATTCCGCCGATCGTGGCATCGGCGCCAGGATCAATGAAGAACGTGAATCCGGTATTGGCGAGCGCCTTCACCAGTTGTTTGCGTGGTATTCCCGCTTCGACCGTGGCCTGCAGATCCTCCGCGCTGATGCGCACCACTTTGTTCATATCGCGCATGTCTATGGTAATGCCACCGTGAATCGCGTTTACCTGGGCTTCCATGGACGTGCCCGCGCCGAACGGAATCACGGGCACCTGATGCTTCGCGCTGATCTTCATGATCTCGCTGACTTCGGCGATCGAAATTGGAAAGCAGACAGCGTCAGGCAGCCCGGCCGGATGATACGACTCGCCGTGGCTGTGGTGTTCGCGAACCACCTCGGCCGTTGTGACGCGCTGGTCCAGAAGGGTTTTCAAATCGCGGATGGCAGCTCGCATTCGCTCATGGACGGGTGAAGCCAAATCTGCGCTGGCCATGATGGGCCTCTCTTCCCTATGGTCGAATCGTGACGTCGTAGTGCAGGACCGCGCCGTCGCCGTCAACCACGGGATCGATGCGCAGCACTTGGAACGTGCGGGCCTTCAAGTCACCGACCGTTCGGCCCAAAATGTCGTGCGTCTCGCGCTCGAGTTCGGGCGTCGGCCTGGTCGCACGCTTTTGGGGCGAAAGCGCGCCAGCATCGAGACGGTAGACGCGCGTCTGGCTGCTGGAATCCTCGGAAACCAACTGCACGCTCGCGCTCTCGCCCACGCCCGATTGCGGCCGGTCGTGAAACCAGCTCCGGGGAGTCGCCAGAACGAAAATGACGATGGCGATCACCAGCACGTCGTAGGGCCAGCTCCCCCGGTCGTAGGACCAGAAAATCGCGCGGACGATGCCTCGCCAAAAGGATCGCATCTCAGGAGTGGGCGGCCGAGCCGTTCACGACCATGCCATCGCGCATATGCAGCACGCGATCCCCATAGGTCGCGGCTTCGGGATTGTGCGTGATCATCACGATTGTCTGGCCGAGGTCCTTGTTGAGCTGCCGCAACAGCGCGAGCACGGATTCAGAGCTTTTCGAATCAAGATTGCCGGTCGGCTCATCGGCTAGGACAATTTTCGGCTCGCTGATGATGGCGCGCGCCAGTGCCACGCGCTGTTGTTCGCCACCGGAAAGCTCCGATGGCTTGTGGCGCAGGCGCTCAGTCAAGCCCAGCAGGCTGGCGACCGCTTCGAAGCGGTGCGGATCGAAGCCGTTTCCATGGATGTGCTGCGCGAGAGTGATGTTGTGATACGTATCGAGGGTCGGCAGCAGGTTAAATCGCTGGAACACAAAGCCAACTTTGTGGCGGCGCAGCAGGGTTCGCGCAGCATCGCTCATTTCCGTGAGGTCGTTCCCATCGAGCAGCACGCGCCCGCGAGTAGCCTGCGCCAAACCCCCGATCACATGCAGTAGCGTTGACTTACCGCATCCCGAAGGCCCCATGATCGAAACGAATTCGCCGGGAAGAATGGAGATGCTGACGCCGCGCAGCGCCGGGACCTCGATCCGGCCCATGCGGTACATTTTCCACAGGTTTTCAGTCTTGAGTATCGGCTCCAACGCCTACTCCCCCGCGAGCGATCATGCCTATCAGGATGTAATTAGTCTAGCCGCGATATGCGTTTCTGCATAGTGCGGCCCACGGTGGGAGTTCATTTCACGGGCCTAATCGTAGGCGAGCGCTTCAACCGGATCTTTGCGGCTGGCAAGCCACGCCGGATACGAAGCGCCTAGAAGGCCCCCGGCCACGGCGATCAGCCCGGCAAGGAGAATCCACTTCAAGCTGATCAAGATCGTCAACGAGGGAAAAAGTTTGAGGAAAATCTCGCGCAACAGGAAGCTCAGGCCCACGCCGCCCACAACACCGCCCAGGCACAACAGCGTGGTTTCACTAAGGATGATCTCGACGATGTATCCCTTCGACGCGCCGAGCGATTTCAGCACGCCGATCTCGCGCGTGCGCTCGATGATCGTGGTGTACATCGAGAGAAAGGTCACCAGAAATCCGATCGCAACCGCGATCCCGATCATGACGTTGATAAACGCGCCCAGCCCCGGCAAATTCGACGACGTCATCAACGAGATGTAATCTTTCAGTGGACGGATTTCGTAGTGCGGCAGCAGACCGCGGACCTCGTCCGTCACAGCGGGCGTGTGGTCGGTGCGGTCGCACTTGATGAAGAACACGGAAGCCTTGTCTCGCGCGCCGGACATTTCCTGCAGCGTGGACATCAGCACGAATAGGCGCGCGCCTTTGCCATGCTCGACGATGCCGGCCACATGAAAATCATGCTCGAGGATGTGAAGCGTCTGCCCGACTTTTACCTTCTTCGCTCGCGCATAAACGTCGTCCACCAGAATATCGTTCGGGTCCTGGAGTTCCGTCCCGCCATGTACTACGAATCCGCCCGAGACCGCGCGGAACGAGTCGGGCTGGATGCCGTACACAATATCGAGTCCGTTGACGGAATTAAACTGCACGAGCACGGGCGCGACCGCTTGCACGTATTCCAGCTCCTGCAATTTGTCGCCAATCGCGATCGGCATGGGAGCGCCGCTGAACGCCATGAAGACAGACGCCGAGGGAGGCTGTACCATGATGTCCGCGCCAACGCCTTCGGTGCGTTTGGCGGATTCAAGCAGCAGGCCGCTCGTCAGCCCTACCACAATGATGACGAGCGTAACCTCCACCGCCACTGCAATGATCGTGATCGCGGTGCGGACCGGCCGGTGCCGGGCGTTCTGCAGGATCATGTGCCCGATCAATTCTTGGGCTCCGTTTTCGGCTCCGCGGGCTTCATCTGTTCGGGCTCCTCGCCAACGTTGACCAGTTCCGCTCCAGGCGGCTGGCGCAGCAAAAAGCGATCGGCGGATATCGTCTCATTGAACGCCGCCTTGGTGATACCGATCTGTAGCTTGTAGTCGTTACCAGGCCGCGTTAGGGCAATCTGCCGGGGATATCGCACGGCTCCGAAGGTCTCCCAGCCGCTGTAGCTGACGTCGGAGGCGAGTTTGCCGCCGGGATCGTAAGTTTGTCGGCGGGCGACGCTTAAATCGGCGCGGTCAAACCAGATTTTCTGCGCAATGTCCCAATCCGCGTCCTCTGTGCCCGCGCCGGATTTGTCCGTGCGCCGGATGACCGTCAGTATGTAGTACCGTGACGCTCCATCGCTCGCTTCCTCCATCAGCACCGGCGACTTCGTCGGAATGGGCTCCCAGAAAATGGCGCCGGTCAAATGCTGCGGCCGGAGATTCTCGATCGGCTTCGCGGAGGGACGCTCCAGATTCGCCGGCCCGGTAAGGAACTTGTTCTGCGACGGGATCGAGATGCTGAACGTCTCGCCATCGCTCACCATGTCGAAAATGTTCGTCCCTACCACCGGCGCCTGGCCGATCACTCGAATGCTCGAAGGCTTCTGCGCGAGGATGAATGCCTTCACCTCGTGGTATTGCTTGATTACGCCCGTATAAGCCGACCCGGCGGTGAGCGCCATTGTCACAGTTGCGTTCAGGGAGGTAACAGCGTCTGCCTGTTGATTGAAGCGCGCGATGAGTTCCGGCTTGGTCGCGGTCTGCAGCTGGGTGGGCGGGCCGGAGGGTTTGACAACCGTCGTGTGACTCACGGCGCAGCCCGCCACAAGCCAGGCTGCAAAAGCCACCGAAACTACGGGGAGAAATCTATGAAGCTTCCGTTGGAGTCGAGTTACGGGCACCAACAAAAGAATTTAGCAGCCGCTCCGCGGAGTGTCAACGAATGGGGCGCCTAACTCGCGATAGTACAGAACACAGCGATCCCGATTACAAAGCTTGATATCATTGATATCGAGGAAGGGGTGCCGTTGCAGTGTCCGAGGAATTAATTACAAATGTGGGAATGGGGACCACTAATCAGGCCAATTGGATGCGTAGGAACCCCACCGATCCCGCTGGAGCGTGGTCTGCTGGCAAGCCCGTTCTGACCACTGCAGGAGACCTCTCCGGTCCGCATGACCGAGCGCCACATCCGATATTGCCGTTGCTGATCCGCGAAGGCAGTTCCCCGGCTCGTTGGTTCGTTTTCTCCGTGACGACGGTGGTTGCCTTCCTGTTTCTTACACTTCCCGTGGCCGCCCAAGAATCACAGGAACAGCCTTCCTCGGCCCCGACGGTAATGGGAACCCAAGACAAACCCGGTAGCCAACCGCCCGCTCAGAATAATCCTCAGAATGAAAACAAGTCTGACCAGAAGCAAACAGAGACGAAGAATGACCGGATGTTTTACGTGATGCCGAACTACCTGACGGTAGACAATGAGGCCCAGGTGAAACCAATCTCCTGGAAAGAGAAGTTCGCGATCACGGCGAAGGGCGCGTTCGATCCATACGAGTTCGCAATTGTCGGAATTCTGGCCGGCATCCGCCAGGCGGAAAATGCTGATCCGGCGTTCGGACAGGGAATGGCAGGATACGGAAGGCGGTACGGAACGGCTTTAGCCGATCAGGTAGACGGCAACATGATGGTGGGCGCCGTTTTCCCTTCAGTCCTAAAGATGGATCCTCGCTATTTTCGGTTGGGGAGGGGCGGGTTCGCTCATCGCTTTGACTACGCCATCAGCCGCATTTTCGTGGGCCGCAAAGATTCTGGCGGTCGTATCGTCAACATTCCAGAAGTTGCGGGCAACGCAACTGCGATTGCCATTTCCACCGTATATTATCCCGCCGCCGATCGGAGTTTTTCCTCCGGTATCAACAGCTGGGGCGTGCAAATGGGAATTGACGCCTTTGGGAATGAGCTGAAGGAGTTTTGGCCGGATATACACAACCATTGGTCGAAAAAGAAGAACCCCTCGCCGCCGCAACAGGCAGCCGGCGACTAGCCTCTTCAGTTCCCGGAACGATCTGTTTTGCAGAACGGCCAGGTTTTTGAAACTGGCCCATTGCCGGGCAATTCATTGCGGATGGCGTAAATTATTGGACGGTCGTTCGCGGGGCCGTGGGGAGCAGCGATGCGTGGTGAGCGGCCAGTAGCCACTGGCCCTCGCGACGAACAAAGATGTTGGTGGCCTGCACCACCGCTTCGTCAAAACCCTCCGAGAACGCGGTGGTGACGCGGGCGGTGCAGGCGACCCAGCCGACGTCGCCTTCCACACGAACCCAGAGGCCGCTGAGCGCGACGCGGACGCGCTTGGTATTCTTGAAGATACGCGCCCATCGCTCGCGCACTTCGTCCCAGCCTAGGAGCAGCTCCCAGCCCGGCTGCACGCATTCAACGCGATCGTCGTGCGCCCAGACCGCTTCCATCTCCGCCAGTTTCAGCGATTCAAAAGCGGCGTAGAAACGCTGATTCGCGGCGCGAACGGCTTCTTCTTCGGGTGTGGGCTTTTCGCGCGCGGCTGGAGTGGACATGGCGGAGAAAAGAAATGCTGTAACCTACGATCGCGAAGCCTCTGCATCGCGGTTCCATTCACGATCTTCCGTGGGCATTATATCCGACGCCGCAAAACCTGCGGAACCTTTTCGCCGCAGCCGCTAGGGCTGGCTGTCGTCGGGTGACGGAGGAATCAAAGTGTCCTCCAGCGTGGCGACTTCGCCATGCCGGTCCGCCGCGTGAATTTTTCCAGCAGAGTCGAGCAGGAACGACCGCCGGCCGGTCTTGCCGTAGCTTTCCGGCATCGCCGCGATTTCGAAGGATTCTTCGCCCTCCTGCCCGGCGGGAACGATCCGGTAGCGGAATCGGTAGCCACCGGCGCTGCCGCCGGCAAGGTGTTCGTTCACCAGCGATGCCAGCTCGGGCGAGACTTCATCCTTGGGCGCGGGACCCAACTGCACGAGCGATTCCGGCAACTTGCCCCACGCGCTGCGGTACGTCTGAATCGCGTCGGCGATGCCGCGCAAATTCTCGATCGCAGCGTCTTCGCGCGCGGTCAGGTCCCCTTCCGCCCATTGCTTTGAAAGCTGCGGGATGTCGAGAAGCACCAGTCCAAGCGAGAGAAGCCTCCAACCGCCGCTTTCGCGAATCAATCCAAATTCGGTCTGCTGCGAATTGACGGCGTTGACGGGGATGAATGCCAGGTTCTCGTGGAGGCGCACGTCGCCGAAGCGGAATTCCGCGGTCCCCGCCGGGGCGACGCATCGAAGTACGGTGTGGTTTTGTGCATCCGCGGAAATCAGAGGCTTGCCGGGCTCGTCGGAAAGCGAAAAGCGCTGCAGAAACGCCGTTCGCTGGTCGGTCGCCAAGCCCTTAAATGCCGCGGCGTTGTCGGCAGTGAGGTAGTTGGCAAATTGCGTCTCGTTCGCGCGGCACGCAGCCATGAACGCGGCGGAAAGCGCGGCGGCGGGATCGGCTTCGTGGCCGTCCTGCGCGAATGCGTTCACGAGGCAACCAAGCGCCGCGAGCACCAGAATGACGGCCGAGAAGACCAAAGCAGCTTTCATTAGGTGTCGGATTTCGTTCGCGCGAGGATGGTTGCCAGATTCTGCGTGAATTTTGACCGCGGCATCACATCGAGGCATCCCGCCGCGCGGGCCCGCGCCGCCAAATCAGCCTGGACATGCGACAGAAACGCGATGAGAGGTATTTTGGCACCGCTCGCCTGAAGGCGCTCGAGGGCTTCGAACGGTCCAGAGCGGGCGTTCAAATCCACGACGACGAGCTTCGGCGCGGCCTTGGCGATTTCGGCGTCGAGCGCGTCGGGCGTGGTGCAGGTGCGGACCTCTACTCCGACCTGCTTTGCCGTCTCCAGCAGCTTCGCCTGGAAAAAAAGATCATCCACCAGCGCGACGACCTGCGCCATCTACGTGTTTCGGACGGCGGAGTAACGCCCGTTGTCGAGCGCTTCCTGGGACACCCACATGCCGTGGAACGTCATGCGCACGCGATGCGGAAGCTTGATGATGGCCACGGGCCCGGCCTCGACGTTCTGCGCGTCGAGGATAGCGAGATCGCTGCGGTTTTCCGCCATACGGTTCACTAGCGTGAGCAGATAGCCGTCGCCTTCGGGTGAATTCGGCTTGCGCGGAGCGAATAGCGGCTCCTGCACGCCGGAATCCGCACCGGGATTCCAGATCTTTGAGCTGCCCGTCTTGTGGTCGAACTGGCCCACACAACCGAATCCGATGTTCCCTGCCCCGGGCGTGTTGGGATCGCGGCAAATGACGTAGCCTTTGCGGTAGGTCCCGTTCCCGTAGTAACGGTCATCGGCGCGGGGCATCTCGCACATCCAATCGTAAAGCTGCGTCGTCTTGTAGTCCTCCGTGTTGCCGGCCAGATCGAAAGTCAACCGAGTGAGATGGGGGATGGCTTCCGTTGGATCAGGGGGCATGCCGTCATGATTCGGGAAAAACAAAAACGAGCTTCCGTGCGAGAGGCAAACGTCGAGGCTCACTTTCGAGCCGTCGGTTGAGCCGTTCATCATGTGCCCGGCAAAACTCGTGGGGCCGCGGAACCAGCGGACCTCTTCGGCCTTGCCGTAGCGCGGTACCACCGCGACCACGGTGGGCCGGTCGCGATGCCAAGTGTAGAACGGGCCACCTTTTTTCAGCACGTCCACATCGGTGAGCAGCGGGAAAAACGGAAAGATAACGTATTTGTCGGAGATGGCGAAGTCGTGAACCATGCCGGCCCACGGAGCGTTGAACCACACTTCGTGTTTCAGCTTGCCGTCTGGGCCGATAACGAAATACGCGACGTCTGTTGTGCCGTCGCCCTTGGCTTGATACGCAAAAGTGAGGAGCTCGTTCGTAGCCTGGTCGACGTGCGGATGCGCAGACATCCAGACGGATTTCACGCTGCCGTTGTAATCGTAGCGGCCGACCGTTTCGAGCGTATAGGGATTGAGCTCGTAGGGCATGTCGTCTTCTTTGAGTGCCAGCAGCTTACCGGCGTGCCAGACGACGTTGGTGTTGGCCGTGCCGGGATTACACTGCTTAGCGAGCGGGTCGCGCGCGTAGCGATTGCGGTAGCGCCCGAAAAGCGCGCGGCGATGTTCGGCTTGGAGCTGGTAGCGCGCAGTCTTGACGTAGCGGCTGCGAAAATCGACGTGGCCGTTGTCGAAGCGGAACATGATAACCATGCCCTCGCCGTCGATAAAAATGTCGTCGCCGCCCATCGGCGGGTACTGGCGATCCGGACCGCAGCGGTAGAGGATTCCGTTGAGGTCTTTGGGCACCTCTCCGTAAGTGACCTCGCAATCGCGCAGGTCGGCTTCGAGACGGCTGGGCGCGCCGAAGCCCTGGTAAATCGGAAGGTCCGGAAAACGGACCGCGCCCACCGCTGACAATTCTTCCAGATAGATGCTGCCCATGTTGAACTCCTTGCTGCGCTCAGTTCGGTTAGATCGAATCTTCGATCCGTCGAAGAATGCTAGTCGCCTGCCAACATGTTTGTCAATGCCGCGTGGACGCACAGGATTTGGCACCTGTAATTCGTCGAAAAAGGCGAGTAATGCGCGCTGCTGGTAGCCCTGAAAAGTGTGTCGAGTAAGACGGACACCCATCGTTTTTTTTGTATGAGTTACGTGGAAATCTACTCGGCATGGTGTGTCGAGTAATTTGGAGAAAGATTGGCAGGGAGCAGACGCAATGCTGACGCCCGGATGGCCGGAAGTTGGGAAGCACAGAAGGCCGGGCGCAGCGGCAGCGATGGGTTCTTGCCGGCGCCCTCGCTGTACCGTCATTTTTTCCGCCCTTTACTCCTTTTTGATTTTTGATTCTTGCTTCTTATTTTTTGTTTTTGACTGCGGACTTTTTCGAGGCGAATCGGGGCATTCGGACTGCGGTTCGAAGATAGCATTTTGTGGAGCGAGTTTAACCTGTACGGAAGTACGGAAGAAGTTCAGGGTGGTCGCAAGACAGGATTTGCGACGGAGGAACGGAGACATAGAGAAATTACCCCGGCAGGGGCGAAGAGATCCGAGGAAACGACTATCTTCAGCCCTTCGCGGCGCCAGATGGGCTGCACTCGATCTTTCCCCCTTATACCTCTTGATTGGCATATCCAGCCTCGTGAATTCTCTCTCACGTCGGTTGGTACAAGAAAGCCCGGTCAGGTTATGCGGCGGGCCAACGGGCGATGTGGTTTCTTCACCTCCATCTTACGAGTCACTTAAAAAACTGGATAGCTCAAATAGACCTAAGTCGTAGAAGCAAACCACCCGCACGAACGAGCAACATCTTGCGGCTTCACGTCCGGCGGAATTCCGTTTCTGCGAGGTTCTTTATGTTTGCGAGCATCGAATTATCGCCGTCGTTGGAATCCTCGTATCGCTTCTGGCCATTTGCGACGGCTGCGAAATCACCCTGCGTTATTTCGAGTCGCGAAGCCTGATCGCCGCGCTTCTTGAGGTCATAGGTCACGGTCAGATAGTTCGAGGGATCGTCCGCGATTTTCGAGTTGGGATCGATGACGGTGTACACGAGCCGATAAGGCGGTTCCACGGTGACGATATGCCCCGTCACGTAAATGATTCCGTCGGCAGCGCCCCTCCACAGCAGAGCAGAGCCGGATTTCCAATCGGATTCGGCGTTGCACCCAAACATGTATTGTCTTATGAATTCCGAGTCGGTCAGGACCTTCCAAAGAACTTCGACGGGAGCATCCACTTCGACGTTCTTGCGTATCAGTAATTCGGTCACGTTCGATTTTTCTCCAAGGTAAGGGACGCGCTAGAAGAGAACTTCTAGTGCTCGGGGGTTTCGTGCGCGCCGACTGTTTCGTCGGGCACGTCGCCGGTGCGGCCTTTGACGCGGTCGTAGACGCTGTAGTGGCAGGTCGAGCCGAGCGCCTCGTTGTAGTAGGTCGAAACGCCCAGCGCGGTGCGCAGCTCCTCGTTGAAACGGCGCAGGTCGCTCAACTGGGTCACGCGTATGGGCACCTTCTGGCCTTCGTTGGTCAGGAGAAATTTCTGGTAGCCCGCATCCCAAAGCCGCGTGAACTGGCCCTGGAGCATGTTCGAGGGAATGATGGTCATACGGAAACTGCCCTGCGGTTCCTTGCGAAGCTCCGCGCCGCAATTGTATTTCTCGATGCGCACCACGCCGCCCGAGCTACGAACCAGAAATCCCTTGGCTGCAAGGGATTCGACCTGAGGCTGAGTGAAGAGCTTGTCTACGTACCACATGGACGATCAGGATATGAATTTGGCGGGTGGTCTGTAAAGGTAAAAAAGCGCGAAGTGACGATACGTTTGAAATTGGGGGCGGGCAGGACTACCCTTAGGGAGCATGAACAGCCCGCTCCATTTACTGATTATCGGGATCATTGTCGTAGTGCTGTTTGGTGGGCGAAGGATTTATCCCGGGAAGCCGCCTACTCACCCACTTCCTGTCACTAGCCCGGTAGAGAGTGCCCGTACGTCGGTAGCTCCGAAAGAAAAGCCGTGGCAAGCGCTGACCTGGTTTCTGCGTCCTCGGCGTCCGCGTTAGTCTTCGATTCGCGACTAGAATTCCTTCCAATTGCTCTTTCGACTCAAAGCCGATATAACGTGACGCGGCGAGGACACGGCGAATTGCGCCCGGAGCGCCAAGCATGTGCGCCGGGCATGGCATGCCGCGCCCCTCCAAAACTACCAAGCGAACCAGATCGAGGTAGATGGTATTGCGCAAGCCAAGGACTATTGCCGGGCGTAGCAGTGCTACGCCCCTACGAAGAGGAAGCGGAGGCGTAATGAGGACAGCAGGAGTGCGCACACGCGTCGCGCTAGTCATTACCGGCGTTCTACTGGCTGCATGTACTGTGATTTCGAGCGCGGCGGCGCAGGCTGCGCCTGATGGCGCGGCGCTGTTCAAGGAACACTGTTCGATGTGTCACCTGAGCGACGCGGCGAAAGGGAGTGCCGCCCCCACAACAGCCGTGCTGGCGCAAAAGTCCCAGGAAGAAATCCTGCGCGCGCTTGAATCCGGAGCGATGGTCATCTACGGCAATCGCATCTCCAAGGCTGAGCGGCAGGCGGTCGCTGCATTCCTCTCGTCCAACACCTCAACCACCGCAGCTCTGTCTATGGCGAATCTCTGCGCGACAAAGCAGCCGATCACAACCGGTGGAATGCTTCGCCCGGAAAATTGGAATGGCTGGGGCGTCGATGTGGTGAACTCGCGCTATCAGGCGCACACACCCATCCGCGCCGCTAATGTGGCAGGTCTGAAATTGAAATGGGCGTTCGGGATTCCCGATGCAAGCACCGCGTACGGCCAACCGACTGTCGTTGCGGGCCGGGTGTTTTTTGGCTCGGGCGACGGAACGGTCTATGCGCTGAGCGCCGATAGCGGATGCACGATATGGACGTACCGAGCGGACACAACCGTGCGGAGCGCAATTACGGTAGCCGCGGTCGGCGAGAATCGCTACCTGGCTTATTTCGGGGACGGCGAAGCGAATCTGTATGCAGTTGACGCTCAGAATGGAAAACTCGTATGGAAGGTCAAGATTGATTCGCATCGCGCTGCCAGGATTACTGCAGCGCCTCAGCTATATCACAACCGCCTTTATGTGGGCCTCGCGTCGAACGAGGAACTGAGCGGAGGCGATCCTAATTATCCCTGCTGCACATTCCGCGGAAGCGTGGTCGCGGTGGACGCGCTGACCGGAAAGCAGATCTGGAAGGCGTACGCGATTGCCGAAGCGGCCGGGCCATCGAAACCCGGCAGCAGCCATGCAAAGTTCAGTCCCGCAGGTGCGGCGATCTGGGACGCGGTCACGATTGACGCAAAGCTCGGCAGGCTTTATGTGGGAACAGGCGACGCATACGTTGACCCTGCCGCCGATGGCACTGACGCAATCGTTGCGTTCGATCTGGCCACGGGGAAACGGCTGTGGGTCCAGCAGAAAACTCCCGACGACGTCTTCAACTTCGGCTGCATTGATCCGCGTCACTTCAATTGCCCGCCGCGGCCAGGCGAAGATGTGGACTTCGGCTCCTCGCCGATCCTGCAAGATTTAGGCAATGGCCATCGGATTCTGCTGGCCGGTCAAAAGACAGGCGTGATGTACGGACTCGATCCAGACAACGGCGGAGAAGAACTCTGGCAGGCCCGCGTGGGACAAGGAAGCGGCTTGGGAGGAATCGAATGGGGCTCGGCGACGGACGGAACGAACGTTTACGCCGCAAATTCCGATATCTCGACGCTTACATCCTCGGGTGCTGCTCCCCCGCCTCCAGGCGGGCTTGCCGCGATTGATATCCGTACGGGAAAGCTCCTGTGGAAGACGATGCCTCCGAAAACGCCTTGCGAGGGCAAGCCAGGGTGCAGCGGAGGGCAGCTCGCCGCTGTGACCGCGGTTCCCGGCGTGGTGTTCTCCGGCGCGATGGACGGGCACCTGCGCGCGTACTCGGCCGCCGGCGGCAAGATCCTGTGGGACTTCGATACGCAACCTGACTTTCCTACCGTGAATGGCGTCCCCGCCCACGGCGGCTCGATGAGCGGCAGCGGCCCGGTAGTTGCCGGCAACATGTTGTTCGTCGCGTCGGGCTTCACTGTGACGGCGGGCATGGCGGGAAACGTGGTGCTCGCCTTCGAAAGCCAACCGGCGACTGCTGCGACGGCGACCAACTCGCACTGATTGGGCATGCTGCGAGCGGCCGCCTTCGAGCATCCAATGGGTGCCCCGGCGAGGATTGGGCGCCTGAGAAATCCGAAGGGCGCAGCAAGCGTCGCCCCTACAAAATCCGGGCACATCTGCTAAACTGTTCCGAATTAGCAAGGTACGGGAAATTACCGGACATCAGACTGCAAAAATGACGCCATCGAACAAACCGGTCGTATCGCCGGCCCAGCCGGGCTCCGACAGCCGTGTGGGTCAGCACCTGCTGGAGCGCATCGGCAACACGCCGCTTATCAGAATCGAGCGGACCGCATCGGAATTCCCGAACGCGACGATTTGCGCGAAGGCGGAGTGGTTCAATCCGGGCGGCTCGGTGAAGGACCGCGCGGCCTATTCCATGATTCGAGAGGGCGAACGCCGCGGGGATCTGCGTCCGGGCAAGGTGATTCTCGACGCGACCAGCGGAAACACGGGCATCGCCTACGCGATGATCGGGGCGGCGCTGGGCTATCGCGTGAAGCTCTGCTTGCCATCGAGCGCGTCGCCGGAACGCAAACAAATTCTCGCCGCGTACGGAGTCGAAATCGTATCCACTCCTGGCGGTGAGGGCACGGACGGCGCGATTAGGCGCGTTCGTGAAATTTACGAAGCGGACCGCGAGAAGTATTTTTATCCCGATCAATACGGCAATCCGGCGAATCCCGCGGCGCACTATGCCACCACGGCGCCGGAAATCTGGGAACAGACGCACGGCCAGATCACGCATTTCGTCGCCGGGCTCGGCACGAGCGGAACTTTCGTCGGCACCACGCGGCGGCTGAAGGAGCTGAACCCTCAGATTCGCTGCATCAGCTTTCAGCCGGATTCCAGTTTCCACGGCCTGGAGGGGCTGAAGCACATGGCCACGGCGATCGTGCCGCCGATTTACGATGCCACCCTCGCGGATGAAAATATGGAAGTGCTCACCGAAGACGCGCAACGAATTGCGAAGCGGCTGGCGCGCGAGGAAGGACTTCTCGTGGGCGTCAGCGCCGGAGGCGCGCTCTGGGCGTGTCTTGAAATCGCGCGGCGGCTCAAGCGCGACGAACGAGCCGTGATCGTGACGGTGTTCCCCGATTCGGGCGAAAAATATCTGAGCGAGCGATTCTGGAGCGAAGAGTGAGCGCGCCCGCCCTGAAAATACGGGAAGAGATGTTTCGCCGAATCCATGCGCACGGCGTGGAGACCTATCCCCACGAATGCTGCGGCGCCATTCTCGGGCGCGATGGCGAAGGCTCGCGCGAAGTGATTGACCTGCTGCCGCTCGCCAATCGCCGGGACGATTCGCCGCGGAACCGGTTCGAGGTGACCGCCGACGATGTCCGCCTGGCGGAAAAAACGGCGAGAGAGAAGAAACTCGAATTGATCGGGTGGTATCATTCGCATCCCGATGCTCCGGCGCGACCGAGCGAATACGACCGCGATCACGCCTGGCCGTGGTATAGCTACATTATCGTAAGCGTTCAGAAGGGCGAGCCGCGCGATACCACTTCGTGGCGCTTGCACGACGACCGCGCCGCATACGACCCCGAAGAGATCGAAGTCCTGGCTCATTCGACGGGCATCTAATAGCAGGTACACGAGGAGGAAGGCGAATGGCAGTTAAGGTCATCATTCCGACGCCGCTGCGCGCGTACGCGGGCAAACAGGAAAGCGTGGAGGTGCAGGCAGCGACGGTGGGCGAGGCGCTGGCCGCGTTGACGGGCAAGTTTGCGGAGCTGAAAAAGCACCTTTATTCCGATGACGGGCGCCTGCGCAGCTTTGTGAACGTTTATGTGAATGACGAGGACATCCGCTACCTCCAGAAGGACCAGACAGCCGTCCGCGAGGGCGATACGATCAGCATCGTGCCCTCGATTGCCGGCGGCGCGCGCGACTGAACCGGTTAAGGCAAAGGCTGCAACGGGAGATTTTTTCGATGGCGACGAAAACTGGAATTCCAGCGGGGCCGGCGATGACCAAACCTGGCGTCACGCTTTCCAAAGAAGAAGTGATGCGCTACAGCCGCCACCTGATCATGCCTGAAGTGGGCATGGAGGGGCAGCTCAAGATCAAGCAAGCCAAAGTCCTCTGCATTGGCACAGGCGGATTGGGCGCACCGCTGGGACTCTACCTCGCAGCGGCCGGTGTGGGACGGATCGGATTGGTGGATTTTGATGTGGTGGATACCACGAACTTGCAGCGCCAGGTTCTCTTCGGCACCAGCGACGTGGGCCGGCCCAAGACCGAGGCCGCGGCCGAACGCTTGCGGAATCTGAATCCGGACATACGGATTGATACATTCGAAACACAGCTGACGAGCGCCAACGCGCTCGAATTGTTCAAGGATTACGACATCATCGTGGACGGAACGGATAACTTTCCCACGCGCTATTTGGTAAACGATGCGTGCGTCATTACCGGCAAGCCCAATGTGTATGGTTCTATTTTCCGCTTCGAGGGACAGATCACCGTGTTCGGATACCCGGGCGGCCCTTGCTACCGGTGCCTCTATCCCGAACCGCCGCCGCCTGGACTGGTGCCTTCGTGCGCCGAAGGCGGGGTGCTCGGCGTGCTGCCGGGAATCGTCGGCACGATTCAGGCAGCCGAGACGCTGAAGCTCATCATCGGCAAGGGCGAGCCGCTCATTGGCCGGCTGCTGCTGTTCGATGCGCTGGCGATGAAATTCCGTGAGTTGAAACTGCGCAAGAATCCGGAATGCCCTGTTTGCGGCGAACATCCAACCCTGACCAAGCTGATTGACTACGCCGAGTTTTGCGGAGTTCGCGGCGAGGAGGGTCCAACTACAGTGACCAACGTGCCGGAGATAACTCCGAAGGAGCTGAAGACGCGGCTCGACCGTGGCGACGATATCTACATCCTCGACGTGCGCGAGCCGCACGAGTATCAGATCTGCAACATCAACGGGCATCTGATCCCGCTAGGAGAGCTCTCGAAGCGCGTCCACGAGCTCGACAGCTCGCGCGAGATCGTCGCCCATTGCAAGAGCGGAAAACGCTCGGCGGAAGCGGTCGAGTTTCTGCGCGGCGCGGGCTTCCGTAAGATATCGAGCTTGAAAGGTGGTATTCTCGGCTGGTCCGACGAAGTGGACCCGACGGTGCCGAAGTACTGACGACGCACTGAGCCCGTTCGAGCGACGATTGCCCAGGTTTTGCCGGAGGATTGAATGGCAGCGACGAAGATTACGATCCGCACCGATGGTTCCATACGAGTGGAGGGCGACTTCGAAGTCCTGGACCAGGATGGCAAGGCATTTGGCCTCGCCGGGCGTAACAAGATTGGTCTTTGCCGCTGCGGGCACTCCGAAAACAAGCCGTTCTGCGACGGCGCCCACAAGAAAGTGAACTTCCAGAGTGTGATCCAGGCGTTCGATCTCCCGCCGGTTCCCCCAGCCCCACCAGCCCCCCTTCCCAAGCCCTAGAGCGCGCCCTCCAGGTGAGAATCTCACCGATAGGACGTATTCCCACTTAGCCTGAGACGTCCTGAGACGCCCTGTGTATCCTTTTGCGACGTTACCGGGTACTCGACGGGGAAACTCCTTGAGAACTAGTATAGTTAGTTAGGGGCATCGCCGCTCCGAAACGGCACATGAGTTGCTGTTTCACTGTTTTCTGGGGGCAGTGTGGCGGGTCTGGGCAAATCTTGGGGGCGGTACCGTATCGGCGTGGTCCTGCTCGGGACGATTGCCCTGGCCGGATTCTGCGTGGTTCTGTGGTTCCTTCGCAAGTCTCACTACGTATCCGACCCGCTATTCGATGCCTACCTGGAAATGGCGGGTAGCCTGATTGCCTTCACCTTTGCCGCGAATGCCATGGTGCGATTCCGCGGAACCCATGACCGAATTTCGCTGATTCTGGCTTTCGGGTTTGTCCTGGCGGGGCTGATCGAAGCCGGAAGCAGCATGTCGTTCTATCACGGGATGCTCGTGCCGCCGCCCGGAGGGGCGCAAATCTCGCTGGGGTGGCTCGCGGGGCGAACACTGCTTGGCGTGCTGCTGCTGGCCGCGCTGATCGTTGAGAAGCGGATCCCGGTATCACGCGATCCCGGAAAAGAAATCGCGGGCGTGACGCTTATCGTGGGGGCCGTCGCGTACCTGACCAGCGTCTTTTACTTCATGCTGCCGCGCGCGCCGAAAGTACATCCTGGCGCCTTTGTGCCGCGCGGGTGGGACCTGCTTCCTGCCGTGATTTACATTGTCGCGACGGTGGGATACGGCTGGCGATTGCGGCGTACGACCGCAGCCCTGGACCGGGCGCTCTTCATCGCCGCCGGACTGAACGTCATTTGCCACATCACGATGAGCCAGTCGCAGCGCATGCTCGATGCGCCGTACACCCTCGCGCACGGGCTGGTGGTTTTGAGCTACGTGGTCGTGCTCGGCGGAACGTTGCTCGATAACGCCCAACTCTTCGATCAGGTGAGCCGAATGGCCGCCTCGGATTCACTCACCGGTCTCGCGAATCACCGCCGCCTGCTCGAAGCGCTGGAGAACGAGATCGAGCGATCCCGCCGCAACGGGCGCCAATTCGCGGTGTTGCTGTTCGATCTGGACGGCCTGAAAAAGATCAACGACAAATACGGCCACCTCACAGGTAGCCGGGCGATCAAGCGCCTGGGAAGCGTGCTGCGGAACAGCAGCCGGATGATTGACACGCCGGCGCGATTTGGCGGCGATGAGTTTGCGCTGGTCCTTCCAGAAGCGGGCGGACACGAAGCCGAGCAGGCCGCAACGCGCATCTGCGAGAAGCTTGCGACGGACGGCGAGGAACCGTTTGTCTCTGTCAGCGTGGGACAGGCCGTGTATCCGGCGGACGGGACCACCATTGAACAGCTTTTGGGCGCGGCCGACCTGGCGCTCTACAGAATGAAAAGGCGGGGGCCGGGGAAGTTTCATCTCAGGCATTTGGTGGCGTGCTTGTGAAGAAGAAAAGGGGGCATGCGATATGCCGCTTGGGCTAGGGGGATCCAAGTCGTTCAACGCCATACGTTGCGAAACACGAGTTCCCATGGAAGTCGGAGTGCAAATCAGCGGTCATGGCGCGCATCCAGGAACGGAAACCACATTTACGGAGAATGTGAGTTCGCGCGGAGCGCGCGTGTTCAGTACCCGCCGGTGGAAGATCAATGACCGGATGGTGATCACGACGCCTGCGGGTTCTTTTCAGTCAACCGCGCGCGTCGCGTATTGCCATTCGGTGCCGCAGGCTGGTTTCGCGGTGGGGCTGGAGTTCGTCGAACCCAGCGCGGGCTGGGTGGTGGGCGACGGATTCGGACGTTAATTGCCGCGGATTTCTGATCCCGGTGATTTCCCTGCTTTGATTTACTGCACGAATCCAACTTTAGGTTCCGCGTCCGGAGCGGGTGCCTCCGGCAGCTTCCCGAATTGAGCCTCGTAACGGGACACGTTCTCCTCCAAGGCGCGCAGCAGCCGCTTTGCGTGCCTGGGATTCAAAATCAAGCTCGCGACCAGCTTCCCCTGCGCCACGGTAGGAAACATATAGACAAAGTTGAGCGTGAATTCCTCGGCGTTGTGATGGACGACGACGAGATTTGAATACTGGCCGAGCAGTTCCTTCTCGTCGGCCTTGATCTGAGCTTGCTGCTGCTGTTGTTGCTTTGGCGCTTCGGCCATTGCCTTCTCCTCCCATTGCGATCCGCTGGAATAACGTTCCCCGGCGCGTTCCTTCTCACTATAGCAGAGCCGAGATTCGGTTCTGGATGGTTTTTCCGCAGCCCCCGCGCGCGCCACGATTGACGATCGCGCATGTTAAGCGTAGTTTATACATGAAGTTCAACCTAGTTAACCTATGGCCAGCGTCAAAAAAGATTCGGAGGCATCGTCATTCGGGTCCGCCCGGCCGACTACTGAGATTGCCTCCGCGTCCCCCGTCGCTCGCGACCTGGTCGGCCTGCTGACTCATGAAGACCTGGATCGCGCCCGGGACCGCTGGCGAGTCACCCGGGCCCGGTGGAAGGGTCGGGGAGCGAAGAGATTCGGCGGGCTCCGCGTGCTCTGGCTTCTCGTCGGGCCCGGCGTCCTGGTCTTTCTCGGCGAGAACGACGCGCCGAGCATGCTTTCTTACTCCGCCACGGGCGCGCGATTCGGCATCGGATTCTTTATTCCGTTCGTCGCGCTCACATTTCTGATGGGTCTCGTCGTTCAGGAGATGACTGTTCGCCTGGGCGCGGTCACCCACCGGGGGCATGCTGAACTGATCTTCGACCGGTTCGGAAAGTTCTGGGGATTTTTCTCGATGGGAGATCTGGTCCTCGGAAATTTTCTGACGCTCATCACGGAATTCATCGGCATTCGCGCCGGTCTGGGATTTTTCGGCATTCGTCCCGTGATTGCGGTGGGCATCGGGTTATTAGTCGTGGTCGCCGCGATGACGACCGGCCGGTATTGGACGTGGGAGCGCATCACGCTGGGACTGGCCATCTTCAATGGTCTCTTTATTCCCGCCGCCATTCTGGCGCATCCGGACTGGTCCGCCGTAGGACACGCCATGCTGACCTGGACGCCTCTGCCGACGGGACACGCATCCGAAATCCTACTGCTGATTCTTGCGGACATCGGCGCGACCGTTACGCCCTGGATGATTTTTTTCCAGCAGAGCGCGGTCGTGGACAAGGGGATGCAACCGCGCGACATCAGGGCCGGGCGCTTTGATACCCTGCTCGGCGCGCTATTGGCCACCGTGTTCGCGATCGCCGCCCTTCTCGCCACGGTTCCGCTGTTCCATCACGGCATCGACGCGTCTCAGTTCGAGGGAGCTCAATTCGCCGAAGCGCTGGAGCCCTGGATCGGTCATGTTGGCGCGGCGCTTTTCGCGCTCGGCATTTTCGAGGCCGGAATCGTGGCCGCCATCGCAATTTCCACTTCTTCGGCCTACGCGTTCGGCGAGGTCCTGCAGACCGGGCACAGTCTAAATCGGCCTGTTCGCGACGCATGGCCGTTCTATTCGACTCTGCTCGGCTCGGCCTGCGCCGCTGCGGGACTCGTGCTCATTCCCCACGCCCCGCTCGAATTTGTGGTGCTGACGGTGAATGTGATCGCCGTACTTGCCATGCCTCCCGCGCTCGCTTTTCTGATACTTCTGGTGAACGATCGCGACGTCATGGGCGAACATGTGAACGGTTTCTGGGAAAACGCTGCCGGCATAGCCGTCACCGTGCTGTTGGTGTGCGTCGGAATTGGATTCGGACTCGCTACTGTTTTCCCGAGTTTGCTGGGACGCTAGCTTTGCACTGGAATCGAAAGAGTTCTCTCGAATTTCGATCGCAACCGACCGAGGGTTATGCGTATGAAACCAAACGATAGCGAAAGCAAGTTTGCCGGGAATCCACGACGTGCTGATTCCGTCCCGGAAATCGCGGCGAAGCCGGATCTAGAGGATCCGCGGGTGGTGCTATCGCTGCTGGAAACCGACCAGGTGGTCGCCGCCAAGCAAAAAACGCGTTTCGGCCGCCGAAATCTCTCGGTTGGAGTGCAGGTGTTGCTCTGGGGATTGCGTATCTATGTCGTGGCCATGCTGGTGCTGGTCGTGGTTTCGGTGATTCGCGCAATCCATCCGATGCACTGAGCAACTGCTTGAATGGACGCACCGGCTGCGCCGGGCGCCGATGCCATGATCTTTCTCGGGAACTTCGCTGTGAAATCCTAACTGGCTGTGGGAAAATTTCGGCCGGAGCGGAATGTCGCTCGCGTAACATCGGAGCGTAGCGGAATAACTCGTGCAGCCCGGCCAACCCAAAAGAAAACTTCGACCCTTGGGAATATTAGCCCTGATTGTAATTCTGGCGGCGGGTGTGCTGACGGCGATCAACGCCTCCAGAAATTGGCGCGCGACGGCCGCAGCCAAGCGGCTAAAAAACCCGGTTCCTCCGACCGCCGGCGCCATCGCCGCCGGGAAGCAGGCCTACGGCGAGCACTGCCGGAGTTGCCACGGAGAGAAAGGCGACGGCAGGGGCGAGAAAGCCGGCGAGCTTTCCGTCGCGCCCGGTGACTTTACCGACGGGCAGGCGATGCGCCGGCGCACCGACGGCGAGCTTTTCTGGCAAATTACCCGCGGGCGGCTCCCGATGCCCGCCTTTGAAGACAAGCTGAGCGACGAAAAGCGCTGGCAGCTGGTTGACTACATCCGCACCTTCGCGGACAAATCGTCCGCTGCCACCCCGGCAGCTCCGCTTACTTCACTTTTGCAAGCGCCTCGGAGACTTCCTTCATGTCCGGCACCGTCGGGATGTCGTAGTTTTTGAACCAGGCAATCTTGCCGGCCCGGTCAACGATCGCGATTGCGCGTCCGGTGATTCCCTTGTCCGCGAGATAAACGCCGAATTTATCCGCGACAGCTCCGCGGGGTTGAAAGTCCGCGAGCAGCGAATAGTGGATCCCCATTTTCTCCGCGAAGGCCTTGTGCGACCACACGCTATCCACGCTGAGACCCAGCACGGTGGCATCCAATTGCTCGAAGCGCTTCATGTCGTTCACGAGGCAGACGTGCTCGTTGGTGCACACCGGGCTCCAATCGAGCGGATAAAACACGATCACCACATTTTTTTTGCCCTGGAAATCCGAGAGCTTCACGTCCTTCTGATTCTGATCCTTCAACGTAAAATCCGGAGCCGCAGCTCCCACGGAAATTGCCATGCCCATCCTCCTGGTTCGCTCGCGCGAATGATTTTCGGAACGCTCGACCGGTTGGCTTCGAGCACTCATGATAGCCGAACCCGGCGTGACCCACAAATGCCGCGCAAAAGTGCACGCGGGGATTCGCCCGGACAAACAAAAAGGCCTTGCCGGTTCGCGCCGGCAAGGCCTGCAGAAAATTCACAATCGAAGACGGATCGTCGCTGCTACGGTTTCGGAGCCGGGGCGGCGGGAGCGGGCCGCGGAGCAGCGGCCTTGGGAGCCGTTGTTCCCGAAGTCTTCACCGGATAACTCTGATCGTAGAGACGAATGATATCCTGGGTGACATCAATCTGGTTCGCGGCGAAAATCACCGGAGTCTGCTGCGAGGAGTCATCCAGGACGACCGCGTATCCATTGTCCTTCGAATATTTATTCAAGACGTCCACGAGCTTCCGCCCGATGCGGTTCACGACGTCTTGCTGGGCATCGTTCGTGTCATCCTGAAATTCCTGTTGCTTCCGCTGAAACGCGCGGGTCAACTGATCGCCTTCGCGCGTGAGCCGGGCCTTCTCCTCATCGCTCAAGGTTGACTGGCCCGTCTGCAGCCTGTTCCGAAGGTCCTCGATCTGCTTTTGCAGGTTCTGAAGCTCCGTGGTCCGAGGAGCGAATTGCGACTGCAGTTCGGCCGCCGCCTGCTTGCCTTCCGCCGTGCTGGCGATGGCCGCCTGAATATTGATGACTCCTACTTTCGCCGACGCCTGCGCGCCAGCGTTGCCGGCCTGCGCCCACACCGCGGGCGTCATTAAGAGGGCTGCCAGAATCGGGACTACCGCTCGAATCTTCATTCTCACTCCTCATTCAAATGTGTTAGAGAATTTTGATAATCGCAAACTGCAAATTATAGCTACGAATCAAGAGCATGGTCAATTGGATTCGCCTTGCGGCACCCACGGAGTCACTAGCTAAATCCTTCCGCGGTCGTTACGCGAAAAACCTTACCCTGCTTGCTCCCCAATAGAGTCCGATGCGGTCTCCGCGTGCCCGGTTGGACGCGCTCTGAGCCGGCGGCGCTAGTGCGGCAGCGGAACCAACAACACCCGATTATTGTCCGGATCCACCAGCACGGCCAGGTTGAGCTTCGGGTCAATCGCCACGGCGTTCGGGCCGAGCACGAACGTTGAAGTCTGCGCCCCTCCCAATCCGAGGACCGCGCGCACCTGCGGATTCGTGCACGCGGGTGTGGCAATGCTCGGCGGACACGTGTAATCGAGCACCGACATCGTGTGGCTTCCCGCGTTAAGGGTGACGAGCGAGCTCGTTTGGAAATTATAGTCAATGGAAGTCGGAGCAATCCCCACGCTGACCGTGGTTGTGGTCAACGTGGCAGGATTCGTGATGTCTATATTGTTTAGCAGGCTGTTCACGGTCAGAAACACCTGGTTAACCGGGTCGAACACCACTCCGCTTGGATTCTCGAGATTGCTTACGCGCCCCACGATCGAGTCCGTGCCCATATCAATGATGTCCAGGCTGCTTGTGGAAGAAGCCGTGGCCACGGCCGCGAAATCCAGCGTGGGGTCCACCGCCACCGCGACCGGGTCCTGATCAACCGCGGGGCTGGCCCCAAGCGCTGCGGCGATCTGTGTTCCCGTCGCTGTGGTTGCGCGCGAGACGTCCACAAAGCTCACGCTGCCCGTGCTGAACAGATTCCCCGAGTTCGTGCTGGTTACCGCTGCAGTCGCCGTATCCTGGTTGAACGCGACGCCGGTCGGATTCAGGCAGCTCTCTCCGCACAAAGGTATTGCCGGTAATGCCAGAGCTGATGGGGTTGTGGTCACGTCAATTGCGGTTATGTCATTGCTGCCGTTGTTGGCCACCACGGCAATGCCGAGCCGCGGAATGATGGCTACGCCTTCCGGTGTGGTGCCTACCGGCACCGGCGCGCCTATTACGCCAACGGGCCCGAGCGACTCGGGCGAAAAAGTCGGTGACACCGGAGTGAGAGAAACTAGCGAAGCGGTGTCGTCCTGGGAGTTCGTGATAATCGCCATATCGCGATCGGTATCCACCGCGACGGCTACTGGGGAATTCCCGACGCTGACGGCCTGGATGACGTCTAGATCGGTGACATTCGAAACCGAGCCGTCCGCGTTCAGCACGTCAACCAAATAGCGCCGCGCGCCGCTCAGCATGCTGGCGGGAACCATGGCCGTCAGCTGGCGGCATGTGGTTGTGCATGAGCTTGCCACCGGGGTCGCCAGCGGAGTCTGATCGAGCCGCACGACGGAACCGGGGGTGAAATTTCCGCCGGTTATGATCAGTTGCAGCGGCACGGCGGACGTGAACGCGGCAGCCGGCCTCGCCTCCAGAATTTGCGGTGAAGTAAGCGCCGGACCGAGCGAAAGAATCGAAACCGATCCGCTTCCGCCGTTCACAATGACGGCCTCGTTGCTGATGGGATCCACCGCCACGGCCTCTGGCATGCCTCCCAAACCACTGACTTGCTTTAAGACCACGCCGTTCTCGAGATCGGCGACCACCGCTGTAGCACCGGTAACCGATCCTTGGATCGCGACGCCGATATCCTCTAGTGGATTCACGGCGGAAGCGGAATAATTCAGCGTGTCCAAAGCAACTCCGTTGACGGTGAAAATTACGGGAGCGACAGCATCGTTCAGAAGACTAAAAAGGGTCAGCGTCCGCGCTGTCGGATCGGTCAGCAGCGCCTGGTGGGTTTCCGTGTTAATGCCGACGCCCTGGAGGGTGGAAGAAATTGATACGCTCCCGATCAGTTCCGGCATGCGGCCCACGTCCCCGGCACTCGGCGCGCGGCCGAGGTCCACCAGAGCGGCCGTTCCAGCGCCGCCGGGCGTGACCATGGCCCAATTCAATCTTGGATCGATCGAAACATTGGGACTCGGCCCGGTGCCGTAGGGAGTGACCCCGCTAGTGATCGTCGTCACCGGGCAAGGAGGAGTAGCGCACGGCGGAGTCAGGCTCGTATTCGCATTCGCGAGATCGAGGATCGTGCCCTCGTTGGTGGACTGATTGGCCACGAACGCGCGATGCGTCAACGGATTGACACCGATGGAAAACGGCACCGTGCCGAGGGGAATGATCCCCGGCGCGTAGCTGGCCAGCGAAAGCGTTTGAGTGACCGCGGGGGTCGCAAGACTCAAATCAATCACGGAAATGCTGTTGCTGCCGCTATTCACCACGTACGCGAGGTGGTCGGGCAGCAAATCGTCCACGGCCACTCCGGTGGGCGCCGTGCCCACCGCGATCGTGCCAATCACAGTGTTCTTGGATACTCCCACGAGCGACACAAGCGAGGCGCTGTTGCTACCTGTATTCGCGACGACAGCTATGCCGTCCGCTTCGTCAATCGCCACCGCCGAGGGACTCACTGTGCCGAGCGCGATCGTCGGCGTCGGCGAACCCGAGATCGTGGTGGGGTCCGGCGTGACCGCCAAATTCAGTCCGGTAAGCGAGGGCACACCGGCCGCGGCTGCGTCGCTATTCTGAATGACGAGAGGGTAGAGGCCGGGCGTGCCCAGGCTGGCGTCCTGAATGGAAACGGTCAGTTGCCGGCTGTTTAGAAAAGTCGTGCAGACCTGCGCGCCCCCGCCGCATCCGATTCCATCGAACGTGGCTGTCGTTTTGTTCGGCACGAAATAGCCGCCGGTTAGACTCACGGTCAGGCTCGCGCCACCATTGTCTTCCTGCACGCTATCTGGCGACGACGCAATCAATGCAGGACGCACGGGATCGACCTCGAGCGTCAGCGTCCCGGAAGTCAGCGCGCCACTTTGCGACTCCAAGCTGATCGTAACGCTTCCGGCTACCGCCAATTGAGCGGCCGGGATCGTGGCGCGAAGCAACGTTCCGCCGAGGAACGTCACATTCGCCGCCGGAATGGCGACGCCGCCCACAACCACCTGTGTTGTTGATAGAAGGCTCGTGCCGGAGATATACACGTCCTGCTGCACGGAGCCCTCCGCGGCCACGGTTGGCTCCAGCGGAGTCGTGGCGCTAAACGTCGGCGGACCGCCGCTCCCGACCGTGACCGACGCCGATTGCTCTTGAGTCGGATCGGCGCCTGATTGCGCTGTAACCGTCACGGCCCCGACCGAAGTGGTGGGGGCGAAGTATTCTCCCGGATTGCCGCAGGCAGCGCTGGGATTGGGGCAGATGAAACCGACGGTGGCGTTTCCGCCGGGAATCGAGTTCACCAACCAAACGATCGAGGTGTCGTTGGTGCCAGTGACCGTTGCAGTGAATTGAAAGTCTTCTCCCGGACCAATCGAAGCGGTGAGCGGAGATATCTGCACGCGAATCCCGGAATCAATCGTGATCGTGAAAGTGGTAAACGCATTGGCTTTGATGCAACTTGTGGCCACGATCAAGAATGTGGCGGGCTGGGGAACTGTTGCAGGCGCGGTGTACAGACCATTCAGGGTGATCGTCCCGAATCCGGTGATTGGGGTGGTAACGTTCGTGATCGTGCATCCGGTCGGTCCCTGGCCCGCCGTGCACTGCGTCGGTGGGATGGTGGTTGAAGGAGTCGCGGGTGGCTCGCAAATTTGCCAGAAAACCGTGCTCGTCGAAGCGCCGGTAACGTTCGCGGCAAATTGCGCCGGATGGTTCACGATGATCGTCAGCGGGGAAAGCCCGGGACCTGAGATCGTGATCCCGACCGCCGTCGCGTTACCCCCGCAACCTGTCACCGATAATATCGTCAGGAGCATCAGCGCTCCCAGTCCCCACCCTCTCATGTGCTTCCCTCCGGCCATCTCCGCTCGATTCCCCACGCCCGCCGCGCAGCAAACGCTTCCGCGCGGTTTCCTTCGGATTTCCTGCCGATTCACTAGAATGTGCGGCTCACCGCAAACCGCAGCGTCGTCCTCGGCTCGAACAGACCCGGCGGGATTGTTTGCGAGGATCGCGTCTGGTCCAGGAAACTTTGCAGCGACGGCACGATCTCCGTGTCGTAGACGCCCAATTGCTTCAAACTTTCTCTCTCGGCCGGTGGGACGAAATAGGCCCCTAGCGGCGGCGTAATTGTCTGATCCAAGCGCAGGTAATTGTACGCGTAATAGATGCGGAACGGCGCCTGGATGATGGGAATCTGGATGTCGATCTCGATTCCCGCTGAGGTGTGCGGCCTGAACTCGGTGCCGGGAGCGATGGGCAAATTATTGGGAATGTTCACGCACGGAGCGCCAAGCGGCTGGCACGGAAAATCCGGGTTCGGGTACTGTTGCCGCAACGAGGCGATCGCGGAAGGATCGAGTTGGAGTTGCGATTTACGCAGGATACCGTTCACGCCAAGATCGTTAAACAGAGTCAGCGTAACGTAAGAGCCCACAATCGGAATCCGGTATTCCACGTTTGCCACACCCTTGAGGTCGCCGCCCGGACGGGTCGGAACAAACTCCAAAACGTTGACCGGTATCGTCTCCTGTATCGGAACTCCCTGCGAATTCAGATTGTGCGGATTGATGAAAGTGATGTTGGTGGTCGTCGAAAACGGAATAAATACGAAAGGCGAAATCGTATAAAAGTCGAAGCCCCGGACGTCTTGTTCTCCGCCCGCATAGAACCGGGTATTCGGAGGCACTTCCTTTCCGCCATAGCCCGTGATCATGCTCCCGTTGAAATGAAGGGCGATAGTGTTGCGGTGGTGATGGTTCGGATGAAAATACGACATGTCGAATACGTTGCTGATCGTATTGACGTTTCCTCCCAGCGGGCCGCCCACCACGCTTGCTCCGTACGAGAAGCTTTTTCCGTGGGTCGGATTGATGGGGCTATCCACGGTGTTGTACGTGAGCGTCGGCGAAATCTGACTCTGGCGGATGCCCTGAAGCGCCGAGGGCCCGGCCAGGCTCGTAAACTTGGTGAATTCGAACAACAGAGTCGCCGACTGGCTGAACGGAGTGATATCCGTGGTGGACCAACCGTAACTGATGCCCAGGCGCGTGAACGACAACCTGCGCAGCGGATAGCTGGCGAAAATCGTGAATCCCTTCGAGTCCGTATTGTAGTTTTCCTGTAGGGCGGGATCGATCGCCACCTGCTGCCCCAACAAAATGCCTTCCTGGCGCGCGGTGTTGTAGTCGTACTTTTGCGAGAAAATAGTGAATCCAGTGGCGATGGGACGGTCGAATAGATACGGCTCCGTGAACCCGAAGTTGATGCTCCGCTGGATATCGCCGATCTGCGCCGAAAGAGTCAGCGTCTCGCCCAGCCCGAGGAAATTGTTCGTCTGGTACGAAAACCCGACGAAGGCGCCTTGGAGCCCGCTGACGCCGCCTGAGAAACTGACCGACTGCTTGCCCTTCTCCTTCACCTTCAGCTTGATGTCCACCGTGCCGGCCTTCACATTTTTCTTCAGCTCCGCGTTTTCGGGCTTGATCGGCTCGAAATATCCGAGCTGATTCAGTCGCAGCAGGCTCAACTCCCAGTAACGGTTGTTGAAGACCTGACCTTCGTCCAGCAGCAACTGGCGGCGGATGACCTTGTCGCGCGTCGTCGTGTTGCCCGAGAATTCGATGCGCCGCACGAAGAACTGCTTTTGCTGATCGAACACGAGCGTCAGATTCACGACTTTCTTTGCCTCATTCACATCGAAATCAGGCTCGGCCGAAAAGTCGATGTAACCGTATTGGCCGTACAGCTTCGTGAAGCTCTCGAGCGATTTACGGACCTTGTCAGCGTCGAAAATGTCGCCTTCCTTCAGCGGAAACGCTCGCGCCAGCAGCTCCGACTTGAAAATCAGTCCCTGGTCCGGGTCGGAGCTGCGGAAAGCGAGCTTGCCCATGTGGAATTGCTCGCCCTCCTCGACGGAAATCACGATGTTGGTTTGCTTCCCGTGCCGGTTGCCGATGATCGGCATCCCGCCGTTGACATCCACTGTCTTCATTTCCTTCGCGTCCACCACAACCTTGAAAAAGCCGTGATCCTGGTACAGGCCCCGGACGCCCACTTCGAGATCCTCATCCAGCTTCGGCTGATCGAACGTCTTGCTCATCACCGGAATGTAAGTGATGCCGAGCGGAATGCCGTACGGCCGGTCATTCTTCATCGTGCGGATGATTTTCCTGGCCGAGAATGCCTTGTTTCCCACCACCGTGATCGTCCCGACTTTCACCTTCGGGCCTTCGTCAATATTGAAGATCAGCTTCACGGCGTTCGATGCGGCGATGCGCTCATAGGTGGGTTTTACGGTCGCGAACTGGTGGCCGTGCGCCGCCAGCAGGCTCTTGATTACGACTTCGGCGCGCTTGATCTTCGTCGGGTCGAACTGACTTTCCACGCTGAGCCCGACTTTCTTTTCCTTAAAGGCATCGAGGATGTCGGACTCCGTGATCGATTTGTTCCCCTTGTATTCGATCCGGCGGATGATCGGCCGTTCCTTCACGTGAAAGATGACGATTTTCCCGTTCGGAGTCTGAGGATCATCCTCCACCTCCAGGGTGATGTCCTCGAAAAACTGCGTGTTCCACAACGCCTGAAAATCGCGATGCAGTCCTTCGGGGCTGTAGGGATCGCCCTCGCGTGAGAAAATGCGCGCCTTCAGCGTGTCGCGCTGGACCCGGCGATTACCCTCAAATTCGATGCGAGAAATGATGAATTGCGGTCCGCCAGGCTCTTGCGCCTGTTGAGCCCAAAGGGATTGACTGAGAGCGAGGGGTAGCAAGCACACAACGGCCAGAATTCCACATGCGCAAACAGAAAGTTTCCTGCTGGCGGCCAAGGTTCTGGTCAAGGCCGCGGTACCCCGCCCAAGATTTTTTGCTCCCCCGCCGGACGTGTTTTAATCCAGCTCGCGCGTGTAGGATTCCTAGTGGGCCACCGGGGTTGCTTCCACCACGGGACGGAACGCGAGGCCTTCGCCGGAGAGAAAAACTTCCAGCGTCGCCGGCATCTGCAATCCGCCCTGAATGAGAGCTTCCGAAAGTGGGTCTTCGACGTACTTCTGCAACGCGCGCCGGAGCGGCCGCGCGCCGTAATTCCGATCGCCGCAGGTCTTCTCGAGAATCCATTGGCGCGCCTCGGGTGTCATGGCGATCTGCACCTGGCGATGAACCAGCGTCTCGTTGATCTGTCCGACGAGCAGGTCGATGATCAGCAGCAGATCCTCGTCCGTCAGCGAATCGAACAGGATTACCTCGTCCAACCGGTTCAGAAACTCCGGATTGAACACACGCTTGACCTCGCTCATCACCATGTCGTCCTGGCTCTTCGCCTGCGCGACTTCGTCCGACGACTGGAACCCAAGCCCGGACTGTTTCTGTAACTGCCGCGCGCCCAGATTCGAGGTCAGGATGATGATGGTGTTGCGGAAGTCAACCGTGTTGCCCAGCCCATCGGTCAGCTGGCCGTCCTCAAAAACCTGCAAAAGAATGTTATACACATCCGGATGCGCCTTCTCGATTTCGTCGAGCAGGATCACCGAATACGGCGTGCGCCGCACGCGCTCGGTCAGTTGCCCGCCCTCTTCGTAACCCACGTATCCCGGAGGCGCGCCGATCAATTTCGATACGGAATGCTTTTCCATGTATTCGGACATGTCGAAACGAATCAGCGATTTTTCGCTGCCAAACAAGAACTCGCCCAGCCTGCGCGCCACTTCGGTTTTGCCCACGCCGGTCGGACCCAGGAACAGGAAGCAGCCAACCGGACGGCCCGGAGCTTTCAAGCCGGCGCGACTGCGCCGAATAGCCCGCGCCAGCGATGTAATCGCCTTTTCCTGGCTGATGATTCGACGATGCAGTTCTTGTTCGATTCGCAGCAGCTTCTGCTGCTCGTCTTCCTTGATTGAAGTCACGGTGACGCCGGTCCAGCGCGCCACGACATCTTCGATATCCTCGCGCGTGACCACGCCAGTCGAGGAATCATCGATCTTGAGCTTCTCGCGCAGCACTCTGAGGTGTTCCTTTTCCTTGCGCTCTTCCTCCGAGTAGAACCGCGCCTTTTCAAACTCGTGGTTCGCGATCGCGGTTTCCATCCGGTGCGTGATAAACTTCACGCGCTTCTGCACTTCGGAAACTTCGTCGGGAAGCATCGCCTGGCGGAGCTTCACGCGCGCGCCGGCTTCGTCGAGCAGGTCAATTGCCTTGTCCGGCAGGAAGCGGTCCGGGATGTACCGATTCGAGAGATACACTGCGTAGCGGATGGCTTCTTCCGTATAGCTGACCGCATGAAATTTTTCGTAGCGGTCGCGGACGCCCTGCAGCACGCGAATCGTTTCGTCTTCGTTCGGCGCCGAGACTTTCACAGCCTGGAACCGCCGCTCGAGCGACCGGTCTTTTTCGACCGACTTGCGGTATTCGCCCGGCGTCGTCGCGCCGATGCACTGAATTTCGCCGCGGCTTAGCGCGGGCTTCAGAATGTTGGCGGCGTCGAGCGATCCTTCGGCCGATCCAGCTCCCACCAGCGTGTGCAATTCGTCGATAAACACGATGGCGTTCTGACTCTCCATCAATTCCTTCATGATGGTCTTGAGCCGCTCCTCGAATTGCCCGCGGTATTTGGTGCCGGCCACGATGAGTGAAAGGTCGAGCGATAGAATGCGCTTGTCCGCCAGAAACGGAGGCACGTCGCCGTCAGCGATGCGCTGCGCCAGGCCTTCGACAATTGCCGTTTTGCCCACGCCTGGTTCGCCTATCAGCACGGGATTGTTCTTCGTACGGCGGCAGAGGATTTGTATCGCGCGTTCCAGCTCGCGATCCCGGCCCACGAGCGGGTCGAGTTGTCCTTCCATCGCCGCCTGCGTCAAATCGCGGCTGAATTCAGCGAGCAACGAAGCTTCTTTTGGCCGGTTCACAGGCACCTTCTCTCCCGCGCTGCGCGCCATTTCCTCGCGCACAGTGGAGAGCCGCAATCCCCGCTCCAGCAGGATTTCGGCTCCAAAGGATTTTTCTTCCCGCAACACCCCCAGAAGCAGGTGTTCCGTTCCGACGTGTTTGTGCCCAAGCCGTTCAGCTTCTTCCGCGGCGTAGTTGAGGATGCGCTTGCATTCCTGACTGAGAGGGACTTCCACCGAAGTCGAAATGCGCTCGCGCACGGTGATGCGCGATTCAATTTCCTTGCGTATGGATTCGATCGAGCCGTGAGTGCGCAGGAAACGGTTTGCCAGCGCTTTGTCCTCGCGCAGCAGACCGAGCAGCAGGTGTTCCGTCTCGATGTACGGGCTTCCGTACTGGCTCGCCTCGTATCGTGCGAAAAATATTACCCGCCGTGCCTTCTCTGTGTAGCGTTCAAACAAGGGTCACCCACGCTCTCCCGGGGTCCGTACCCCAGCGCTCGCCGGTCGCGTCGCATGACCCGCGACGCCGGCAAGCACTTCTGCGCTCGGAGCCAGTTTCCCATGTTCCAGGGCCAGAACACGGTCCGTGCGCTGCGCTAAACTCAAATTATGTGTGGCCAGAATCGAAGTCAGGTGGTGGGTCCGGTGGAGGCGCTCGATCAGTTCGAAAATTGCTTCCGCGCTCCGTTCATCCAGGTCCCCTGTCGGTTCGTCCGCCAAAAGCAACACGGGCTGATTCACCAACGCCCGCGCGATTGCCACGCGCTGCTGTTCGCCACCGGAAAGTTCTCCCGCACGCTGCCTCGCGCGATCGGCCAGTCCAACTTCTCCCAGCCAATCCCCTGCCGCGCGGAGCGCCTGACTCAGCGCCTGTCCTCGAACCAGCAACGGCATCGCCACATTTTCCGCAGCCGTGAAATCCGGCAGCAGATGATGCCGCTGCCACACGAAACCCACGGCCCGGTTGCGATACTCGGCCAGTTCCACCTCTTCAAGCGAACAAAGTAATTTCGCGCCGAAGTATACTTCACCGTTCGTTGGAGTGTCCAGCGCGGCCAGCAAATGCAAGAGCGTGCTTTTCCCGGCTCCGGAAGGTCCGACGATCGCGATCATCTCGCCGCGGTCAACCGAAAAATCAATTCCGTCGAGCGGCGCGATTTCCTGGGTGCCAGAGTAGAAGATTTTGCGAAGGTTTTCCGTGCGCAGGATCTGCCCAGAGTTTGCGACGGCCCTATTGGGGGAGTCGTCTAACGCTACACCCGTGGCTGCCTGCCTATTCATGGCCTGCCATACCTCACCACACTTTAGATGCCGAACTCCGCGATCCGTATGTCCTTTTCTTACATGCAGCTAGTTCGCCGGGAAGGGGCCCGTGGCTCAATTCCTTCCACACATATCCCTCGCTCTTCCCTCTTGTGTCCAGCACAAGTGCCAATTTGTGACTATACCCCCGGCCGGTTTTGATCTTAGCACGCGAGCCGTCCCGGAGACGAACGCAAACAGCGCTCAAGATTTGAATGCAAATTATTCGCGGCGCGACACGTGGGGATATGCCGCCGTCTACCGCGGCACGCATTTTGCGGGTTTACCGATACACTTCGCGGCGATGACCCATTTTTATGATTTCGACCGTTCGTTCATTGTCGTCCACCGTGTAAAGAATGCGGTAATCGCCTTGGCGGATGCGGTAAGCGTCATCTCCAAAAAGCCGTTCGCAGCCGGGAGGTCGAGGATCGGTCGCAAGACTGCTGATCTTCCGCACAATTCGGCGGAGGTCAGTCTTCGGAATGCCAGGAAGTTCTTTCTCGGCGCTGCGCTTGATCCGCAGACTATATAAGGCGGGCACTTCTTAACTCACGCAAGACCGTTGCGAAGGCTCGGCTCGGTTCTTTTGCCCTGCGGCGATACGCAGCTTCGTCCGATGCATCCTCCCGGAGCGCCAATTGCACGGCTTCGTTCACCAACTCGGAAAAACCCCGGTCGGTCGTCGCCGCTTTTACCTTAAGCGCCCTGTAAAGCTTTGGCGCGAAATAGACAGTTGTCCGCTGCATGTGGGCTAACGTCCCGGTCAGAATGACATTTTAATGCTAAGGTGTCAAGAAACCGCTATTCAAACCGCAGAATCTCCACCGGCAGGATGCGGGCCGCCGCGCGGGCGGGAACAATTGTTGCAGCCACGCTGATCGCCAGCGCCGCCGCCGCGATCCAAATCGCGTCAAAACCATTTCCATGGAACGGCACGTAGGGAATCGCGTAGATTTCCGGATTCAACGGAATTAACTGCCACCGGTCCGCGATCCACGCAAAACCGTAGCCGGCCGCCAAACCCGCTGCCGTCCCCGCGACGCTGACGGCCAGCCCCTGCAAAACAAAAATCCGGCGTATCTGACGCCGGCGCGTGCCCAGCGCCATCAGCACGGCGATGTCCCGCGCCCGCTCGGTGACCGTCATCGTCAGCACGACCAGGATATTCAGCCCGGCGACGAATGTGATCAGTCCGATGAAGAGCGCCGTCACCAGTTTCTCCAGGCTCAGCGCGCGGAATAGCGCGCGGTTCTCATCCATCCATGTCGTAGCCGTGAAGCCTGGGCCAGCGCGCCGCACCAGGTCTCCCGCCACGGCGCTCGCATCGTCCAACTTCGCCACGCGCACCTCCAGCAGGCTTACCACGTCTCCCACTCCCGCCAGCCCCTGCGCCGACTCGAGCGTCACGAACGCCCAGTTCGCGTCGTAGTCGTAGAAGCCCGAATCGTAAATCCCCGTAACGCGAAATCGCCGCGAGCGCGGCAGCATCCCGAACGGCGTCAGGTTTCCTTGCGGGCTGGTCAGTGAGACGTAGTCACCGACGGAGATTTTCAATTCGTCGGCCATGATGCGGCCCACCAGCAATGCGGGAATACCGTCTGCGTCCGGGGAAAAATTGTCTACTCCGGCGACGATGTTGCGCAGCGCCCCACTAGCCTTTCGTTCGAGGTCCGGGTCCACTCCCTTAAGCACGACCCCGCGCGCGCGCCCGCCGCAGGAGAGCAAGACCGTGTTATAGATCGCCGGCTCGATCGAGCGAACACCGGGCGCGCCGCTCAATTGCGCCATTAGGTCGCGATAGTCGTGGATTCCGTCGGGGCCGATCGGCTTCAGGTTCACGTGTGCAGTGACACTTAACAAGCGGTCGCGAATGGCCTGCCGAAAACCGGTGTTCATGGACAGCGCGATCACCAGCGTCGTCACGCCCGCGGCTACGCCGATTACCGCCAGCAACGTGACGAGCCGCAGCACCGCCGGCCGGTTCGGCGAGCGCAAATACCGCAGCGCCACCAGCCATTCAAATGTCATTTCGGTCCTTCGGCAGCATCAGGAGGCGCCGCGTCCGGCGCGTCCGCGCCGCGCAGAAGCGGAAACAGAATCACCTCGCGAATCGCATGGGAATCCGTCAGCAACATCACCAGCCGGTCGATTCCAATACCCTCGCCGGCGGTCGGGGGCAGGCCATGGCTGAGCGCGCGTATGTAATCGATGTCCACTTCTTTCGGCATGTCCTGCCCGCCTTTTTCCACCTGCGCGCGGAAACGCCGCTCTTGATCGACAGGATCGTTCAGCTCGGAGAAGCCGTTCGCTATCTCCATACCCGCAATGAATAGCTCGAAGCGCTCGGTAAGCGAGGGGTCATCGGGCTTCTGCTTCGAGAGCGGCGATATTCCCGTGGGAAAGTCATATATGAATGTAGGCTGCGTCAGATGTCCCTCAGCGATCACCTCAAAGAGTTCCCCGGTTAACTCGCCGTCGGTTCGTTTTTCAACAGCGGCGATTGGCTCGGCGCTCGAGGAATGCGCATATGCGTTGTAGCGCTCAGCCACGCCGCGCGGACCGCCGCTCTGCGCCATCTCCGCCGCGTTGGGCGCCGCGCCCGCCGCGGCAGGCCAAAATTTGCAGATCGCATCGCGCATCGAAAGCCGCTCGAAACGGCCGAAGTCGAGTTCGTTTTCACCGTATTTGATCTTCGTGCCGCCGCAGACTTTTTCCGCCAGCCCGCGGAATAGCTCCTCGGTTAGATCCATGAGATCGAGTGAATTGCTGTACGCCTGGTAGAACTCGAGCATCGTGAACTCGGGCTGGTGTATCGCGTCAATCCCTTCGTTGCGAAAGTTGCGATTGATCTCGTACACGCGGTCGAGCCCGCCCACCACTAGCCTCTTCAAATAAAGTTCCGGCGCGATGCGCAAATACAAATCCATATCAAATGTATTGTGGTGCGTGACAAACGGCCGCGCCGTCGCGCCTCCCAGTATCGGATGCATCATCGGCGTCTCGACTTCCGCGTAGCCGCGCTCGTCGAAAAAGCGGCGCAACTCCCGCACGATTTGCGCGCGCCGCAGGAAAATTTCCCGGGCGCGCTCGTTTACGATCAGGTCCAGGTACCGCCGGCGATAGCGCATCTCCACGTCCGCCAGCCCGTGCCATTTCTCGGGAAGCGGCAGCAGCGCCTTGGTTAAGAGTCCGATCTTCTCGACTCGCACCGTCAACTCGGCCGTTTTCGTGCGGAATAGCTCGCCGGAAACTCCGATGATGTCGCCTAAATCAAGGAGCTGGAATAGCTTGAACGCCTGCTCGCCCACCACGTCCAGCCGTATGTATATCTGGAGGCGACCGCCATCGCCAGCCAGGTGCGCGAAGGCGGCTTTCCCGTGCGGACGGAGCGCCACAATGCGGCCCGCCGTGCGCACCGTCGCGCGCTCCGCCGTCAGCTCCTCCGCCGTGCGGCTTGCGAATTGTTCGGTGATCTGCCTCGGCGTGTGCGTGTAATCAAATCTGTGCGGGTAGGGCGAATGGCCCAGGGACTCAATTTCGCTCAGCTTTTTTCGGCGTTGCAGGAACTGATCGAGCGGTTCAAATTCCAACGGGACGATCCTTTCAAGCGCGAGGCCTCTGCGAAGAATCGGCGAAAGTATATAACAGGAAACGCTCGGAAACCGCTTCCTCGAAAACCGATGTATAATCCGGACGTCTTCGGGGGTAGGTGTGTTCTCTAGGCGCAAGACCGCTCGTTTGCGACAGCGTAAAGTCCTGGACGACTGGACCGCGGCATTGCCACGCGAAAAAAGCCAGTTGTATCAGGTCGTCGTGCGACGCTGGGAATGTTCCTACGCGATGATGAGTGTTGCTCTGGACGAGGCGCTCTCGCTCCGCGCCACCGGAGAACTGGTCTGCGCACGCCAGCAGGTTACGATCGCGGCCGGGCTGCTGGGGCGATTGGCTCCCTCGCTGATTTCTCTGTGCGACACGTTGGCCGCCCGCGGCCAGCTGGTTGCGAAGTTTCCCGTGGTTGAGCCGATGAACACCGACTTTTTTCGCGGCAACACGGGCCAGAGCGCGGCCTCCTGGAATGGGATCCTTCACCATTTGCTATTCGGCGCGCGGTCGCGGTTCTTTCACAAGCTCCGGATTCTGTCCCATACGCTCACCCAGCTCGAAAATGAATTCGAAGAAGCGGCCAGTGAAATATCGAAAGGGCTTTCCGTGCAGCCCGGCGATTGCTGGCAGCGCCTCGATACTCTCCACTACGACTTCAACACCTGCCTGCGTGAATCGGAGGTTGTGTTGAAGTCCTTCTTGCGCATGCTGCCGGAAGAACAACTGCCGGCCCTGGCGCGCGAACTCAATGCCCCGCCACCGCCGAAGGCAGTGCGCGTGAAGCCTCGCCTATCTGGCGCGTCGGCCTCGGCCTAACGCCGGACTTTCAAACGTGTTGCAACCGCCTGCGATCAGTGGGGCCCGGATCGTCGCTGGACGTGCGGGCCAATTCCGACGAAAATAGTAAAGACTTTCCAGGAGCGCCCTGCATCTCATGAGGGCCATCCGCCAACGCTCTTCTCCACCGGCCCGGAGACGGCACCGTTGCGCGGTAGGAACGAGAAGTACAACTTCTGGTGCGGCTGGCGCATCGCATTGAAGGATGCGTCCCGACGGGTAGCGTGGCCCGAACGAGACGAATCGAACCTGGGGAAGTACCGGAAGCTGAATCGATCCGGCGCGCCCAGCAAGGTGATGCGGCGGCGTTTGAGCGTCTGTACCAGTTGCACAGTCGCCGTGTGTATTCGTTATGTCTTCGGATGGTGGGGAATACGGCCGAAGCGGAAGATCTGACGCAGGAAGCGTTCCTGCAGCTCTTCCGCAAGATTGCCACTTTCCGTGGCGAGTCGGCGTTCTCCACATGGCTTCATCGCCTTGCCGTGAACGTCGTTCTCATGAAGCTTCGAAAGAAGTCGGGAAAGGAGACCTCGCTGGAGCAGGTCACCGAGCCCGATGAAGAATCCGGAACGCCGCGGCGGGATTTCGGCGCGCCCGATTTGGTGTTGAGCGGTTCGATTGACCGGGTCAATCTCCAGAGGGCGGTCGAGCAGTTGCCGCCCGGGTATAAATCGGTGTTCGTTCTGCACGATGTGCAGGGATACGAGCACAATGAGATTGCGGAAATGATGGGATGCTCGATCGGTAACTCCAAGTCGCAACTTCATAAAGCGCGCATGCGTCTTCGCGACTTGTTGCAAGAGGCTATGCGTTCGAAGGCACGCGAGGATCGCCGGGCTGCGGGAAGCGCCGCCGGTAGCGAGGACTGAACTAGATGAGCACGATTGGATGTAACGAATTTCGGAAGCAGTTCGAAGCGTGGATGGAAGGCGACCGCACGCCCGACGCTCGCGCGCACGTCCGCGAATGCCCGCATTGCCGGAGCCTCGTGGAGGATATGGACGCCGTCCGGCTGGTGGCTCACGCGTGGTCTGTCGAAGAGGCCGATCCCCCGGCGCGCGTCTGGCTTTCGCTGCGAGCGCAGCTCGAACGGGAAGGCCTGATCCGCGACGAAGTAAGCGAAGAAGCGCATGCAAGTGCGCCGAGCCGGACGGAAGCACCGCGAGGCTGGCTCGCCGGAATTTTCGCTGCCGTGCCGCGGCCCGCGCTCGCAGGAGCGTACCTGCTCGCGCTTATCGCCGGATCCTTTGCGCTGACGCGACCCTCCGCGAAGCAGGTCAACGAAAGCCGCTGGATCAGCGGAACCCAGGATTCCACAGGAACCCTTAGCGCGCAGCTGCAAACCGCGGAGCGGGACAGCGTTTCCGCCATGGCCGGATCCGATCCCGTCGTGACTGCTTCCCTGCACGACAATCTTGCCATTGTTGACAACTACATAGCTTTATGTGAAAAAAGCGTGCGAGAAGATCCTGAAAGCGAAATCGCGCGCGATTATCTGTACGATGCGTATGAGCAAAAAGCAGACTTGCTCGCGCAGATGACCGAACGCGGAGTCAACGGCCGATGAGCACCCTAGCCACTCTTCGGAGTCAATGTCATTGGAAAGCAGCCGGGCTGCTGGTTCCCGGACTGCTGCTGTGCAGCGCGGCTTCCGCCGACCGCATCGAGCGGCACTTCAAGGTGGAAGCTCATCCCGTGGTCACGATTCATAACCCGAACGGCACCGTGACCGTGCGCGCGTGGACGAAATCCGACGTGATGGTGATCGCGAGGCGCGCCACCACCGAGGTGGAAGTGGACGCCGAGCAGACCGGAAATCGAGTGGATGTTCAAACTCGCCAGGTCGCCGACACCGCTTCGCCGGACGATCTGCGCACCGATTTTGAAATCAGCGTTCCCGAAGACGCCGAGCTGCAAATTCACAACGATTCGGGCGGCGTCAACGTCTCAAACGTGCTCGGCGACATGAACGTGGAAACCATCGCCGCGGGCGTGGATTTGGAAGACACCGCGGGATATCTGACCGTCAAGACCGTCGGCGGCGCTTTTCAATGCCTGCGCTGCGCGGGTCGCCTGGAAGTAACCTCGATCAGCGGGAATTTCAAGCTCGTTGATCTGCGCAGCTACTACGTCCGCGCGCAAACCTCGGAAGGAAACATCCTGTTCAACGGATCGTTTCTGCCGAATGCCACGTACGTGCTGAAAAACTATAGTGGCGCAATTGAAGTGCGCTTCTCGCCTGGAGATTCGTTCGATCTGAGCGCCACTTCGCTGAAAGGCAAAGTGCACAACGAAGCGAATCTGACGCCTTCTTCCCACCACCACTTCATACCGAGATTCGGCAATGCCCTGTTTGGGAGCTATAACTCCGGGCGCGCCCGCGTCGAGTTGAACTCCTTCGATGGTACAATCAACATCCTCAAGCGGAATTGATTGCGCCCGCAGGCAGCGCAGAATGCTTCGAAATAGATGACCAACGAAATCCGTCCTCGTAAGCTCGTGTGCCTGACTGGGTTCATGGGCAGCGGCAAGTCCACCACCGCACGAATATTGGCCAGCCAGCTCGGATGGCTGAATACCGACCTCGATAAACGAATCGCCGAAGCGGCCCAGATGACGATCCCCGAGATTTTTGCCCGCATGGGCGAAGCGGAATTCCGGCGAATCGAACACGAGCAGCTCGCGCGCGCGGCGGCCGAAACCGCGGCAACGCAGAAGCCGCGCATCGTCTCTCTCGGCGGGGGAACGATCATGCAGCCGCAAAATCTCGCGCTCCTGCGCGAGGCCGGCGCGGTGCTGATCTGGTTGCACTGTCCGGTCGAGGAGCTGTTGCACCGCTGCGCGCACATCACCGACCGGCCGCTGTTCCGCGACGAAGCCAGTTTCCGCCGGCTCTACGAAGAGCGCCTGCCAACGTATGAACTTTCCGACTATTGCGTGGATAGCCGAAGCGAACCCTCACGCGTGGTCGAGCAGATTGTGGCGCTGGGAATTTTCCCCGGGGTGACGGCATGACGCAAACGAAAAAAAGAATTTTGGCCGCATGCGCATTCGTTGCGATTCCGGCGATTCTTGCCGCGGCGGTTTCGATGCTTGCGGTCGCGGCGACGGAGGGTTCGAAGTCGCTCTCCCTTTTTACGCCGGACAAAGGAAATTTTCGAATTCTCGTGAATGGCCAGCAGATGGGGAAGGAAGAATTTGATATCAGCCAGAGCGGCGGCGATTGGGTCGCGAAAGGAACGTCGGAGATTCAATCCGCCGACGGTGTGACGCACGTTTCCGGAACGCTTCAACTCCACGCGGACGGAACGCCGGTGAGTTACGAATGGTCCACGCAGGGCGCGAAGAAAGCATCGGCCACGATCGGTTTTAGCGGCCCAACGGCCACGATCGAACTGCGCCTCGAAGGCCGGCGTCCATTCACGCAGCAGTTCACGTTCGAAACTCCGCAGATCGCCGTGCTCGACAACAATCTTTATTATCAGTACGCCGTGCTGGCGCGGCTCTACGACCGCGACAAGAAGGGCGTGCAGACTTTCGCGGTTCTGGTGCCGCAGGAGCTCACGCCCGGAAGCGTCACCGTCGAATCGCTCGGTGAACAACCTAGCGGCGGCGGCAAGAAACTTGAAGAGCTTGTGGTGAAAACGGAAGATCTCGAAGTTGACCTCTATCTCGACTCCGGGCGCCTCGTCCGCATCGTCGCCCCCAGCACCAACGCTGAAATCGTTCGCCAATAGCCGGTTGTCGCGTTCGGATTCGCTTCCTGCGAGTTCCGTGTCGAATTCGCAATAATTTGCGATCAGAACGTGTCGCCGTCGTTTGTTTTCAAGAGTTTGAAACACCTTCTAATTCTCATAGTTTGCGATTAGAAATTAATATCTAGAGCGCCGCAGAACCGTTTGATCCAGACGTAACTTCCGATGGCGCATCGTTCCCGCGTGCCGCCGTTCGACCGAATGCCCGGCGCGAAATCGCTTGTAAAACGAACTCTCCCCGGCGTTATTTACCGCGCATTAAAGTTCGTTTCTTTCCGGATTCACACGGCGCGATTACAAAAGAGCGGCGTTCGTCTCATCTATCGAAGTTATCCACAAGACCAACTTGACAGAGGGCGCGGTCGGAAGTAAAACGCCAGCGGGGTTCCTAGAAAGGGGTGTTCTGTGCCTAAATCCACGAAATTGTTTTGTGTCTCCTTCCTGCTTGCTTTGATGGTTCTCATTCCGCTGATAGCTCACGCGCAGCAGACCCTAGGGTCAATCAACGGCACCGTGAGCGACACAACCGGCGCGGTCGTCCAGGCAACCACCATCAGTATCCGCAACACGGGGACGAACCTGGTGGTGACCGTCCAGTCGAAAGACGACGGCTCGTTCAGCGCCGCTGATTTGCCCATCGGCAATTATGAAGTGACATTTTCGAAGGACGGATTCAAGACCGAGGTCTATTCCTCGATTCTTGTTCAAGGCAATCACACCACAACGGTGAACGCCAGCCTGGAACCCGGCACCATCTCGACGAAAGTCACCGTAGATTCAACACCCTTGCTAAACCAGACAGACACTTCGAATGGCTACACGATGGGCAGGGACGTGATTCAGTCCGTTCCGCTCGGGACGGGCAGCTTCACGCAGCTTGCGATCCTCGCACCCGGCACCAGCGCCGACTTCTTGTCGGGTTCAGGCAGCAACGAGGGTCTTGGCAACCAGGGGATTGTGTCCAACGGCCAGCGGGACACGAGCAACAGCTTCACCTTTAATGCGGTGAACGCAAATAACCTATTCAACGGAAGCTCGGCGAGCAACATCGCCGACAGCCGGTTCACGCTGAACACGGGCGAGGTTTTCGGCACCAGCGGCCAGGTACAAACCAGCACCTCCGTATACGATGCGATCGGCGAAGGTTTGCCGACGCCGCCGACCGAAACCATCCAGGAACTTCAGGTCACGACCTCGATGTTCGACGCCTCCATGGGGCAGACCAGCGGCGCGCATATCGAGTTGACGACGATCTCCGGAAGCAACAACTTCCACGGACAAGTTTACGGCTACCTGCAGAACAGCGGTCTCGACGCGAAACCGACATTTCTCTCAAGTGCCATCACCCAGAATCTCTACGACGGCAACGCGCCGCCGCTGCATAGGAGCGTGTTCGGCGGGACGCTGGGCGGGCCGATACTGAAGGACAAGCTCTTTTTCTTCGGTTCGTATCAGCGCCAGAACGTGAGCGACGCCTTAAGCGGGGCGTTCAGCGGCGTGCCCACGCTCGCCGGCCTTACCAGTTCGAATCGCGATGCAGCCAGCCTGGCGGATCTCATCAACTTCGACGCAGGCCTGGAACCAACTCTCGGAGGAACCTGCACGAACGGCAAGGTTAAGTGCGTTACGGCGGCCCAAGTGGACCCGGTCGCCCTTGCGCTCTTCAACGCAAAAACCAAGTCTGGGCAATTCATTATCCCGTCGTCAGGTGGGCCGGCGATCAGCACCGAAAACAGCAACCAGGAGTACAACGCGGGCATCAGGGGACCCGCGAGTACTTTTAAGGCGAACCAGGTGAACGGCAACGCGGATTACAACTTCAGCTCGAGCGATCGCCTCGCTGGAAAGTATTACTTTCAGCGTAATCCGACGTCAGCTCCCTTCGCAGTCAGCCAGACGGTGGGTTTTCCACAAGGCCTTCAGGCGGGGAGCCAGGTTTTCTCGCTGGACAACACGACTGTCTTGACGCCGAACACGACGTGGGAGCAGAGATTCGGGTTTATTCGTGAAATTGCGAACGCATCAACGGCTCAGCCTTTCGGACCTGGCGCGGTTGGCTTATCTCTGCCAAGCGGAGATCTCTTCCCCGGGATAGACATTGACAACGCCGATGTGGGAGCTGAAACGGGAACGGGTGTCGTGGCGCCGTTGAAGGGAAATGAGATGAAACTCGGCCCTTCGTCGAACTTCGCGAATGCCGGTGTCTTTCAAAACCAATTTGAGGGCGCGTCTAAATACAACTGGGTTGTGGGCCGGCATACGCTGTCTTTTGGAGTTGACTACGACTACACGCAGCTCAATGTCGAGAACCGGGAAAACGATGCCGCAATTCTGACTTTCCGTGATTTCGAGGATTTTTATACCGGCACGTTGGGCGCGGACAAGAGCAGTGGCACGCTGCTCGACGGTGAAACGAACCGCCATTTCCGCTCGAGACAGGCCGGTCTGTATGCACAGGACAACTTCAAGCTGACGCCGAGCCTTACTCTCACCTACGGCTTGCGCTGGGACTGGGACGGACCGCTCTATGAGACGAACGGCCTGATGACCAGCTTCTATCCACAGGATTACAACTACGACTTGGCGACCGACTCGTTCAATCCCATCAACGGCACGCCCGGAGTCGGAATCGTGGTTCCGGAAAACAACAAAACCTTCGGAGTAAAGGGCGTGAGCGATTCGACTATGACGGGGCGACAGTGGGGATTTGCGCCGAGAATCGGAATCGCCTGGAGTCCGATGAAGAATCTCGTGGTGCGCGCGGGATTCGGAATGTTTTATGACCGTGGCGAATATTTCACAGAATTGTCCGCCAGCGCCGGCTTAGGAATCAGCGGACCGTTCAGCGTCACCACACAGGAACCCTTCACCGTTCCTCTCGTGGCTGACTGCGGCGCTGCCTCCCCGACCTGCTCGAGCGGTTGCACCACCGCGGCGCTGTGTTTATCCAGCTCTCCATTCGGGACCACGCTTCCGGCCACGCCAACTTCTCTGGGTGAACTGGTGACGAGTGAACTCGTACCCAACATGCGGCAAATGTCCGCCTGCGACCAGCCGGCCGCTCCGGGCATGCAACAACCGCTGATGCCGTACTGCAGCGTCAATTCCGGGAGCACAAAGTTTCCCTTCCTTTTTGGAGGCTATGACCCCGCGAACAAACTGCCGTACTCGGAAAACTGGAGCCTGGATTTGCAGTGGCAACCGAGAAATGATGTCGTTCTGACGCTCGGCTACGTGGGGAATCGCGGAGTTCACGAAGTGCTTCCGATTCCGTTCAATCAGCCCGGGATTGCGACTCCAACGAATCCCATCAACAATCAGATTTATTCCTACGGCTACCAGGGAATCGGTGGCCCTCCGGGCGGGTGTGACAGCTTTTTTGACCCTTCCCCCACATGTCTTATGCTTCCGGACGAGGAAGTTCAGACGCAGATTGGAGAGTTCTCTTTCTCGGACGGGAATACCGCCTTGCGTTCAAAGTTTATCGGCATCAACCCGAACGCGGATCTTTGGAAAGCAGAAGGCATTTCCTCATACAACGCATTGCAATTGGGCCTGACCAAGAAAATGAGGAACGGGTTGCAGATCACCGCTTCGTACACGTACTCGCACACTCTGGACGAAGGAAGCGGGCTTGGCGCCGGTCTTTTCTTCAACGGCAACGATCCCCTGGATCCGCGAAGCTCGTACGCATCGGCTGATTTCGACCGTACGCACGTATTTATCATCAGTTATCTCTACGATTTTCCGAACATCAAGAATGCTTCCGGCATCCTCAATGTTTTGGCCAACGGCTGGGGCATTACGGGAGTCACAACCGCGCAAAGTGGAGAGCCGTTCAGCATCATAGATTTCTCCGGAACTGCGGGCGGCCTCTTTTACAGCGCCGACGACTTCGTGACCAATCCGCTTCTTCCTCTAGCGGCAGGGATCTCCCCAAAGCAGGCTGAGTCGAAGGCAGGGGGCGGAGGAACCCAGGTAACTTTCACCAACCAGCCGTACGTGAATCCAGACTCGTTCTCCCTTCCAGCGATCGCTCCTGGGGTAGATGGTGTACCTCCCTGCCAGATGATCGGTGGCTCCGACGTTTGCGATATGGTTGAAACCGGGTTCGGCACGACGGGACGCAACGTTTTCCGTGCGCCGTTCGAGACGCTTTTCGACTTCTCCGTGTTCAAGAACTTCAAGATCAACGATCGCTTCAGCCTGAAGTATGAGTTTGACGCGTTCAACCTGTTCAATCATCCAAGCTTGGATACGCCGAACACGGACTTCGAGCTGAACCCCTGCTTCAACCCGGAGCCTTGCTACGACCTAACGCCTACTGCCTCAGGCAATACGAAAGGGTATGGCGTGATTTCAGGCACAATCGGGAGCAGCCGGTTCCTGCAGATGTCACTGCACCTGACGTTCTAGGCTGTGCCGCTGCCAAACGACGGAGCGGTTGATGGCGGCCGATGCCGCTTCGGAGGCCGAGGCCCGCGCGACAATCCAATGCGAAGAGTCTTCGTTAAAGGAGCAGCGGTAGCGTGCCTGTTGTTTGCGCTGCGGTTGCCGCTGGCGGCCCAGGTCATCCATGTAGACCATGGGCCGAATGCACGGGCTCAGCAGACGAAACCTTATGTGATTCTGGTTTCGCTCGATGGTTTTCGCTACAGCTATGCCACGCAATTCGGCGCGCCCGCATTGGCGCACCTTGCTGCCGAGGGTGCAAGCGCGCCGGAAGGAATGATTCCCTCGTTTCCCTCGGTCACATTCCCGAACCACTTTTCGATCATCACCGGACTCTATCCCGAACATCACGGCATCGTCGAAAACAGTTTTTACGATCCGGTCCGCAAGGAAAGCTACGCGATCAAAAATGTTCAGGCGGTTACGGACGGAAGTTGGTACACCGGAGTGCCGCTCTGGGTGCTGGCTGAAAAACAGGGAATGCGCAGCGCCTGCTTTTTCTGGCCGACTTCGGACGCCGAAATCGACGGGACGCGGCCGACATTCTATTTGCACTACGACGGCACGATTCCAGACGAGCAACGAATCGAGCAGGTGGTCCAGTGGCTCAAGCTGGCGCCGGCCGAGAGGCCGCACTTCATCACCCTCTACTACTCCGAGCCGGATCACAGCGGGCACAAATTCGGACCCGACACCCAGCAAACTGCCGATGCCGTTCATCACGTGGACGCGCTCGTGGGTACTCTGATCGCCGATCTGAAAACGGTGCATCTGCCTGTGGATGTGATCGTGCTGTCCGATCACGGCATGGCCACGGTCGAGGGCCAGTGGATTGACCTCGATCATTACGCGGACCTTTCACAATTCCAAACCGACGGTGCCCTGCTTTATCCGAACGACGAGGCGGCCGCGGCGCGGGCATATCAGCAACTAAAAGGGGCGAGCGACAAATTCGTTGTGTACCGGCGGGCCGACGTGCCGGCGCATCTGCATTACAACAGCAATGCCAGGATCGGCGATCCGGTCGTGATTGCCACGGGGCCGTATATGATCCGCGCGCACGCGACCGACAATCCCGAGATCACCGAGCCCGATTTGAAGGGCGAGCACGGCTACGACCCCCGCCAGATGAAGTCAATGCGCGCGATTTTCTACGCGATCGGTCCCGACATTCGCCCGGGGGCCAAAGTGCCACCGTTCGAGAACGTGGATGTGTACCCGTTCATTGCCAAGATTCTCGGCCTCGAAATCGGGCCAATCGACGGACATTTGCAGCCTCTGCAGGGAATTTTGCGCCGTCCGGTCCGGACCGACCACGCCACGCATTAAAACGGGTAGACGATCGGGTCAAAAGAACGGAAGAAGAGAAATGCGCGGCCCGCCCGCCGTTTCAGCGTGGAAGCGGAGCTAGTCGTAAAAGGCGGGCGACTTCTTGAGCTTGGCATTGCCCACAAAGTCATGCTGGATCCAAAGCTGCGCGCCGGACTGCTTCAAGAATGCCTCGATTGCTGCGCGGCTCGCGCGCGTCTGATCCTGATTGAAGTCGATGGTCGGCACGCGGCCCAGGGCGCGCTCTTCCGGAAAATGATACAGATCGCCTGAGAGCACGACTCCCCCAGTGTTCGCAAGCTTGACATACAGAACCTGATGGCCCGGCGTGTGCCCGGGCGCGAATTTGATGACGACGGTGCCGTCGCCGAAGACATCGTAGTCGTCGGTCGTGATGATGACCGTCTTGCTGTCGCGAAGAGCCGAATACGTCGAGGGCTGCACCGCGCCGGCAGGATTTGCGGAAAACATGGTGTCGCGTTCTATCTGACGGACAAGCCACGTGGCGCCGGCGAATTCGTTCGCGTTGGCCGTGTGATCGTAGTGGTAGTGCGAGAGAGCGAGATAGGTGATGGCCGAAGGCGAATAGCCGATCTCCGCCAATTGCGACTGCAGGGACTTGCGCATGACCACATCACGCTGTTCCCCGTCCTGAAGCACAAGGTGCTGCGTGACGGGGTCTCCGGTGGGCTTCCACGCGGAGTCAGGAACCGCGCCCGTGTCCCAGATCATCGTCCCCTTCGGATGCACGATCAGGTAGCACGCGACGGAGAGGTCCGTCGTGGAGACTTCTTCCTTTTTAAGCTGGAAGCGCGCCATGTCTGCGACGTGGAGCGTGCCGCAGTCAAACACATACAGACGCAAAGACGACGGCGCTGGTGCACCATGAGAAGCAGAGGCGAATGCGAAGGCCAAAGCGGCGGCCGCCAGGAACAATCGAGTTGGGTTGCGAGTCATAATGACGAGAGTTTACATCGTGCGTGCAGCGGGGACCAGCCTCAGCTGCATGCCATGATTCGATCAAACTGTTACGCAAATCAACTAGCCGCGCGCTGACTTGGCTTGTGTGGGCGCCCCGGACAGCGCGTTCAATAGCTGATCACCATTTGGGCTGCCGAGACCGGTGCACGCATCCCAACCCGGGCCGGCCGAGTAAGCACCGTTGTTGCCGACCGTTATGTCTCGGAGTACACCTGTGGAGAATCTGCCGTACAGCAACGGATTCAGGAAGCCACAGCGCGCGTTGAGTCCCTGATTGAGCCGGGCGATCAGAGACGCCCAGAGCGGCGTGGATGCGCTGGTGCCTCCGATCTGTTCCAGATGCTTGCCGTCAATGTCCATCACGACGACGCCGGTCACGGGATCGGCGACAGCCGCTACATCCGGAACGCCGCGACCGATATCATGAGGAGGATTGGCGGATGGCGGCACGTTTACGGAGTTCTGATACGAGGGCTTGGTGAACACGTCACTGACGCCGCCGCCCGTTGCGCCTTCGCTGTGGAGGAGTTCGTTCCAGACCGTTTCCGACTGAATCGTCGGTGGTGCGCCGCTGGATGCCACCAGGTTCGTTCCGCCGACTCCGAGAACGAAGGGGCTCGAGGCGGGAAAGTCCACGTGCGCACCGGACGGATCGTCGTCGCTCGAGCCGTCATCGCCCGAGGCGCAGCAAATCGTGATGCCTTTGGCGGCGGCCGCTTGCACGGCCACGTTCACGTTCTGGACTCCCATGGCTGTCCACGCGCCCTGCGGATCATCTTCCGGATTGCCGTAGCTGATCGAGATCACCGAGATTTGATTGTCGTCGGTGATGGCTTCGTTCAACGCATCCACCCAGCCCTGGCTGGTAAATTCTGTAAAGTACATGAAGATGTTCGCGCCCGGCGCCACGGAACCGACCACGCACATGTCCAACATCACTTCACCGGTGGAATCTCCCTGATTGGAAGAGGCGTTCGTATCCGGACCGGGATCGTTGCCCGGACCTTGCACGACAACATTCGCGATCGTGGGAGTATCGCCTCCGAGAACCTTTTCGAAATAGTTTTGAAGCGCTGGCAACTTATAGCCGCCGCGCGGATCGGGACCCGTGCCGTTAAATGCGAAGATGGCCACGTTCTGGCCGGAGCCGGTGAGCTGCGTGGGATAGTCGTACAACTGCGCCACTTCTGGCGGGAAAAAAGCGCCGGGGAACGGACTGGCCGGAGCGGCCGCAGGGCCGCCTTTTTTCTTGCTGCCAAGCCCCAATGTCTCAATGTCCACAGGCCGGAAATTGCCGCGGCGGATACGCGGGCGGCCAACATTTCGCGTGTCCAGACCGAAAACACCCTGCACGACGCCAGACAAATCGGCGGGAACGTAAATCTGTCCCACACGCCCACGGAAGCGGCCCGTCTGCGGATGTTGGTAGTCGTTAAGTTCGACGCCGAATGCCTTGCCAATGTCGCGAATCGAGCCTCGCACGAGCACGCGACGCATGGGCACGCTGCTGTCCAGCACCTTCAGCTTGCTGGTTCGAGCCCAAGCGGCGATCTTGGCGAGGTCCGCAGGATCCGCGCCGAAGGTGGAGTTGAATTCTCCATCACTCAGATATTTTCGATCGCGCGGAAGGCTGTTATTCAAGGCAACGAGCGGCGACCTGCTCTTCCCGGGCGCGGCCGGATTTTGGCGCGCGTAAATGCTGACCTTGATCTGAAGCTTGGGGTCTGATTTCTTGAGTAGCTTTGCTAGTGGGACTGCGAGGCGGTTGCTGCCGGGGATGGCAATCATTGCCATGGGCTTGAGTGAACCTGCACGTTTCATAGGACCTCCTTGGCGTTCTATGGGCGGGGTGTTGCGACTGGGGATCGTGCATTCAATTACGTTCCCGTAAAGGATTATCCGTCGGATTCTCGGCGCACCGCGCGTGCTTTGGCTCCGCCGCGTAAAGGGCTGACGTCGCCGAAGTTATGATTGTATTACAGAGCGGCGGCGGCGAGTTCTGTGCGCTTGGGAAGCATGCGAAAGATGCACTCGTTGCGCCCTAAATGCACAAGCGACCGTTCGATGCCGGGGTCCTAAACGCCGGAGTGTTCGAGCAGGAGATGGATGCCGCCGTTGACGGTGCGCACGGAAATTGCTCCGCCACCACCGCGTCCCAGTCTGCCATGGAAGGCGCGCGCGCCCGGCAGAGCATCGGTCGAGGTGACCGGGATTTCCGAATAGAGTTCACCGTTCATGTTGTGGACCTTTACGTCGGCGCTCGCGTTCGAGGGCAGCCCCAGGACGACCGAGCCGTTCACGGTTTCAAGATTCATCGGCGCGCCGTCAATCAGATGGCGCAGCTCGAGGCGCAGGTCACCGTTCGTGGTCTTTGCGCTGAAGCGGCCGGAGCTTTCGGTGACTTCCACGTTGCCATTGACCGAGCGCAGTTCCCCGCCGCCATCCACCCCGCGCACGCGCAGGCTGCCATTGACCGTCTGGATCGAACCGAGCATCACGCGATTGGGAACGCGGATGTGATACTCGACGGCGACTTCGGCTCCCTCGCCCGTGGGATAACGCGTGTGAACATCCACTTCACCGGGATGGCTTTCGACTTCGATTTTCACTTGATCGAGATCGCGCGAGTCGTTCTTGGAGCTCTTCACCGCGTAGACCTCGACTTCGTCGCGATCCCATCCCTCGACCTGCACGGAGCCGTTGACGTTGTCCAGCTGGAAGCTTCCGCCGGCGGGCAGCTTGTAGATTTCGTTGAATACCTGATCGGTATTCGCGAAGCCGGGGAGACACATGCACAGAACGCCGGCCAGAAGCACGAGCGCGCGCGTCCCGCAGATTTGAAGCGAAGCCCCTAGAGTTTTCTCTTGCACAGAACGCCCCCTGTCGTGCAACCCTCAAAAGCTTTCCAGGCTATTTCGATATTTGGCAGCGGTTCGACATCCCGGTCAGCCACATCCACTTATACGCACGGAACCCGCTCGCAGTTCCCTAGTGCGAGTCCTCGGAATCGCCGGCCGGCGGCCGCGATTGCTGCTCCATCTTTTGCTTCTGGTCTTGCAGCGTATGTTCCATTTGTTGCTGGAGCTGCAACATTTGTTGCCTGGTCATTTCCAGCTGGGTGTTCGCATCGCTTAGGACGAAACGGATATTTCCAGCGACGGTGCGCAACCGGAGGATTTCGCCGCCGCCATTGAGGTCGCCCTCGGCCCGAACGATGTGCGAACCCTTCGAGGAATCGTCATAGCTCACTTTGAGCGGGAAGGCCGGATCTACTATTACGCGATGGTCGCCGCCCTTCATAACCAGCGCATCAATCGTCACCGCCAATTCGCGCGGCAGATGCACGGTGATGTCTCCCGAACTGGATTGAAGCTCGCAGGTTCCGGAACCTTTCGTCGGCGTGACGAACCAGGCCGTAATTCCGCCATCGCTGGTCGAGGCCTTCACCGCGCTATCCACCTGCGTCAGATAGATGCTGCCGCCGGACGTCTCGAGATCCGTCGGTCCGAACGTGCGAACGACTCGAATGCCGCCGCCAGACGTTCTCGCGCGGACGAGGCCTGCGGCTTCTCCGACTTCGATTTCGCCTCCGCCTGTTTCGGCGGTGAGTTCAGCTCCGGAATGCTCGAGCGTGATATTCCCGCCGCCCGTATCGAAATGGGCCGTTCCCTGCACCGACGCAACGCGGATGTGCCCGCCGCCGGTGTGCAGCGTGGCATTGCCCGCGACCGATCCGATGGTGATGTGGCCGCCGCCCGTATTCGCGTTCAACTCGCCCGCCACGTTCTTGGCGATGATGTTGCCGCCCCCGGTATCAAGATGCGCGGGGCCGCCGATATCGGCGGCGGTGATATTGCCGCCGGCAGTTGAAAGGCTGACGTGGCCATTGACCTCACTGGCGTCAATGTTGCCGCCGCCCGTCGAGACCTCCACGCTCGAATTTTTCGGGATTTGCAGGTCCAACGTAACCCAGAGGCGGCCCGCTCCGCGCCGCTCCGGTCCCTCGGCCTTCAGGAGCACACCTTCCGGTGTGTTACGCGCCGAGATGGTGAAACTCTTCAGGAGTGCCTGGGCGTCTTTCTGTGAACCATCGGTTTCAAGATGTACGTGGTAGTCCACCGTGCCGGACTTATCGGAGTTTTGCGTGTGAATGTTGATGCTGCCGAGATCGGTCTTCACGCGGATGTGATCGCCTTCGTGTGTGGGAACCGAGCCAGTCAAGTCCGAAGTCAGGCGGTTATCGGGATGGGTCGAGTTTGGCTGCGCGGGTTGGCGGCGCGCCGAGGCACTTAGAGCGACGACAAGGACCGCGGCAAGCGAGGCGGCGAGGAATCCGCAGAAGGGCTTTCGAATGTCGCTCCGTGAAATTCCAGCCGTCACTTTGCCTCGCTCGTGATTAATTTAGAATTTCTCGCGCGGGCCGATATCGCGAATGGCCGCGGCGCTCTGCAGACGAATGTAAGTATTGGGATCTTTCTGCATTCGCTGGCGGAGCACATCAGCCGTATGGCCGTCGGAATCCATCTGGCCCTTGGCGGCCATATCGCGCAGCGCGTTGACGGCTTCGATCCGGACGCCGGGATTCTGGTCCTCTACAAGGGCGTCGAGCAGCGTCTGGCGAACCATTTCCTGAGAGCCCGCGCCATCGAGCGCTTCGAGCGCCTTCAGGCGCACAGCTGCGTTGCGGTCCTTGCGAACCGCGTTGCAAAGTGCGGTACGAACATCGGGATCATTGCTGCGCGTGCGGAGGCACTCCACGGCATCCAGCCGAATGTCCGGGCAGAATTGCTCTCCACCGCCGAGGACATTCAGAAGGACTTTCTTCACATTGTCGTCGTTCACCGTGCCCTCGACCATCACCGGCTGCTGCGATTTGAGCTGCAATTGCACGCGAGCAGGGCCCTCGCCGCCCGAAGGGAACACATTGATTCCAGCGACGTCAGCCGAATGCAGATCGAAAGAGGTAAAGGAAGGCGAGGCAGAACCAACGGCGTCAGATGGCGCGATGCCGGCGGAGGCATCCGGAGCGCTCGAAGCACCCGCCGTTGCGGGAATGACAGGATGGCGAAGGAGACGCGGCGCAGCGGTGCCCACCGCAAAGCCGACGATTAAGAGTACGGCGGCGCTCCACGCGGGGCGCGGCGCGAGCCAATTCGAGGGAAGGCGCAATCCGAAGGCGCGGCGTAGCCAGCCGTGCTCTTCTTCGCTGTCGAGCGCATCATCGAGATTCAAACGGCAGCTGGCAAGCAGCGCCGCGTCGGGCTCGCTCCGATGCCCGAGGAGAAGCGCGAGCACTTCCCTTTCGCTTTCGAGTGCGGCGGAGCAGGAGGCGCATGTCGCGAGGTGCGCGGCGAGCCGGGTTTGCTCGGCGGGCTCGAGTTCGCCGCCCGCCGCAGAAAGCATCAGCAGCGGCTGCCACTCGCCGCATGTCTCGCTCGCCGCGTCGTTGCCCGGGTTCTGATTGGTGTCTTGGTTCGTCATGTGACGCTTGCTTCTCCGCGCGCCCGGCTATCGAAAAGTATCGAGGCTCGCGCGCAATTTTCGCGTGGCCCGGAACAGAGAATTCTTCGCCGTCTCTTCCGAGGTGCCGAGCAAATCCCCGATGGCGCGCAGACGCAAGCCCTGGTAATGCTTCATTTCGAAAACCATGCGCTCGCGAGGCGAAAGCCTCTTCATTGCTTCCTGAATCTGCTGGCCGAGTTCCTGGCCCAGGAGCCGCTTTTCGGGATTCGCGGCGGCTCTCAACTCCGGCTGGCGATCGAAGAAATCGCGCGTGCCGCCTTCGGCTTCCTCCGGCACCGGCGCCTGATCCTCGCGGCGGCTGGTGCGGCGGCGCAAGTGGTCGAGCCCCACATTGGTCACGATCCGATAGAGCCAGGTGTAAAAGCTGCACTCGAACCGGAAGCGATGCAGATTCCGATATACCCGGAGAAAGCTCTCCTGGTAGATGTCGCGGGCGTCCTCGGGACGATGAACCAGATTAAGCGCCAGCCGCAGGACGTCGCGATCGTAGCGCCGCACCAAATCGTCGAACGCCAGGCGGTCTCCCGCCTGAGCCTTGCGGACCACCGCCTGCTCGTCCGCGAGTTTCACCGCAGCTGCCTGTCGCGCATCTGACTCGAGTGCGACGGCCATTTCCATCGCGCCCACCGTGTCCATTACCGGGCTGGATTCGACCCCCGCCTGCGGTCGTTTTCCGGCTTCCGTAGCTATAGACGGACGTACGAGCCCTTCGTTAGCACCCGGAGAGGCCATTTTGGCATCCTCGGGCGGACCAGCCAAGGGGGGCTCGCCACCTCGGGGCCAAAGCTCGTCGCTGGGTATGGGATTCATTGGGTTGCTCACAGTAGCTTGGCGCTGATCTGCTGCTTGTACCAAGTTAAATACGCGCACCGCTATCCGATTGTTCCGGTCAAATTGGCCTTGGGTGGAATGCGAGGAACTTATGTGCCCATCAGCGGGCTAGCGCTGATGCAGGTACATGCCGAGGCGGATCAAGCCATAGACCGCGGCGCAGACGACGAAATTAACGAGGACGCCCCAGTCTAAGGTGGTACCGGGATGGCGGAGCATCGGCGGGAGGTGCGGCGAAAGCGAAAATGCATAGATCGCGTTGCCGAGAAGAATAGCGATCAGGTATTCAAGCCATCGCCGGGGAGTCGCACCGAGAAATTGCCGTGCTGTCGCCATGTGTCACTCGCCTGAGAGGAGGGCGAACTTCCCCAATATAGGACAAGCGGAGCTACATGTAAATCGGAGCGCCCGGCTCGTGATAGAGTTCAGCGCGGAGGATGGAGACGATGGGGCAGAACGTGCGGGCTTTGGCCATGGCGTGCGGAATCGCGCTGATGTTTTCGGCGGCACCGTTGTATGCACAGCAGACTCAGCAGCAAGTGGTAGCGGCTCTCGCGCCGCGCGAGGGCGACTACGTCGCACACGATTTTCATTTCAAGTCCGGCGAAACGCTGCCGGAGTTGCGCCTGCACTACACGACGCTGGGCACGCCGGTCCGCGATGCGAAAGGACGCACGACCAACGCCGTCCTGATCATGCACGGCACGGGCGGGAGTGGCAGCGGGTTCCTCGCGCCGATTTTCGCAGGCGTGCTGTTCGGGCCAGGGCAACTTCTCGATGCGAGCCGCTATTTCATCATTCTTCCCGACGCTATCGGCCACGGCAAGTCGAGCAAACCGAGCGACGGGATGCACGCCCACTTTCCTCAATATGATTACGACGACATGGTCGCGGCGCAGCACGAGCTTGTCGAGAAGGGCCTCGGAGTTAACCACCTGCGTCTGGTGCTGGGCACTTCGATGGGCTGCATGCACTCGTGGGTCTGGGCCGAGACGTACCCCGATTACATGGACGCGCTGATGCCGCTTGCGTGCCAGGCTGTCGAACTGGCGGGACGCAACCGCATGTGGCGAAAAATGGTGATTGACGGTATTCGCAACGATCCCGAGTGGAAGGGCGGTGAATATACGACCCAACCTCGCACGGCTCTCGAAATCGCGGCCGATATACAGTTGATCGCGGGCAGCGCCCCTCTGCAGATGCAGAAAAGCTACTCCACGCGCGACGCCGCGGACAAGTATCTCGAGGAATACCGGCCACGGTATGCAGCGGCCTTTGACGCCAACGACTTTCTGTACGCCGTCAGCGCCTCGAGGAATTACGATCCTTCGGCGCAACTGGAGAAAGTTACGGCGGCCGTCATGTGGATTAACTCCGCCGACGATTTCATCAATCCGCCGGAACTGGGAATTGCCCAGCGCCAGATTACGCAGGTGAAAAACGGCCGATTCGTCCTGCTGCCTGCTTCCTTGCAAACCTACGGCCACGGTACGCACACGCACGCCGAAGTGTGGCAGTCGTATCTGAAGGAATTGCTCGAGAAATCAGCGCGGTGAACGATATGCGGACCCGGAGGTTTGACATGCGACCCAAAATCGGGATCGCGACGATGTCTATCGCGTTGAGCGCGCTGGCCCTCATCGTCGCCGGAGCCGGCGCCGCGGTGGGCACCCGGACCGCGGCATCGGCGCAGAACGCAAATGCGGCGAGCGATCAGGGACAGGCGCTTTATCGTGAACATTGCGGGAGTTGCCATGACGGCGGCGCCAGTCGCGCGCCCAGCCGTGCTGCGCTGGAGCAGATGTCGGTCGAAAACATACGGTTCGCGCTGACCAAAGGGAGTATGAGCGCGCAGGGCGCGAATTTGACTCCGGCGCAGGTGGATGCACTGGCCGGCTATCTGTCAAAACTGGATGAGTTGAAAGCCCAAGGTCCAATAGACACCAACCTCTGCCTGCAAGGTGGCCCGGCGTTTAGTCCGAGCGCCGACCAACCTCATTGGAACGGTTGGGGCGTGGATGCGACGCAGCACCGATTCCAGCCGGCGGAGATGGCTCGGCTGAGCGCCACGCAAATCCCGAGGCTGAAATTGAAATGGGCATTTGGATATTCGGGCGCGAATCAGGCATATGCACAGCCTGCCGTGGTGGGCGGGCGCATTTTTGTTGGAAGCGTGGCGCGAAAGGTTTACTCGCTCGATGCGAAGAGCGGTTGCATCTACTGGGTGATCGATACGGATTTCGCCGTGCGGACCGCGATCAGCGTGGGCGCGAACGGCGATGGCTGGGCCGCGTACTTTGGCGATCAGCATGGGAATGTGTACGGGGTTGATGCAGCGACCGGCAAAGTCCTATGGAAGACGAGCCTCGATCCGCACCCGGACGTGCACGTTACCGGCGCGCCGACGCTCGCAGACGGCCGCCTTTACGTGGGCGTGTCGTCGCTCGAGGAAGTGAGCGGGGCCGATGCCAAGGATGAATGCTGCAAATTTCGCGGGAGCGTTTCTTCGCTGGACGCCGCCACGGGGAAAGTGATTTGGAAGAGCTACACGATTGCTGCCGAGCCGCAGCCGGTACGCAAGAACGCGCAGGGCGTGCAACTCTGGGGGCCATCGGGCGGTGGCATATGGTCATCGCCTACCGTGGACTTGCAGAGCCGCATGGTCTATGTGACCACGGGTGATAATTATTCCGATCCTCCGACGAACACTTCCGATGCATTCATAGCGTTCGATTTGGAAACCGGAAAGCTCGCGTGGTCGAGTCAGATGTCCAAAGGCGACGCCTACAATATTGACTGCGACATACCGGGAGACAAGCAGGTCAATTGCCCGCAATCGAAGGGTCCTGATTTCGATTTCGGTTCGTCCGCCATTCTGGTGGACCTGCCGAACGCCCACCGCGCATTGATCGCCGGCGCGAAATCGGGAATCGTATATGCCGTTGATCCGGACGCGCGCGGCAAACTGCTCTGGCAGAAACGCGTGGGACAGGGCGGAACTCTCGGCGGCGTGCAGTGGGGCTCCGCGGCGGACGCGAAAAACGTTTATGTGGCCGTGTCGGATGAACTGCGCCGGGCTGCGGCGCCGGGATCGTCCGCGGGCCAAGACTCCGTGTATGGCGTGCCGTATGAATTGGACCCGAAGGTTGGCGGCGGACTCTTTGCGCTGAAGGCTGAGAGCGGAGAAACCGCCTGGCAAACGCCCCATCCCGAATGCGTGAAACCCGGCTGCAGTCCCGCCCAATCGGCGGCGGTCACCGCGATTCCGGGCGTGGTGTTTTCAGGCGGCGTGGACGGACACCTGCGCGCCTATTCTGCGAAGGACGGCCGGATCATCTGGGACGTGGACACCGAGCGCGACTACAAAACCGTCAACGGAGTGAAAGCCAACGGTGGCTCGCTCGACGAGTCCGGAGCGGTGATCGTCGGTGGAATGCTGTACGTGAATTCGGGGTATTTCTTCCAGGGCAGCACCGCCGGAAATGTGTTGCTCGCGTTTTCGGTGGACGGCAAGTAACCGCGCTTCCCCGCCGCGAACCGGTCTTCGATAGCGTGACGATCGCACTGAACAACCCGGTGAAATATCTGCGCGGCGTTGGCCCGCAGCGCGCCGCGACGCTGGAAGAACGCGGCATCTCGACCGTCGGCGACCTGCTCGGCTATCTGCCCTTTCGCTACGAAGACCGCATCCGATTCACGCCTATCGCCGAGATCGTTCCCGGGCAGGTGCACACCATTCTGGCCGAAGTGACCAGCGGCGGTGGAAGCACGGTTCGCTTCCGGCGCGGGCGCGCCGGCGTGTTTCACGTGACGGTGCGCGACGATTCGGGCCCCCTGCACGCGCGTTTTTTTCACGGCGCGTATCTGGAAGGCCGGCTCAAGGAGGGCCAGCGGCTGGTGATGCACGGCAAGGCGGACGTGGACGCGTACCGGCCCGGGCGGATCGAGATGGTGAATCCGCAGATCGAGATCGTGAGTGCGAACGATGAGGGGCCGGGCGATTCGACTGAAGTCGGGCGCATCGTCCCGATCTACGAAGCGATCGGCAGCATCAGCTCGCGGATGCTGCGGCGAATTATCTACGGCATCCTGGGCGATTTCGACGGCAACGTGCCCGACGTGCTTCCCGAGGAAATCCGCCAGCGCTACCGCTTCCCGGCGCGGCGCGAGGCATTGCTCTACACTCATTTCCCGCCGAAGGACGAAAGCATCGAGCTGCTCAACACGTTTCGAAGTCCCGCGCAGACGCGTCTGATCTTCGATGAGTTTTTCTACTACCAGCTGGCGCTGGCGCTTCGGCGCCTGCGGGAGCATCGCCAGCAAGGGATCACCATGCGCGTGCGTGAGGACAAAGTCCGCGAAGCGCTGAAGCGCATTCTGCCGTTCAAGCCGACGGCGGCGCAGAAAAAGGTGCTGGCGGAAATCGCGGCGGACCTCGAGCGGCCCTATCCTATGCACCGCCTCCTCGAGGGCGATGTGGGAAGCGGCAAGACGATCGTGGCGCTGGAGGCGGCGACGATCGTGATCGAGAACGGCTACCAGGTGGCGCTGATGGCGCCCACCGAGATTCTGGCTGCGCAGCATTTCCTTTCCGCGCGGCGGATCTTCCAGGCGGCTGGGTACGGCGTGGATTTGATCGTGAGCGGCCGCAAGCGCGCGGAACGGGAAGCGGTGCTCGCGCGCGTCGAAAGCGGCGAAACGAAACTGCTGGTTGGTACGCACGCGCTGATCGAGGATTCGGTGAAGTTCGCAAAGCTCGGGCTCGCGATCGTGGACGAGCAGCACCGCTTCGGCGTGCTGCAGCGCAAGCGGCTGATTGACAAGGGTGCTTCGCCCCACGTGCTGGTGATGACCGCGACACCCATTCCGCGCACGCTCGCGCTGACGCTCTACGGCGACCTCGACCTTTCCGTGATTGACGAATTACCGCCGGGCCGCACGCCGATCGAAACGCGCTGGGCTTCCGAAACTCAGCTGGCGGGTGTTTGGGAATTCCTGCGCCGAGAAGTCGCGAGCGGACGTCAGGGATTTGTGCTCTATCCGGTGATCGAGGAATCCAAGCAAGAATTGAAAGCGGCGACCGCAGAGTACGAGCGCCTGGCGAAATTGGTGTTTCCGAAACTGCGCGTCGGCCTGCTGCACGGTCGACTGAAGAACGAGGAAAAGGACGCGGTGATGGAGCGATTTCGCCGCGCCGAGGTGGACATTCTGGTGGCGACGACGGTGATCGAAGTCGGCGTGGACGTGCCGAACGCGACCGTAATGGTGATCGAGCATGCCGAGCGATTTGGGCTCGCGCAGCTTCATCAGCTCCGGGGGAGAATCGGACGCGGCAAGGAAAAGTCGCACTGCATCCTGGTCGCGCCAAAAACAATCGCCGGAGAGGCGCGGGAGCGCATCGAAACGATGGTCGCCACTTCGAACGGGTTCGAAATCGCGGAGCGCGACCTGAAGCTGCGCGGCCCAGGCGAGTTCTTCGGGACGCGGCAGCACGGCGACGCGGCGTTTGCCTTCGCGCAACCGCTGCGCGATCACGAACTTCTAGAATTCGCGCGGCGGGAAGCGTTTGCGCTGGCCGAAAATCCGGCGCGCGCGGACGAGTTGGTCGCGCGCTTGGAATCGGTCAGCCCGGCGTGGCGGAAACGCTACCAGTTGGCGGCGGTCGGGTAGGAGGCGGCACAGAGCCGTGCGCGTGATTGCCGGAAAATTTCGCAGTAGGAAACTGAAAGGCCCGGGCTTGCTGCCTCTCCGGCCCACCAGCGATCGGCTGCGCGAAACGCTTTTCAATATCCTCGCGCCCGCGGTTGAGGATTCCCTGTTCGTTGATCTTTATGCGGGCACGGGAGCGATCGGCATTGAAGCTCTCAGCCGCGGAGCGCGGCAGGTGATTTTGGTTGAGTCGAACGCCAAGGCGGCACGGCTGGTTCGCGAAAATCTGGCCGCACTCGATATCCGCGCCGGCGCGGAATTGATGGAAACGGACGCCTTAACCGGCTTGGAAAGACTTGCTGCACGGCATCTGGTCGCGGAATTCATCTTTCTCGACCCGCCCTACGTTAAAACGCCTGAACACGCGAGCGTGCTTGAATTTCTTGATGCCTCGCACTTGATCGCTCCTCGCGGCCTGGTGATCGTAGAGCATCATTGGCGCGTGGAATTGCCCGAGCGGCTCGACCGGCTGGAGTGCACGCGCGAAATCGAGCAGGGGGAGTCGATGCTGAGTTTCTATCAGCTGGCAGCCGCCGCCTAGCTCGGGCGCATCATAAACGTTCGGGTATAATGCACCGACCTATGGGGACCATTTTTCAGGCCGAAACCAGCGTCGACGAAGACTACCTGGAAGAACTGCCGCCACACTCGCGCCTGCCCCGGCTCGATCTGGGCATTGATTGGGAATCCCCGCGCGAGGAGTTTCGCAGCAGCGTGCGTGAATTTTTCACCGGTACCCGGCCGCCCAAATACAGCGAAGTCGAGAATACGCCGGGCTTCCGCATGGACTGGGTTCGCGGCAGATTGCCGGGCTTGGCGTTTTTGGCGGCATTGCTCTGCCACGTGGCCGTAATTTGGCTCCTGATTCTGCCCATCTGGGGATTCATACCGCAAGTGACTCCCACGCTCGCGCCGGTGCAAATCGAATTGACCTTGTACGACCCGCCGGATTTGCCGGAGATCAAGCTGCCCGCAAATACGCCGAAGCTCGCGGCGAAGCCGGATGACCCGCCGAAGCAACCCGTGAAGCAGGCTGCCGACATGTTTCATCCGCGGCAGACAATTATTTCGATACCCGTTCGTGTGACGCATCCGCGGCAGACGCTGATCCGTCCAGACGCGCCGCCGGCGCCCCCGAAAATCGTGACGCCGCTGCCAAATATCGTGCAGTGGTCGTCGGCCAATCTGCAGCGTCCGCGCCTGGAATTGGCGCCCACCGCTGCGACGCCGCGGCTGCACCATCACGCGTTGGCGGATGCGAAGGCGCCGGAAGTTGCAAATGCCGAGAAGAATCCGGGCCCGATTGACATCGCGCCATCACCGGCAACCATCGCAAAACCGAAGATCGCGCTCGACGCGATGACGACCGCAACCGCGCGACGCCATGAAACCCACACGGACGCCGGCGCTGCGCCCGATGTCGGGTCAGCCGCTGACGAAGGCGGCCCCGGCCTGCACCGACTGATCGCGCTTTCCGCGATGCCCGCTCCTCCCACGCCTGACGTCAGGATTCCGGAGGGAAATCTCGCGGCGCGCATTTCGATTTCACCGGACGGAGGGAAACCGGGAGCCCCGAGCACTGCCAAGAACGGTGTGGCGGCCGATTCCGGCGCGGCCAGTGCGGCCAGTGCGGCTGGTGGCGCGAGCGGGAGCTCTCCTCCCGCAGCCGTGAGCATCAGCGGCGCACCGCCTCACGCGGGCAGCGGAGGAATTGCGCCCTCCGGGAGTCGCTCCGGCGGGCTGAACTTGAAGCCGGCTACGCCCTATGAACCCTCAGCAAGCACGCGGAAAGGCCCTGCGGACGTGAGCCAATTCGATCCAAGCCTGCCGCCGGAAAAAATCCTTTCGGGCAAGGAGGTTTACACGCTGCACGTCAACCTGCCGAACCTGACCAGCGCGACTGGCAGTTGGATCATGGACTTTGCCGAGCTGGATGAGGAGGAAGGCCCTCCGCACCAGCACAAAGAGTTGGTTGCCTGCCCGGTTCCCGTGGAGAAGGCGGATCCCAAATATCCGCCGGAACTGGTCAAGGCTCACGTGAAGGGCGAAGTCGTGCTCTACGCAATTGTCCGCAAGGATGGATCGGTGGACAGCATTCAGGTCGTGCGAGGGCTTGATCCGCAGCTCGACCACAACGCGATCGAGGCATTGGAGCGATGGAGGTTTCGTCCGGGGACGCGCGCGGGAGCGCCCGCGGATTTCGAGAGCGTCATCTACGTTCCATTCAGCTACGAGAATCCAAGAGACTAGCGGCAGCCCGCCGTAATCGTCAGGCCGACAACACCTCGATCAGCCGTGAAATCTCCTCGGGCGTGTTGTAAAGATATGGCGCGATGCGGAGGGCATTGTCGCGCAGGCTGACGTGGATTTGCGCCGCGCGCACTTTTTCATAAAGCACCGGTGTCTCCTCGCGCTTTCGCGCCGAAACGCATACGTAGGGGCCGCGTTTCGACCGTTCCTCGGGCGAGGCGAGCATGCAGCGATCGCGCGGGAGCCGCTCGATGAGCTCGCCGACGAGGCCATCCACATGTCTCGCGACCGAATCCAGGCCGATGCGCAGCACCAAATCGAGCGACGATTCGAACGCCGCGAGATTCGTGAAATTCGCGGTTTCCGGCGAGTCCCATCGTCGCGCACCCGGCACGGGCTGAAATTTTTCAGACGGCAAGGCGTGAAAATCTCGTGCGCCTTCCAGAGCCATGAAATAAACCGCGCCGAGCGGCAGCCGCTCGATCCACTCGCTCGCGATCCAGAAAAAGCCGGCGCCGTATGGGCCGAGCAGCCACTTATATCCGCTGCAGACGGCCATATCGGCCCCCAATTCGCGAATGTCGAGGGGCATCGAGCCCGCGCACTGGGTGATGTCGAGCAGAAGCGCCGCACCGACTTTCCGGCAGGCCTCTCCAACGCGCGCGGAGTCCAGCCGAGCGCCGTTGTCGAATCGCACGAAGCTGGCCGATATGACGCGCGTCTGCGGTCCGATCTGCGCGATGTAATCGTCCGCGGTAATGAAGCGGCCGCGCGGCTCGACCACGCGCACGCGCAGCTTGCCCGCTTTTTCATAACGCAGCCAGGTGGAGAAATGCGCCGGGAATTCGCCGCGCCCGACGAGGACCTCGTCGCCCGGCTTCCAATCAATTCCGGCGGCGACGGAGGCCAAGCCGGCGCTCGCGCCGCTGGTTACGGCGATCTCATCCGGCCGCGCGCCGATCACGCGCGAAACTTTTTCACGGATTCGATCGGGAAGATCGAAGTAGGCGGTATCACCCAGACGGTCGGGACGCTTCTTCCATTCCAGCGCCGCCTGCGCTTCGCGCGCGGCAGCCAACGGCATCGGCCCCTGCAGCGCCGCATTCAAATACGCCACACTTTCGAAATCCGCGAATTCACTGCGATAGTCCGTGGGCAATGTCCCGTCCTCCATTCACGAACAAGTGTATCCGTGTAGGAGAACGGCAGGAAGGACCTCAGGGCGGTGCGGCGCGGTCAATTTGGACTGCAAGGACTCTTCGCGCAGTCTTCAGAAAGCGCAAAAGGTGCGCCGTTAGAAATGTCCGCGGAGTTCCCGAAACGCCGAAAGAATCAGCAATTTGCCCGTGCCGCTTTCGACTTCTGATTTTTCCAATTCCCAGGTGGCCGAATGCGGAATGAAGACGGCGTTCAGGCCCGACTGCAGCGCCGGGTTGATGTCGCTGCGCGGGCTATTGCCCACCATCCAGCCGTGCGATTTCACAATTTTAAATTGCTCGATCATCCGCCCATAGGTACCGGAGTCTTTTTCGAGGACGATCTCGATCGCGTCGAAATGCGGCTGCAGGCCGGAGCGTTCGACCTTGGCCGCCTGCTCGGCGGGCTCGCCTTTGGTCAGCAGGATCAGCCGGTGATGTTTGGCCAGGTAAGCGAGCGTTTCGGGAACGCCGTCGAGAATATGCGGAGGGGTGCTTTCAAGTTCGTGCGCCATTTGCTCGATATCCTTCACCATCTCGCGTCGCGCGGAATTCCCGGCGAGCTTCATGTATGTATCCTCGAGGGACCGCCGGAAACTGCGCACGCCGTAGCCGTGCTGGCGAATGTTGCGGCGCTCGGTTTCGTTCAGGATGTGGCGGATATACTCGCGCGTGTAGCCAAGATGCTCGAGCCTTGTGATGAAGTCGTCGATGGTTTTCTCAAAGAAAATGTTGTTTTCCCAGAGGGTGTCGTCGGCGTCTATGAGAAGGGTATGGCGTGCCATGCTGTGTCCCCGAATCTAAATCTTGCGCCAGCAGAAATAATAAGAGAAGTGAATTCTGAGAGCGGTGATGCGTGGCGGCGAGTGCGTGGCGGCGAGTGCGTGGAGGTCTTCAGGCCAGGGCGGGAAGGAATTCGTAGCGCTCGATCTGCGCGGCCACGCCGCGGCGACCGTTATGAGAATCCACTCGGAGGACCCGCGCATAGCAACGAATGTGCACGTCGCCGGCGAGAGTGATCTGCTGCGGAAGCGTGAGAACGAACTCGATGGAGCTGCCGGATTCCAGGTTCGCTTCGATCAGGAAATAGAGGCCGCGGAAGCTGACGTCGCGGGTCTCGCCCGCTTTTTCCGCAATTCCGTCTCCTGCGGAGAATCGCACTCTCAGGGGAAGCATCATTGAAAAACGCCGTGCGGCGCGACGCTCCACACCGTTCTCCATGAGCCCTCCATACGGCCACAACTGAGCAACGCTACCATCGCTCTCCGGAGCACGCAATGCATTTTCAGGGACTGCTCGGGGCTCGGCTCCGCCGAGCGCGACGGACGAGCCTCTCTGCGCGCATTTGGAACTACCCCGTGACTCCTTCGCAGCGCTGGACGAGTATGTTTTGACCTGCGCGGGCCCTGCCATTAGGATTATGGCCATGTCAGGGCTTGACACATCCATCGAACGGCGGAAACATCCGCGCGCGCAACTGAAACTGCCGGCGCGGATCCGCTGGCAGGGCCCCATCGGCATGCGGCTCGAAACAGCGCAAACGGTGGACGTCTCGCGCGACGGGATGCTGTTTCACCGGAACGGGCCATGCGACAGGATGGCGCGCGTCTGGGTCGCTTTCCCGTTCGATCCCGCCGCAGGCGCTGCCACTCAGCCGGAAACGCCGGCGCGGATCGTGCGTGTGGAACGCGGCGCCAACGGAGGCTACTGGGTCGCGCTGCGCTTCGAATCAACGGCGCGAGCGGCCAAGCTGCCCTCGGCTCCCGAGCGCCGGCGCTCGGAGCGCATTCCTTTCGCTCTGCCGATTTTCGTTCGAGTCGTTGGAACTCCCTGGCCTGAAGAATTCATGACGCAGGATATCTCGCAGCATGGCACGCGGTTCGAATCCTCGCACGTCTATTCTGCCGGCGACAAAGTGCTCGCGAAGATTCCCTGGGGCGAATGGTCAAAGACAGGAGAGGTGGCCGGTCGCGTCGTGCGGGTCGAAACCGTGGACGGAACGCCGGGCCCAGCGTTTGCCGCGAACCCTGAAGCCGGCAAGGGAGCTATGATCACCTCCGTTTCGGTGGAATGGACGCGAGCGGGGAAATCCTGAATCACACGCCCCTTTTGAACATAGGCACTCGCTCGATGACCTCCCGGAAAACCCTTTTGCGCGGATCCTGATGGCAGGCGTCTTTCATCGCAGTCTGTTCCTCGCAGGCCCCGCGGGGCGTCTTGAAGCTTTGCTCTGGACTTCGTCTGTCTCCGATCCCAAATTCGTCGCGTTGGTCTGCCATCCTCATCCTCTCTACGGCGGCACGATGCATAACAAAGTCGTCTTTCAGACGGCGAAAGCGCTCCATCAGCGCGGCGCGGCTGTGCTGCGATTCAATTTTCGCGGCGTGGAGCAGAGCGAAGGCGTGCACGACTACGGGAAGGGCGAGCAGGATGACGTTCGCTCGGCGATTGACTATCTCGCGGTAGAATTTCCGGGGCGGCCGATTCTGGTCGCGGGATTCAGCTTCGGCTCATCGGTGGGCCTGCGAGCGGGCTGCGGCGACCCGCGCGTGATGCAATTGATCGGCGTCGGATTGCCCGTGGACAATATTGACATGAGTTTTCTGAGCGCGTGCAAAAAGCCGAAGCTCATCATCCAGGGCGGGAGCGATCAGTTCGGGGCACGCGCCGGCGTCGAAGCGCTTTTCGCGACGCTCCCGGAGCCGAAGCGATTGGTGTTCGTCGAAGGCGCGGACCATTTTTTCACCGATCGGCTCGATGAGGTCGCCGCGGCCATTGACTTGTGGCTCGACGCTGAAACAATCTAGAGCCGAAGCTCGAAATCTTAACCGCGCGGCTCAAACAATTTGAGGAACTGGTCGCGGGGGGCGGGCTCGATGCCGATCACTTCAAGATTGGCGTGGACGTGCTCGACGTGGCTCATGCCCGTGAGCGCCGTGGTGACGCCGGGAACCGACCTCGCGAACTGCAGCGCGCTCACCGAGTCTTTCTTCGTGCCCAGCGCCGCAGCGATATAAGGCGGCAAATTCCGCGTGAGCTGTCCCTGCAACAGCGCCGCGCTCGATACCAGCGTGATTTTCAATGCCCGCGCCGCCTGCACCATCGCCATCGTCTTGCGTTCGACCACCTGATTCGGACGCAACAGCGCCTCGGGCATCGCCAGATTCAACGGCAATTGCACGAAGCGAAAGTGATGCTCCGCACCACCGGCATCTCGAGCGATTTCCTCCATCGCGGCCAGCGAGAGGTAACCCTGCGACTTCGGTTCGTCTCGGAAGGCGTTCCATGTGGCCAGCCCATACGCGCCGATTTTTCCGGCAGCCACGGCGGATTCCAAAAACGTGAACGCCTTGCCGATCCGCCCGCGAAATTCGTCCGGCGGGACTTCGCTCAATTGCGTTTCCGGATTGTGCAGATAAAAAACGTCCACACAATCAACGCCCAGATTGCGGCGGCTGCGGTCGAGCTGGTCGGCCAGGTACCGCGGTGTCATGCAGTGGCATCCAGCAGCGATATCTTCCGGGC